>Ga0209415_10002719_pt1 | contig 33066 bp, 22 predicted proteins | sample PeaSoiSIISIP2007_FD_187696 | JGI IMG/M metagenome (GOLD analysis project Ga0209415, IMG submission 187696) | Peat soil microbial communities from Weissenstadt, Germany - SII-SIP-2007 (SPAdes) (version 2) | ecosystem: Environmental > Terrestrial > Soil > Wetlands > Peat | place: Germany... | reverse complement strand
AACGTGTAATGTGCCAGGCGCCGCTGCCACTCCTACGGCCGCCGCCAATCTGACGCCAGCGCGCGGCGCCGGTATCGACCAGACGTTCACCTTCACGTTTACCGATACTCACGGGTGGCAGGATCTGGGTGTGGTGGACATCCTCATCAATAATTCTCTGGACGGGCGGCAAGCCTGCTACCTGGCCTACAGCCGTCCGCTGAATACTCTGTACCTGGTGAACGATGCCGGCACCGCACTGTTGCCGGGAATCGTGCTGAGCCCCTCGTCGAGCGTGGCCAACAGTCAATGCACCGTGACCGGATTCACTACCACGGGCGGAAATACGCTGACTCTCACGTTCTCCCTCGGCTTTTCCCCATCCTTCGCCGGAAATCGAGTCACTTACATGGCTGCGCGCGATGTCACTGACATCGTAAATTCGGGCTGGCAAGCCATGGGATCGTGGACCGTCCAGTAAACGGCGAATGCACTACCGTGTAGTACATCTTACCGCCAGGTGCCGACTTCCATCCAGGGCGAGACCTTGGGCTTCCCGCCGCCGGCGGCTTTTTTCTCATCGGCCGCCCAGACGCGCCGGGGATTTTGGAACGAGCCTTTGCGTGCGATCCGCAGCCGCAGATCGAGTCTCGGGCCGTTGCGCTTAATGAGGATGTCCCGTGCGTCCAACTGGCATTGCGGATTCTCCATCGACCGCCTTTCCGCGAGCAGCATCCGCCCGGCGCCGTTCAGGTAGACAGACTCCTCCGCGGGGACGTAGGTGAGGTAGCACGAGCTTCTTTCGTCCAGCACATCGTTGATGAGCACCCATACCTTGGCCACGTCCTCCAGCTCAGACCCGCTGTAGTCAAAGCGGAGATGAAGTACGTCGCCCCGCGCATCCGGCTCGAGGAAGAAGACGGAGGGAGAGGCGTCGGCGTCGGAGGCACCGCGCCACAGCGCGGTCTCCTGCCATGCCGAAGTGGTGCCGTCGTCCTCCTGGTATTTCATCCATACCCGTTTGGTGCCGGAAAACGCATCCTGCCGGACAATCTTCAACCGCAACTCGATCGCGTTGCGGTCTCCCTCCGCCCGCGACCCCCGCCCATCAAGCAGGCATCGGCCGTTGTCAACAGAACTCCCCTCCGCCAGCCACAGGGTGGGCGCACCTGCGTCCAGAAGCCGGACTAAGCCATTCACCGGTTCATACTCGAAAAGGCACGCGTTCTGCTCGCTGAGCCGGTCATTGATCAGCACCCGGACGCGAGTGACATCGTGCGCATGCGGGTCCTGATAGGAGAACCCTATACGGATCGTGCCGCCGGTGTCCGCCTCCGGCTCGAAGGTCAACTCCGGGCTGCCCCCGCGATCCGGCAGCACGGGCGGCTCGCTCCGCCAGGAGCGCTCCATGCGCACCCAGCCCGTCGAGTGGCCTGCCTGGTCGGTGACAGCGCCTTGGACGACGAACGCGGAGGCTGCGATGGCGGGGTCGAGCGCGATCGGCATGCGCACCGCGAGCGAGTCGCCGGCTTCGCCCGCCCAGGTGTGGCGCGCATCTACGCTGCACCAGCGGCCTGCCACCGCAAGCTCATTGCGGACCTGGCTGTAGGTGATGTAACAGGACTGCTCGGGCTGGCCCACGGCGGCGGGGCTCGAGATCATGATCGTGGCGGTCCCCAGATCCTGCCAGCCGTCGGGGTCGGAGAAGCGGAAGGTGTAGATGGGCGCAGCGCCGCCGGCTTCGCCCACGTCATAGCCGTCCACACGCGGGGGCCGGTTTTCGACCGGGGTCCGAACGCTCCCGCTGGGAATCACCCCCATCTCTTCGCGGACGCTCGCGGGGATGGAGACGTACTGATCTTCGCTGCGCCATCGGCCCGTACTGCGCACGTAGCGGAGCAACTGCCGCCCGTCGACGGGGGCATTGCATCCGAGGGGCAGAAGCGGCTCGACGTGCGAAGAAGTGAATGCGTAACCGAGGACCAGCAGCTTGGTGCAGCTCTCGTTCGAGATGGCCCACAGGTGGGGGTAGGGGAGTTCGTCGAGGGCGATGCGGCGGCGGAAGAAAAGGTCGCGGCCGTTCAGCACTTGCTTGACCATGGCGAAATCGATGAAGACCTGCTCCGGAGGGTTCCATAGCCCGGGGAAATGACGGTACCACAGCTCCGCCAGAGGCAGCCGTTTCAGCCCCGGACGAAATCCAGTCAGTGGGTACAAGTAAGTTCCAGTGGCGACCGCGGCCAGCACAAAACCGACTCCCGCGGCGATGCTCCAGCGGCGGCGCGCGCGCGTGACCACCACGAAGCCGACCAGCAGGAGTGGGATGAGCCACAACCAATATCGCGGCGCGCTCGAAGTGTAGTTCGCCTGTTGCGCGCCCACGTACGAGAACTCCGCGATCATGACCGCGGCCATCGCCCAGTAGGTTCGGTAGCGGCGCAACAGCTCGGGCGCGGCCATCCAGCCCGCCACGATCGCGACGGCGAGCAGCGCACCCAGCGGCCAGCCGAAGAAGAAGCCGACATCCGGATCGAGCAGCAGCGAAGCGATCCTTCGCGGGGTCGCCATCTGAGGGAAGACGTAACCTTGCGCGACGATCAGGTTCAGCGTGCGGTACTTCGCGAGCGTCCAAAGCGGCTGCACCGCGAGCAGCGCCACGCACGCGCCCGCTCCTGCCAATGCCGCGGGCGCCGGGGGCTGGCCCGTGGACCGCATGGTTCGCCACTCATCGAAGGCCCACCGGGCGAGCACCAGCACGGCCAGCGGCGAAAATGCGCTGACCTGCGCCGCCACGGCCGACAGCGCGAGTGCCGCGGCCAGCCAGCGGCGGTCCACCAGGCAGATGGCCGCGATGCCCAGTAGCGACACCGACCAGGCCTCGCTATGCGCCTTGTAGAGGTAGCGTTCGACCGGCGAATCGAGCAGTCCGGCGATGAGGACCAGCGCACCGGCCCAGCGCAGCCGGCGGTACGCGAGGGCCGCCAATGCCGCGAACGCCAGGGCATCGATGAAGACGAAGCAGTGCCTCCAATCGAGACCCGTGGCGCGGCACAGGATGAAGAAGGGCGTGGTGAGGAGGCTCAGGAACCAGAAGTGGATGGCATAATCCGACCCGTCAAGGGCCCGCGCGGACAACGGCTCGGCGGGAGGCCGGTCCGGAATCGCGGAGCGGACCGCGCGAACCACCTGCGGCGTCAAGGCGGGGCTGCCGTGGGTGGCCCAGGCGTAGGTCATGGCATAGTACTCGGTCTCGTCGCCGGTGACCGGCGCGGGTCCGTAATAGATGCCCGCGGCCGACACGCACACGAAGACCAGGAGTCCCACGAGCCAGGCGCGCCGCACGTCCCATCCTACCGCCGGGGCGCGCGGTTGGCAGGCGAAAGCGCCCGCGCCACCAGGGCTTGACATCGCAGGGAATGAGTGCTATAAATTATAACATTACGATGTTTAACATTCGCAGCCGCAAGACACCCACTCCGCTGGAGCAGCTCATCCTGGACTATGTGTGGGCGCATCCCGATTCGACCGCGGAGATGTGCCGCGAAGGGCTGGCCAGCCAGCGCCGGCTCAAGGACTCGACCATCCGCACCATCCTGCGTAAGCTGGAAGAGAAGGGCTACGCTACCCACAAGGTCGACGGGCGCACCTTCGTTTATCGCGCGGCGGACACCAGGCGCAACGTGGCGGTGGCGGGGGCGATGCAACTCATCGACCGGTTCTGCGGCGGGTCGGTGGAGGAGTTGCTGGTAGGGTTGGTGGACAACCAGGTGCTGGAGCCGAGACAGTTGCAGCGGCTGGCGGAGAAGATTGCATCGCGCAAGGAGAAGAAAAAATGACCACGCTACAGTTTCTGGCGGAGTGGGCGCTCCGCTCGTCGATTCTGATTCTGAGCGGAGCGCTGCTGCTGCGGGCGCTGCGGGTGAAGGATCCCGCAATCCGTCTGGCGGCGTGGACGGCCCTGCTGTGCGGCTCCCTGGCGATTCCGGCGCTCACTGCCGCGCTGCCGAAGGTGCCGCTGGCGGTGATGCCGGCGGCGGCTCGGACAGTCGAAGCTCCGGCGGCGGTCGACGATGCTCCGGTGGCGCCGGCGCCGGCGTCGTCCAGCGTCTCGATCCGACCCTTCGACTGGGCGCGCGCCGCGGTGACGGTTTACGTCCTGGTGGCCCTCGGGCTGCTGCTGCGCCTGTCGGTGGGCCTGGCGATGAGCCTCGGTTTGCTGCGCGGCAGCCGTGCGACCGGGCAGGCGGCGGACGGAATCGAGATTCGCGAATCGGACCGCGTTTCGGCGCCGGTGACGCTGGGGATCGCGCACCCGGCGATCGTGCTGCCCGGCGATTGGCGCCGGTGGGACGGCGCGAAGCTGGATGCGGTGCTGGCGCACGAGCGCTCGCACATACGGCGGTACGATCCGGCGGTGCAGTTGCTCTCGGCGATTCATCGCGCCCTGCTGTGGCACAGCCCGCTGAGCTGGTTCCTGCACAAGCGGATCGTGCGGGTGGCGGAAGAGGCGAGCGACGATGCGGCCGTGGCCGTGACGCGCGATCGCGCCCAGTACGCCGAAGTGCTGCTGGGGTTCATCCAAGGCAGTGCGCGGGGGGCGAACTGGCTGGGAGTGCCGATGGCGCGCTATGGCCGGCCGGACGAACGCATTCATCGCATTCTGGACGCGACCGCGCTCTCGCGTGGAGTGACACGATGGAGCGTGGCGGCGATTCTGGCATTGGCAGCGCCGCTGGCTTACGTGACGGCGGCGGCCCATCCGCAGAGCCCGGCGCCTGTCTCTGACGCGGCTGCGCCCAGCCCCCAACCCGCGCCCGTTTATCTGACGGGCCTGGGTGGCCTGGGTAATGTCGCCCCTTTCAGCACGGTTACGATCAAGTCCCGGGTCGACGGGCAGTTGATGTCCGTGGGCTTCAAGGAAGGCGATGTGGTCCAGCAAGGCCAGGTGCTGGCGTCCATCGACCCGCAGCCCTATCAGATCGAACTCACTCAGGCTGAGGGCCAACTCGCCCAGGACGAGTCGGCGCTCGTCAATGCGCGCATCGATGTGGATCGCTACCGGAAGCTGCAGGCCCAAAAGCTGGTTCCCGAGGGGGAACTCGGTGCGCCGATGGCCGCGGTTGCGCAGCTCGAGACCAGGATTAGAGCCGATCGGGCCAACCTGGAAAGAGCCAAGCTCCAGTTGACCTACACGCAGATCGCATCGCCCATCACCGGCGTCGCCGGCCTGCGGCTGATCGATCCGGGCAACGTGGTTCATGCGTCGGATGCTACCGGCATCGTGATCATTACCCAGGTGCAGCCCTGCGCGGTGCTGTTCACCATTCCGGAAGACACGCTGCCCCAGGTGCTGGCGCGCCTCAGGGACGGCGCGAACCTGACGGTGGAGGCGTGGAACCGCGACAACTCGGTAAAGATCGCGACTGGCCGTGTGACGGCTGTCGACAATCAGATTGACGTGACAACCGGCATGGCGAAAATCAAGGCCGTGTTCGACAACAAGGATGGCGCACTGTTCCCCAACCAGTTCGTGAACGTGCGCATACTTTTGAAGTAGGGGTTCACCCCCACAGATCCGCGACCACTTTACCCTTCACCAGCTCGCGCGGCTGGTTCAGATGGTTCAGCACCACGGTATCGGGGTCGATGCCCAAGGCGTAATACACGGTGGCCAGCAGGTCGTTGGGATGCACCGGCTTGTCCTTGGGCGACGACGCCGTCTGGTCCGATTCGCCGTACTGCGCGCCGCGCGCGATGCCGCACCCCGCCACCACGCCGCTGTAGCAGTAGGGCCAGTGGTCGCGTCCATCCGGCGCATTCGAGTTGCCCGAAGTGCTCACGCCGATTCGCGGCGAACGGCCGAATTCGCCGATGGCGACGACCAGCGTGTCCTTCAGCATGCCGCGGGCGTCCATGTCCTCAAGCAGCGCGGAAAGTCCGCGGTCGAGCTTGGGGCAGTGCAGGTTCTTGAGCGGAGCGAAATTGGCCGCGTGGGTGTCCCAGGAATCCACTTCCGGATTGCCGTTGGCCACCGCCGGCCAGTTCATCTGCACGAAGCGCGTGCCGGCCTCGATCAGGCGGCGCGAAAGCAGAAGCCCCTGCCCGAAGGTCGTGAGGCCGTAACGCTCGCGCACCTTGTCCGTTTCCTTGGTCAGGTCGAAGGCGTCGCGCGCTTTGCCCGAGAGCACCAGGTCGAAGGCTTTGCCGTAATACTCGTCAATGGCGTAGCTCTTGAGCGCCTTTTCGAGATCGGGCATGGAACCGTTGATGCCCTTGAGCAGATCGAAGCGCTCCTGCAAACGCTCGGGCGGGACTTCCTTGCGCAGCGCGAGGTCTTCGGTCTTGATGGGCTTGGCCGGATCCTGGTAGAGGCGGTAGGGATCGTACGCTTTGCCGAGGAACCCCGCCGCGCCGCCCTTGCCGATGACGCCCGATTCCTGCAGGGGACGCGGCAGCTCTACGAACGGGAGCACGGCTTCCTTGGGCGGCCGGATCTTCGATACGTGGCTGCCGGCCGTCGGAAAGTCGGCGGGGCTCGGCGGCTCCAGTTGGCCGGAGGGCGACACGCGGTCGGGCGGATAGCCCGTCAGCATCTGGTAAATCGCGGCGGTGTGGTTGAAGAGGCCGTTGGGCGTGTAGCTCATGGAGCGGATGAGGGTGGCCTTGTCGAGCGCGTTGGCCATCATCGGCATGTGCTCGCCGATGTAGGTTCCCTTGATCTTGGTGGGAATCGGTTTGAAGTCGCCGCGGATGTTGGCGGGCGCATCGGGCTTGGGATCCCAGATATCGATGTGGCTCGGGCCGCCTTGCAGGAAGATCATGATCACCGAGTTGGCGGTGGCGAATCCGCGGGCTCCATCGAACTTGGTGGCGGCGGGGGCGTTCTTCTGCCATGCGAGGAAGTTCGCGAGGTTTAGGCCGAACATTCCGATCGAGCCGGCGCGCAGCAGTTCGCGGCGCGTGGGGCCTTCGCAGGTGTGACAGCGGCGGCCGGGGATGACTAGCATGACGACTCCTTTCGAAAAGGGCCGGCGACAAGATCGCCGGCGTTACCGGTTATACAAGAATGCTTTGCTGTTGACTAAGGCCCAGAGCAGATCCTGGGCGCGGGTGGCGAGACCAGGGCCCGCAGAATTGGCAGGCGAATCGCCTGCCCCACCTTTGCTTCGAAGATACTTCAGTCCGCTTTCGAGTTCGGCGGGAGTGGGTGGACGGCTCAGGGACGCCAGGTACAATTCTTCGACGACGTCGCGATCCGGCCGGCCGCTCAGCACTGCCTTGGCAACGCGGCCGCTGCTATCGGCCACTGCGTCCGAGATGGTTTTGCCGTTCACCAGGTTGAGCGCCTGCGGCAGGCTCAGGTCGCTGCGGCGCTCGCACTCGCAGGACGATTCGCGCGACGGCCTCCCGAAGAGATCCAGGAATCCGTCTTTACCGACGTGCGGATCGGTCACCTGCTCGGCGTTGGTATCGGGCGGCGCTTCGGGAAACGCCGGCCTAACGCCGGTCGCCAGCGCCAGGGCGTCCATCAGTTCTTCCGCGCTCAGGCGGCGGGGCACGGCGTGCGAGAAGTTCTCCGCGTCGTTCTCGCTCCATTCGTTGGTTGCGATGCCGGCCTGGTAAGTGCGCGAGCCGGCGATGGTCCGCATGAGGTGACGGAGATCGAAATTGTGATCCACGAAGTCCTTCGTCAGGGCGTCCAGGAGCGCCGGATTGGCGGGCGGATTGGACGCTCGGATATCGTCCACCGGGTCGATGATGCCGCGGCCGAGGAAGTAGCTCCAGACGCGGTTCACGGTGGATTTCGCGAAGAACGGGTTGTCTTTGGAGGTGAGCCAGTCGGCGTAGGCGGTGCGGCGATCAGAAGAAGACACAGGCTTGGAAGCCTGTGCTACGGGAACTATGAACTTGGGGGGCATGACGCGGCCGTCCTTGGGATGCTTCATGTCGAAATCCTGCCGCTGGTCGTAGACGATTTCCTCGCCTACTTCGTAGCCCGGCCGGATCCCCACTCCCGAGAAGAAGGCCGCCATTTCGTAATACTGATTTTGCGTCCAGCGCTCGAAGGGATGGTCGTGGCACTGCGCGCAGACCATGCGCACGCCCAAGAAGACCTGCGTGGTCTTCTCCATGGTGGGCTTGGGCTCGCGGGTCACGCGGTAGAAGTTGGCCGCCGGATTGTCGTAAGAGCTGCCGCGCGAGGTCAGCATCTCGCGCACCATGCGATCATAGGGGCGATTTTCGGCGAGGGATTCGCGAATCCACTCGCGGAACTCGAACGCGCCTTTCTCGCCCAGGTACTTGCGACTGTTCTGCAGCAGGTCGGCCCACTTGAGCGTCCAGTGGTCCACGTATGCCGGGCTCGAGATCAGCTTGTCGACGATGGCGGCGCGCTTGTTCTTCGAAGCGTCCGCGACAAATGCCCGCACTTCCTGGGGAGCCGGCAGTTGGCCGGTGAGGTCGAGCGAAACGCGCCGCAGGAAATCGGCGTCGTCCACGACGGGCGAGGGCTGGATTTTCAGGCGCTGCAGCTTGGCATCGATGAAGCGGTCGATGTAGTTGTTCTGCGGAAGCGGCTTCCAGGCGAAGCCCGGCTTGGGATTCAGCACGGTCACCGGCAGCGTGGCGAAGTTGCCCTGGTAGCGGACCAGCATGGTGGCCTCGCCGACGCGCGCACCTTTTACCGAGGCGTCGGCAACGGAGGCCACATCCGGTATGTTGCTGTCCATCATGGTCTCTCGAGTCACATCGCGCGTGGCGCCGTCGCCGTAGGTGGCGGTCACTTTCACGCCGGCCGTTTCGCCCGGAGCTTTCATGAGGATTTCGGCGGGATCGAGGGCCAGGCTCTTGACGGTGTCGGTGGCCGGGTCGCCAAATGGGACGCCCTGGGCGATCCAGTTGTAGATGGTCTTGTAGTAATCGGACGAGACTTCGAATCGCAGTCCGCCGCCGTGCGCGACTTGCTGAGTGGGCTTGGCCAGCATCAGGCTGAGCGCGGGTTCGGCGCGGTTGAAGCGGCGGCCCGAGAGATCGTAGAGCAGGGCTTCGTAATCGACCTGCGGATCGTAGCCGCGCAGGGAAAGCTTGAATCCGGCCTTGCCTTTGGCTGCGCCGTGGCAGGTGCCTTGGGTGCATCCCACCTTGTTGAGGATGGGGGCCACGTCGCGGAGAAAGGTGACTTTGGGGGCTTCGGCTGCCGTGGAGAGGCAAGGGAGGAGGGCCAGGAGCAAAAAAGGGGTTAGGGGTTGGGGGTTGGGGGTTAGGGGCAAGAAATTACTTATCGCCATTGGTCACCTCAAATGGGATGGGGCGGGAGACTATCGATTCGGTCTCGCCATCTTCCAATCGCAACCGGCCGTTGATGTACAGGTCGTACCGGCCGGGGTCGGTAGCCTTCGTGGTGGTAACCGCAAACGTTCCTTGCATTGCGCCTTGTCCCTTCATGTCGATCACGCGGATGTCCTTGGCTCCGATCACGTCCACCCCCACGTCCTTCGGTGGGGTGCCGCGACCGTGTATCGTCCACTTGTATTCGTATTCGTAACGCACGCCTTCGTCCATCGGCTTGAGGTTGGTCTGCCGTACTTCGAGCGTCGCTCCGGGCGGGTCGGCCAGTGCCGCGGGCAGACTCAGACCGAGCCACGGCGCCGTCACGGGACGCTGCCGGTCGACCACTCCCTGTTCGGTGGCGCCCGCCACGTCGACCACCATGCCCGGACCGCGCGCCGGCCGGCGCAAGACCGTGCCATCGGCGAGCACGCCTTCGCCCCACACCTGCAGCTCACCGGTCGGCAGCGCCGCGGCTACACAGGCAGGAATGCCTGTGCTACAGTCCGCCGTCAGCATGAGCAGCCCACGCCGGTTGAAGGTGCGGGCGTTGCTGGCGTCGACGTATTCGCGCGGGATGATGCCGCCTTCGGCGCGCACGCCCTTGGGCAGATTCGGAATGGTCAGTTGAATGGGACCGTCGTAGCCGCGCCGGTCCGCCGATACCGAGATCGCCACCGTGCCACCGGCCGGGATGTTGACGTACGGGGAATTGATGGACAGCTTGAAATCCTCCGCCTGCCGCCGCGCGATCAGACGGTAGCCGTAGTAGGGCCCGCCGCGCATGGCCAGGTCTTCCACCGTGACCACGATTTCGTGCGCGTCCGGCGGAACGGTGAGATTGAGGAAGGGATCGCTGCTGGTGCGGCTGGTTCCCTGGATGGCGAAGACGTCCTCGGGGAGGGGCTTGTCACCCGCGGAATCGATCTTCTTGCCATTCGAATCGTAGACCGTCAGAATGCCTTCGAGGCGCGACGTGCCCAGCTCGCGGGCTTGCAATTCGAGGAGCAGTTTCTGGCCCGGCTGTACGGCGAGGCGGTAGCGGTCACGCTCGCCTTCTTTCGCGATGCGGCCGTTCACCACGCTGGGGACCGGGACCGCGCCTTCCACCGGTTCCATCAACTCGGGCAGGTCGCTGACCGCGAAAAGGAACGGCAGCGCCGGAGAATCGGGCAGCGTAGCGGCGGCAAATGCGTCGGCCTTCCCGGCCGCACGCAGATCCACGGTGGACTCGACGCCCGCGCCCACGCGCCCTCCCGAGAAGGTCACCGGCACCTGCTGGCCGCGCCGCCCGCCCAGCGGAAAGATGCCATCGGCGTAGCGGTAGGCGCCCATTTTGAGGCGGTAGAAATTCTGCACCTGGGTGCTGAAGCGCGCGTCGGTGACCTCTACGTAATAGGCGCCTTCCTTGGGGAACGTGAAATCGATGCGCGCGTCGAGACCGACGCCAAGGCTGTCATCGCTGCGCGCGAGTTGCTTGCCGGAGCCATCCAGGATGCGCAGGACCGGATCGATGGCAGACCCGCAGCGCCGCGCCTCCACTTCGAAGACGCGCCGCTCGCCCGCCTTGCCGGACACGCGGTAGACATCGCGCTCCGGACCGCGCAGCGTGCCGTTGACCACGACCGGGGTCGCGCGAACGGGTTCGGCGGTCTCGATGGAGTCGTTGCTGTTAGGCGGCGCATTGGGCTGCGATTCCTCTTCGGTGACTTCGGGAAACGTGCCGAGGGTGAAGAGCAGGATGTTGGAGATGCCCGCGGGCGTTTCGATGCGGATGGGATAGACGCCGGGCGCGGCATCGGATTTCGGCTCGACCAGGAACTCGAGGGAGCGGCCGGGGACGGCCATGGTTCCCGGCTTCTGCGAGGGAATGACCATGGTGAAGGAGGCGGCGAGAGTGGAGACGACGCGCACGCCCTCGCCGATGTTGCGGCCGAGGAGTGTGAGGGTGAAGGGGCGGCCGATCTCGGCGCCGCGAGGTTTCAGTTCGGTGATGACGGGCGATGCGGCCAGGGCGGGGTGGGCGGCGAGAAACAGCAGGCAGGGAAGAGCAGCAACCAGAGGAAGCCGAGTCCTTGACGCGGAGGCGCGGAGCACGCGGAGGAAGACGCGGAGAAAAACAAAGTCAAAACCTGAGAGCGCGGAGGGTGCGGAGAGCGCTGAGAAAAAATCGGTTGACAGGCGAAAACGCCTGCCCCACCTCACGCCGAGGAGGCGTCGACACGAGCGGGGGACGATCCCTGGCGGGCGGGGACGTCTCTGGCGGCAGGAACCTTTGGGGCCCGAGGAGCGCCGGCTGAAGCCGGCGGCAGCCAAGATTGGCTGCCCCACAAACGGTTCAGAATCAGCGGGCTGTCCAGAGGTTTCTGGAAAGCCTGAGAGTGCTGAGACAAAGCTGGTTAGCCGAATCATCTGGAACCTCGCGTTTCTCCGGTGGCCTGATCGAGCGGGACGGGGACGAAGGACTTCTTCATGGTTCCTGTGGCGGCGTCGTACAGGCGCACCATACCGTCGAATCCGGCGGCCGCCAGCACCGTGCTGTCCGGACTGAAGGCCACGGTGTAGATTCCCGCGGTGTGCCCTTTGCACTGCGACACCCGGGCGCCCGACTCCGCGTCGTACACGTTCACTTCGGCGGCGGCGCCGCCTACCGCGATGCGCCGCCCGTCCGGCGACCAGGCGAGCGCGGCGATCGCGCCATCCTGGCGGTCCAGCTTGCGGATGAGCGTGGTGTCGTCGGCGATCTTCATGTTTTTCGGGCGATCCATCATATATATATAAGGAACGCGCTCGTCGCCGCCGATCACCACGATCTCTTTCGACGGATGCCGCGCGATGGCCGCCAGTTCGCCGCGCAGCAGGTTCACGTTTTCGAGGAACGCGCCCGAGGCTGCGTCGGTGAGCTTGGCGGCGCGGTCGCGGCCCACCGAGACGATGCGCTTGCCATCCACGCCGAAGACCGTCCCCAGCACCCAGTTTTCGTGCGCGCCCATCTTGTACAGTTCCTTGCCGCTGGCCGCATCGACGATGCGCACCGTGTTGTCGGCGCAGCCCGCGGCCACCCGGGTGCCGTCCGGCGAGAGCGAGGCCCCGAAGACCGTGTCGCCCGACAACGTCACGGAGCGGCGGAGTTTCCCCGCCGCCACGTCCCACAACTGGATCTCGCCGAATCGCGCGGGTGTGCCGCCGCCCGCGAGCAGCGTCGATCCGTCCTTGGAAAACGCCAGGGAGAGAATGCGCTCCGACAGGCCCGGCAAGCGCTTGGGTGGCGAGCTGCCATCCAGCGAGTGGATGAGCACCTCGCGATTGCCGGAGACTGCCAGCGTTTTTCCATCCGGCGAAAACGCCAGCGCGGTCACCACCGGAGGCAGCAGGTATACGACGGGCTTGTCGAGCGAAAGCGATTCGCGCGCCTCGGGCGGCGTGTCGTCCTTGGCTCCCGCGGCTACCCAACTGCGCAGCAACTCGATCTGCTCGGCGGGCAGGGGCGGCTGCCCCAAGGGCATCTGCGGCTTCATCTCGCCGGCGATGTACTTCACGATGAAGTCCGCTGCCGGACCGTGCTTGCCTCCCTTGGCGAAGCCTTCGTAGGTGGTCAGGTCGAGATCGGACGACTTGAGGTTCGGCTGGTGACAGCCCTGGCATTGGCGTTGCAGCACGGGCCGGACGTCGCGATAGTAGCTGGGTTCGGCGGCGAAGAGCGCGCCGCTGAGGCACACGAATGCCGCGGCGATCACACATGCGGGCGATGCGGTGCCCATTTTCCGTCCCCTCCGTGGGTTACAGGTATTGTACTGCGGTTGGGGCCCAGGGGCCAGGGGACGGTGGCCGGGGGGCGGGAGACGCAAATTTTCCGGGCGTGTCAGTTTATTTTTCATGCCGCTGTAACCCCTTCTGTTTCTGCTGGTTGCGGGGATGAGTCGAAATCGGGTGACGCAAATTGAGGGTCATTTTTACAATTTGCGCCTCCCGGATTCCGCGGGGGCCGGCATGCTGGTTTTGTGGGGCGGTGGCGGGTCGGCCGGCGGCGAGATAGCGAGTTGGTCCATAGAAAGCTCCGCAGGCGACGCATCGATGCGTCGTCTGAGATAGTCGTTTTACTGAAAGAAAGAGACTTACCTAAGGTTAGGCGACGCATCGATGCGTCGCCACCCCCTTATGGGGGCATCAACGAAAAACAGCTCCCGAGCGCCGGGAGCTGTTTGGAGAGCGCAAGTCTCTTCCTAATTTGAGAGTAGCATACATGTATGGCGGGAAAGGAGAATCAGTGGTGTGATCACTTGTCTTGATAGTTGATAAGCTATGTTTAGTCAATTGATTATGTTGTAGAGTGCGGTGGCGTAAATTTATTCTCTAATTCTGTGACTCGCAATCCGGCGGGTGGCGGGTTTTCAGGATGTGGTCTGGATCTTTCTGAAAAGATGGGAGTTGGCTTACTAGCCGCGGGGCCAAAGGTGGGCAGCGAGGCGATGGCCTGGCTGCCGGCACTATAATGCAGGCAAGAGGTCGATGGAGACAATAACGATAGAATCGATTCCGATCATAGTGGGGCGGGAAGATGACGGTCGTTGGTGGGCCGACATCGAATCCATGCCGGGAGTAATGGCGTACGGCGCAACTCGCGAGTTGGCGATTGCTGCTGTGCGCGCGCTGGCATTGCGCGTTGCCGCGGATTGTATCGAGCACGGTGGGGAGATTCCCGAACCGTTCACCGAGGTTTTTTCCGTGGCATGAGCAGGTGGAAATCGGTTAAAGCGGGGCAATTGTTGGCTGCGTTGCTGCGGATCGGATGGGAGGTCGCGTGGCAGAAGGGTTCTCACCGCCGGATGCGGCCTCGATCGGCCAAGCCAGGTTGTGAGTTCAACAGCGTGGTGCGTTGGCGATTCAACAGCGCAGTTTCCCGCTCTACAAAGTCAGTCGGCGGGAATGGCGATCCGGGCTGCAATTCCGGGAGGTTCATCAGTTTTTCGACGATCGATTGGTAAAGAGTACGTCCTACCTTTTGCTCCGGAGGAAGGTACCAATGGTTCACGGAATCCGCCATCCTCTGAAACTCCCCAATGAGTTGACCGCGGGGCACGTTGTGACTGCCGGCATCGGACAGCATGTCGCGGGCCAGTTCCACGGCCTGCACCATATTGGACCGGCGCACGATCAACCGAGCCAGCAGGGCCGGGTCACCGGTAGTGGTTCCGTCGGCGAAGACTCCGGCAGTGACGATAGGCGGCTCGTAGAGATCTTCTTCTCTTGCAGACCCCCGAAAGCGAGTCGGAACCGGAACACTGTACACCTGGTTCGGCAGGAGCGGCATCGCCGTGTTGAGCCCATGCGATACCAGCCGATCGGTATCGACCGCCGTATCGACATACACCAGGAGCGGAGAACTATTCGGGGAGCCCTTAGCCACGGGGGCCATGGTGATCGCAAACGCCGTCAGACTCACGGTCGAATTGTTGCGAATCTCGATTTCAGGGGAACGGGCGGGGAATCGGGTCAGGACGGCGGTGATCTGGGCGTTCAGTGAAAAGGCGCACGCGAGTGCGGACGCCCATGAGATAGCGGTTTTCATTCCGACTCTCCCTGCCGGCGTTGCCGAGATCACTCTATTCTACTCCCGAGGATCAAGCGATAATCAGGAGGAATGGCGGCTTCCTACAAGTGGCATCCGGTCACCGATCTGGGCTCCGACCCGCGGGAACTGACCGAGGGCGAGTTGGATTCCCTCCGCCGCGTCTGGGAGAACCAGAAGCGCGAGTTGAGCGGCGAAGGCGCGTTGGACGAGTTCGACAAGCGGTTGCGGCGGGAGTGGGCCATCGAGACCGGGATCATCGAGGATGTATACACGCTCGACCGCGGTGTGACCAGGACCCTGATCGAGAAAGGCATTGACGCCGCCCTGATTCCGCACGACGCAAGCAACCGCGACAGCGCGCTGGTGGCGCGAATCATTCAGGGTCACTACGACGCGCTGGAAGGGATGTTCGACTTCGCCGGAGGACAGCGCCCGCTTTCGACAAGCTACATCAAAGAGCTGCATGTGGCGTTGCTTCGGAATGTGGACACACACGAAGTCGTCGGTCAGTTGGGCCGGAGATTTGAGAAACCTCTCGAAAAGGGTCTCTACAAGACGGCACCCAATAGTCCGACGCGGCCGGATGGCTCGATCCACGAATACTGTCCCCAGGAGCACGTGGCTTCTGAGATGGACCAATTGATCCTGATGCACCGGAATCATCCGGAGAACACACCGCCGGAGGTGGAAGCCGCGTGGTTGCACCATCGGTTTACGCAGATCCATCCGCTCGCCGACGGCAACGGCAGGGTGGCGCGCGCGCTTGCGAGCCTGGTGTTTATCAAGGCAGGGTGGTTTCCCTTGATCGTGAAGCGTGAGGATCGGTTTCGGTACGTCGAGGCGTTGGAGAGGGCCGACCACGGCGACTTGAGGCCGCTGGTTTCGCTGTTCGTCGAGGCACAGCGGAATGCGCTGATTCAGGCGACCGAAGTCGCGTATGATGTCACGCCGGTTACTTCTGTGGACGAAGCGATTACCGCAGTTCGCGATCGGCTGCTGGTCCGCGGCAAGTTACCGCTGAGGGAATGGCTCGGAGCGAAGGACACGGCCGCTCAACTCCTGGCTTCCGCTGGCCAGAGACTCGAGCAAATAGTCCGGAAACTGAACCAGGAGATCCCCAGCGGCCGGCGGACTTCGCTGAGTACAACACGCAGGCTCGGTTATTGCTGAACACCGCTCGTGAGTATGCGCTGGCGCTGTCTTTCCATGCCATCGGTCCGCGCTATCGGGGAATCGTCGGCGTAGTGGCCTACCTGGAAGTGCCGGGCGATGTCCTCGTGCTGGAAGGCGGCACCTTTCTGATCAACTACGAGGAAGACCCGGCCAAGGCCCAGGCGCGTTTTTCCACGTGGCTCGACCGCATCATCGTCGAAGGCCTAAACGAGTGGCGCCGCGTCCTCTGAGGGTGATCAGGTTACTCCCGAAGCGAGACTACCGATGGCCATAGCGGTCGAGAGCCGCCTTGAGCAGAGCCGGAGAGTATCGGAAGTTCGTCTTCCTGAGGCGGTCGATTGCAGGCGCCAGTTCAACGAGCCCTCGAGCTGCGGCCTCGCCCAGCACGCCTAGTGTGCCAGTGACCCGGAGGCCGCGATCGCTGGCAACACGACGAGCAGACTTTTCGTCAATGAGGATCATGTCGGCCGCGATCGATTCCGCCAACAGGATCGCGGCCTGCTCGCCCGCCTGCAGCTTCTCCATGCCCACGGTCAAGCCGACGGGATTATCTTGCGCGGAGATCCACGGCGGGAGCTTGGAAGCCCAACCGCGAACAGCTTCGGGAGCATCCTCATGGAGCAACTCGGCAATCACGGCGCGCGGCACCACCACTTGGGCGAAGAGTTTGGGAAGAAGGTCGATTTCACGGATCACAACGAGATAGGAGATCGGCGAGGTGTCCGCGACGGCGATCATTGCCGGGATTCGTCGCGAATTGCCGCGATATCGCGTTCCAGGTCGTCCATCGTGTAGTCGTGATATGCTTCGGCACGCCGCAAGAAGGACTCCGTCTCCCAGCGGGAGCGTAATCCGAGCATCTGTTGTACCTGGGCGGGTGTGATGGTACCCGACCGATAAGCTTCGATGGCGACAGCCTCCAGTACAGCCCGCGAGACGTCACTGGCCCGGGCTCCGAGCGCGCGCCCGATATCGTCCGGAATCTCAATGGCGACGTTCACGGCCATCTCCCTCCTATTACTCTAGCGGAACCTGCGATGCGTGGCTACCACGGCTCAGCGCCCGGGCGATGAAGAGTATGTCGTTCCGCGGCCAGTGCGATCCAGACTTTGACATCAGGCAATCAAAGTCGAACTGGGACAGGCCGGGCGTGGACGGCTGCATTGAGCGAATCGCGGCAAATCGACTTCGCGACCACGATGAGTCCCAGTCCAGAGGTCACCTTGAACCTCCTCTTGGACTGCTTCGACGATAAGCTGTTCCACCCCGCCTGCCCCACCTCTGGCTGATTTATCACTTGGAAGAGAGACACTCTCGAAAAACATCCGCCCTCGACTCGGCTCAAAGAAGCGCCGAGACGAATCTCGGCGCGGCACGCAAGAGTGCGTGCGCCACGGTTGGTGTACTTAGTCGATCGCCGGTCCGAAGTAACCTTGGGCCAACGCGGGCTCGGCGTCCAGCGCCTTGGTCCAGCAATTGCGCGCTTCGTCCGACTTGCCGGCCGCTTCCAGATTGCGGCCCAGATTCAGCAGGGCCTCCGGCATGTCGGGGCGCTGCGCCAGGGCGTCGCGATACAGCCGCATGGCCTTGTCCACCTGACCCGCCTTCTCGTACATCAGGCCGGCGTTGTACAGCACTTCCGCCGAGCGCTCTCCGAGATCGATCAGCCGGACGTGCAACTCCAGCGCGGTATCGAAATCCGAAGCCTGGATCGCCAGACCCGCCAGGCCCCGCAGCGCGTCCAGACATTTCGGATCGGCCTCGAGCATCTTCTCGTACAGGCGCTCCGCCCGGTCGCGCTCGCCCAGGCCGCTGTAAGCCAGGGCCAGGTTGGAGTGGGCCTCCGGCCATTGCGGCCGATACTTCAAGCAGCCCTCGAAGGCCTCGACGGCGCCGCGGAAATCTTCGCGCTGCAGCCGCAGGTAGCCCAGCCGGAAACGCGCTTCTTCTTCCTTGGGGGCCTTTTCCAGCACCATCTTGTACCAGCGTTCGGCCTCCTCGGCCTGGCCCGAATGTTCGAGCAGCAGCGCCACGTTCCACACCGGCGCCAGCGCATCGGGATTGGACTGGATGGCGCGGTCGTACGCCGCGCGTGCGCCGTGCAGGTCGCCGATCTGCTCGCGCACGATGCCCAGGTTGGTGTACGCCTCCGAGGATTGCGCCCGCTGTTTGATGGCTTCCTCGTAGGACTCGATGGCCTGCTGCCAGCGGCCCGACTTCTGGTGCGCCAGCGCCAGGTTGAACCAGCCTTCGAAATGCCCGGGCACGGCCGAGACCAGGAGCGTGCAGAACTTGGCGGTGAGCGCGTGATCGCCCGCCGCGCAGGCCCACGCGGCCAGCCCTTCGAGCGCCACCGTCGATTCCGGATGCAGCTCGAGCAGGCGCTCCGAGAACTCCCGCACCATGTCGAAGTCTTCCTTCGCCATGCCAATCAGGATCAAGTTCGACAGCGATTCCTCGGACTCCGGATTGCGCTCCAGGATGTGCTGGTAGAGCTTGGAGGCGTCGTCGCCGTGGCCCAGAGACTGTAACGCCGCGGCCTTTCCGAACAGCGCGTCTTCGTGCTCGGGCGACAGCTCCAGGCACCGCTCGAAGGAGAAGAGCGCCGACTTGGGGTCTTCCAGGCGCAGATGGCAGACGCCCAGGCCGAGGTGCGCGTCGAGGTGCTTGGCGTCCAGCGTACAGGCTTTGTGGAACGCCTCGGAAGCATCGTCCCAGCTCCCCTGGCGCTCCAGGCACACCGCCAGGTTGAACCACCCCATGGCGTAGAGCGGCTTCACCTGGGTCAGGAGGCGATAGCTCTTGCCGGCCTCCCGGTAGTCGCCGGTCTCGAACTGGATGTGGGCCATGGCGCGGTAAATCTCGGCCGACGCCTGGTTGGTGGCCACGGCGCGCTGCAACTGTTTGAGCGCTTCTTCGCGGTTGCCCGCCAGGTGCAGTGCGACGGCGCGCGCCAGGTAACCCGGTCCGGTGGTCTTGTCGGCCGGATCGACGTCGGCAGGCCGAAGGGCCTGAACCTTCGAGGTTCGAATGGCTGTGGTACTCATCTTTTTGGCAGCTCCTTGGCCGGGCCCGCCACGGGCGAGACCCTGACCCAATAAATTCGCGCCCGGTCGTCCGGGCCACCCATGAAACCAATGCCGCCGATGGGAAGGCGGTTCTCCGTCCAGTTGTCGATACTCTGGTCATCCACCCACACGGTGAACTCATTACCCGCGGCGCGCAGACGGACAGTCAGTGCAGTCTTGGCTTTGACCTTACGGATCGGTGCAGTCACTGCCGGCCCGCGCATGCCCCCGATCACCGTGCGGCGCTTGAAGTCATAGCCGCCGTTGGGCGAAACCTTGATGGAGCACATGTGGTATTCGCTGAAATTCGAAGCCCGAAACACCCACACCACGCTGCGGTTCTCGATGCGCGTCAGAAACTCCATTTCGTAGTCGCGCAAATCCAGCGACGGAGTGAACAGGGCCAGCGAGCCGGTGCGCACGCCGGCGGCGTCCACGCACCAGTCCTCCACGCCGCCCACCCAGTTCTTCCATCCGGAATCGAAGCGCTCCTCCATCTTCGTGCGCACGGTTGCCGGAGTGCGTTCCGCGGATGCCGACATGGCCGGCGAGTAGCCGACATGCGAATCCTGCGGCTCCCAGGTCACCTGCGCCACCTGCCTGGCGGCCGATCCGTAGGCCAGCCTCTGCGGAAGCCGGACCAGGTCAGCCGCGGCCCTCTCCTGGCCGCCGTGCGCAATCGGGCGCGGCGCCGCAGCCTCCCCCTTGGACCAGAAGGCTTCCGGGCCGCGCAACGTCAGCCGGGCACTCTCCACAGGCCCGACTCCGCCCGGCATGGTCCCCGGCCAGACCATGTCCGCGCGCCGGCGCGCTTCCGGAGACTCCGGACCGGTGGCATCGCGCACCGGAAAACTCACTCTCAGGATGGTGGAGTCCGCGGGACGATCGAAGACGTCACGATCGCTTTCCAACAGGCGATCGGGCCACCGCATGGAGGCCAGCGGATGGCGGGCCGCGGGGAAATGGCGTCCGCGCTTGGCAGGCAGCTTGAATCCGGCGCTGGCCGAAACCCGCAACGCGCTGCCGTGCCTGCCGGGTGTCCGGACAGGCCGCGGCTGCCGCGTCTTTTCTAAATAGGTTGCGCCGGGCGGCTCGATCTGGCGCGTGCCTTTGCTCAGAACCACGCGCGCGGCTCCGGAATCCTGGCCGCGGAGGATTCCGCATTCTCGCGGCTCACCGTTCTCCGCTCGCGTGCGGTATCCCTGCACCCAGCTACGCGCCGCCGGGATGCGCACGGGAGGAGACCACTTACTGGCCGGATACCGCGGTTTGATTCCGCTGCCCGAGAGGCGGATGGGAGCGGGATCCGTGACTCGGGCGGCGGCAGTGCCTGCCTGCAGCGTGGCCGATATCGGTTTCGGCTGCTCCCGGCGCCGCATCAGGCTGGCCACCTTGTTGGCTTCGAGGAGGCGGTCCATCCCGCGCCGCAAGCGGTACTGGTTGCGGTGCTCGCGCGAACAGAAGTCTTCGCCGGCTCCCACCCAGATTCGGCTCAGCGGCTTGCCGCAGAGCAGGCAAGTTCTTGGGTTCATTCCGGGGTCATTGTATGTGCTTTATTGGGAAAATGCTAGAGTGCATGCCGGGAGTATCCTACTACTATCCAAGGTTAATACTTTTTAGTACCTTCCGTTAGAAGGTTGATAACATGGTACCTACCCGAGTACTAATTTTGGATAATTTTCGCAATAGTGACTAGGAAAACGCGAATAACTTCGTGTAAAATCGTGCGTGAAAAACGGCTCGTCCTATACCGGGCCGCTGGAGGACCACCGATTATGGAGTCGACCGCACGCGCAGAACGCTTCGAGTTGCAGTCTGCCGCATCGCCCGCCTATGCTTGGGAAGTTCCGCAGAAACCACTCATCGTGCGCATCCCCTTCGCCGTGATCGACCGTCTCGAAGGCGAAGTCGTGGAGACTTTCCGCTCGCTCGACGCGCGCGGTTCGGAGATTGGCGGCGTGCTGTTCGGCAAAGCCGCGACGGGAGAACCAGTCATCGTTTCCATCGAAAACTACGAGCTGATTTCCTGCGACTACAGCCGCGGCCCGCTCTACCGGCTCTCGGATGCCGATCTCGGGAGGTTTGACAAGGTCATCGCCCGGCACGCGGCGGGCGGCGAAGTGCCCGTGGCGGGCTTCTTTCGCAGCCATACGCGCAAGGGCCTCGCGCTCGACGCCGAGGACATGATCCTGTTCGAATCGCGTTTCAAGGATTCCCGCAAGATCGCGCTGCTGATCCGGCCGTTCGCCACCAAGCCCTCGAGCGCCGGCATCTTTTTCTGGGAAAACGGTGTGGTGCGCGGGGAGGCCAGCTACCTGGAATTCCCCTTCCGCTCGTCCCAACTGTCGGCCTCCAAGCAAGCGCAGGCGTCCGACAGCGGAATGGCCCCCGTCGGCTTGGGAGGCGGCGCCCTGCCCGCGCCCGCCGTGCCCAAAACCGGGGCGCGCGCGCAGATCGTACCCATCGCGTCGCGCCGCGAAGCGGCTCAAACTGTTCCGGCGCTGGCGGTGGAGACTCCCAGCGCTCCCGTGGAAAAAGCCGAGCCTGCCGCAGCCGTCGTCGCGGCAGCCGCCCCGGCGCCGGAAGTGAGCAGCCCGCCTGCCCGCCCTGCCGGCAAAACGGAAAAGCCCGCGGCCGGCGAACCGGCCCCTGCAGAGGCAAAGCCAGGGAACAGCGCGCCCGCGGCAAAGTCCGCTGCGCCCGCGAGTCCGCCGGCCGGAAAGGCCGCGGAGCCGCCTGCCCCCAAAACCGCAGAGCCTGCCAAGCCGGAGAAGGCGACGGCATTGGCCACCACCACGGCATTGGCCACCACGAACCTGGAAGCCGCGGCGCCGCTGCGCCGGGGCGGCAAGCTCATCTGGATTGCCATTGGAGCCGTGGTCCCGCTCATCCTGATGGTGGTCCTGTTCATCTATCCCGCGCTCCTGCATCGCGGCAGCCGGGCCCCCACTGTTCCGGGCGGCGACACCTCCGCGCTCGCCCTCCGCGTGGAACGGATCGGAGGCGAAATGCAACTGAGCTGGAATCGCGACTCCGACCCGATTCGTAATGCCACAGCCGGCGTGTTGTCCATCTCCGACGGCAGCCAGCACCAGGACGTCGCCATGGACATGGCGTTGCTCCAGAAGGGCAGCATCAACTATACTCCCGCGACCTCCGACGTGGAGTTCCGGCTCGAAGTGAGCGGGCGCGGGCAATCCAAGACGACCAGCGAAATGGTCCGGGCGCTGATTTCCCGTCCTTCACCCATTCCCGAGGCCGACCCGCTGGCCGGCAAGCCCGCGGCCGCCGCAGTCGCACCAAAGACGCCCGATACGCCTGCGGGCCCGCCGCAGCCGGCAGCCACCCAACCGCCGCCGCAGGACGAGACTACTGCTGCCAGTCCGGCAAGGCCGCTGAAACCATTCCGCGCGGATACGCTGTCCGAGCGGCTGCATCCCGGGCCGGCCGCCTCCGCCGATCTGCCCGATGCCCCCAGTATGGGCGGCATCAGCACTCCCGGCGTCGCTCTTCCCACGATCGGCGGAAATCCCATCGCGCCGCCTCCCCCGGCTCCGGTTGCGCCGGCTCCCGCCAAGTCGGCTCCGGCCACGCCGCCGGCCGCGCAGAAAGCCGCCGCGACCGGTGGGCAAATCCAAGCCGCGGTGTTGATCCGTCGTAAGGAGCCCGACTATCCCCGGCTCGCCCGCGAAACCGGCGCCAAGGGAGTCGTGGAGTTGATGGCCACCATCGGGGTGGATGGCAAGGTCAAGAAGGTGACTGTAGTGAGGGGCCATCCGATGTTAGTGAAGGCCGCCAGTGATGCCGTCATGCAGTGGCTCTACAAGCCCACGATTCTGAATGGCGTGCCGGTGGAAGCGCAGACTCAGGTGCTCATCAACTTCATGGGCGACCGATAGCGATCAGCGATCAGCGTTCAGCGTTCAGCTTTCAGCGTTCAGCTTTCGGCGACCGGGAGCGTGCACACCTGTAGCGGCACGCGGTACGCTGGCTGAGTGCTGACCGCTGAGTGCTGACCGCGTCCATGGCCGCGATCCTGATCTTCGTCGCCGTCTACCTGGTGCTGGCTATCGGCCGCTTGCCCGGATTTCGGGTGGACCGGGAAGACCGGTCCCCGTGCCGCTCGGAGGCTTCTGCCGCGACGGGTTAGGGTTAGTGAAGTTTCAGGCGCGCGGCTTTTCCAGCACGGCCATCAGGTCGAGCAATTCGCGGACGTGCTCGGGGGCCTCGGCCAGGGGCTCGCGGGAATCGGAGAGCACCCAGCCAAGATCAGAGGCGTCGATTTCGAGTACGGTGCCGTCGGACTTCACGCAGTAGCGCCCGCAGGCCATCGTGTCCGTGAGGTGGGCGTGCGCGCCGACGCGCGTGTAGGGGAATACCAGGCTGCGCACCACCTCGGCGCCGCTTTCGATCGTGCAGCCCGCGTCGATCAGGGTGGGGCCTTCGATGCGTACCCCGGGGTCGATGCGGCAGCTTCCGCCGATCACCACGGGCGGGATGACGGTGGTCCTGGTCAGATCCACTCGCGTGTTGGGACCCACGCGCACGCCGGGCGCGATCTCGCGGCCGTGCGGCTGGAGGTGCGAGATGCCTCCGCGCAGGGCGTGCTGCAGGACGCGGTAGTAGTCGGCGGTCTTTCCGATGTCCAGCCACTCGAAGGGAATGTGGACGCCCAGGAAGGGCTGCTTGCCGGCTACCAGCGCGGGGAAGACCTGGCTGCCCAGGTCGTACGGGAATGTGCGCGGAATGCGGTCCACCACGGCGGGCTCGAAGAGGTAGATGCCGGTGTTCACCAGGTTGCTGCGGGCGGCTTCCACGCTGGGCTTCTCCTGGAAATCGCGGATCCAGCCATCGGCGTCGGTGACCACCACGCCGTAGCTCGAGACCTCCTGCCGGTCGACCTCCGCCAGCGCGATGGAGGCGATGGCGCCGCGGCGGCGATGCTCCTCGGCCATGCGGGTCAGATCGAGGTCGATGAGCGCGTCGCCGCACAGCACGAAGAACGTCTCGTCGAAGAAGCCGGAATGATCCTGGATGCGGCGGATGGATCCGGCCGAACCGAGCGGCTCGTCGTGCAGCCTTCCTTCGCGCAGCGAGCCTTCGAACGAGTAGGCGATCTCCACGCCGAACCTCGCCCCGTCGCGGAAATACGATTCGATCTCGGTCGCCAGGTAGCTGGTGTTGATGACGATCTGCGTCACGCCGTGCTCGCGCAGCAGATCGATGAGGGTCTCCATGACCGGCTTGTTCAGGATGGGCAGCATGGGTTTCGGAATGCTCCGCGTCAACGGTTGCACGCGGGTTCCCTTGCCGGCCGCCAGTATCAGTGCTTTCATAGGATCACTGCTTTCATAAAGGTGCTCCCAACAGGATGGCGAACAGTTCCACTTCCGGCGCCTGGGTTTCCCAGACGCTGAACTCGTTGAAGTGCGGCACGCTGCGCACGTCGGCGTAACGGAAAGCCTCGGGGCGCTGCGCGAATGCGGGGTAGAAGGCCGCAACCACGGGCAGCGTGTAGGCGGCCTTGGGCGCGGTAGCCGTGGGTCCGAAAACGGGGATGCCCGGCATGGGACCTTTGCCTCGCTTGATGAACACGAGAGAATCCAGATGCAGCGGCTCTTCGACCGGTCGCGAGCCGAGCCCGGTGATGTAGACCAGGCCGGCAGGATTGGCGCCCAGGACGTAATCGGCCGCCAGGCTGAGGGCGTCGAAGTACTGCTGCTTTTGCTGGGGCGAGAGGCCGCCCAACTGCATGCGCGCGATCACCGTGTCGAGGAAGCGGACCATGGTGGTTCCCTGCCCCCAATCCATGGGATATTTCGCAGGCCGCGGGTTGCGGTAGGCGTGCTCGGTTTCCATGCGCTTCAGCGCCTCGTCGGCGTACTTGGTGAACCAGGTGACGGCCACGGTTTTGATCTCGGAGGCGGGCGAGGCAGCTATGTAGGCTTCTACATAGTCGGACATGCTGCGCTTTCCGGTCTTGTAGTCGCTCTGCGAGAGCTGGTAGGGGGCGAATTCGTTGAAGGCTCCGTAGGGGCCGATGGAACGCCAGACGCGCTCGAACGCATCCTTATATATCTGCAGCCCGGTGAGGCGGTAGAGTTCGCCCGCGGCGTAGAGACGGCCGCCGTTGCCGGCCTGGTTGGCATCGGCGTAGCTCCAGGCTTTCACCGCGCGCTGCTTGAGGGCGGCGGACCTGGCCTTGTCGTACGGGGACACGAGGCGAGCCGCCTGGGCGAAGATTCCGGCGGCCCGCGCGCTGGTGTTGGCATCGCGCGAGAAGGTCCAGTAAGGGAGGGGATCTTCGTTCGCCAGGTAGAATCCCCACGGGTGCCGGTTAGACTGGACGCCGAGCCGTACGCCTCCGTCGCTTTCCTGGAGTTGCTCCCACGGCACCACGCCCCACAGCGCTTCGTCCAGGAGATCGGGAATGCCGTTGCCGCTTTCCGGGATGTTCAACTGACGATCGGTGAAGGGCTTGGCATTCAGTTCGAGGGCGCGCATGAGCAACTGCGGCACCACGGTGCTCATGGGCCGCTGCTCGAAGTCGCCGGCGTCATGGTAGCCGCCGGTGAGGCGCCGCTCCGCGGTGCGCGGGGTATCGGCGGGAAAGAGCTTTACGAAGTCAGCCAATTCGCCGGTGTAGACGTGGTGGTAGTCGGGTGGCCTGGACCACTCGGTGAACTGCGGCTTGAGGTCGCCGGCCCAGCGGTTGTGGAAGAGTCCGCGGGTGACGATGTAAAAGGAATGCAGCGCGGATGCCTGGCTCACGGATGTGGGCCAGGACACGCCGACGCCTGGAATCCGCAATCGAAACGTGGTCTTCTCGGCGGGGGTGACGGACGAGAGATCGATCTGCTTCACCTCGCCGCCGGCTTCGGGGTCCATCGCCGAACGTTCGGTGATGGGCGCAGTGCCGATAACCGCGCGGGAGTCGTCGAGGATTTCCGCCGTGGCTGGAAATCGCGTTAAGGGAAGACTGCCTCCATCGCCCATCCAACCGGAGATGTAGGCATAGCGCCTGGTGGCGTGAGGATTGTAGCCTGCCTGGTTCAAGTGGATTGCGGGCGTCTCCAGGTAGCGATCGTTGAATGGCAGGAGTATGTTGGTGCCTTGCGGACCCTGGATGCGCAGGATCTCGAGGTTGCCGATGGGCTCGGCTAGCGCCAGGTAGATGCGGTGGTCGACATTCAGGACATCGTCGCGATACGGTTTGCCGAATCCGATTTGATAGTCCGGCGCGCCGACGGCGACGGAGTCGCGGTGCACGCTGCGGACGGCGATTTGGGCGCTGTTCGCGCGGGTGACGGTCCATTTGCCGGATTGCCAGGCTGGGCCATTGCCTGCGGTGAGAGTCACTTGGAGCACGTCGGGCGCGCAGGCGTGGACTTCGCGCACCGAGTTGTCGAGTGCGGCTCGCGGGCCGCCTGTGGTGCGGACGGCGAAGTCGTGGGATACGGCGCCGGATTCCATCCGCAGGAAGATGGTTGCGGCAGGGGCCAGGTTGGTGGCTTTGTAGGTTGTGGCGGTGGCGGGCAGGGTGGCGAGGAGCAGTTTTTGGGATTTGGGATCGGCTTGCAGGTAGATGCGGATCTGGCTGGCTTGGGCGATGGCGGGCCAGTGGATGGTTACGGTGCTGGATGTGGGGGTGGGGTCTTGGGGGGATGCAAGGGCGGCGAGGGATGCGAGGAGGAGAGGAAGCAAGCGTCGACACGAGTGTCGACGTGGCAGGCACGAGTGCCTGCGCCACAATGCGGTGTGCGGCAGGCTTAGAGGGCTAAGAGGGGGTGCCACAGGGTGGGTGGCTTTCCAATGGCCGGTCTTCTCCATGTCAGGCGGTGGGGATCGATTGGATGCCCCAGATTTCGTTGGCGTACTCGGTCACCGTGCGGTCGCTGGAGAACTTTCCCATGCGGGCGATATTCAGGATGGCCTTGCGGTTCCAGCCAGCGCGGTTCGTGTAGTCCGTTGCGATCTGCATTTTCGCCGCGATGTAGGAAGGCAGATCGGCGAAGTGCAGGTAGGGCTCGTCGGGCGAGTAGAGTTGCTCGGCGATGCTGCGGAAGAGGCCGGGCTCGTCTGCGCAGAAGAGGTTGCCGGTGATGGCCTCCATCAGGCGGCCGAAGCTGGGATCTTCGCGGCAGTAGCGGCCCGGGTCGTAGGAGTGGGTGCCGCGGATAGTGAGCACCTGCTCGGTGGTGAGTCCGAAGATGTAGATGTTCTCGCGGCCCACTTCTTCCAGGATCTCGACGTTGGCGCCATCCAGCGTGCCCACGGTGAGGGCGCCGTTCATGGCCATCTTCATGTTGCCGGTGCCCGACGCTTCGGTGCCGGCGGTGGAGATCTGCTCGCTGACCTCCGCCGCGGGGATGATCTTTTCCGCGAGCGACACACGGTAATCCGGAACGAATACCACGCGCATCTGGTCGCAGGCGCGCGGATCGCGATTGATCACCTGGCCGACGCTGTTGATCAGCTTGATGATCAGCTTGGCCGCGTAGTAGCCGGGGGCGGCTTTGGCGGCGAAGATGTACGTCACCGGCACCGGCAGCGATTCGCCATCCTCCACGATGCGGAGGTAGTGGTGGATGATCTGCATCACGTTCAGGAGCTGCCGCTTGTATTGGTGGAGCCGCTTGACCTGGACGTCGAAGATGGATTGCGGATCGATGGTAACGCCGGTGGTGGAGCGCACCACGACGGCGAGCTGCGTCTTGTTGGCGAGCTTGGAGGCGGCGAACTCCTCCTGAAATGCGGCATCTTCGGCGTATGCCTCGACGCCGCGGATCTGCGAGAAATTGTGAATCCAGCCATCGCCGATGCGGCTGGTGATGAGCTGGGCCAGGCTCGGGTTGGCATAGGCCAGCCAGCGGCGATGCGTTACGCCGTTGGTCTTGTTCTGGAATTTCTCGGGCCACAGCTCGTAAAAATCCGGCACGAGCTGGGTCTTCACCAGCTCGGAATGCAGCGCCGCCACGCCATTCACCGCATGACTTCCGACGATGGCCAGGTGCGCCATGCGAACCTGCCGGTTGGGGCCTTCGAGGATCAGGGACATGTCGCGCAGGCGGCGCTCGTCTCCCGGGAAGCGGGCGGACACCTTCTGGAGGAAGCGGTGGTTGATCTCGTAGATGATCTCGAGGTGGCGGGGCATCACGTGGGCGATCAGATCGACCGACCACTTCTCGAGGGCTTCGCTCATGAGGGTGTGGTTGGTATACGCGCAGGTAGCACACGTGATGTGCCAGGCATGTTCCCACTCGAGATCCTTTTCGTCGAGCAGGACGCGCATGAGCTCGGCCACGGTGAGAGCGGGATGGGTGTCGTTCATCTGGACCGCGACCTTGTCGCCCAGTGACGTGATATCGTCGTGCTTTTCCAGGTGCCGGCGAACCATGTCGCGGACCGCGCAGGCCACCAGGAAATACTCCTGCACCAGGCGCAGCTCGCGCCCCGAGGCTATGGTGTCCGACGGGTAGAGGATCTTCGAGACGCGCTCGGATTCGATCTTCTCTTCGAGGGCGCGCAGATAATCGCCCTGGTTGAAAATCCGGATGTCGAAATTCTGCGAGGCGCGGGCGGAGTAGAGGCGCAGGATGTTGATGGTGTCGCCGCCCTGCCCCACCACGGGCATATCGTGCGGAACCCCGATCAGCACTTTCCAATCCATCCACATGGGGTTGAATCGGCCATGGCGGTCGAAGCCGTGATCGACGTGGCCGTACACCGGAATGAGGCAGCACTGGTCGGGCCGGTGCACCAGCCACGGCGACTCTTCGTTGAGCCACGAATCGGGCTCTTCGCGCTGGAAGCCGTTATCGATCTCCTGCTTGAAGAGGCCGTAGTCGTAATTGATGCCGTAGCCGTAGGCCGGCATGTCGAGGGTGGCGAGAGATTCGAGGAAGCAGGCCGCTAGCCGGCCGAGGCCGCCGTTGCCCAGCGCTGCATCGGGCTCGGCCCCGATGAGATCGTCGAGGTCGGACCCCAGCAGCGCCACGGCTTCGCGGCAGGTTTCGAGAACGCCGAGGTTCATGAGGTTGTTGCGCAGCGACTGGCCGATCAGGAATTCCATGGAGAGGTAGTAGAGCCGCTTGGCATCGTGGCGCTCGTAGCGTTCGGCGGTGGAGATCAGACCATCCACCAGGCGCGGGCGGATGGCAAGCGCCAGCGCGCGAAACATCTCGTAGGGAGTCGCGGCCTCGACGCGCCGGCCCAGGGTATACCGGAGGTGGTGCTGGATGTCGGTAGCGATCTTGCTGACTTCGAGGCTCAGCGCACGCGAAGTTTTGGTCATGGCGTCAGATTGTCCTCGGTTTCCAGGGGCTCTGCCCGGCGTTTCAGACCCAGAATTCGCGCAACGTAGGCGGCAATCAGCCGGGCATCGTGTTTGGGGCCGGCCATGGCTGCGTAAAAAACCTCCGCAGAGTATAGCAGGTCTTCGGGCGGCGCGGCGCCGTGGACTACATAAGCTTCGGTGATCAGCCCGGCTTTGGAGCCGAGATAGAGCTGCTTCCAGTCTCGTGGAAGCGCTTCGATTTCTTCCACGGTGCGCGGAGCGACTCCGGCCAATGAGAGGTGACCGCGCGCCACGTTGATGAGCCCCGGGAGAAAATGCCAGAAGAACTGGTGGGCGCCTCCGGTGCAGCCGGTGGCGTGTTTCGACCCGCACAGGGACATGAGGCGATAGGTTTCGTATTCGGGCTCGTGGGCTACCGGGAGCCGCACCACGGTCTTGGGGAGCGCCGGCCCGCTGCTGGCGAGCTTCGCGAACAGCCAGGCGAGGAGCAACAACGGCGACGTCAGCACCGCCAGCAAACCCGCCATGATTCGTGAGATGGTCCGCTGCGCGAGGTGCTGGAGATTGCGTTCGACGAAACTGCCCAGGATGAAGTTGTCGGTGACGGTGATGGCCGCACCCACCTTGATATTAACCAGCCGGTTGCGGTCCACAATGGCCTGCTTCAGCTCCAGCGCCTCGCCGATGTAGCTGCCCGCGAAAACCACGGTCTCTGTGATCGCCGAGGACTGGTCCACCAGGCAATTGTTGGCGATCACCACGCGCGGGCCCAACTGGACGGCGGCGTTGATGCGGCAGTTCTCGCCGATGTAGACCGGAGGCGTGAGACGGGCGGTGGGATGCAGGCTCACGTTGCGGCAGATCCAGATGCCTTCGCCGGCCTCGCGGCCGGCCAGCATGAGCTTGGGAAACTTTTTCTCGAGGACCGCCCAGTTGGCTTCCAACAGGTCTTCGAAGGTGCGGACGCTGAGCAGGAGATCCGATTGTTGCGGGGGAAGGTCCACTCGGGACGCCAGCAACGCGGCGAACCCCTGCTCGTCAAGGTCGTCTATGCCGGCAACAGTTGGCAGGCTGAAGCCTGCCCCACCTAGGATGCCCCAACCGGTCCATTCGCCTTTGTGGTACACCAACTGTGGACTGGCGCCGAGGTTGCAGAGCGGCAGACGGTCGCCGTGAGCCAGCACAACGGTCTCGTCCTGGCCTATGCCCACGGCGCCCAGCCTGCCGTAAGGCCGGGCGGCATCGCGGGCCAGGTGGTAGCGGAACTTGACTCCCCACCGCGTGCCATCGCCGAGGGAATCCTCGACTTTCTCGGGCATCTCGCTCAGGATGAAATCGATCTGGCTGACGCCGGAATCCACCAGGAATTCGACGACGAAGTGCAGGAAGGGCCGCGCGGCGACGGGCAGCAGCACGGAGGGCTCATGCATCGCAAAACCCTGCAAACCGGGACGATGTCCGGTGGCTACGACAACCGCTCTCATGGCTTGCTTCCTCCCCGGGCGCGCGATACCTGCTTGCGCGACCGCACTACGTGCCACAGAAATACCACGTTGCCGACAAAATACCGGCGCCACATGCGGCGCGGCTCCTGATAGAAGCGGTAGAGCCACTCCCCGCCGGCTTCGCGCAGCCACAGCGGCGCGCGCGGGATGCGGCCCGAATAGAAGTCGAAGAGCCCGCCCACGCCCATGGCGACCTTGACTCCGGTCTCCCCCAGATGGCTATGGATCCACTTGTCCTGGCGCGGCGCGCCGAACGCGACCAGCAGCACGGAAGCGCCCGATTGGGCGATCTGCTGGATGACGGCTGGCTCTTCGGATGGGGAGAAGTATCCGTCGCGATAGCCGCTGACGACCGTCCCGGGATGATGCTCGTGGATCCACTCGGCGACCTTTTCGGCCGCTCCCGGCCGCGCGCCCAGAAGGTAGATCCCGGCGCCGGTTCCGGAGAGCGTTTCGCAGAGGCGCGGAAACATGTCGGTGCCGTTGACGTTCTGGCGGATCTGGCTGGCCAGCAATTTCCCGGCAAGCTTCATGCCGATTCCGTCCGCCAGCACGAGCTCGCCCGACTCGAGGACGGCGCGGTACTCGGGATCGCGCCACGCGATATTGCCGCAATCCGCGTTTACGAAACAGATCTGCCCCGGGGTTGCGTTGCGCGTGCGCGCGACGATCCATTCGAGCGCGTCGGTCATGGTGACGTTGTGAATGGGAATGCCGACGATCGTGACCACGTCTTCGGTGACGGCGACGCCTTCGCCATAGAGCAGCGCGGGGATGGCCCGCAAGGCGATTCCGAAATCGCCGCGCACGGTTTGCGACTCGACGTACTCGGCGTCCGATTGGGGTTCGGCCGAGTACGCGATGTTGGCGCGCTTGCGGATCCACCACAGGCAGATGAGGCCGGGGCGCGCGCTGTAACGCTTGCGCGCTTCGCGCTCGCGGGGCGTCAACTCTCCGGGGGCCACGGCCCGCGGCCCCACAAAGGACATGTCGCCCTTCAGCACGTTGAACAGGACGAGGATGCCGGAGTATTGGTCGAAGGGCTCGCACCAGCGTCCGGCGCGCACGGTCTTTTCGAAGAGCGGTTTGCCTTGGGCGGCGCGCACCACGGCCAGGCACGCGATCACGGGCGAGAGAGCCAGGATCAATGTCAGGGCCACGCAAAAATCGAGCGCGCGCTTGACGCCTCCCAACCCGGCCAGCAGGGCCAGCCACGTCATGGTGTGGAGCGACCGGGAGAGCCGCCGCCGCCAGATGCCGCCGCGCGAGTAGCGGGTGTAGAGCTCGTCGGTGAGCGCTTCCCGCGGGGAGACCGGCGTCTGTTTCATAGTCCTCAGTAGGCGCCTTTGCCGAGCAGGACTGCGGGAACCGTCGCCAGCAGCAGCTTGATATCGAGCCAGAAGCTTTGGCTTTCGATGTAATCGACATCCAACTGCACCTGCTGCGGGAAGGGAATGTCGCCGCGGCCGCTGACTTGCCAGATGCAGGTGAGGCCGGGAACGGCGTCGAGGCGGCGCCGGTCGGCCAGGGTGTAGAGCGCCACTTCGCGCGGCACCGGGGGGCGCGGGCCAACCAGCGACATGTCGCCCTTCAGCACGCACATCAACTGCGGCAGCTCATCGATCGACAGCTTGCGGATGATGCGTCCGATCCAGGTGACGCGGGGGTCGCGCTTCATCTTGAAGGTCACGGCGCTGGTGCCGGCGTGGTGGCTCTGCGCCAGGAGCGCGTCCTTGAGCTTCTCGGCGTTGGTGCACATGGAGCGGAATTTCGGGAAGGGAAACTCGCGGCCCCACTGGCCTACGCGGACCTGACGGAAAACGATCGGACCTCCATCGGTGAGCTTGATGCAGAGGGCCACTACGGCGAACAGCGGCGAGAGCACGATCAGCATGGCCAGCGAGACCACGATATCGAGGGCGCGCTTGAGGAGCTTGGCGCCGCCGACGGTGAGGGTCCAGGCATATTTCTTGACCCAGAAGCGATAGCGGAGGGAAGTGCCGCCGCGGCCGTACCGGCGGTAGAGTTCCTGGACGAGGAGGACGCGGTGGGCATCGTCGCTCGGTCGGGATGTGGCCGGGGGGCTCATGAGTGGCTCCTGCAAGATGCAAAAAGGGGGTTGGGAGTTGGGGGCTGGGGGTTGGG
>Ga0209415_10002718_pt1 | contig 33068 bp, 41 predicted proteins | sample PeaSoiSIISIP2007_FD_187696 | JGI IMG/M metagenome (GOLD analysis project Ga0209415, IMG submission 187696) | Peat soil microbial communities from Weissenstadt, Germany - SII-SIP-2007 (SPAdes) (version 2) | ecosystem: Environmental > Terrestrial > Soil > Wetlands > Peat | place: Germany... | reverse complement strand
CGATCCCCCACTTCGAGACGACCTCGTCCATCAGGAAGACGAGGTAGCTGCCGAAGACGAGCTGGGCGATGATGATCATCTCGGCCAGCAACATCCCGTTCCCCGCCGACGCCGAGCCGAGGCTCGACACGAGGCTCGCCGACGGCGACAGGTAGCCGAACACCTGCGGGACCGCCTCGACGAAGATCATCGCGACGACCATGACCTTCTGGGTCCCCTGGTACATCCCCTTGTCCTCGTCGTCGGTGAGGTCGAGGTTGATGATCTTCGCCCCCGTGAACAGCTGCATGATGATCGACCCGGTGACGATCGGGCCGATGCCGAGGTGCATCAGCGTCCCCTGCTGGCCGGCCAGGATGGCGCGGTAGCTCTGGAACAGGTCGATGACGGTCGCCTGGTCGACGCCGTAGAGGAAGATGTTCGTGAGCACGAAGTACATCAGCAGGACCCCGACGGTCCAGAACATCTTCGTGCGGAACTGGACGTGGCCCTTCGGCTGGGCCACGGCCGGCATCCGCGACGTGACGGGCTTCAGCCCGTACAGCTTCGACTTCGGCCCGTCGTAGGAGAGGCCGAGGAAGAACAAGCTGAACACGGTGAAGATGACGAGGGAGGTGAGCCCGAACGCGATCGGGGTCGGGTGGGACCAGACCCAGTCGACGCCGAGCAGGCCGACGGCGACGACCACGAGCGGGATCGCCCACCGGTAGTCGCGGGGGATCTCCTCCTCGGCCATGAACTGCGGCTCGACCCCCGCCGCCGCTTATATTCTCTTCGGGGAACTCGGCGCGCCTACGACGGAAGCGATGGCGCCGCGGCGAGCAGTTCGACCTTCGATTTCGCGTGCTTCGTCGCGTGCGCGACGAACACCTTCCACTTCTTCGCCACGCGGCCGCCGCCGAGCAGCCGGTCGATGCCGACCCGAGTGAGGTCGGCGACGTAGCCGTCCGGAGACTCCGAGAGAGCGTTCGCCGCCTTCAGCATCGGTACAAGGCCGTCGAGCTGGCCGACGTTCAGGCTGACCGGGTTCTCGACGATCTCCGGCGGGCGCTTGAACCCGTGCCGGCCGAAGTGGTCGGGCGCGTAGATCAGCATCGACTTGAACTTGTACTTGTGAAGGCCGGCGTTCCCGCGCCCGCCCTGCTTGCCCGCGCCGCGGCCCGCCTTGATGCCGCGGCCGTGGGTGCGGAGCCCCCGGAACTTCCTCGTGCGGCTCGGCATGGTCGTCCTACATCATCCGGCGCGCGAGGTCGTTGACCGCGCGGCCGCGGTATCCGAGCGCGCCGCCGAGCGCGAACGGCTTCTTCGTCGAGCGCCAGCCGCCCCTCGGGGCGCGCAGGCGGAGGAGCGGGCGCACGCCGGGCGTTCTCGACATCCCCTCGGCGAGGATCGTCCGGGTGAGGTCGTTGAAGTCCTTCGCGCGGGCGACCTCGCGGGCGGTCTCGTCGGTGAGCCGCTCGCCGGTCGTGCTCTCGCCCCGCTCTTTGAGGAGCAGGCTGAGCGTCTCGGGCTCGGCCTCGCCCCAGGTGACGTACCCCTGGACCTTCGTCAGCATCCCGCGGACGTCGGGCGCCTCGCGGACGATGGTCGCGTGGTTCGGGCGCGTGAGGTGGAGGGAGTCGAGCGTCTGGACGATGTCGTGCCGGGCGTGGATCGACCCACGGACCCGAATGACCATCCACGCCATCCTAGGCTCCTCCCGACGGCGGTCGGGGTGGCGGGGCGCGAGGCGGTCCCCGTCCGGGCGGCCCGCGGCCCGGCGGACCGCGCCCGGGTCCCCCGCGGCCCCGGCCGCGTCCTCGCCCACCGGGTCCGCCGCGCCGGCCGGACATCGCCCCTTCCTCCTTCGGCGGGAGGATCGAGGTGCCGATGCCGCCGCGGACGACCTTCAGCCGTAGCGTGTCCTCGGGCGTGAGCTTGAGGTCGGAGAGCGCGACCAGCGTGGCGAACGCCGCCTGCGCGTAGTTGACGGTCGTCTTCGTGTGGCCGTCGGTGTACCCCCAGGCGTCGGTGATGCCGGCGAACCGGAGGATCGGCTTCGCCACGTCGCCGACGGCGAGGCCGACGCCGCGCGGGGCCGGCTTGAACGTGACGACGACCGAGCCCGAGCGGCCGTGGACCTGGAACGGGACGGTGTGGGACCGGCCGCAGCCGCACTCCCAGGAGCCGCACCCTCGGAACACCTCGACGATCTCGAGCTTCGCCCGGTCGATGGCGCGGCGGATGGTCGGACCGACCTCGCGGCCCTTCGCGCGGCCCAGGCCGACGTAGCCATCGCCGTTGCCGACGACGACCGTGACGGCGAACTTGAACCGGCGCCCCGAGTCGGTCATCCGCTGGACCATGTTCACGTCGAGCACCTCGTCGTGGAGTCCGGGGAGGAGCTTGTCGATGATCTGCGGCTCCCGGAGCGGGAGACCCGCGTGGAGCGCGTCGGCGATGTTCGTGATCTGACCGGAGTGGACCCGGCGGCCGAGCTCGGTCTTCGGGATCCAGGGGGGCGGGGGCGCCGGGCCCGGCGGGCCGGAGCCGAATCGCCGTCCCTCGGACGGCGGTGGTCCGGACGACGCCATCGCGGTCACGCGGTCGCTCCGGCGCGGACGGCGACGCTCGAGAGCTCGCCCTTGAACGTGTCGAGCGGCTTCGGGAGCGGCGATTTCAGGTGGGTCCCGTTGAGGCGCTCCGGCTTCGGGAACACGGTCTCGCCGTGCGGGATGTCGATCCCGGCGTCGAGCAGGCCCTTGAGCGCGCCTAGAATCCGGCCACCGGACGTCGGGTGCCGGAGGCCGACGTCGAGCACCGCCTCGGCAGCGCCGGCGGACTTCGCGCGGATCCCGGCGAGGTACCCGGTGAGGTACGCCGCGGGGGTCGAGACCTGGCTCGACGCGGGGAAGCCGATCTTCGTGAGCTCCGTCGAATCGGCGGCGGCGACGACTCGGTCGCCGACCGGGTCGTACGAGGTGATCGCGACGACGATGCGGCCGCGGGAGAGCCGGACGACCGCGCGGGGCCGGCCGGACTTGAGAAGGGCGAGGCGGCCCCGGTAGTCCGTGAGCCCGTCCCGCCGGCGGCGGAAGGCGACGCGGTGGCGGGGACCCGTGCTCATGCCTTCTTCTCCTCCGGTAGGTGACCCGCGAGCCGCAGGTTGATAAGAAGGTGCGCCCGGCTGCGGAACATCCCGCCCTTCGCCCGACGGTAGAATGCCCGGTACACGGCCGGCGGGATCTTCTTCGACTCGCGGAGCTCCTTCAGGAGGTCGCGCTGCGCGCGGATCTTCATCATCCAGCGGGATTTCCGCGGCACGCGCGCGGACGGCGTCCCGCGTCGGGAGCCGGGGCCGGCGTGGCGGCCCTTCTGGACCTCGGCCGCGTGGAGACGGGCGCGAACGCGCGAGGTGCCCTGGATCGCCTTCCGTCGGATGACGCGCGCCTTGATCGCGCTGCGGATGTCGGCGCGGGTGACCGCGTCGGCGATCTCCGTCTCGCTCGCCGGGTCGATCCAGACGCGGCCGAGGCCGCACTTCAGGATCGCCGCCGCGAGACGCCGCTGGTTCGTCAGGTCGGGCATCTCACTCCTCCCGGTCGCGGCCGATCGGGTTGAGCACGTGAAGGCCCTTCTGGCGGGCCGCTTCCTCGAGCACGAGCCTCCGCCGGGTTCCGACGGTCCGGGCGATCAGCACCGCGTCGCGCGCCGGGTCGAGTACGGTGAGGGCATCCGCGGTGCGGACGAGGACCGGACGGAAGCCGGTCGGCGTGAGACCGCGCGTCGCGCGGGGGGAGCCGAACCCGATCGAGACGACGACCGGACGGTAGCCATAATGCCGGCGCTGCTTCGACTGCTGGCCGCGCGGCCGCCGCCAGGAGACCCATCGGCCGATCCGCCAGTACCGGTGGGAGGCCGTGCGGACGAACTTCGGGCGCCGGAGGTCCGTCGCATCGCGGATGCGGAGCAGCCGGGCGAGCTCGGGCTCGAGCGTCGGGCGGCGCGGCGCCTTCGGCGCCTCCTTCTTCCCGGCCTTGCCGGAGGGCTTGGCCGGCTTGGCGCGGCCGTCCGACTTCTTCGGAGTGGGGGTCGATCCCGAGGCGTCGTCGGTCGTCGGCTCGACCGCCGGCTCGTCCTTCCCCTTCTTCGTCGGCTCCGCGTCGGCCATTACGCCTCCTTCGGGTGGGCGTGCTCGACGAGGTAGATGCCGTCCTGGAAGACCCTCGGGTCGTAGTCGCGGATCCGGGTCGTCCGCTCGACGTTCGCCGCCGACTGGCCGACGACCTCGACGTCGTGGCCGGAGAGGATCACGAAATCGCCGTCGACCGTCGCGGTGACGCCGGGGAGCAGGCGGGCGGTCCGGGGGTACTTCTCGCCGAGGAAGTTCTCGATGACGACCTCGCCGTCCTTCGCCTGGACCTTCATCGGGAAGTGCGCGGCGACGACCTTCATCTTCGCCTCGAACCCCTTCGTGACGCCCACAGCGAGGTTCCCGAGGTGCCGCTCCCACGCGTGAAGGAGCGCTTGCGCCTTCTTCCGGTTCGGCGGGATCTGGAGCGTGAGGCTCGCCCCGCCGTCCGCGGGGGCGTACAGGAGGACGTCGTTCGGAAACGGCCGGGTGATCGACCCGAGCGGCCCCTTCGCGGTGATCGTCCGGCGGCCGATCGTGACGGTCACGCCCTTCGGGAGGGCGACGGTGACAGAGTCGCGGAGGTTCGAATCAGTAGACATAGGCGACCAGCTTCCCCCCGATCTGGAGCTCGCGCGCCTTCTGGTGGTCCATCACGCCCTGGTTCGTGGACAGGACGAGGAACCCGAAGTCCTGCGCCGGCAGGAACCGGGACTCGTAGGCCTCCAGGTCCCGGCCTCGGACGGCCAGCCGGGGCTTGATGACGCCGCAGGAGTTGATCCGCCGCGAGAGCGTGACGTCGTACTGCCCGCCGCGGCCGTTCGCGACGAACGTGAACTCGCTGATGTACTGGTGCTCGCGGAGGATCCGGAGCACCTCGCCGATGAGCCGGGAAGTCGGGGCGAGCGTGGCGTGCGCCTTCCCCTGGCGGTCGGCGTGGCGGAGCGCCACGAGCGCATCGTTGAGAAGATCGTGCTGCATCTTCGACTCCTACTGGTACTTCCTGAAGCCGAGGTCGACCGCGACCTCGCGGAAACACTGCCGGCAGAGATGGAGGCCGTAGCGCCGGACGATCGCCCGCTTGCGGTCGCACCGCAGGCAGCCGACCTTCCGTCCGAACAGCTTCGTGGGCTTCGACATCCGGCCTACTCCAGGAACGTGAGGTGGTACTGGTCGGCGAGGAACGCCCGGGTCTCATCGCGGGTGGGGCGGGCCGAGCGGGGCAACCGCCGGGCGCGGATCGCGCGCTCGCGGATCCGGTAGCCAGCGCGGCCCATCTCGACGCAGATGTCGAGGCCGTGGATGCCGATCTGCGGGTCGTACTTCATCCCGGCGAAGTCGGTGTAGTCGGACATCCCGAACGAGAAATTGCCGGCGCGATCGATCGAGTCCGGGTCGAACTGGCGGTCGCGAGCCTCGAACGCCCGCTCGAGGAACTCCCTCGCCGCGGCGCCCCGGAGCGTGACCTTCGCGCCGATCTCCTGGCCCATCCGGATGCCGAAGTCCCGGTTCGTCGCGCGGGAACGCGTCGCGACCGGCTTCTGGCGGGTGATCATCTGGAGGACCTTTTCCGCCTTCGTCCGCGGGTCGCCGGACTCGCCGACGCCGGCGTTGACGACGATCTTCACGACGCGGAGCGCGCGCCACCGGTTGCCCGAGGGGGCGGGGGTCGTGGGCGGAGGGGCGGTGGCGGCGGGCGCGCTCATCGGGCGAGGCCCTCCGGCATCGTCACGACCGGCGCCTGGTCCCCGACGATGTAGACGTACTCCTTGATCGTCGAGAATCCTTCCTTGAAGTGGACGAGGTTCGGCTGGGAGGAGTTGCGCACCTCGACCCGCTCGATGCGGCCGAGTTGGCCGACGTGCGAGCCGCCGGCGACGTACGCGAGCTTCCCCGGGGCGAGCGCCAGGTGGCCGACGACCTTCTGCTTCGGCAGCTCGAGCTGGACGGAGTCGCCGACGCGCCACGGGCTCCCCGGGGCGACGAGGAGGTTCCGCCCGTCGTGGAGCGTGACCTCGACCTTCCCGCCGGGGACCGCGTGCTTGAACCGGACGCGTCCGATCTTGGTCGTGGCCTCCTTGGCGGGGATCGGGACGAGGACGAGCCGGCCCGAGCGGTCGCGGAGGACGCGGAAATGCTCGTCGAGCGGCTTGTCGAGCGAGATGGTGTCGAACAGTCCGACGCCCCAGGCGAGGTCCTTCACGACCCGGCCGTCGACGCGGACGCTCCCCTGCCGGAGCAGCACGCGCGCCTCGCGGGCGGAGGCGACGAGCTTCCGGACGTCCCGGAGGACGAGGAGGATCGGGATGGCGGAGTCTTGGGCGTGCGGGCCGGGCGCGGGGCGCTTCACCCACTTCGTCCCCTTGCGGGGGATCGTCCAGGAGCGGGGCGCGGCGCCGCGTTTCAGACGGAACGTCATGGCTTCGCCTCCGCCTTCGGCAGGGCCGCGGAGGTCGGCTTCTCGTTCGACGCCTCGGCGTCCTCGGGCTCGACCTCGGCCTCGGGGACCTTGAGGACGCGGCGGCGCCACGGGTCGGAGAGGTTCAGCTTCGTCAGCACGAGGTGGCTCGGCCGGATCGGGAGCGGCTTGAGCTTCGCATCGGCGGTCTTCGTCGTGACGTTGTCGAGCGTGAGGCGGTAGTGCTCGCGGTCGACGCGCGCCACCCGGCGCTCCTCGCCGACGGTGCTGTAGCTGCCCGCCAGGACCCGAACGGTGTCACCCTTCCGGACGGGGAGGGAGCGGCGGCCGTACTTCGTGCGGAGCTCGTGCGAGAGCGCGACCGACATCCTTCGCCGGCGCTCCTGGTGGTTGGCGGTGAACACCGCCTTCCGCTGGCGCCTCGGTTGGATCGACCGCGTGCTCATAGATGCCTCAGATGATGATCGACGACGCCGCGGCGACCCGCGGCCATCGCTCCGCCGCTTCCTTCGCGACGGGGCCCTTGATCTGGCTGCCCTTCATTTCCCCGGTCTCGGTCGTGATGACGGCGGCGTTGTCCTCGAACTGGACGCGCGTGCCGTCCGCGCGGCGCATCGGGTAGCGGGAACGGATGATGACGGCCTGCAGGACCTGGCGGCGCATCTCGGGCGTCCCCTTCTTCACGGAGACGATCACGAGGTCCGCGATCCCCGCCCGCGGGTAGCGGCGGTGCGTGCCGTGCCAGTTCTTCACGGCGATGATCTCGACGACCTTCGCGCCCGTGTTGTCGACGCAGTCGAGCCGGGCGCCCTTCGGCAGCCCACGGCCGCGGCGGCCCGCCAGGCCCTTCATGCGGCTCCCTCGGCGGCCGGAGCGGCCGTCGGCGGGACGGGCGCCTTGGCCTCTTCCCCGCGGACGCGGAGCGCCGCCTCGCCGAGGTCCTCGACGATGCAGAACGAGACGAGCTTCGAAAGCGGTCGGGTCTCGGCGATCCGCACCTGGTGTCCGAGCGGGACCTTCAGGCACGGCGGATTGTGGGCGAGGTAGCGGCGGCGCCGCTTCTCGTAGCGCTCGTACTTGTGGACGAAGTGCAGCAGCGTGCGCTCGACGACGGCGGTCTTCTCCATCGAGAGCGAGACGACCGTTCCTTCCAGGACCTGGCCGCGGACCGGGAGCCGTCCGTGGAACGGACAGTGCCGGTCGTCGCACGCCTCCTTCGGGCCGCGGACGTCGAGGCCGATGTCCTTCGCCCTCGGGGCGGCCTTCGCTTTCGAGGTGGCACGTGCCGGGCTCATCGAGATCCTCCCCGGGCGCCGCGGAGCGAAAGGCGCTTCGTGCGGTCCTCGGGACGCACGCGAAGTTGGTCGCCTCTTAACGGTATCTCACGTCCGCCGAGGACGATCGTGCCGACGGCGCCGGATTTCGCCACGCGGACGAGCCGGCCCTCGGAATCCCGGACGACGAACATCCCGAGGGTCTCGTCGACCAGCGTGCCGCGGACCGGGCGCGCGAGGCCCGGGTGTTCGAGCGTGACCGCCGCGCCGAGGATCTCCCCGGCGAGGGCGTCGAGCGACAGGTCGGTCCGCGCGTCCACGTCCCTCTCCTTACCGGGCGGCGGTGCGGGCGCGCGCGGCGCGTTCGCGCTCGCCGAGCACGGTGAGCGCGCGGGCGACGTTCGTCCGGAGGGCGCGCATTCGGCCGGGGCTCGGCGGGGCGCCGCCCATCGCGGCGATGCCGCGCTCCCGCAGGAGGTCGTTCTCGATCTCGGCGATCCGCCGGAGGAGTTCCTCCTCCTCGAGGGCGCGGAGCTCCTTCATCCGAAGGAGCGTCACGGGCTCTCCCCCTCGGGCGCGGCGACGACCTCGGGAATGATGGCGGCCTCCGTCGGCTCGAGCGGCGGCAGCTGCTCGGGCGGCGGGGCGACGGCCGGGGCGACGACGCCCTTGACGTGGATCTCGTCGGGGAGCTTCGCCGTCGGCTTCATGATCCAGACGGTGACGCCGATGACGCCGGGCTTCAGCCGGGCCTGGTAGAACCCCTTGTCCATCCAGAGCTGAACGGCCTCGCCGCAGTACTTGATCGTCCCGGCCTTGAACCGCTCGGTGCGGTGCCGCTCGCCGGTGAGCTTGCCGGAGAGGATCACCTGGCAGCCGCGCGCGCCGGACTCCATGATCCGCCGGACCGTCGAGTGGCCCGCGCGCCGGAAGTGCCAGCCGCGCTCGAGCGTGCTCGCGAGCTTCTCGGCCATCAGCTGCGCGTTGAGCGACGGCTGCCGCTCCTCCTGGACCTCGATCTGCGGGTTGTCGAGGTCGAATCGGTTCTTGATGTCCTGCGTGAGCTGCTTGATCAGCTCGCCGCGGCGGCCGATCAAGATGCCGGGCCGCTCGCAGATCAGCGTGACGCGCGTGCCCATCGGGGTGCGCTGGATGTCGAGGCCGCCGAAGCCGGCGCGGGCGCTCTCGCCGACGAGGAAATCCTTGAGGAGCACGCGGCGCGTCGCCTCCTTGATGACCTTGCGCTCGCTGGCCATCGTCAGCCCTCCCGCTCGGCGAGCACGATCTCGACGTTCGTGGTCTGCTCGTTCCACGCCGTGGCCCGTCCGTGGGCCCTTGGCATGTTCGCCTTGCGGATCCGGCCGCGGGCGCACGCCGCGACGCGCACGACGAGGGCGTCGGTGTCGATCCCCTCGTACTCGGCGTTCGCTTTCGCGTTCGCGAGTACCTGGAGGACCTGCTTCGCGACCTTCTTCGGGTACCGGCCCGGCCCGATGCCGGTCTTGTGCGCCGTCTCCTGGTTGTACCGTCGGAACGGGATGGCGCGCTTCTCCTCGATGACGTCCTCGAGGAGGGACGTCGCCTTCTCGAGCGGGAGCCCCCGGATGGCGTTCAGCACCTCGTACGTCTTCTTCGGTGACATCGGGATCTCGATCGCACGCGCCCGAGCGACCTCGTCGGTCGCGTCGCCGTGGTAGGTGTAGCCTCGCATCGTCCTCCCTACTTCAGCGGCATGAACTTCGACGAGCGCGTGGCGCCGACGCCGGGCCCGGAGTGCTTCTCGAATCGGCGGGTGAGCGCAAACTCCCCGTAGTAGTGGCCGATCATCTCCGGCCGGACCTCGATCTCCTTGAACTCCTTCCCGGTGTGGATCGCGATCCGCCGGCCCACGTGGTCGGGGAGGACGAGCGCGTCCCGGGTGTGCGTCCGGAGGACGGCGTCCCGCGGCGCGACCCGGAGCTTCTCGAAGAAGATCGTCGTCTCGGAGTTGAAGCCGCGGCGAATCGAGCGACGGGCCCGCGCGCCGAGGAGCTTCGCGAGCTCGCTCAACGGGAGCTCCTGGAGCTCGGGGAGCGTCCGGCCGCGGAGCGTGAACTCCTTCTTGCGGCGGACCTCGACCTTCTTCGCCTTCCGACCCTTCGGCATCGCCTACCGACCTCCCTTCCCGATCCGCTTCCGGCGCTGGGAGCGGGAGAACCGACCGACCTTCGCGCCCGGCCAGGTGCCGGAGCTGACGGTGCTCGGCCGGCCGACGTGCTGGTGCGCGCCGCCGCCGTGCGGGTGGTTGACCGGGTTCATCGCGACGCCGCGGACCTTGAACGCGGGCTTCGAGAGGGTCCGGTAGGCGTTGACCTTCTTGCCGGCCTTGATGATCGGCCGCTCGAGCCGCCCGCCGCCGCCGACGGTGCCGACCTGGGCGCGGCACGTCGGGAGGAACGTCTTGAACCGGCCCGACGGGAGCTGGATCGTCACCTCGCGGGCGGTGTGGGCGACGACGAGCGCGCTCGTTCCCGCGGCGCGCACCAGGCGGCCGCCGTCGAACGGGTTCACTTCGAGGTTCGAGACGAGCGTCCCGTCCGGGATGGAGGAGAGGGAGAGGATCGAGCCGCGGCTGAGCGGGCCCGAATGGAGCGACACGGAGTCGCCGGTGGCGATCCCCGCGGGAGCGAGGAGTCGAAGTCGGACGCCCTGGGCGGTCCGGACGATGGCGACGGGCGCGGAACGGCCCGGCGCCTGCGCGACGTCGACGACCTTCGCTTCGCCGGAAATCGACGGGGACGGGTGGTAGATCGCGCCGTGGTGCCGATGGCTCGGGGAGCGGTACGGGCCGGTGCCGGCTCCGCGGCGACGGGAGATGATGCGCTTCCCCATCAGAACACTCCGGCCCGGCCGCCGATGTCCTCGGCGGAGTACGGCGGGGCGAACTTGACCGTCGCGATCTTGCCGCTCTGGACGATCTTGACGTTCACCTTCGCGACCTTGCAGCTGTAGATCTCCTCGACGGCGCGGCGGATCTCGGCGCGCGTGGCGCGCCGGTCGACCATGAACTCGAGCTTGTTCATCCGCTCCATCTCGTCCATCGACTTCTCCGTCACGTAGGCGTGCAGGAGGATCCGGTGGCGGAGCTGCGTCATGCCGAGACCCCCTCGAGCCGGCCCTTCAGCCGCTCGACCGCGGCGACGCTGAACAACGTGAGGCGGCCCGGGTCCCCGCCCGGCGCGAGGTCCTCCGGGCCGAGCCGGCCGACGTCCACGACGTCGACGCCGGGGAGATTGCGGAATCCGCGCGCCTTCATGGGCGCGCTGACGACGATGAGCAGGCTCTTCGGGCCGCGGCGGAACCGGCCCCGGCGCTTCCCGCGTCCGGCGCGGACGTGAACGCCGGCCTGGGCGCGGTCGACGTCGTCCCACAGCTTCAGCCGGGACAGGAGCGAGCGGGCATCGGCCGTGGAGCCGATCGCCTCCATCGGGGTCTCGAGGACGACGGGGAGATGGAGCCCCTCGGGGAAGGTGTGGCCCCGCGCCTTCGCCATCGTCGGTTCCCGGGTCGCCGCGAGGGCGGCGGCGAACGCGGCCTGCCGCTCGTTCCGGTTGATCTTCTTCGCCCAGATCGTGTTGACCTTCGGCGGGTGGGCGGCGCCGCCGCCGACGGTGTTCGGCGCCTGGGCGCCGGTCATACCCCCCATCAGCCTCGGGGTACGGGCGACGCCCTTCCCCTTGCCCGACCACTCGACGGAGTGTCGGCGGCCGGCGGTGAGGCTTGTGCCGTGAGGTTGGATCCGATGGGAGCGGGCCGCGACGACCGCGCGGCGAATCAGGTCGCGCCGAACGGGGGAGGAGAAGGCGAGGGGGAGCGGGACGAGCTCGCCGGCCTTCCCTTGGAGCGAGAGGACGTGCACGCTGTGGTGCACGGGGTGGTGCTCGGTGACGGCGGGCTCCTTCGGGGCCGTCGACCCCGGCACGAGCTTCGCGCTCATGCGCCCTGCTTGGAGCGCGTGCTGAAGTAGCGGATGTCGACCTTCTCGACCGCCGCCACGTGCGAGCGCATCGGGAGTCGGAACCGGAGCAGCCGCTTCGCCGGGCCGGGGAGCGAGCCGTGGAGCACGACGCACCCGGAGCGGACCTCGCCGTAATGGGGGAATCCGCCCGAGGGCGAGACCGGCTCGGTGCGCGGGTCCTTGACGACGCGCAGGACGCGCATGTTGTAGACCGTCCGGCGGTGGTACCCCGTCTGGCCCGCCTGCGGGATTCGGTACGTGACGAAGCTCGGGTTGTGCGGACCGAGCGTGCCGATCATCCGGCGGTGCTTCGAGTTCTTCCGGGGTTGGAGCTTGACGCCCCAGCGCTTCGTGTGGCCCTGGAACCCCTTGCCCTTGGTGACGCCGAGGACGTCCAGGAACTCCCCTTCCTTCGCGAGCTGGTCGACCGTCAGCTCCTTGCCGACCTGGCTGACGGCGAAGGCGCGGCGCTCCTCGAACTTCTCACCGGAGACCCGGACCTCGAACAGCGCCGGGGTCTTCGACGGAACGCCCGTGATCAGCTCGGGCTGCGTGTGGACCAGCAGGCGAACTTCGTCGGCGACGGTCTTGGAGAATTCGTCCCGGCGCTCGGTCGAGGACGCCGGGTGGGCGGTCATCTTGCGGTTCAACGTCTCTGAGGGGGAGTCTCCCCAGAGCTCGGAAACGACCCGCATGCCGTACGGATTTCGCTGGTAGAGCCGCGCGGCGACGATCCGCACCGGCGGGACCTCGACGACCGTGACCGGGACGGAGACCTCCTGGCCGGCGGTGGTGGACCGCTTCCGGTAGTCGACCATGAAGGCGTGCGTCATGCCAACTTTGAAGCCGGCGAACCCTTCGAGGGCCGGAACCTTCGGGCCGGCGGGCCACGCACGGATGCGGGGTACGGGCCGGGCGGCCCGGACGCGCGGCGAAAACCCAAGGGACCCCCGACGGGGTCGGTGACGTCGTGCCATCGGTCGATGAGAGGCGTTGCCTCGGTGGGGGTGGGGGAGAAACGTGCTCTATATAACGGCGGGGGGGAACGCTCGTCGGAGAACCTCCGGCGGGCCAATTTCTCGACGGAGGAACGGCCGGGCCGGTCGCGCCACCCGAACGCGCGCGTAGAGTGCGGGACCGTTCGAGTTGCGAAGCGAACCGTTATCCCCGGACCCTCCGTACCGCGCTCGATGAGCACTCCGGGAGCGACCGGGGCCGCGTCCGGACCGCTCCCCGTCACCCTCGAAGACGTCCGCCGGGCGGCGGTCGCGATCCGCGGGACCGTGCGGTCGACCCCCCTTCTGGAGGCGCCCGAATTCCCCGGACTCCCGACGAGCGGTCTCTACCTCAAGCTCGAGAATCTCCAGAAGACCGGCGCGTTCAAGTTGCGCGGCGCGACGAACCGCATCGCGCAGCTGACGGCCGAGGAGGCGAAGCGCGGCGTCATCGCGGCGTCTGCCGGCAACCACGCGCAAGGGGTGGCGTGGGCGGCGCGGGCTCGCGGCCTCCCCGCGACGATCGTCATGGCGCGCTCCGCCTCCCAGCTCAAGGTCCGCGCGACCCGGGCCCTCGGCGCCCAGGTCGTCCTCCACGGCGCCGACTACGAGGAGGCGAACGAGGAGGCGCTCCGTCGGGCGAGCGCCGACCATCTCACCTACATCCCGGCGTTCGACGACCCGGCGGTCATCGCCGGCCAGGGCACCGTCGGTCTCGAGATCGTCGAGGCGCTTCCGGACGTCCGGCGGATCGTCGTCGGCGTCGGCGGCGGCGGCCTCGCCGCGGGGATCGCGGTCGCCGCGTGCGCCCTCCGGCCGGAGGTCGAGATCGTCTGCGTCCAGCCGCAGGGGTCGGACACCCTGAAGGCGTCGCTCGCGCAGGGACGAGTGGTCGTCGGGGGACGCCCGACGACGTTCGCCGACGGCCTGGCGACCCGACACGTCGGCGACCTCCCGCTCCGGTTGCTCCTCGCGTTGCACGCGAAAGCGGTCGTCGTCGATGACCGGACGATCGCTCGCGCCTCGTTCCTCCTCCTCGAGCAGGCGAAGGTCCTCGCCGAGGGGGCCGGGGCGACCCCGCTCGCGGCCCTCCTCGCCGACCCGACGCTCGCCGAGGGCGGCCCGACGGTCCTCGTCATCAGCGGCGGCAACCTCGACCCGTTCCTGATCGACCGCGTGCTGTTCGTCGGCCTCACCGCGGAGGGCCGCCTCCTTCGGCTGACCGCCACGCTCCCGGACGCCCCGGGCCGGCTCGCGGAGTTCCTGAAGGTGGCCGCGGAGACGAACGCGAACGTACGGCACATCGTGCACGACCGGGACGCGGCGACCCGCGGTCCGCGCGACGTTTCGGTCTCGGTCGAGCTCGAAGTCCGCGACGCGGAGCACGGCGCCGAGGTGGTCGCCCGGTTCGGCGAGCTCGGGTGGTCCGTGCAGCGGGCGGATGCTGGTAGTACAACCGTTCGCGAACCCGTAAATAGACTCCCCGGCATCGATTGAACGGTCCGGGTATGGGGGACTCCACCGACGCCGCGAAGCTCCCGTCGCCCGCCCGGTTCTGGACGGTCGACGAGGCGAATCTTCGCCTCGACGGCCTCCGAGAACTCCTCCCGCGCGTCCGGGCCTGGGCGGTCCGGCTCCGCGCGATCGCGGAGGAGCGGGACCGCCTCTCCGCGTTCTGGGGGCCCGAGGTCCGGGCGTCCGACCACCCCGACCGCGGTCTCCTCGACCGGCTCGACCAGGAGGCCTCGACCCTGCGCGGGGAGCTCGACCGCGAGGTCGGCGCGCTCACGTCGGAAGGGATCGAGGTGAAGGACCTCGACACCGGCCTCGTCGACTTCTACGCCGTGCTCGACTCGGAGGTCGTCTTTCTCTGCTGGCGTCGCGGCGAACCGGACGTCGGCTACTTCCACCGGCTCGACGGCGGATTCCGCACCCGGCGGCCGATCGCCCAATCGACCGGCGACCCGGTCGCGAGCCGACGGACCCACTCGTAGGGTCCCCGTCCCGTCCCGGACGGCGGGCCGGCCTAGGAATCGTCCGGCGGCGTGCCGAGGCTCGCCAGCCGGACCGTCGCGAGGCCGAGGGCGACCGCGCCGGTCGTGATCGCGAGCCCCGCGAACCACGTCACGACGGGAAAGGCGGTCTCGACGCCGAGCAGGCCGGGGGCGAGCGAGCCGGCGATCGCCGCGCCGGCCCCCGCGACCGCGTACGGCAGCCGCCGCCCCCGGTGGGCGGCGACCGCGCCGACGGTCGCCACGACCGCCCCGAACGCGAGCAGCACGGCGGCCGACCCGAGGCTCGTCAGGAATCCGTCGAGGTCCCCGAACGGCGTGTACGACTGGTAGCTGACATTGCCGACCGACCCGGGGAGGAGGGTGACGACGAGAATGTGGCCGACCCCGGCCGAGGAGTACACGGCGGAGGCGAACAGCTGGACCACCGTCGGGCCGTACGCCGGGTGGGTGAAGTTGAGGACGACACCGCCGCTCGGCACGCCCGGGAAGGCGAAGCCGCCGTCCGACGCCGCCACGATCGTCCGGACCTCGCCGGTCTCGCTCGTGAGGTTGATCGTCGTGTTGGCGGCGGCCACGCTGGTCCCGCCCGATGTCGAGAGCAGCACGACGCCCTCGACGGTGAACGCGCCCGGCCCGAGGGAGCTCGCGCCCGCCCAGCCCAGTCCGCCGGCGAGGCCGACGAGAACGAGGGCGGCGGTGACGAGGAGGGCGACGAGCAGCCGGCCGACCGCCGGCCCCGGGACCTTCGGCGGGCGGGCCGGAGGATATAGGTGGGGATAGACCTCCCAGGAGAACAGCGGCGGCGGGTCGCGGGGCGCGACCACCGGCAGCGGCTGGGCGCAATGCGGGCACGCGAACCAGGCCGGCTCGGCCCCCGGCGGGATCGGCGCGACCAGCAGCCGACCGCACCGGACGCACCGGATCGTCACGAGCGGCCCGCCCATCGGGGCGCCGAGACCCGGCGGCCGCGTATATCCTTGGGGCGCGCGCTCGCGAAGCCGCATCTCCGCGTCGTCGGCGTCGACGATGGTCCGTTCGGCCGCCGGAACCGCCGCGCCCTCGTCGCGCTCGTCTTCTGCTCGCTCCCCGGGCGGGTCGACGGCATCGCCCTCGCGGAGGTGACCGTCGACGGCCGGGACGCGACGGAGCGGATCGCGGCCGCCATCCGGGCCTCCCCGCAGTGGGACGGCCTCCGCGCCGTTCTCCTCGACGGCGCGACCGTCGCCGGGTTCAACGTCGTCGACCTCGCGGCGCTCGCGAAGACAGTCGAGCGCCCGGTCGTGGCGGTCACGCCGAAGGCGCCGGACTTTCCCGCGATCGACGCGGCGCTCCAGCGATACTTCCCTCGAGACCGCGCGCGCCGAGGGAAGTTGCTCCGGTCCCGGCCCCTCTTTCCCGTGAAGCTGCCGACCGGGCAGGTCCTCGCCGCGGTCGCCGGGGCGACGCGCGCCGAGGCGGCCGCGCTGGTCCGCCGCGCGACGGTCCAGGGACTCTGGCCGGAGCCGCTCCGCCTCGCCCGGCTCGTCGCGCGCGCCGCCGCGCGGCCGCCAGTCAATTAAACCCCGGGGCGATTGGAACTTCGGGCCTGTAGCTTAGCCAGGACGAAGTACTGGCCTTCTAAGCCAGCACACTCGGGTTCAAAGGCATCGGCGGACCAACGCCGACGCGGAGACTCCCGACAGGCCCGCCTGATCCTCGGGGTGGGACGCTCGCGCTACGCCGGGCCCGGTTCGGCGCCGACCTCGGCCTGGCAGCGGTCGCAGAGCAGGCCCCGGTGGCCGGCGGGGAGAGAGTCCCCGCAGAGCGGGCAGGTCGCGCGGGAGTCGGCGGCCGCGATCAGCTCGAGGACGTTCGTCCGCAATTGGGGATGCGCGACGGGGGCCGCCTCCGCGAGCTCCGCGGCCGCGCCGCCGGGGACGAAGCTCTCGAACCGGGGGCGGAATAGGCCGGTCCGCCGGTCGAACGTCGCGAGGCGCCGCGCGGCGAGCCCCTGCAAGGTGGTCTGCACGAGCTCGCGCGCCCCGCGGAACACCGGCGCGAGCTCCACGGCGGAGGTGCCGTGGGTCTCGCTCAGCACCTCGAGCACGCGGCACGAAACCACCGGTAGGGTCCCGCGGGCGATGTAGGAGTCGACGCCGAAGGCGACGCGGGGCGGCCTACGCACCCGTCGGGCGGTCGGGAACCGGCCCGTGCGGATGTCGCGGAGCAACCGGTCCTCGAGCACGTCGAGCTCGAGCCGGATCCGCTCTTCGGAGAAGTACAGCAGGATCGCCACGGAGAACGGCACGACGCCGGTCTGCCGGACGTAGTCGACCGCCTGCACGGGGGTGGCGAGCGCCCGGGTCGCGGCGCGGAGGGCCTTCGGGCTCTTTCCCTCCGGCGGGGCCAGGTAGTGCTCGCGGAGGAGGACGCGCGCGATCGCGCGGGTCGGCGCTCCGCCGTCGGGGCCGAAGACGTCCGCCGAGCCGTCGGGCGAGAACGCGATCCGGGAGAACGGCCGGAGGTACTCCCACGCCGGTCCCGGCTTCGGCGGGTCGATGAGGCTGATCTCCGCGGTGCCGAAGTCGAACGACGGGTCCGCGATGGCGGCGAACAGCGAGCCGCCCTCGCCGAATCGGAAGCTCGCGAGCGGCTCGCCCCGCTGCGGGAGGTACTCGTGGTACGCCGCCGTCAGCGCCGGGACGTCGAGGCGGGGACCGACGGTCCGCCGGGCGAACGATTCGAGGTCAGTGAGCGTCGACGGTGGCACCGTGGCGCCTCTCGGCGAGAAGTAGCTCGTAGAGGGAGATAAAGCGGCGGGCGGTCAGGTCGATCGACGCGGTCCGGACCACCCAGTCCCGGGCGGTCGCGGAGAGCCGACGGCGCTCGGCGCGGTCGTCGAGGAGCTCGGCCAGCGTCCGGGCGAGGGCGCCGGGCGTCCCGACGTTGACGAGCCGGCCCGTCTCGCCGTTCCGGACGATCTCGCTCGGTCCGCCGACGTCGGAGGCAACGCACGCCGACGCGCACGCCATGGCCTCGAGGAGGGCGACGGAGCTCGTGTCGGACGTCGAGGGCAATACGAACAGGTCGGTCTGCGAGAGGAGCGCGGCCTTCTCTTCCTCCGCGACCGGGCCGACGTACCGAACGCGGCCGGCAAGTCGCGGGTCGCCGGCGATGCGCGCCCGGACGCCGGCCTCCTCGGGCCCGACGCCGCCGACGACCGCGCCGAAGTCGGCGCGTCCGGCGAGGTCGGAGAGCGCGTCGAGGAACCGGTACACCCCCTTGTCCTGCGTGAGCCGGCCGAGGTAGGTGAGGAGCGGGGCGTCCGGGAGTCCGCACCGGAGCCGCCAGTCCGGAGTTCGGACACCGGGCCGGAACCGGTCGACCTCGATGCCGTTGCCGATCACTTCGACCGGGCGCGCGAACGGCTTCTTCGCGGCCCGTAGGAGCGCGTCGCGCGCCGGCGCCGTCGGCGCCGTGACGGCGTCGCAGCGCCAGTACGTGCCGAGGGTGTACCACCAGGCGGCCCGGAAGAACAGTCGCACGGGGATCGTCGGCGGGAACGAGTTCCGCATCGCCCAGACGTTGGTGTGGAACGTGCCGACGAGCGGCTTGTTCCACCGCCGGGCGGCGAGGAACGCCGCGCTTCCGAGCATCCCGGGGGTGTGGAGATGCAGGACGTCGACGGAGCTGCCGATCCGCTCGGCGCGCAGCGCCGGGAACGGCCAGAGCGGCCACCGGTACTCGGCGTAGAGCGGCACCGGGAGCGAGCGGACCCTCAGCACCGGGACGCCGTCCACGACCTCGTGCTTCGGGGCGGCGCCGACGACGGGGTTCGGGGCGTACACCCGGACATGGTGGCCGAGCCGGGTGAGGGCGCCGGCGAGGGCGCTCACCTCGTGCGCCACGCCGTCGCGGGTGGGCAGGTAGCTCTCGGTGAAGAACGCGACCTCGATCGGCGTGCCTCCCCCCGAGGGTCCCTCACTCGACGATATGAAACGCGCGTTCGAGGAGGGAGACGTCGCGCGGCCCGAGCGTGTTCGGGGAGAGCGCGGCGATGAGCGCGGAGCCGTTCTTCGAAGCGTAGTCCGCGATCCAGGTGACCACGCGCATCGTGAAGTCGAGCGGGTACTCGGTGACGAGGAACTCGATCGCGTCGAGGTAGACGAGCGCGGCGCCCGAATCGACCGCGGTGCGGATCCGGCCGGCGAAGCCGCTCGGGTCCATCGCCCCGGCGGTCGAGCCGCCGTCGGTCCGGGCCCCGGCGGGGACGATCGCTTCCACGATGTCCGCCGACACGCCGGAGAGCTCCGGGGGACGCTGGCTGACGAGCACCACGCGCCGGAACCGGGGCGCCGAGACCCGGAGGAGCTCGACCGCCCGCCGCGGCCGGTCCTCCCGGAGGAGATGGGTGCTCCCCGGCTCGACCGGCACGACGGGGAGCGAGCTCTTCGGCGGCGTCCAGACCGGGGCGGCCGGCGGCCTCAGCAGGCTCACCCACGGCGCCCGCCGCGGGGGCGTCAGCAGCCCCTTCCGACGGACCGCGACGTCCTCGGGGATCCGGGCGAGCCGGCTCTCGATGAGCATGCGGAGCTCTTGCGGCGAGGCCCCCCGACCCGCGTGGGCCCGCAACTCGCGGAGCGCTTCGCGGAGACCGTCCCCGTACCCCTTCGCGTACCCCTCGATGTACTCGTCGTCCCCCGGCACGCTTCCGCGGCCCTCGGGGGGCGGGCCGTCCGAGTCGCTCAACGGCCCGCTTCCGAGGCGACCTTGGCCGCCCCGCCCGACGGGATCGGGAGGCCGCCCGACGGCCGGTCGGGGGGCCGGTGGGTGTCGTCCATCGGGGCGAACTTGTAGCCGTAGTGGATGACGCCGGCCTTCCCTTCCTCCCGGAGCTTGCGGAACGTCGCGCGGACCTTGAGGCCGATCGTCACGTCCTTCGGCGCGATGTCGACGACCGACGCCGTCAGTTGCGGCCCCTCGCGGGCGCGGACGATCGCCATCACGTACGGGACCTGCATCTCGAACCCCGGCGCGGCGTCGTGGACGATCGTGAAGGAGACGACCTCGCCTTCCCCGGAGAGCTGGAACGGCTCCATCCGCCCGATCGACTTCCGATGCTGGACGCACACGGGGCAGACCGAGCGCGGTGGGAAGTAGACGGTCCGGCACGTGGGGCACCGGCATCCACCGAGGTTGTACCGCCGCGGGGTCTCTCTCCAGAACCGTGCGATCGACATCGTCCTCCCTCCTAGTTCACCCGCTCCATCAGGTGGACGACGCTCGTCGCCCCCGTCCCTCCCACGTCGTGGGAGAGTCCGAGCGTGGCGCCCGCGACCTGGCGGTCCCCGGCCTCCCCGCGGAGCTGGCGGACGATCTCGACGACCTGGGCGACGCCGACCGCGCCGAACGGCCGGCCCTGGGACTTGAGGCCGCCGGAGGTGTTGACCGTCAGCTTCCCGGCCGGGCCGAACTCGCCCGCCGCGAAGGCGGGGCCGCTCGCCCCCTTGTCGACGAACCCGAGGTCCTCCAAGGCGACGAGCGCGCTGATCGTGTAGGCGTCGTGGATCTCCGCGACGCGGACGTCGGCCGGCACTCGGCGCGCCTGGTCGAACGCCCGCTTCGCGGCGACGACCGTCGAGTCGAGCGTCGTCATGTCGCGCCGGTGGTGGAGGGCCATCGTGTCGCAGGCGACCTGGCTCGCCGCGAGGCGGATCGGCGTGTCGGTGAACTTCCGCGCGCGGTCGAGGGGGCCGAGCACGAGCGCGGCCGCACCATCGGAGAACGGCGCGCAGTCGAGCATGCCGAGCGGCTCGGCGACCGGGCTCGCGCCCAGGACCGCCTCGAGCGTGATCTTGTTCCGGTAGTGCGCGTTCGGATTCCTCGAGCCCATGTCGTGGGCGTGGACCGCGACGCGCGCGAGCTGCTCGCGCGTCGTCCCGAAGTCGTGCATGTGCCGCCGGGCGACCATCGCCCAGAGCGCCGGAAGCGTCGCGCCGAACACCCCCTCCCATTCGTTGTCGGCGGTGCCGGTGACGACCCGGTTCGCCTCGGTGTCCGGGACGTCCGTCAGCTTCTCCGCGCCGCCGACGACGACGAAGTCGTGGGCGCCGCTCGCGACCGCGAGCCATCCTTCGTGCAACGCGAGCGCGCCGGAGGCTCCGCCCCCCTCCACCCGGGTCGCCCCGAGGTGGTGGCTCGCGAGGCCGGCGTAGTCGAGGATCATCGGGGCGATGTGCTCCTGGTCGATTAGGGAGCCGCTCGCCATGTTCCCGAGGTACATCGCCCCGAGGTCCTGGCTGGAGAGCTTCGCGTCGACGAGCGCCTGGAGCCCGGCCTCGATGCCGATCTCGCGGAACGACCGGTCCCACAGCTCGCCGAACCTTGTCTGGCCGACGCCGAGGATCGCGACGTCCCGCATCTAGGCCTCCCCGCCCATGTGGATCTTGCCGCGGAACTTCGCGTAGACGGAGTACGGGATCTCGACGCCCCCGTCGAGGAATTCCTGCACCGGCGTACCGTAGGAACGGTCGAACCGGGTGAGCTCGTCCGTCACCTCGAGGTCGAACGCGTCCGAACCGGCGCCGCTGCCGTAACCGACCATCAGGACGGACTCGCCGGCGAGCGCGTGGTCGAGCACGTTCGCGAGACCGATGAGCGCCGCGCCGGAGTAGGTGTTGCCGATGTGCGGCGTCACGAGCCCGTACTTCATCTGGGCGTCGGTGAAGCCGAGCTGCTTCCCCACCCGCTGAGGGAACTTCCCGTTCGGTTGGTGGAAGACGACGTGGGCGTACGACTTCGGCGTCGTGCCCGCCCGGTCCATGATCCGCTTCGCGCACTCGGTCACGTGCCGGAAGTAGGCGGGCTCGCCCGTGAACCGGCCGCTGTGGCTCGGGTACCGCTGGCCCTCGCGGCGCCAGAAGTCCGGCGTGTCCGTCGTGTAGGAGAGCGTCTCCCGCACCCGCGCGATCACCCGCTCCCGGCCGATCACGAAGGCGGCGCCACCGGCGCTCGCGGAGTACTCGAGCGCGTCGCCGGGCGCGCCCTGGCTCGTGTCGGATCCGATGGCGACGCCGTAGCGGATCATCTCGGCGCCCACGAGGCCGAGGCAGGTCTGGATCGCCGCCGTCCCGGCCTTGCAGGCGAACTCGAAGTCGGCGGCGGTCAGGTTCGGAGTGGCGCCGACGGCCTGCGCGACCACGGTCGCCGAGGGCTTGACGGCGTACGGGTGGGACTCGCTGCCGATGTAGAGGGCCCCGATCTCCTGCGGGTCGATCGCGCCGCGGATCAGGGCGGTCCGGAGCGCCTCCGTCGAGATCGTGATCGTGTCCTCGTCGGGGGCCGGGACGCTCTTCCTGTGGACGGCGAGGCCCGCGCCCATGGCGGCCCCATCGGTCCCCCAGACGCGACCGATCTCGGCCGGCGTGATCCGGTATCGCGGTACGTACGCTCCGTAGCTGACGATCCCTACGTTCCCTTTCATGGAATTCCCTCTACAGTTCTTCCAGTCGCTCGAGGACCTCGGCGGCGCCGAGGGCCGTGGTGAGAAGTGGGATGTTCTCGATCTCGCTCAGCCGGATGGCGAGCGGGTCGACCCGGCCCGGGTGGGCGAAGACGACCGCCGCGGGCTTGAGCGGGTGCGCCCGGATCGCGACCATCGGGGAGCGGCCGTACCGGACGTTCGAGAAGATGAGCGCGCGCTGCGTCGTCCAGCCGTAGACCTCGACGAACCGGCTCGCGTCAATCGACAGGATCGCCCGCGGGGCGTCGAGGAGCGTGAAGCCGTGGATGTCGCGGTGGAGGTCGACCCGGCTCGCCGCCTCGGCCTGCAGACGGTCGGCGAGCGCCTTCAGCGGGACGGCGACCGCGAATTCGCGCAGCGCGACGATGCCGTCGGAATGCGCCTTCTGGCCGAGCCGCTGGCCGATCCGCCCGCCGGTGCGCCGGTCGACCTCGAGGAGCGCTCCCACGTACCGCCGGATGAAGGCGGCCCCGGGGCTCGCGCGGCGCTCGGACTCGTAGTCGCTGACGACGGACGGAACGGTCGCGAGGGACTTGGCGAGGTCGCGTTGCGAGATGCCGAAATCCTCCCGCCACTTGCGGAGGGTCCGCCCCGGATGCGAGGAGAGAACGACCTCTCCCGCGATCTTCTCGGAGAGCTCGGTTTCCACGGCCGACCGTTGGAACGGGCGTATAAATCGGTTCGGTTGGATGACGTCCGGGGGGTTCGACACCGGCCGAACTTGCTCGTCGGTGGGGGCCGGCCGATCCGGCGCGGCCGGCGGGAGTGGACCGGGCGAGAGTCTCCGGGCCCGGCGGTGCCGGGCCCCTTTGAACTCGCGGCCTCTACCTTGCCAAGGTAGCGATCTTCCGGACTGATCTACCGGCCCACGTCCGGGGGCGCGGAGGCGGGAGCGGCCATAAGGACTTCCCGCTCGGCGGGCCTCTTCGCGGGGCGCGAGGGCCGTGGTCGCCGCGGTTCAGTACGTCCAGGTGTCATTCTGGTGGTGGAGCGCGTCCGAGGCCCGGTCGGTGAACCCACCAAACAGGAGGACGTAGCGGTCGTGTGCGTCGAACGTGAGGCCGAACCCGTAGCGGTCTTTCGGCGTCGAGGTCGGGACCAGGTGAAGCTGGGTCCAACTTCCGTTGTGGAACCGCCACGTGTCCCTCCACGGTCCGACGAGGAGCAGGAAGTGGTAGGTCGGGTCGAGCACGAGGCTCTGCGCCTGACCGGGGAGCTGGGGGGGCTCGACGCCCACCGACAGGGCGGACCAGCTGCCGTTGCGGAACAACCAGGTCCCGATCGTGGTGCCCGAGCGGGCGACCGGGCCCACGAGCACGATCCCGCCATAGGTGGGGTCGTACGCCGCAGCCGAGATGTCCCCGCTCGCGACGGACGATGTCGGGATCTTCGTCCAGCTCCCGTTCGCCCAGCTCCAGGTCGCGTTATTCCAAGCCCCGAGATGGGCGGAGCTGTTCCAGGTGTAGCCGCCGTACAGGACCAAGCGACCCATAGCGGGGTCGAACACGAATGACGCGTCGAACACGGCGGGAGGCGCACCGTGGACCGAGAGACGGTGCCAGGTGCCGTTCGCGAACGCCCAGGTATCGTTCATCGGGATGGACGAGGAGACGGGGACGCCCCCGAACAGGATCGCCCGTTGGGAATCGGGGTCGTAGGCGAAACTCGCGAACGACCTCCCGGGCGGCGCGTGCGAAAGCCCCAGGTCGGTCCAGACCCCGGCCCGGAAGGTCCAGGTATCGTTGAAGGCGTGGGAATAGCCCTCCCCGCCAAACAACACGACGGCCCCCGCCGCGATGTCGTAGACCATCGACTGGCCGTCGCGCTTCGAGGGAGCCGTCGACGGGTGGAGGAGAATCCAGGCGTGCGGGACAACCACGCCGCCGTTCGTCGCCGATCCGGTAGCGGGACCGGCGGCCCCGGGCGGAACGACCAGGAGGAGCAGGGCGACCCCGAGGATCCCCACGGTGGCCGGAAATCGGAGCGCCCGGCGAGTAACCGCTCGCCCGGCCATCGGGTTCCTCCTACCGTGCGCCGGTTAAGACCGTTTCCCCCCCTCGGGAGGAAGGTCGGGAGCCGCGGCGGTTCGAGGGAACTCTCCGGGCGCCGAGGAGGTCGGGTGACGCGGGGAACACCCGTCTTCGGGGCCCGCTCGACGACAACCCTTATGCCTCACCCCCGGCTCGGAGGCCCTCGATGAGCGACGGCCCCGGCGCGGGCGGGCCTATCGATATTCTTCTGAAGAGCACCCGCGACCTCCTCCGGCCCGAGGAGATCGTCCAGGAGGCCGCGCGGGACATCGTCAAGGACGAGATCCGCCAGCACCTCGAGAAGACGCTGCGCGAGGACCCGAAGCTCGCGCAGGACCTCAAGGACGCGGTACGCTCGCTCCTCGAGGCCCGGGCGCTCGAGTACGCCGCGCTCTTGCGGGTCGGGACGTGCACCGCGCGACTCGGCCTCGCGACGATGCCGCCCGCGATCCGCACCGCCCTCACGAAGGACATTGTCGAGCTGATCGGCCGGGAACTCGGCCAGATCGCCGAGAGGTCCCTCTGATCCCATGACGATCCCGGCGGACGGGGTCCGGATCTACGAAGTCAAGCGCGTGGACGTCGAGGGCGCGATCGTCATCGACGGGTTCCCGTCGGTCGGGCTCGTCAGCTCGATCGTGGCGAACTACCTGATCGACACGCTCGAGATGGAGCAGATCGGGATCGTCGAGTCCCCCGCCTTCCCGACGGTCTCCCTCGTGCGGAACGGGAACCCGCAGCACCCGGTCCGCATCTACGCGGGCCATCCCCCGCAGGACCGGGCCGGGCGGGTTGCCGACAAGATCGTCGCGTTCGTTTCGGAGTTCCATCCCGCGCCGGCGATCATCCATCCCTTGGCCACCGCGATCCTCGACTGGGTTCAGGAGCAGCGGTGCGGGATGCTCGTCTCGCCCGAGGGGCTCGTCGTCGACCGGCCGAGCGGCCCGGCCGGGGCTCACAAGCCGATGAAGCTCTCCGACGTGAAGATCTACGGCGTCGCGAGCACGAGGAAGGCGCGCGAGCTGTACATCGAGCCGAACATGACCCCGTTCATGGAGGGCGTCATCACCGGGATCGCGGGGGTCCTGCTCAACGAGGGGCGGCGCCGCGGGTTCGACGTCTTGACGTTCCTCGCGGAAGCCCAGGCGGAGTATCCCGACGCCCGCGCCGCGGCGAAGGTGATCGAGGCGATCAACCGGATCTTGCTGAGGACGCCGCTCGACGCGGTGCCGCTGTACCACGAGGCCGAGCGGATCGAGCAGCAGCTCCTGACGATCCAGCGGCGCGCCGCCGAGAAGGGGCACTCCGAGCGCCCGGCGCCGGCGTCGACGCCGATGTACCGCTAGCCTCGCCCGGGATCCGTTCGAGCATCTCGCGAACGCCGGCGATGAGCCGGTCCGCGTCGGAGTCGTCGGTGTACAGGTAGAACGACGCCCGGACGTTTCCGTCGAGGCCCCGCTCGGCGTACCACGAGTGCACGCAGTGCCGGCCCGAGCGGACCATGACCCCGTGACCCTCGTCGAGGAACAGCGCGGCGTCGTGCGGGTCGACGCCATCGATGGAGAACGCGAAGATGCTGGGCCGCGCCGCGGGGTCCTCCGGTCCGAGCCGGTGCACGCGCGGCTCGTCCGCGAGCGCGCGCGTGACCTTCGCGTTGAGCGCCCGGTCGTGGGCGGTCACGTTCTCGAGCCCCGTCTTCCGGAGGAACTCGACCCCGGCGGCGGCGCCGAGCACGCCGGCGTAGTTCTGGAGCCCCGCCTCGAACCGGTACGGCGGAGGGCGCAGCTTGTGTTCGGTGAGCGTCGACCACTCGACGGTTTCGCCGCCGGCGATCAGGGGGCGGAGATCCGCGAGCGCCTCCGGTCGGCCGGCAAGCACCCCGGTGCCGGTCGGGCCGAGCATCTTGTGGGCCGAAATCGCGTAGAAGTCGATGCCCTCTCGGTCGAGGTCGACGGCCCGGTGGGGGGCGGCCTGGCAACCGTCGATGAGGACGAGCGCGCCGTGCGCGTGGGCGCGCTCGACGATCTCCCGGACCGGGAGGGACCGGCCGTCGAGGTTCGACGTCTGGAACAGGCTGACAAGTCGGACGCCGTGCTCGAGCGCGGCGTCGAGGGCGTCGCCGTCGAAGGTGCCGTCGTCCGGGAGTCGGAGGATCTCGAGCCGGACGCCCCGTTCCGGCCCGAGGCGCTGCCAGAGAATGAGGTTCGAGTTGTGTTCCTGGTCGGAGACGAGCACGCGGTCGCCCTTCTTCCACGCGAGCCCCTGGCCGACGACGTTGATCGCCTCGGTCGAGTTTCGAACGAAGACGATGCCCGTCGGGGACGGCGCGCCGAGGAACGACGCAAATGTCTCGCGGGCCTGCTCGAAGCGGTGCGAGACCTCCTCGGCGAACCGGTGGAGGGAGCGGCCGGCGCACCCCGGGTAATCCCGGTAGTACGCGGCCATCGCCTCGAGGGTCTCCTCCGGGACGAGCGACATGCACGCCGAGTCGAGGTAGGCCGGGACGAACCCGCCGGGCCGGGGGCGCAGCGCGGGGAACCGTTCGCGTACGCCGGGGAGCTTCGTCGTCATCGCGCCTGCAACCCCATCGTGGCGGCGGCGAGGGCGGCCGCCCCCGTGACGAGCGACTCGTCCGGGGGCGCGAACGTCGGACTGTGCAAAGTCGCCTCCGGTCCCCGCACACCGGCGCCCAGCTTGAGGAAGGTGCCCGGGACCCGCTCAAGGTACCGCGAGAAATCCTCGGCCCCCATCACGGGGGCGGACAGCTCGACGAGACGGTCCTCGCCGAACTCCTCGCCGAGAATGTCGACGACCCGTTCGGTGACCGGGGGGGAGTTCGAAAGGACCGGGTACCCTCGCTTGTACTGGATCCTCGCCGTCGCGCCGATGCTGCGGACGATGTGGTGCACCCGTCGACGGATCGCCCGCTCGACCTCGTCGCGGGTCTCGGGTCGGAACGTCCGAACGGTCCCTTCGAGCTCGACCTCCTCAGGCAGGATGTTGGGGCGCGTCCCGCCGTGGATCATCCCGACGGAGACCACGACCGGGTCGACCGGGTCCCTCGTGCGGCTGACGATCGCCTGGAGCCCTTGTACGACCTCCGAGGCGGCGAGGACCGCGTCGGGACCCCGGTGGGGATACCCAGCGTGACCGCCGTGCCCCCGCACCACGATCCGGAACCGGTCGGCGGCGGCCATCATCGGACCCTTGCGCCAACCGACCGACCCCGCTGGGATCTCCGGCGCCACATGCTGGCCGAGGACGAAATCGACGTCCGGTTTCGCGAGGCACCCCCGCTCGATCATCGGCTGGGCGCCCCCCGTCTCCCCTTCCTCCTCGGCCGGTTGGAAGATCAGGCGGACCGGCCCCTTCAGCTTCGGACCGGCCTCGACCAGCATCGTCGCGGCCCCGAGCAGGCAGCTCAGGTGCACGTCGTGGCCGCACGCGTGCATCCGGCCCGGGGTCTTCGATCGGAACGGAAGCCTCGTCGCCTCCAGGACCGGAAGAGCGTCCATGTCCGCCCGGAGCGCGACCACCGGTCCCGGACGGTCCGCCCCGAGCGTGGCGAGCACGCCGGTGAAGTCGTCAAACACCGTCGGCTCGACCTCGAGTTCCCGGAGCGCTCGGACGACCTTGTCCCGAGTCTTCCGCTCCTCGTAGGCCAGCTCCGGCTCCTCGTGGAACGACCTCCGCCAGGCGCGCATCGACGGGAGGACCCGGCGAGCGGCGGCCGTCCAGGGTCCGGGAGCGCGGGCCATCCGCGGGCTGCGAACCGCCGCTCGGTATAACGCGGCGGGAGCCGGTCGCCCGCTCTCCGTCGCGCGGCGGCGGGCCATGGAGGATTCGGGGCGCGCCCGGGCCGGTCGGCCCGGCGCCGCGGTCAACCGTATATCTCGCCGGAGGTTCCGGTCCTCGTCGACCGGGCCATCCCGCTCGCCAGCCTCGCCCGAGGCGGGCCAAGACAATTAGCAATCATCTTATAGTAGCGCAAACTATCTGGAACTGGAATCCCGGGGGCGGGCGCGGGCCGTCCGTCGACGGGGGGAACCACACATGGGCAAGATCATCGGAATCGACCTCGGAACGAGCAATTCGGCGGCGGCGGTCCTCGAAGGCGGGCGGCCGGTCATCATCCCGAGCGCGGAGGGGACGACGGTCGGCGGCGGGAAGGCGTTCCCGTCGTACGTCGCGTTCTCCAAGGACGGGCAACTGATCGTCGGCGAGCCGGCGCGCCGGCAGGCGATCTCCAACCCGGAGAACACGGCCACCGCGTTCAAGCGGAAGATGGGGACCGACTCGAAGTACCGGCTCGCGGGGAAGGAGTACACCCCGCAACAGCTCTCGGCGTTCCTGCTCCAGAAGATCCGCCGGGACGCCGAGGCGTTCCTCGGCGAAAAGGTCGAGAAGGCGGTCATCACCGTCCCGGCCTACTTCAACGACAACCAGCGCCAGGCGACGAAGGACGCCGGCGCGATCGCCGGCCTCGAGGTCGTCCGGATCATCAACGAGCCGACGGCCGCGTCGCTCGCCTACGGGCTCGACAAGGCGGGCAAGCAGCAGAAGATCCTCGTCTTCGACCTCGGCGGCGGCACGCTCGACGTCACGATCATGGAGTTCGGCGACGGCGTCTTCGAGGTGCTGTCGACGAGCGGCGACACCCAGCTCGGCGGGACGGACATGGACAACACGCTCACCGAGTTCATCGCCGCCGAGTTCCAGAAGGAGTCCGGCGTGAACATCCGTTCCGACAAGATGGCGATGCAGCGGGTGCGCGACGCCGCGGAGAAGGCGAAGATCGAGCTCTCCTCCACGCTCGAGACCCAGCTCAACCTGCCGTTCCTGACGGCGACCAGCGAGGGGCCGAAGCACCTCGCGCTCACGCTCACCCGAGCGAAGCTCGAGGAGCTCGTGCGCCCGATCATCGAGCGCTGCCAGCCACCCCTCGACCAGGCGATCCGCGACGCGAAGCTCGAGAAGGTCCAGATCGACAAGATCGTGCTCGTCGGCGGCCCAACGAGGATGCCGATGGTCACGAAGTTCGTCGAGACGGCCGTCGGCCAGCCGATCGAGCGCGGCGTCGACCCGATGGAGTGCGTCGCGATGGGCGCCGCCGTCCAGGCGGGCGTCCTCGCCGGCGAGGTCAAGGACGTCCTGCTCCTCGACGTCACCCCGCTATCGCTCGGCGTCGAGACCCTCGGCGGCGTGTTCACGAAGCTGATCGACCGGAACACGACGATCCCGACCCGCAAGAGCCAGATCTTCACGACCGCGGCCGACAACCAGAGCTCGGTCGAGATCAAGGTCTACCAGGGCGAGCGGCCGCTCGCGGCCGACAACGTCGCGCTCGGCGACTTCATGCTCACCGGCATCCCGCCGGCGGTCCGCGGCACTCCGCAGGTCGAGGTGTCGTTCGACATCGACGCGAACGGGATCCTGTCGGTCTCCGCGAAGGACCTCGCCACCGGGAAGAAGCAGGGGATCACGATCGCCGCGTCGAACAAGCTCTCCAAGGAGGACGTCGCGAAGATGCTCCGCCAGGCGGAGGAGTTCGCCGACCAGGACAAGACGCGGGCGCAGCGGGTCGAGAGCCACAACCGGGCCGAGGCGCTCACCTACGAGGCCGAGCGGGTGCTCCGCGAGGCGAAGGGGAAGGTCTCCGAACCGGACGCGGCCGACGTTACCGCGAAGGTGAAGGCGGTCCGCGACGCGCTCGCCGCCAAAGACGCCCCCGACCTCGACGCCAAGGTCGAGGCGCTCACGGAAGCGCTCCACGCCCTCGCCGGCAAGCTCTACCAGGCCGGATCGGCCTCCCCGCCGGAGGGCGAGTCGCCGGCGCCGCCCACCGCCGCGCCGGAGAGCCCTCCCGCGGCGGAGCCGCCCTCGTCGACCGGACCGGTCGACGCCGATTTCAAGGTCGTCGACGACTCCACCGAGCCGGGCAAGAGCCCGCCGTAGGCCGGTCGACTACCGGACGGGCCCGGGCCACGAAAGGCCCGGGCCGGGGCCGGTGTACCGGACGTCGGGCCGGATCAACCGGTTGTCGGCGGCCTGTTCGAGGGCATGGGCGCCCCATCCGGCCGTCCGAGCGACGGCGAACGTCGGGGTGAACAACTCCCTCGGAAGGCCGACGGCCTCGAGGACCACGGCGCCGTAGAACTCGACGTTCAGGAACAGGCGCCCCTCCGGGTTCTTCTTCCGCAGCGCCGCGACGCCGGCCCGTTCGACGGCCTCGGCGACGGCGAGACGATCGGGGTCGGCGATCCGGTGCGCGATCTGCTTCAGCAGGACCGCGCGGGGGTCCTCGGTCTTGTACGCCCGGTGGCCGAACCCGTAGAGGCGCTCCTTCCGGGCGAGCGCCGAAGCGACCCACGCCTCGGCGTTCTCCGGCCGGCCGACGCCGTCGAGCATGTCCGACACCCGCGACGGCGCTCCGCCGTGGGCCGGCCCTTTCAGGGCGCCGATGGCGGCGACCGCTCCGGAGATCAGGTCCGACTGGGTGGACAGGACGATCCGGAGGGCGAACGTCGAGGCGTTCATCCCGTGGTCGGCGAGCATCACGAGGTACTGCTCGAGGGCCCGCGCGTGGGACGCCGTGGGGACTTCCCCCGTAAGGTGGTAGAGATAGTGCGCGGCATGTCCGAGCTCGGGCCGGTCCGGAACGACCGACCGACCCATCGACCGGCGGACGTACCGGGCCAGCAGGGTGGGGGTCTTCGCGACGAGTTCGAGCCCCTGGTCGCGGGTCGGCGGATACGCCCACGCCGGGCCACCGAGCAGGCTCACCAAACTGCGCATCGCCTCGAGCGGGGGCAGTCCGAGCGGGACGGCGTCCGCGAGGCTCGCCTCCGAGGGGGTGAGAGCACGGCGGCGCCGGAGTTCGTCGGCGAGCCTCTCCGGAGGGTCCCGCGACGGTGCCGCCCCGTCGAGCAGGAGGGCGACGATCCCTTCGTACGTCGCCCGGGGCACGAGCTCGTTGATGTCGTACCCTCGGTAGACGAGCCCGCCGGTCTCCCCCGCGACCAGGGTGATGGCCGAGTCCCCGAGCACGACGTGCTCGAGTCCCTTCGATGGGCCGGCGGCCGACACAGGAACCCCCGAGCCGTCGACTCTCATAATCTCCGCCGCGCCGGGCGGGTGCGGGGGGATCGAGAGGCCGCGGCCCGGGAATCGGCGTGACACGGCCTAGCAGGGCGGTTATACTCGGGCGGCGTTGCGGCTGCCGGACGCGGGCGGCTTCATGATCGTCCGGGGATCCTTCAATCGGACGTTCTCGGCCCGCTATCGGACGACACTCGTCCTCGTCGGCGTCGTCGGCTTGCTGCTCGGGAGCCTCGGGGTGTCCGCGCACCCGATCGGGTCGGGGCCTCCGACCCGGATCGTCCCGGCGATAGGCCCGGTCCCGGCGGGCGGGCCCTCGCCCCCGGTCGTCGGGGGCTCGACCCACCCGATGACGGCGCCGGTCCCGGTCGTCTGGTCCCGGCTCTCGAACTTCACGACCACCGCCCCGACGGCCCGGAGCTACCCGGCGTTCGCGGTCGATCCGGCCGACGGGGTCGACGTCCTGTTCGGTGGATACCTCCAAAACTCCTCGACGAACGCTCCGACCAACGAGACCTGGACTCTCGCGAACGGCGTCTGGCAGAAGGAAAGCCCGGCGACGTCCCCGCCGCCGCTCGGGGAGGCGTCCATGGCGTACGACCCGGACCTCGGCAGCGTCGTCCTCGTCGGGGCGACCGCGAAGGCCTCCGAACGGACCTCGGATGCCCAGACGTGGGAGTACCGGGCCGGGAGCTGGACGCAGCTCGCGACCTCCCTCGTCGGGAGTCCGCCCGCCACGCTCTCGGCGAGCATGGCGTACGACCCGATCCTCCACGCGCTCGTCCGGTTCGGGGGCTACGGTCATCTCACCAACGGGAACACGTGGACGAGCAACGAGACCTGGTTGTTCGCCAACGACTCGTGGACGAACGCGACCGGGAGCACGGAGCCGCGGGGCGTGTTCGGTTCGGCCATGGCGTACGACCCGACGACGCAATCGATTGTCCTCGTCGGCGGAGTCCCCGACGAACAGGCCTACTACGAGACCGGCAGCAACGTCACGTGGGCATGGTCGAACGGGAGTTGGCGCAATCTCGACATCGCCGCCGGGCCGGATCCGAACGTCGCGGCGTCGCTCGTCTGGGACCCGTCGATCGGAGGATCGGTGCTCACGGGCGGCGGCACGAGCTGGTACCTCGGGTCCCTCATCGGGTACCCGCCGTCCTCCTGGGTGTACGAGCGAGGGACCTGGAGCGAGCTCGACCTCTCGGGCGATTCCCCGACCACCCCCGTTTCCGTGACGGCCCCCGACCCGACGCTCGGTGGCCTCGTCTCGCTCGGACACTGGAGCTACCCGGGCTACGCGATCCCCGCCTGGGAACTCACCCGGGCCCCGGCGGTCGCCGTGGCGGCCGCGCATGACGAGGTCGACGTCGGCGTTCCGGACGTGTTCTCGAACCTGCTCGCCAACGCGAGTCTGGCGACCTCCCTCGCGTGGACGTTCGGGGACGGCACGACCGACGCCGTGGGGGCCGCTCCGTCCCACACCTACTCCTCGCCGGGGACGTACGACGTGAACGCGACGGCCACGGCGACCGTCGGGGGGCAATCGGCGTTCGATTGGGCGAACCGGTCCGTCTCGGTCGTGCCCGACCCGCGGGCGGCGCTCGCGCCGATTCCGTCCACGG
>Ga0209415_10002717_pt1 | contig 33069 bp, 29 predicted proteins | sample PeaSoiSIISIP2007_FD_187696 | JGI IMG/M metagenome (GOLD analysis project Ga0209415, IMG submission 187696) | Peat soil microbial communities from Weissenstadt, Germany - SII-SIP-2007 (SPAdes) (version 2) | ecosystem: Environmental > Terrestrial > Soil > Wetlands > Peat | place: Germany... | reverse complement strand
GCACGCCTGCGGCTCGATCCCGAGCAGTATGACACTCTCCGCAACCAGGTGCTACGTCGCGACGGCTGGAGATGCCAATCGTGCGGCGCACAATCACACATCGAGGTCCACCACAAGGAATTCCGCAGTCACACTGGCGACGATTCAGAGCAGAACTTGATTACGCTCTGCAGCACATGCCACGCAGCAGCGCACCACGGCTGAGGATTTACATTCAGAAAAACTTGTGACTATTCCAAAAGTCAACGGTGAGAGTGCAATAGCAATTAACGAGCGGTGTTAAGTTTCTTAAGAGCTCACAAAGGCCAGAAAATAAACAACCGTACAAAACACGCGACGCAGATGGGAAACCCGCCCCGCTAGTTACGAACGTCGGACCGGTAAGAAAAGGCGATCGCGCGTTTCGGTTTCAGCATTCCATTGGCGCCACACGAATGCTAAACTCTCGCCAGTTCTTGTAGATCTCAAACTGTAAAAGCGCGGTTTAACTGCCGAGCTTACCTGGCACGACCGCTGGTGCTAGAATGTGCACTCAAAATCTGCAATAAGCCGAGGAGGCAAGTGCATGACGAAGAAAAGACTACTAATCAACACGATTCTCACCGCAGCATTGCTCTGCGGTAGCGTGACGCTCGCTCAAGAGCCGGCGCAGAACATTAACAAGGGTGCACATCCCCACATGGCAGAAGCCCAACGTCTTGTTGTCGGTGCCTACCACGAGATCGAAATCGCGCAGAGAGCCAACAAATACGATATGCATGGACATGCAGGGAAAGCGGAGGGCCTTTTGACCCAGGTAAACGAAGAATTGAAACTCGCTGCTGAGGATGCCGACGCAGCGAGCAAACAGAGGTGATAGATTCAACCCCTGGGGCGCAGAACTTTCCTCCCAGTGAGAAAGTTGGGCAGACTCGCCCGAACATCGAGTTCGTAACGGGTTGTGTCGATGTGTGCGCCTAATTTGGTTCCACTCCGACGCTGCAACGAGCGAAAACGTAAATTTTGCGGTAGCTCCTCCGCCTGCGGGGAACTGGCTGATGCAGATGGTGGTCTTCCGCGCGGCCTTCTCGGCCATCGCCGGGGGATGGAATTACAATTTCGGCACCACGGACCGGGAAAAGGTTACGCTTCCCTATGGAAATTGAAAACAGCCCACAGCCGTCGCTTGGGGCGCAGGGATCACGGGCGGCGGAATGAGCCACGTTCTCGCGTATTGCGACGGAACCAGTTGGACTGTAGCTGCCAAGTGAAGTGCCCGTCCGTCAACCAGTCACTCCGGACGCCGCACTCTTGCCTGATTAGATAACCATTCCTCCTCCTAAATGACCGCGTAGAGTTGAGTGGGTTCGAGCAGACAAAGCTCGGACCTCCAATGTCTACAACATACATTTGAGAATTGCTCAGCCAGCAAGTTCATAAAGGGAACGCAGCAAAACTAAAATCACCAGTACCGCCGTGCGCAATAGAGTCGGGGCTGGCGAGGTGTATACTGGCGGCCTTCAGGGAAAGGTAATTCCTGAAGCAGGAGAGGATTATATGAGAATTTCGAAACTGATCTTCGTTTGCGTGTGCTTCGTCGGACTCGCGCAACTCGGCTGGAGCCAGGAACTACATGTGGCCTCTAGCAAGCAATCCCACGGCATCCGCGGATATCTTGACCCCCGAACCGGCACATTCACAACTAAGGTTCAAGGCGCGACTTCAGACGCATCTGAGGATCCAACGTCGCTGACAACCATCACGGCCAGACTAATATTCAATATCAATCTCGTGTTTAACGACCAACCCGCGAGCGCTACGACCGCGTGCTCGGTCGACATTAGCTCACTGGACGATTCGTCCGGGCTATTCTACGACGAGAGTGCTACCTCTATCGCAACTAACAATGGCACAACCTGCAAGGTAACCATACTCTTCTCTTGGTTGCTGGGATCCCCGACCAGTGACCAGATTTCCGTTGAGTATCATGTCGAGTCTTTTCAAGGAGTCACAATCGGAGGAACGACAACGCCGGAGGTCTTCCGAAGCCTGGATCACACTATCCCCGACATTTCGGTCCCCCTTAACGGCCAGACGGTTACTGAGCCGACCATTAACACCTATATCTAGAACGATGGCTTGATCGCACCGATCAATCCCAGATGCCCCGCTAACCCAAGCACCGCTGGGTAGCGGGGCAATTTCGCATCCGGTGAAGCAGGATTCAACATCAAAACCACGGTTGGTTGGTGTCATTGCTTGACACTTTTCCGAGCGTGCGGCTCACCTGACTTCAGTCGCCTCAAGATACACACTCAGCTTTAGGTAGCTCAGCTGCGCCCGTGCTCTGCACTGTCTGCAAATTTACAACGCTGAACTTTTCGCGGCGAATTCTCGGCTCTTAGGGAGCCGCGGTCACGGTGTACTGAGCGCCACCCTCAAGGCTGATTATCAGACGCGTACCGCCTTCCGCAGGTGTTCCCTTTACCACCAGGCCATTCACCGCCAGATTCTTCTGTCCGGCCGAGATCGGTACCGAGAGCTGGGCAGTCATTCCCGAGGGCAGCTCGATGATTGTCGAGAATATCGGAGCTCTCACGTCCACAGTGATGATGCCGAGTGGCGTGGGTTCCGCGACCTTCAAGTGGGTCAAGTCGAACAGGTCGGGACGAATCATAATGCTCGAAAAACCCGGAGCCAGCGGTTTAATCCCCGCAATCTCCGCATTCAACCAGGAGACCGGGCCGGCTCCCCATCCATGACAGAGACTAACCCACGTACCTTCCACATTATCCGCATGCAGATAAAGGTGGAAATGTTCTTTTGGCCAGCTCGGATCGTACGCTTCCCAAAAGCAATTGGCGCCTTCCGTCACCATCCCGCCCCAATAGCTACGTACGAGGTCCAACGCTTCTTTGCGATGCCCCGCTTGGGTCATCGCATTCAGGACAAAATAGTTGAAGAATGGCGTTACCCAATATTGTGACGCCTGTGAGAGGACCGTATCCCAGATTGAAGAGACTTGGTCCGGCGTTGCGGTCCCGGACAAAATTGCCATCGCGTTGATCTGCCAACGCGGGCCATAGGTGTTTGTGGCAGGGTCCAGGAAGGCCAGTCGGGCGGAGTCTCTCAGCTGAGTCGCCAACTGGTTGTAGTATTCCGCGCTAGTGTCTCCTAAATGCTGCAGCAGCCAAGCACCCTGTTCAAAACCGAGGATGAGTTCCAGATGCGTGCCGATGCTGGCGCCTTCCGTTATATCCGGAGGTTCCATATCCTGGGTCCAGTCGAAGAAAGGGTACGCACCGGGTGGGAAATGAAAAAGCCCATCGGGGCCGATTTCCTTCTCCATCGTGGCGAGCAAAGATTTTAAGAACGTTGACTCCGCCTGCACATACGACAATTCTCCATATCTCTCATAGTAGTCCTGCAACATTAATATCCACATTGCATCGTACCCAGAGATCGTGTTTACGTCGGAGGAGCCTGCTTCTATGCGCAAGTCGTCAATCGTCTTCTTCAGTAGGGCACGGTCTGCGAATGTATGACCAATTACCCCGCCGATCACATAGCCGTCTCCGGAGTAGGGTCGACGGTCACGTTTCGGCGCATCCCAAATGTGATCCTGCATGCCAACTTGAATCGTCTTTTCTGCAAGTTCCCATATCCGATTCAGCAACTCGTCGGAACTGTCGAAGGAACCGAAATGCGAAACCGGATAGTAGATTTTGTCGGAGTAAAGATCAGCCAGCCTTATGACCTCAGGCCCGGCCTGAAAAGTGACTTGTGCATAGCGATAGCCCCCTTTTGGTCCAGTGGCTTTCCCATTCGCCGGAATAACGAGAGTCTGATCGCCAAGAAACGGATTCGTGGTGAGCTCATCCAGAGATTCCCCGCATCTTATTTGCACTGTGACCGCAGTTGGTGTTTGAGAGACCAGCACCAACCGTCCATTGAATTCGTCTCCAAAGTCAAGGATGAGGCTTGGTGGAGGGCCCTCCGATGGCATCTGCACCGTGAAGCTGTTGATTCCGCCAGATCCTGAGTTGCTCCACGCGATGCTGCCACTTGTGCTCAGGACGGTTTTCACTGGAACAATCACGTGGGCGAGCCAAGGCGAAATTCCGTCATAGCCCGGCCACTGGTACAGCTCCATATCCATGTTGCCTTCAAAGTTTAGGGGATTGTCTTCAATGCCACCGATCGTGGTCACGGTTCCCCACGAATGATCATCAAAATTCGCGCTTTGCCAGCCTGAGGTTGCCATGGTTGCCCCGCGCCAATCTCCACCAGCTTCAGCGATCCGTTCCACATCGATGCCCTGTGCTGCGGGTACGATCTTCGCTGCTAATTGGCTGCCTCCTTGCGTTTCAATTGCCAGAACATTGGTCCCAGGCTTGAGAGCTCCCGACACGTCAGCAGCCGCACCCATGAACGCAACCTGCCAGACAGCTCTCTGTTCTGCAGCTGCCATCACTTGTTTGCCATTCAAAAAGACCGTTGCCTGCCGAGGTCCAGCTACGTAGAGAGTTGCTTGGTTAGGATCGCTTCCCAGCTCAAATTGACTGCGAAAAAACCGTGCCTCTCCCTCCGCTGCGGGCGGACCAAACCAGACATACTGGTTTTTTGAGGCCTGATGTATGGCAGCCTGCAACTGCGGGGGCAAGATCTGCACAGAGGCACTTGCATTTTCCGAACCCAAAGTCGCGCTAATGGTCGCTGCCCCCGGGCTGATCGACCTGAGGTATCCGTCAGAGGTCACGCTAGCGATTCCCGGAGTAACTGTCCAAATCACGTCTCCCGTGACGTCGCGAGTTCCAGCATTCGGAGACGTTTCGACTGCGCGCACATTCCCCGTGAGCCCCAGCGGAATTACAACCGAATCCGGACTGACAGCCAAAGTCGTGGCCGTCCCCGCCGGACTGTTTCCGCAATTGACGAGTAGCAGCATTGGGCTGACGACGAGTGCGACGACGAGCACAACTTCGCGAAATCTGGACAAAGCGGACATAGTGTCGGGATGTCTTAATCTTATGCGCGTTTTGTGACAGTTTCCAAGTTTTCGCGACTTATTGCTCACGCATGTGTTGTAGAGGATGGGACGAGTCGGTCAAGCGCTGCTTCGAGGCCTCTCCAGAGGGGCTAGCGGTCGGGCGAAGAAGCGTATGCGCGTGGAATTAATCTCGACCGCACCTTCGGGCATGACTGGAGGTTCTCGATGCACTGCAATCGTGTCAGCTTCGTGTTGGTGCTAATTGTGGCGACACTAGCCCTAACAGCAAACGCCCAGCAGGGACATTTTTTTACAGCGCCCACTTATCCAGTCGGCGCGACTCCCGAGGCCGTAGCTGTAGCCGACCTGAATGGGGACGGGAAGATTGATCTGGTCACGGCTAACTATGGCGACGGTACAGTCAGTGTGCTGCTGGGAAACGGAGATGGAACCTTCCACCCGGCGGTGTCCTATGCCGCGGGAATCAACCCGGTGTCTATTGCTGTCGCTGATTTCAACGGGGATGGCAAACCCGATTTGGCCGTGGCAAATTACTGCGCCGACTACAGTTGCGGGACCGGAAGTGGCGGGACCCGCAAGGTCCAGATTCTTCTCGGCAATGGCGACGGTACCTTCCAAACCGCGCAGCCTGTGGTTGTGCCCTACAACCAAAGCACGATCGTCGCAGGCGACTTCAACGGCGATCAGAAGATGGATCTGGCTATCGTCGGCACAGCCAATCAGTACGCAAATCTTCCTTTCCTGGTTGTGCTGCTCGGGAACGGCGACGGCACATTCCAGGTTCAAGCTAAGCAGTATTGGGTCGGCATCGGCGCAACTGCCGTTGCGGCCGACTTGAACGGAGACGGGAAACTCGACATTGTGATTGGCGACGGGGAAGCCGTTGTGTTTCTTGGAAACGGCGACGGCACGTTCAACGGAGTCTGCTATTCCTGTATCGGAGGTTTCGCTGACGCGATCGGGGGGCCAACTGTGTCCGTTGCGGACTTCACTGGAAATGGGAGGCCGGACCTGTTCGTCGGGCCGGTCTATTTCGATTACTCCGATTATGAGGACGCGGTGTTTCTGAATAACGGCAATGGAATCTTTCAGAACGGGGTTTACGTGCCACTGGGTGCGACCACCGAGCCGGCAATTTCAGCCGCTGTTACTAGGAACGGAAACCAAGACCTGATTTCAGTCGTTTACAACTCCATCAACGTGACATTGGGAAATGGGGACGGAACCTTTGCCAGCCCCTCAACGACCTATTTCCTCGTGAATAGCGACGTTAGTTTGATTGACTTCCAGAACACCCCTTATCTCGCTGCAGCCGACCTCAATGGGGACGGCAACATGGATATCATTACGGCGAACCCCGGAAGCAACAATATCAGCATTCTGCTCGGAAACGGAGACGGCACGTTTCAGGCTGCGAATGGCTTTGCCGACGGGAGAGTGGGAGAAAACAGTCTAGCAGTCGGGGATCTAAATGGGGATGGCAACCTGGATGTCGTTTACACCACTGACATCATGCTGGGACATGGGGATGGCACTCTCAGCGCCCCTCTAGGTAGCATCGGTTGTGGTTATGCCTGCGCACTGGCAGATTTCAACGGGGACGGCAAGCTGGACATGGTTCGTACCGACGACGGGGACGGGGCGTCTGTTTATCTCGGCAAAGGGAACGGCTATTTCGACAACGTTATTCAATACGGCTCGGGTCACGGCACAACCTTCGTGGTTGTGGCCGACTTCAATGGGGATGGCAAGCCGGACCTTGCGCTTTCCAATTCGGCTGATAACGACGTGGCCATAGGTTTAGGCAATGGAGATGGCACTTTCAAACCTCCGGTCACCTACAGCACGGGTTTCAATCCCATGGGTCTGGCGACCAATGATTTTAACGGCGACGGGAAGCCGGACTTGGCATTCGTCAATAACGACAGCAACAATCTCAGTGTCCTGCTGGGGAATGGCGACGGTACCTTCCAGGTAGGGAATACTTATGCAACCGGGCCTTCTCCACTGTCGCTGGCTTCGGCCGACCTCAGGGGCAATGCCAAGAACGACTTGGTCGTGGTCAACTATAACGGAAGCAGCGTGGGAGTGCTGCTGGGGAATGGAGATGGCACCTTCCAGGCGATGGTCCCGTACCCAGTCCAGTTCAGTCCGCGTTCCGTGACCATAGCCGACTTCAACGGGGACGGCAAGCTGGATTTGGCCGTGGGGAACACCAACCCGAACTCCCAAGCCGTTGCCAATGGAAGTCTCAGCGTTCTATTTGGGAATGGAGACGGGACTTTTCAGCCAGCGGTAAACTATCCCGGCACCACTGCTGCATGGATCGCCGCGGGAGATTTCAATAACGATGGGGCCGAGGACATCGCGGTAGCAGATAGCATGTGGATCTCGATATTTCTGAACGAGGCTCCGGGCTACCGGATCACGATCAGCCCCAGAAGCGCGACGATCACTGCGGGCCAGAAGGCGCCATTCGCATTGACCGTCGCGCCGCTCTTTGGCTTCAGCGGCACGGTCAGCCTTTCCTGCTCGGGGCTCCCGACTGGGGCAAGCTGCTCATTCAATCCCGCCTCAGTGCCGAACGGTTCGGGCACTTCCGCCCTTACCATCACGACCTCAGCGTCCACCACTGCCGGGACCTATCCTGTGAGTGTGAACGGCACTTCCGGATTGCTCAAACACAACGCTTCCCTTTCTCTTGTCGTGCAAGTGCCACCCAGCTTCACAATCTCCGCCACAGCTATTTCGCCCGCATCGGTCGCGCCGGGTGGGTCCGCCACTTCCACCATTTCCATTTCGCCCACCGGCGGGTTCAACGCCGGGGTGACGCTTTCTTGCAGCATCACCCTCAACGGTTCGGCTACAACCACAGCGCCGCCCAGCTGCTCGTTTAATCCATCTTCCGTGTCGAACGGCTCCGGGAACTCAACTCTCACGGTCAGCACCACTGGCAGCAGCGCAGTGCATTCTCCGCCTTTAATGCCTGGTTCAGGCCGGTTCTATGTAGTGTTCCTGCCCCTGGTGGGGATGGCGCTGCTGGGCACAGGCTTCGCCTCGCGAAGAAAAAACCGATTGGGATTGCTGCTGGTTTGCCTGATCCTCTCAGGCTTGATCTTCCTAGGGGCCTGCGGCGGGGGAGGGAGTGGAGGCGGGAGTACCCCAGAGGGCACTTACACCATCAAGGTGAGCGGGACGGCTGGGTCCACCGTGAACGGTGCCACGGTTACGCTGATCGTGCAGTGACAACCGTGCTGCCGATGTGGAGGCGGCGGTTAGACTAAGCTTGGGTAGGAAAGAACGGAGGATGTTTTATGAGGCTTCGCTCACGGTGACCGACGGACCTGAATCAGCCAAATCAACTCCGGTCACCGCAACCGTGTCTAATCCTTGGGAGAAACCCGACTCGCTAGGATAATTCAGGGTTGAAAGCAAACCGCCAGCGTGCTCTTCTATCAGCCGGGCCTGCTCAATGGTTAGCCTCTCTACCCATTCGCCAACTGATCCACGGCGAACACTACGCCCCCTGCTACGCACTGTTTCGCCACTGACCTCCACCCCATTCTTAAGTGCATGGTCTTCCTTTGCACGCATTCTCTGAAGGCTGTTGTTCGCAATGGCGGTCGTAATTATCTCGCGATCCACCGAAACACCCAGAAACCGCACGATTGCGGCCAGCGTGGATTCGGTGTCAGCGCGTAGAGTTTCGTACCTGATGAGGAGAAGATTCCCGCTGTCGACGAGAGGCGACTCCATCCACGACATCACGTTTCGGTGCCAGGTTCCATGTGGACTGGCTTTGCCCGCCACAAATGCCTTAACGAAGTCGTCCATATCATCGTGTGGTCTGTCATACGCATGCAAAGAAACGGCGACGTCCCGGGGATCGCGAACCAGATAAAGAGCCTTCTTGTATTCACCGCGATAAGATTCATGGGTTTTGATGAGCCGGCCGCTGCCCAAAAGAAGGGGACCTCTCCTGTAATGGCGCACGTCAGGTATCGTGACTTTCACGTTCCTGAAATCCGCGGCACCTTTCGTCAGCACTTCGCACAAGAGGAATCTCAGCCAAGTGCTTCCTGATCTCTGATACGAGGCCAGGAAAACGTGATCGTTATCGGACCTCAGCCCCCGATGGCGGAACCAAACGAGCGGTGCGCGCAGCTTGGTTGAGCGAAGCTTATAGCGAACCTCTTTGCCGATCGGCTTTAAGATCTTCATGTTCTTAGAATGTACCCCCCCCCGACAACGACAATACTGTAGCACAAAGAATTATCGCTACTATTTCAGTTTGCGAAAGAAAAGTCTTCCAAGTCAAAGCGGTCGCTCACAGCTTGGATCTTGCGACAATCAAGAATAACAAATCAAAGTGCCGATCATTGGCACAGCCACGCCCCGTTGATTCGTTTAGCGACTGCGCCAGTGCCCCCGCCACGACAGGTACAGGCAGCCGCGGTAGTCACGTTAGTGCAGGATGTTGGCACAGTCACTGTGCAGTCCGCGCAGTAGACCAACGTGCCATTATTCGCAGGACCGAGATCCGCTGAATTCACAGATCCGAGCTGAAGCGCACCGTTCCTGCTGATAGCTGCCACCCCCCGCGGTGCCGGGCCGCCGCTCCCAAAGACTGTTCCGCCGTATCCGCTATTTGGGTTCATGTTTATTTCCAAGGCGCTGGCACCGACAGAACTGACGTATGTCGGGGCACTATTGTTGACCGCATGAACCGCCACGAGCCGATTGGTGGCGGATCCGACATCGTAAAGTGCAAAATCATTGTGGTTAGTTTTACTGATAGCCCATTGCGGGTGAGCCGTGCCGCCGTCGTTGAACAATATGGTCTCACCTGCACCCTGCTGATCCGAATCGAGCACCAGTTCATAAGGATTGCCGGTGCTGCTCTGGATAATATGAACGCCATAGCCAGTACTGTTCCAGTCACGGAACAATGCGGCCTGTTGCCAGTTAGCTTTCCCGGGACGGTTGGTGACCACTCCAATCCCTATCCCGCATGGATTAATACCGACGCAAGAGGACCAAAAGCCGGTATTAGCAAGGTCGCCGTTCCGGGCGCCGGAATTGAAAACCACTCCGGGGGGGGCGGCCAGATCAGCCTCCACGGCCCGCATCTCGCCTTTTCCCCCAGCGTCTTGCCCCGATTCGTCCCGCAAGAAGAAGTCCGCCGATCCCATGGCATCGATCGTGCCCGCTGGTCTACTCGCCCACACGGTCAGACCGACCATATTGTTTTCCCTTTGACTGGCAGGCAAGCAACTGGGCTCGGTGGTAGAACCGCAGAGTTCAATAAGCGCGGAAGAGTGCAGGAAGTTGTCGTTCGTGTTTGAAAAATCCTTAATTGTGAAGATGCGGCTAATTGTTCCCTGCCCTAAAACCGGCTCACCGAAACCATGGGAGCCTTTAAGGTAGAAGCCCTTGCGAAAATCTACGAAGGTCGTCCCAGGGGGTAGGCTGGAAGGTTCGCCTGGGCCCATTTGCGGAGCGATGAATACCGGACAAAACTTCGTGAGCGCATCACAGGATGAAGCCGACTGGTCAAGCTGGCCCCGAACCGATCCCGCGTTTTGCTGATCCGCGAAGATAATGCCGTTCAGTTTCCCGGCGTTGATCTCGGTCCCCTGGCCAAATGCTAACGCGGAAATGAACATAATTGGAAGCAGCTTTCTCATATACCTGTCCTCTCTAAGATAGGCTCCCGAACGTGCACCGTTTCCGAAAATCACAACTCGCTTTTGTGAAACCCGGTGCTTCGGTCCAGTCTAAGGGAACCCGGGGTTTTACTGCATAAATTTAGATAGGAACGGATTTCACTGAGTTTACTTAATTCTCTGGAACGCTACATGGTTCAAATGTGAAGATGCGCCCACACACCTGAAGCTCATTCCTGTTGCCGCAAGGAATTCATCGAAGGCTCGCAGTTCATCCTGAACCACATTAAATTCATCAAAGTAGATGTATGCCCCGGGCACAATCCAACCTTGGAGAGCGGTCAGTACACACGAGGCCGATGAGTACAAATCTGAATCGATGTTCACTATTAGGGCGTCGTGCGCTGGAGGAGTGTAGTGGGGCACTGTTTCATTGAACCAACCCTTCACAAAACTAACCCGAGAATCATCAACCTGGGGAATTTTACCGTTCCTGGTAAAAGTGCCCTTCGGGTAACTCTTAGTCCAGTTCTCGGGCAATCCTTCAAAACTGTCGAACCCCACAAATCGACAGTCTTCGCCAGTGAGTAATGTCGCCCAATGGCGAATATTGTCGCCACTCGACGCTCCAAATTCCAAGTAGACTGCGCGACGCCGGTCCGATAATTCGGCGGCGATACGTTTCCACACCTCTTCGCGCGATCGAAGTCGCTTTCCAACCTTATAGCTCTGTTGCTGCATCCACCTCCCCACTTCCAAGTAATCCAGCGCTGAACCCGACAGTTGAATTGACCTCTCGGAGAGATGAGGCCCCACCTTAGTGAGAAAGGACTTAAAGTACTCTTGGGGACGGTTCATTTTCTAGCGGAATACACGAAACTGCGGTGCGTAGGATCAAGGCGGAGAGATGCGCCACACCTCAGTCCGATTTAGAGAGTGGTAGTGCCTGCCATCGGTTTAACCCGCGCGACACTTTGAATGCTCATGAGGTCCGTCCAGGTCGCCTGGGCCGCCAGATAGTTCTCCATGGTGCCGATATCAATGAGATAGTCTTTAATCATAAAAGGCAACATCCGTCCGGCGAGGTGCGGGAGTACATCGAAACCGATATCGGCAGGCGTGCGGGCCGGAATGACGTCCAGCAGCTCCGGAGTTCCAACCATCAAACCGGAGAAGGCAAGGTTACTCGCCGGATTCTTCGGTTTTTCAACAAACTCTCGAATTACCCCATCGTCGCCGACGGTTACGATGCCGCAACGCGCCGGGTCCGAAACTCGATAAACACCGAGCGTTGCGGCTGGTCGGCGGCGCTGGTGCAGTCTCAACATAGCCGGCAAGTCGGCGCGGTTGAGCACGTCGGCATAGAAGACCCAGAAACAATCCTCGGAAGCGACCCAATCCCGATTAGCCCGCAGAGTCCCTGCACTACCCAGCAAGCGCGGTTCCTCCGCGATACGAAACCGGATCCCATCGGCACCCCGCTGAAGATATTGGCGCACTAACTCCGCATGGGCGTGAAGATTTATCAGAACTTCGCTAATCCCAAGGTTCTTACATGCGTGCAGCCAAATTTGCAGCATGGGAACGCCACCGATGGGCACCAGGCACTTTGGCACCGTATCTGTCAGGGGCCGTAGGCGGGTTCCGTCGCCGCCAGCCAGCAAAAAAGCTTTCAAATCGCGTCTCTCCTCGTAGTCTCACGCAATCGTGGCATGCCTCGGAGTGAAGACCCATAGTGCACCGCCTCGCTCGTCGCTGTCGATAAAGGGATCGTCTACAATAGCTTGCGCGCCCTGCATATCGAAGGCAAAAGCCATCTCCGGCACACCCTCGGCCTTCAACGCTTGCCGAACAGCAGCTTGGTAAGCACGCTCACAGTAAAAAAGCAGGAAACCACCACCCCCCGCCCCGGTGATTTTCCCTCCCAGCGCGCCGTTTTCCATGGCAACTGAGTAGAGCTGATCGATACGTGCCGTAGAGATCTTGTTCGAGATACGTCTCTTTGACTCCCATCCCTCGCGCAGGAGTTTGCCGAACTCATGCAGTTCCCCAGCCTGCAATGCTTGCCGCATCCGGATGGCTTGCGTTTTCACCTCATGCAACGCCTCCAAAGTGGCACTGGCGTGGGTACGAGTAGACCTCTCCTGTTCCTGGAGAATATTCCAGGAGTCGTGGGACGAACCGGTAAAGAAGAGCATGAGGTTAGACTGCAATTCGCGAAGCACTGCCCCTTCGAGATCCAGGGGCTCCACCAAAGTTCGGCCGTCTTGGCAAAATGAAATAAAATTAAGTCCGCCGAACGCTGCGGCGTATTCATCCTGCTTCCCAACATGTTTAGCCAACACATTGCGCGCCAAGTGAAAGGCTTGCTCGGCAAGTTCATACTTGGAGAGCGAGCGGTGTAGGTACGTTGTAATAGTCTTCACAATATTCACACAAACGCTGGCGGAAGAACCCAAGCCTGTGCCAGGAGGAATTTCCGAGGCGAGGAAGAGATCGACGGAGATGTCGCATTCCAGCGCCTTCAATACAGCCAGCGGGATCTCAAGTGCACTGCCACCGACACTCATACCGGCGATGTCGTGCCAAGTCTCAAAGACCCGAAGGTCGGACGAAATCACTTGGACGCGTCCATCAGTCCTCTTGCCAAGAATAGTGTAGAAGTATTTGTTGATGGCCGCACTGAGCACAGCACCACCGTACTCTTCGTAGTAGGCCGGAAGGTCAGTTCCACCTCCCCCGAAACTAATCCGCACTGGACTGCGTACTATGAGCACCGGTAAAGCTCCCTTCCAACGAAAGCTCGGGATGTAGTTCAGGCGCTGACGACGCTTCCGGCCGTAGACGGGGCAATCGTACCCAACGCACCGCCAGTGTCCAGAAGGTCTGCAAGAGCAAAGATAGATAGATGAATCCGGACCGGTTCAATATGTACTGCAAGTCGAAGCGCGTTTTGTCTTCGGACGAATGCTGGTCGCGCAAGCCATAGACTTGAGCCAAACCGGTAATCCCAGGTTTGACATTGAGCCGCTGCCTTTGCCAATCCGAATAATGCTTGACCTTTTCTGGCGATTCCGGTCGCGGACCCACAAGGCTCATTTCACCACGCAAGACGTTCCAGAGTTGCGGCAACTCGGTCACACTTAAGTGCTGAAGGACGAGTTCGTAAAGTGGCGGGTCTTTGACGTAACGCTCTGAGTTGAGACGATACATCCAGAAAGGCTCGCCACCCTGTCCACAACGCAATTCGCGGCAAAACGCGCGCTCTTTCTTACTCTTCAAAAGGACGGCCCCAATGAGCACGGCCGGAACAGCGACTATGAAAAGGAAGGTGCCAAGGGTTAGATCCATGAAGCGCTGCCAACTCGGCATGTTAACCGGAACATTTGCGTCGTGCAGTTGCAGTAAGGGCAAGCCGTCAAGATCGATTAGGTGAGTCCTGGAAAGGTAGAGTTCATAAGGCTGTGGCACTACACTAACGGTAATACCACAACTGCGGCAACGTGACGCGAGGTCAAGGATTTCTGGGTGTCCGGGCTTAGGCAGCGCCACAATGATCTCATCCACATTCTGTGGACGAAGGAGATCGACGACTCCCATTGTACGCGTGCTGACGGAAATTGAACCAAACGACGGACTCTCGGCCGACACTTCCGCCGGACACAGGAAACCCACTACTTCACGCAACATCTCCGGATGACGCTCGACCTTAGTGGCCAATTCACGAGCCAAAGCACCATTGCCAACGATGACAACGCGACGTACCGCTCCCGCTTGGTGAAGAGCCTTGAAGTGCAGCCGGAACGCAAAACGTATCGCTACGCAGCCGAAAAAGGTCGCAATCCCGAAGTAACTGAGAACAAGATAAGAAACATAACCGTGCCAAAGATAAGCCATCGCGAGCAGCATTATCATGAGGAAGGAAATCGCTACAAATAGTTGCGAGACGATCGCTGGCGAATACCAGCCACCACGGAATCCATCTAGATTAAAGCGCGACGAAAACAGGCTCCAAAGTCCCAGCGCAACGAAGAGAAACGGCAAGAAAGTGACTGCGGAACCTGTAGAGGGCCTATGCCCCACCCACCCATACCGCCCCAGGTAGGCCAAACCGATAGCAACGATCATCCAAGTGAGATCTGCTGCCAGAACGCTGCGACGTATAGCGTGTACTTTCATCATTCGTAAGCCTGACGACGGTTTGGAATTACAATCACCCGAGCACTAATACTCGCACGAGGTACCGAAGCCACTGACCTGCACGGACTCATCGGTAACCCGAGGACTGGGTGGACAAATCAGACTTCGGCTCGCCATGACCATTGGGATGGCTGTTCATCCAGTTCCACGCGCTTTCCACGATTCTATGGAGCTCCGAAAAACGAGGTCGCCATCCGAGTTCGTCCATCAGCCGTCGCGGGCTGGCGCACAACACTGCCGGGTCGCCAACACGTCGCGAGGTTTTTCTCGTTCGCAATCTCTTTCCCACAACGTCTTCGACAACCTGAACCACTTCTCGTACTGAATGACTACTACCAGTCCCAATGTTGTAGGCCGTCATAGCGGGCCGCTGTGGAGCCTGAAGCGCTAGTAGATGAGCTTCGGCGATATCCAACACATGGACATAATCGCGCAAGCATGTGCCGTCGGGAGTGGGGTAGTCTTCTCCATAGATGTCAAAACACTCCCGCTCGCCCTTAGCCGTTTGTAGCAAAACTGGAATGATGTGCGTCTCTGGCCTGTGATCCTCACCGATGGTCGCAGTCGCGCCACTGGCATTGAAATAGCGGAACGATGCGACCGTCCAGCCATAAGCTACAGCATACCAGTGCAACGCCCGTTCCAGCATAAGCTTGGATTCGCCATACGCATTCACAGGGTTCTTAGGATGGCCTTCCTCAATCGGTATGCCGTTCGGGTTTCCGTAAACCGCGGCTGTCGAGGAGAAAACAAACCTCTTGATACCTGCCGAACGCACCGTCTCGAGCAGCGCGATGCTGGTCGCCACGTTGGAATCGAAGAAGCTGCCAGGGTTGGATATCGACTCGGGTATGAGTGCTTTCGCGGCGAAATGGAAAACCACATCGAAACCCTGTTCGGACAATATTTCTGTCATCGCCGTGCGATCACCAATGTCACCGAACCGGAACTCTGCTCCGGGCGGCACTGCGTCCGCATGGCCAGTGGAAAGATTGTCCACCACTGTTACCTGGTGTCCTTGCTCCAATAGTCGGGAACAACAGACCGAGCCAACGTAACCTGCACCACCGGTCACCAGTATCCTTGCCATTCTTAATACGCCCCCTCTGCCCGAATGACTTTCGCAGGGGTTTGCAACAAAATTATGAGATCCAATGACAGACTCCAATTCGTGATGTAATCGACATCCATACGGACTCGCTCGTCGTAGGAGACATCCTGACGCCCTCGCACCTGCCAATATCCCGTGAGCCCAGGTTTTACCGTCAGCAGCAACTCTTGGTGTGGCCCGTACTTCTGAAGTTCCGCGGCAGTGATCATTCGTGGTCCCACAAGACTCATCTCGCCCCGTAGAACGTTCCATAGTTGAGGCAGCTCATCCAAACTATATTTCCTCAGCCAAGAGCCAAGGAACGTGACCCTCGGGTCGGACCGCAACTTGAAGTTCTGATTGAAAGCAGCGTGCAGCCCCGGATCAGCGGCAATGATTGCATCTGCGTTGCGCTGCATTGTACGGAACTTGAAAGCGTCGAACCTTCCTCCAGTTCCTACGACCCTGCGACGATAAAAAACAGGGCTTCCGTCGATAATTAGGATTAGGAGCCAGACTAACAGAATCAATGGAGAGAAAAGCAGAATCACCAGCAAAGAACCGAAAATATCAATAATTCGCTTAAGTGCTCTCTGTCGGCGCTGTGGAACTTTCGTCACGTGCGCTCGCCCCCGGCTGTCGCGCCAGCCATCCATGAACCCGCTTGAGACTTAGACTCAGCAGGGTCCTGCAGATGAACCTTCCCGTTTGGAAGAATTAATCAACCCTCTTGGCTTGCAAACCCAACTAATCAGAAGAAGTTGCTCTTGCGAGCACACGGGAATGTGCCGCCTCCGAAATGCGGTCCCGGATTACCGAAAACATCGCGTGTGCGACACTCAAATGAAAATCTTCGATGATCTGCATATTGTCGGATGGCACAATCACGCAGTAGTCGCAGAGCGCTTTCATCTTCCCGCCTCGAAAACCTGTGAGTCCGACGGTTACTGCTCCCACGGCCCTCGCGACCCTCAGCCCAGCTAGGACGTTGGCGGAATTGCCGCTTCCGCTGATGGCGAATGCCACGTCCCCAGGAGACACAAGGTTCTGAAGTTGCTCGGCAAAAATCCTTTCGTATGAGCTGTCATTGGCCCACGCGGTCATTAGCGGGATGTTGTCGGTCAACGCCACAACGCGAAACCGCGTCCCGGAGCCTCCATTAAGCAGTGTGCCCTTGCTAAGATCGCAGGCAATGTGTGATGCCAGCGCAGCGCTACCACCGTTCCCGAAGAGAAACACCGCTTTGCCTTGTTCGTAGCGTTGCAGAAGCTCCTCTACAATCTCGTCGACCGCTGAATAGGGGAGCAGAGCGATAACATTTTTGTACATTTCAAAATAGTCTCGTGTACTAACTATAGAGGACGAACCGGCGCAAGAGTCTGTGTCTGCGTTAACTGGCTGACTAGGTATCTTCACGGTAACTCCTGGTTAGTTCGAGCGGTTGTGTTGCCCTAAATCGAGCTTGAGAATTATGTCCATTAAGAATTAAGGGAACCGTCTTTTCCAAGCTTTCTGCTATGAGGGGCATTTTTGAGAGCCCCGACAAGTCAGGTACGGCAGAAGCCAACAATACGCTGCGACACCCCGCGTTTTCGCCAGCTTTCACGTCGGTAACCGAGTCGCCGATCATCCAACTTGCACACAGATCTAAGCTGTGTTCCTGGGCTGCTCGTTGCAGCATTCCCGGTTGCGGTTTTCTGCATCGGCAACACACCGACACATCATGCGGGCAATAGTAGATTTGAGATATGACAGCCCCGTCCCGCGCAAATTCCCCCTGTATCCGCGCGTGGATTTCGAGAAGATCGTCCATCCTGATCTTCAGGGTGGCTACGCCGCGCTGGTTGGTTGCGACAAACACCTTGTATCCACCTTGATTTAAGGACGCAACCGCTTTCACAGCGCCCGGCATAAATCGAATCTCACGCCAAGTTCGTATGTAGTCGCCCTCACGAGCCTTGTGATTGAGGACGCCGTCTCGGTCAAGAAAGACTGCTTTACTTGGCGAAGAGTTCATGTTCGATGATCTCGCAAAGAATGTGGCCCGTTAAGATGTGGGCTTCCTGAATCCGAGGAGTACAGTCCGATGGAATTCGAATGCAGTAGTCCACGCCTGAGACCAACGCACCGCCTGTCTCTCCTGTCAGAACCGCTGTAATGATGTGCTTTGAGCGTGCAGTTTCCATGCCGCGAACAACATTCGCTGACTTACCGCTGGTGCTGATCCCGAGGGCAACGTCCCCTGGACAACCCAAAGCCTCGAGCTGCCTGGCAAACACCATTTCATACGAATAGTCGTTGCCGATTGCCGTTAAAGAGGACGTATTCGACGTCAAACTCAAACCAGCAAGGCCGGGGCGCTCCATCATATACCTCCCAGTCAATTCCGCTGCCAAGTGTTGAGCATCCGCGGCGCTTCCTCCATTGCCGAAAAAAATTACCTTGTGTCCCGAGCCGAGGGCCTCTGCCATGGCGTGCCCTAAAGCCGCGACCTGGGCTTGGTAGCTCTCATCTTCGAGCAACCGCTGCTTCACAGCGATGCTGTCATGCAGTGATCCGGTAACCAACTCATCTATTGTCAGTTCCGGACTCATGGATCCTCCAAGTTTGAAGTCCCTGCGCTTCGAAGGCGAAATCGACCGGCATGGCGCCCATTTCACGCATGGTCTCCGCTACCTTGTGCTTTCGTTCGAAGCAGCAATAGAAAAGGATGTACCCGCCTCCGCCGGCTCCGGTGATCTTACCGCCCAGCGCCCCCCGTTTTCGAGCAGCTTCGTACAGTTCGTCGATACCCGGATTGCTGATTTTCGAAGACATCCGGCGCTTGGACATCCAAGCGAAGTGCAGCAGGTCACCGAAGTCATCCAGCTTGCGGCGAAGCAGCGCGTTTTTCATATCCGTGGCGAGTTGCTTCTGCTCGGACAAAGCAGAGAGCGCCTCCGGATTCCTCTCCTCGAATCGTCGGGTCTGATCTTCAATGATCCGGTCGGAGCGCCTTGTAGTCCCGGTGTAGCATAGGAGTAAATTGTGCTCAAGCTCGTTCACAATGTCACGGCTGATTCGGAGCGGATTAACGATGACACGGTCTTTGGAAAACTCAATAAAATTAAATCCTCCAAAGGTCGACGCATATTGATCCTGGAGTCCACCAAGGATTCCGATGTCTTCCCGTTCAATGGCATACGCCAGTTGCGCAATCTCGTAGTCTGTAAACGGCAGATTCTTTAATTCTCTTACCAAACCCACCAGAGCCACCATCAGCGCGGAGGAAGAACCCAGACCAGAGCCGGGGGGAGCATCACTTTTCAGAAAAATGTCGAAGCCATGCGAGTTCTTGGCCTCCAACCTGTTTAATGCCGCTTTCACCAAATCGAGTTGTCCGTCGAGCGGCATTTCGTCGCCTGCTTTAAACTCCAAGCAAAGCCCCAAATCGACAGACTCCAGCTTTACACTACCATCATTCCGCGGGCGAAGGCTGCCCCAGGCGAAACTGTCTATTGTCGCGTTCAGGACACAACCCCCTTCCCGTTCGGGGTAAGGAGGTACATCCGTTCCGCCCCCGGCAAAGCTAATCCGCAGCGGCGCCTTGGCTCGGATAACCACTCTAGAAGCGTTCGGGTAATTCGGTTTGTGCTCGCTGGAAGTCGCCGGGTAGCCCAATATCGATGAAGTAACCGTCACTGACGAATCCTTTCACTCCCCTGAACAGCAGTTGCGGGAAAACCTCGCGTTCCAAAGATACAGCGGCCGTTTCGGGCACGAGACTGAGTACCAATTTATTGAACACGTAAACGCCCCCATTCACAAGGTACCAACCACAAGAGTCAGCCGGCGTTGCTGTGCTCTTTTCAAGAAATGCCTCGATGTCTCCGTCCGGGTTCAGCACCACTGTCCCATATCGAGCGGAGTCGCGTACCTTAGCCAGCGCAATTGTAGCCCACGCCCGACTTCGAAGCTGCTCGCGGACCAGATCCCTCAGATCAACCGCAAGGAACGAGTCTCCGTTAAAAACGAGGAACTCTTCGCTATCGAGAAGCTTCGCAGCGAGCTTTACAGCGCCTGCGGTGCCGAGGGGAGTAGACTCGACGGAGTAACGGATCCTTAATCCCCATTTCTTTCCATCTCCTGCCCATTCCTCGATCTGCCCTCCCGCATAGCCCACGCACAGCAGAACCTCACGAAAACCCGATTGAGCGATTTGCCGCAGCAGGTACTCCAAAAAGGGTCGCCCCGCAACCGGAGCCATGCTTTTCGGCCCGGAGTCGAAGGCAGGTCGCAAACGCGTACCCAAACCACCCGCAAGAATCACGGTCGGGATATGCGAGATATCACCGGCGTACGACGAAACCTGCCTAAGCACTGTATCCTTCCCGCAGCGGGTACATGCGGACTCAGTTCACGGCAGCACTGTGGGAGGTTTGTGCAGTGACACCTCCGAAACCCGAACCGCTGCGTTCTACCAGTTGGCGCATAAAGGTCTGGAGCTTATCGGCCACAACTTCCCAGTCGTAATTTTGTACTACAAGCAAACGACCTTGTTCTGCCATCCGCGCCCGAAGAGATGAATCGTACAGCAGGTCGAGCACTCTTTGGGCGAACGATGCTGAATTGTTGGCGAGATAGAGATGTTCACCGTCCCGAACTGGCAAATCTCCATGTGCTAAGGGTGTCGCCACAACTGGAGTGCCCACAGAAAAAGCCTCCAGCACCTTATTACTCACGCCAACGCCCACGGTCATGGGGGCAACAGCAACCGTGGCTCTAGCTAAGTAAGGTCTTAGCTCTGGCACGAAATCTACTAACTCGATGTCGGGTGCGCTATGGTATTTTCTTAGCTTGTTCGTGACGCCGTTGCCAACCGCCAAGAACTTCACCTCAGGACAGCTACGCCGGATGAACGGAAACACTTCCTCCAAGAAATAAACGGCCGCATGCACATTCGGACGGTAACCGAAATTACCGGTAAAGATGATCGTAGCAGGTTCGGCATCTTCTTGGCTTTTGTAAAAAAATCGCTTGCAGTCAACGCCATTGGGGACGATCTCGCAGTTTAACTCGGGATGTCGCTCCCGCAAACAGTCCCGATCAACCCGTGAACAAAAGATTGTCAAGTTAGCCCGCCGCGCTAATGCCGGTTCGTAACCCAAGAACTTCACGTACTCCTCGGCGCCTAAGATCCGCTCCCACCAACTGCCGCTCGACATCAGCCGCCTGTTGTACAAGACCATATTGTCAGTAGGGTCACAAAGTATCGGGATACGGCAGTCGGATGGGACATACTGTAATCCGCGCCATCGCTCAACGTAAATCAAATCCGGCGGGGTTGATTCGATATTGCTTCTAACAATCGCCTCCATTTCGACCGAGGACGCATACGCCATGCGCAGTGGAATCGAAGTTGTACACGCCTTTGCGACCTGAAACAAAGCGCGCTTCCTGGAATGTGTCGCGCATTTAACTGTTGCGCAACAACTACGCATTCCGTTTAACTTCAGAACGTCATCTGCCGAACTAGAAAGGCAGACCAAGTCGATTTTGTGGTGCCTTGCCAATCGTGGAATCAGGTTGTAAGACCTCACTCTGATAGACCACGGAACAAAGGGCAAGATGTACAAAATATGCATTTCCTTACCTAACCAGGCTATGAGTGTTGCGACGGATAAAGATTCCGGTAAAGGGGTCGCCGTTGTTCAGAAAGAACGGAAGCATAGCACTCTTCGAACTGACTCGCCAATCGCTCCCAAGCGTAACACTCCTGCACAAGGCGATAACCGCCCTGGGCGATCTTTTCGCGAACGCCAACGTTCTGTAGCAGCAGTACAGCTGCGTCCGCGAACGACTCAACGGTGTCGGCAAGGAAGACATTTTCGCCGTGTCGCACTCTTATTCCTTCACAACCAAGCGAATTTGACAGTACCGCTTTGCGCATGGCCATCGCCTCGAGCACCTTTAAAGCGATGCCTCCACCGTTCTCCATATAGTTGAGAGCCAGCGCGGCACTTCGCAAGTAGGGACGAACGTCAGGCACGCTACCGGTTATAGTGACTCCCTGCAGTCGATCCGCCAGGGCTCCAAGTTCGTCCGGTACTCCTTTTCCAACGATCTTCAAGGTGGCGTTCGGCAGCTTAGCCTTAATCATCGGGTAAAACTTAGTCAGAAAAACCTTGAGGTTACGTTGCTTGGGTTTCCAGTCAAATGCACCAGTCAAAACCATCGAACATGGCTCTTGCGGGGTACCGCCATCTGCGACGAAGTACTCCGTATCAACGCCGGACGGAATCATTTCAATTTTGGCCGTGGGAGCCACATCCCGAAGGTGATTCGAATCCGCCTCGCTTACCGTAATACACCGGTCAAATTGAGAGGCAACTCTTGCCTCATAAGCCCGAATACGAGGAGCCACCATCGAAACATACGCACGTTCCACGATGTTGTTCGCGTGCCGGGCTTGGCGTTCCCAGACTTTGTACTCGATGTTGTGTTCACGAAGCAATGTGGGAACAGAACTAACCCATCGACGATAGGCAGCCGTATTAAGATGCTGTAGTTCGACAAGATCAATGTTCCATTGGCGTATCGCGCTCTGGATCAATCTCCCGAAGGCCGGGTCGTAATATTTGGCAGCCGTGCCGGGGATTTCGCCCATTAAACCACGTCCCAACGCAATGTACGGTGATTGGCGAATCTGATGGACCTTCACATCTAAACAGTACTGATCCATCTCATGGACGAACTGAACAGAGCTCGGATCTATGATGGAGACGAGTACAATCTCGATTCGACGAGACAAGTAGCGAATCGGATTAAAGCATCCAATGCGACCACCACCCACGGGCGGGTAAGGGAAAAAATGAGTTACGAAAAGAAGCCGCAATGACTAACCCTCAACTATCGTCTTCAGTTTGGCGTTTGAGCCTGCGAACGTAACCTGGGACCTTAGGTTTTAAGCGGGTAAGTTGCTTACTTCTCCATATCTAGAACCGTGTACCAGGCGAACCGGCCGAGACGCGGTTCCACACTCATCACGAACTGGTCAAACTGGTCGAGTTTATCTATTACCGTTAAAGCGACATTCTTACTCAAGAGATGCGCTGGCGCAGCCAGGACGGAAAATAGGAAGTGCTCATGATGAGCGCAAGAGCGGAACCATCGCTCGGCTCTCTCCAGGTCGCTCCAGGAAAGAGGTTTCTCATCAACAGTGTGGGCGTTCGGTGTCAGTTTGCGCAATGACCATAGCAGGGGATGGTGATACATGGGCTCCATAAAACGGGCTTTCCCTCCCGGTTTCAGTACGCGTGCAATCTCGGCATACGCTCTGTCCAGATCTAAGTGGTGAAGGGCGCCATTTCCAACCACGTAATCGAACGAGTTGTCGGGAAATGGCGTACGGTGCGCATCACATACAAGAAACTGAGCTGAACCATGCGATCCGTTTCTTGCTTTCGCGGCCAGGGATTGCGCTTGTCGAATCAGTCGCGGGGAAATATCGATGCCATACACGAACGCGCCGAGGTCCGCGAGCATTTCGCTGAAGCCCCCTCTACCACAACCGTAATCCAGTACCAGGGCTCCTCGCAGGTCCGTTGTTCTCCAGAACGAACTCCAGAGTCGCCCGCGGTCCCCCTTCTCATAGAAGCCCTCTGAGAAACGATCCAACAAGCGACGCGCGTACGGACGCTCGACGACTAGTTCATCATAAAACTCTTGCTCTCGTGTTAGTCGATCATTCACGTTGTATATCCTTTACCTGGGAATCACCGACGTGGATCTATTTAGGGCCACGATTCTCTGCGACTGCCATCACCTCATCCATACCTCCGTCTTGCGCAGGGTCAACTTACCCTGCGAAAAAAGGCGGATCCCCACGTATCCGGAATCTCGATCAGGTATTCGGGCTTGTCGGACATGAAATCAGACGTGGCACGGCATACGCCATGATCGGACTCCGGGCTATTAAAATCATGCAAAAATATGTACCCGCCCGGAGACACTCGCGGATAAAAAAACTGCAGTCCAGAAAGTGTGCTCGGATAACAATCCGCATCAAGTACGACCAACGCAAAACGTTTGCTATCCAGCCCTCCCGTTGTGGCGGGGAAACAACCGACGTGGAATTCCACATTTTTCGTATCGCCCAATCGGTTTTTGACTAGCTCGAGACTCGTCCCGTTAAATCGAGACGGCTTATCGTTGGTCAACCCTTTGGGGAAACCACAGAACGTGTCGAACAGATGCAGAACCCGTTCCGGAGCCGAGAGATGCAGGAAGCGACTAGTAACGCCACGCCATACGCCAAGTTCTGCCATCTCACCCTCAATACCCTCCAACTTCAGCCTTTGGACTGCAAGACCAAGGGTTGCATAACGAACGGGGTCGACCGAGTTGCGCACTTCTTCCTTGACAAATCGCGCGAACGTGGGAAAGCGCATTTCCGAATGGAACCTACCCACGTAACGGTGATGAATGCGTCGCAAAGTATCAATCACTGCCCAATCACCTAGATGCGCTGTTCGCCATGACAAACAACTCCGCACCCAACATGCTGTGCCCGTTTACGCCAAGAATCCAATCCAAAGGCTTGAATACAAAATCTGTGTACCGTGACAGCTTGCGGGCCCGGCAGCCATTGTGCGCAGAAACGGACGCGGCCGCCACGCGGCCTTTGCCATCCACAACAGCTTTGACGCCGGCCATAAGCACGTCTGTTGCAAAGGTTCTCGCGTTCCCCCGCCGCGTGCTCTGTTGAATCGTAGAAAAACCGTGACGCTCGAGTAGTTGCTGCATCCCTGCAGGAGAGAAAAGTCGAATATGAGCGGGGGCGTCGATCCATTGCCAGTACTGAGGAATTGCTCGTGCGACCAATGCACGCGCATTCGCCGTCCTCAAAACCAGCAACCCGCCGCGCCGCAGGTGCTTCCTGACTACGTCAAGGAATGCATTTACATCCACGATGTGCTCGATGACGTACCAGGAGACGATGCAATCAAAGACCCCCAGCGAAGAATCGTTCTGCTCAACTGTGCCGGTGTGCACCGCAAGGCCGCGCTTCCGAGCATTTCCAGCGGCATGTTCAGAAATTTCGACCCCGATCACGTCCCACCCCGACTGCCGGGCCTCCAGAAGAAAGGCACCGTGGGAACAACCGACTTCGAGCAATGTACCGCGCGGAATCTCTTGCTCTATTGATCTGAGAAGGACTCGCGACATGCGTTCGTAGGCGCGAAAGTAACCATCAGTCTGCACAGAATACGCGGAATTGTAGTACTCCCGCAGTTCCTCTTGGGTCGGGACGGGAGACAATTCAAGGCTTCGACAGCCGGCGCACTCCAGATAGGTCCATCTACCATGATGGGCGACAGGTCTACCCGCCCGTCCCCCACAAGATGCGCAAATCTCCGTCCTCGCTGAAATCACAATCGAACTATCCAAGCCAATCGAAAGGCAGGCGACGCATAGATTGCCCTAAACAGGTATCAGGCGGGACGTTGAAACTCGGAGTCGAAACGCTTCTTAATTCTTTGCCTGATCTGTAGCGGTACGCGTGCTTTCAAACGATCAAACAACGTCAACCGGCAGAATCGCAGGGCGGGATAGTGTTTCGAGTTGTAGCCTTGCAACCACCAATTGTCTCCGATGGGATCCCGTTCGGGCGAATCTGTCCGCCGGAAAAAGACGGTACAGTGCGCTGAATCGACCATTTCGAACATTTCTTCCTGGCGCACGACATCAACCAAATGACTGATGGTCGGAATGTTCACGTCGTCTACAATGAGCAGTCCCCCAGGTCGAATATGCGGGTAGAAAAAATAGTACTCGAGTTCCGGGAATGGATAGCCGTGCGGACCGTCAATCAAAACGGCGTCGAGCATGCCGTGAAACTCAAACGCAGGCAGTGTACGTTGTGTCGGGCCTAACACAAAACGCACATGGTTCCCGTTCAAGAGTGGGCTCTCCTGCACAGCGCGAAGAGAGTCTCCATCGCCGGCGTCGTCACAAGTAAAGACGGTATGATCCTGGCTGAGGTGAGAAAAAAGCAACGTGCTTTTGCCTGTACCTGTTTCAGCGGAGCGTGTGAGCGATGGAAGATGCTTCGCGACAGTAGTTAACACGCGCGCGTTGAGGGAACCCGAGCCGTGCCAGTTCTTAGGCAGTTGAATGATGGCGTCGAGTGCGGCCGATGTTGTCATGGTTGAGGCAACCACAGCACCTCCTGCAGAAATTTTTTCCAATCCCAATGAGTACGAATTCGTGAGGGGAAGAAACTAATTGACGAGATGGAAGAAGCTTGCTGGCACGTCTGAGTTTACGGCCCTAACAGATTCAAAGGTCTAGAGCGCTCGCACGACGGAGCCACTGCTTACACCTCGGTATAGGCTAAAGAGCCACCCGGAACGCGATAAATCGTTTTCCCTTGCTGCCGGGAAAACTCGTGAAGCCACTTGGACACTCCATTGAATCCCGCTCTTCCATAGTCGTGCCACGCAATTAGACCTCCGGGCTTACAACACTCGATGGCGCGAAGAGTGTCATTGCGCACGTACTCGTAACTATGAGCTCCGTCAACCAGGAAAAGGTCAACCTTGCCGGAGAATGGGGAAAAGTCAAAAGTCGCACTATCGCCGTAAAGGCAATGGATTCTCCGGGCCTCAGGCGTTCGGTCGAACAGCATACTTTCCATTTGCGCATGATCGCTGGCGATGTGTTGATCCATCGATGTCACAGCGAGAATGGGCGTGGCCGCAACCGGCAGGTCGAGCGTATAGACCTCGGCGTCCGGAGCATTGCCCGCCCAGTGTAGAGCGCCCGCGCCACGATAAGTTCCGATTTCGAAAATGGTGCTTGGTCTGAGGATCTGACACAGCGCACACATGGAAATCAGATCGACCCCGTAAGACGCAGCCGGACGAAACCACTCTCTTGCCCCGCCCGCATAGAGAACCACCGGAACCCGATCAGCCTCAAATACCTCCCACACCGGCTTTTGCGTGAGTCCACCATTTGGGAAAATGCATTTGTAAAGAAATCTGGATTCCCAAATATAGGAGGCGGCCTTGCGGGGTTCTTTCATCGCGAGCAAAGACTCGACATTCGCACCGAGAACCACGTTACGCAGAGCCACGGCAATCTCGCGCATTTTCATTGGAAATGTGTCTTGATCGGTCGCCGGCCACGCTCTGGGGCTATGCAGTCGCGGACACGACACTTTGACGTTGTCGGTCAATCATCACATCGATCCACCAACCTAGCACTGTGGACACAACGAAACTCGTAAACCAGTAAGTGGGGCCCACGTCCCACCCTGAAAACGAGAAAGTTACAACCACTAGCAGATTCGCGTACATCATCAACCTGGACATGCGGAACTTTCGGGAATTCCGCAGCGAGAAGAAACTGAGGACGGCGCTCAGGATGCAAGGGACCACGACGATTCCGGCGGGCCCAAAATCGGCGTGGATGTACGCCAGATAAGTTCCCTGATTCCCTTCTTCAGGCGTGTGGTAAAAAGGCGTGTAGTAGGGAACATAAGTGCGAAAGCCAAGTTTCGCCAAAAGCCGCCAGATAGGAGCGAACGTGTTGCTCGCGAAAAATGAATAGGTGTCGACTTCAGGATGCATCAGATACTGGCTGAAAGTGGGAGCTGCCATTGACACGTAGAGATAGAGCGAGGGAAAGCCCCTCGCGTAATCTGAAATAGTGCTCAAAGATCGCGCTTGTCCCGCGTGATATTGGTACGAACCACGGTGTGAACCGATCGCAATAAAGAACCCGAACAGCAGCAGAACTACTAAGACTAACATCGCCACCCGGCGCTTGCTGACCTGGAGCCGGTGAGATCCGGGTGAAAACATGTACGCGTATACGAATAAGGGGGCTGCTATCAGCACCCCCGCTCTCTGCATGGAGATCACAGATCCAGCAACCGCCCACACGAGCGGAAGCACTCCTGTAAAGGTAAGTTTCCTTACACGAGCAGTGTATGCTCCACCCAAGCAGGTCGCCGGAAGTCCCAGGAAAAACAGATACGGCACTCCACTCAACTCGCCCGTAAATCGATGAGCGTAAACTTCATTCGGGTTAAGAAGCAGCGCACTGAAAACTCCACCGAATTCAGCTTGCATCTGTCTGATCTGCTGGATCAGAGAGACCGTCCCCACCAGGGTTAAAACTATGATGGGGATCCTCAGGTAGTTAAGATTGAATTCGGGCATGACAGCAGATCCGCCATCTGGTTCCCGCATCGCAAACACGACCAGCGCAGCTCCAAGAAACACAGACATCCAAGCGACTGCAATATACAGCCAAGCTTCCGTGCAAATCGGATTGTACTCAATCAACCCCAATTCGTACGCAAATAGCGAAATACCCCAGGTGACCGAATAGATGGAAAGATGGTTCACCCATCCGCCAAGCATCCAACGGCCGACAAGAACACCAGCAACAGTCGATGCCAGCAGAATCAATAAGGAGATCATGGCTCAGGCGACGTACCTTTCCCGCGCGATCGAAAGAAGCCGATTTCACGAATTCTCGAACTCGCTCGATGAAAGAGAGCCTCGCTCTTAGCCCAAGATTTGGTTGAGCGTACATCGCTGGCGATTTCCAATAGCGTTAGTCTGGTTGGTGAATAGTGATCCAACTGGTTCCACTTCTGCTTTCCAACAACCCAAACTGCCCCAACCAAAAAGGCAAATACGCTAATGAGAATGGTGAGCGCGGTACGCGGAGGACTACTCCGCCTCTCGGGAACATTAGCCACATCGAGAACTTTTACGGTTGGGATCTCCTTTGCTTCTTCAACCCGTGCCATCTCATATTGGGCTGTAAGAAGCTCGAATACCTTCTCATCGATTTTCGCACGACGATAAAGATCGACGTAACGTTCACCTATGATGGGTAATTGGCGCAAGGACGGATAGAGGAAGTTGTTGCTGCCGCCCTGTTCATCGGTACCAGGCTTGACGTCACCAGCTGAAACGCCTTTGGTGCCGCCGAGTTCATTGAGTTTGCGTTCCAGTTCAGCAATCCTCGCGTACAAAGATTTCACGCGAACGTTGTTCGAAGTGTAGATCTGCTCCAAGCCCTTTGCCTCAGACTGTGCCGCGATTAACTCCCCTTGTAAAACGGCTGCGGCTGTAACAATAGCTTTGCCCTCATCGTCCACATCGAGGGTGGCGTTCTTACTGGAGTATTCAGCCAGATCCTTGGATGCTGAATCTAGTTCTTGCTTGACAACGCGCAAGCGTTCTTCAAGGAAAATTCGTTCTCGTCTCGCTGACGAAGTGGAGAGTTGAGCCATCAGCGCGTCGAGCTCGGAAACATATTCCCTGGCCATATCCGCAGCCCGCTGCGGGTGACGATCGTAAACCGAGATCGTGATAATCCCACTCTTGTGATCCAAAGATATCTCGGTGTTGTCGGAGAGCTTCTTCCGTGCCGCGACGTAGCGTTTGACGTAATACTCCTTTCGAAGATCAAAGCGATTAATAAGCTCGTCCTGTACGGTTCTGCTTTGGAGTACGCCCACAAATAGCTCCCCGGGTGTTTTGAGGCCGAGCAGGCTGCCAGCGAGCGAACCCAGATCGGATCCCCCTCCGCCCGTTGCACTGCTCGTACTATCGCCCATAAAACTCGAAAATAGCGACATGCCAGAGCCGGATTGCGTGTCCGGAGGCATCAGTTGGGTGGTTGATTGGTACTTCGGTGGAATTATGAACGCGATCAGGACGCCTAAAACGAAGCCAGCCGCAACAAATCGAAATATTTGTTGCCTGGAATTCCAAAGTAACGAAACCGTAGGGAAAAAACCCTGGCCGTGCGTGACCTCGAAGGTCCGGGCAGAGCTGAATTCCCCGTTCAGTTCGGTCTCCTGATTGGGTGCAGGCATGGTTTTTGTGTCTACAATGTCCATCTGGGAATTACCCGGCGGGTTTTCTCCACGGCTATTCGCGTCGCGACTAACAAGCGCCTAGACTCCCCGCCTTGGGTTCGCTAGCATTCAGTTGGCTGAGTTGCTCAGCCAATAACTTTGTGCACACATCCATGACCCAGATTCTGTGATCAAGTGACGCGTCTTTTCTAGTATTCTTGCGAGAAATCCTTTTGACCAGTCTAAAACCCAGCGCCAGTCGTTGGAAATACAGTTTCTCCAGCCAAACATAAGCACGAGCCTGCCACAAAGGAAGGTGTTTCTTAGCCAACATAGCATGGCTTTTGGTGAGATAACGATAAAACTTGTCTGACTGATCCAGGCGGGTGGAATCGCCTCCTCCGTAATGAATCACCTCGGTGAAGGGACAGAAAACCACCTTCCATCCCATCTTCCGGAGACGAATGCAAAGATCGGATTCGTCGCCATAGAAATAGAAATCTTCGTCGAAGCCCTTCGCCTGCTGATATGCCTCTCGCCGCAATGCTAATACAGCACCGAACACATAGCCCACTTCTTTAGGACGGCTATCCACTCTACGAGGCCAGCAAATACGTCGGTACCATCGAATGGCAGAACTAATCCCGAGCACATCTTTCACGCCAGTCCACATGCCCGGAATGTCCCCGTAACTCCGCTGCCAACCACCGTGCGGCGAGATTTGCCGGGGAGCGGTGATGCCAATGTCTGGATGTGACTCCAGAAAAGAAATCATGGTAGAAACGGTGTCCTCCCGATACACAACATCTGTATTGGAGAGGATTAGGTACTTATGTCCAGACTGCGCCTGGGCTGCGCCGAGGTTAATGGCCTTCCCGTATCCGAAATTAGTGCCAGTCTCGATCAACTGCACCTTTGGATATTGCCTGATGATCTCTCTGGTTTCGTCTAGTGAGCCATTGTCAACAACTACGACGTCGGCTCCACTTGGCACAACCGACGACAGACACGGGCCAATAAACCCAGCGCTGTTATGGGTGACCAAAATAATAGCTACTTCTGCCATTCGGATCTTTTCGCTTCTCCGCTCAATTCATCCATTCCGCAACGAGACTACAGTCTTGACAAACGGCCTAACGCCAAAATCCTCTCTCGGTCGCTGCCGATCAAGCCCCATCGCCAGGAACAATATGCAGCGACGGTCCCGCCAAGCAACAGCGTGAGTAAGCGCATGGGATCACGCAAGTCGCCAAGAGTGTTTTGAATCAGCAAGACAAGCACGACAGGTAGGGCACAGAGTACCGGCCTGAGCAACGACCGAACAATGTATTCGCGAATACTGAATCGTATGCCAGTCGTCCGCCGCATGCTGTAGAAGACATGGCCTCCAAGCGCTATGAACGCCCCGCAAAGCGTGCCGAAGGCAACCCCTAGCGCCCCCCAATAGTAGCCAGCCATTACACTTATGAGTAGGTTCGCAATAGCCTCGACAATTGGTATAAGGATGACGAGGCGCTGCTGCCCGGTTCCAACTAGAGTGGCGGCGTAGGGCGCGAGAGAAAGCCGCACTATGTTGGCCGCCACGAGGACCTGCAAGAAAACGGCGGCTTGGACAGCGTAAACCGGACCGACCCAGATTCTCAGAATTGGTTTCGCCGCCAGCAATAGCGGGATTCCCGTGAGCAGCAACAGAAACATTCCGTAGCGCGTCCCATCGATCACCATGCGCCCCAGTGCCCACGAATCCCCCCTGGCATGCAAGACTGCAGTCGACGGTATCATCGCGCTGAACACCGCATTCTGCAGACCTACGAAAAACGTAACTAAGCTGGCTGCGACCGCGTAGAAGGCGACTTTCTCAAAATCAAATATCCCTACCAGCAGCAGATCAAGGCCGGACACCAGCAGCATGCCAAATGACCAAACCGTAAGGCTCGCACAGTATCCAGCCAACTCGCGTGCGGCATCGCGCGACACGAGTTGGGGCGACAGTCGAATGTCAGGCGCGTACCGCCTGTACATGAACCACTGCAAGGCATAAGAGGCCAGGGTTACGCCTGCCGTACAGAGCGCCATCGCCGGGATGCCGCCTCCGTGGCGAGCGATGACCACCACAAGAACAGCACTAAGAATTCGCGGACCGGCGAGGATTACAGCCAGAATGTCGTAACGCTGGATACCCACAAAGATTCCGCTGAAGACGGAGGCAGGAAGACCGAGCGCCAATGAGCCTCCTACCAATGCGAGGGCTATTCTGACGTCAGGATACAAGCCTGCAGGCATCTCGCGGAAGAATCTTGGCAGAATAGCAACGAACAAGGCAATCAGCATCATCGCCAGTAAGCCGGCAGCGCTTAGCGAGGCAAACGCAGTGTTCACAATCCGATTGCGATGCTCGAAATCAGAGCGCTCGTTCCCATGAGCAACAAATCTTCCGACCGCAGTGTGGATGCCAAATTCAAGATAGGCCACGTAGGCAGCTAACTGCGACACCAGGACCCACGCCCCATACTTCTCGGGAGGCAAAGCGCGCGTGAGAAACGGTGGCACGGCCAGAGCTACCAGGGCCGACGCAGTTCCCCGCGCAACATTGGCGGCTGCGTTCTTTGCGATGGTCAAACGAACGGACCCTCCCATGCTCAAAGGATTCTCGAGTTCGAGTGGAGCGGAATCCTCACCTGTGAATCCGCCACCGGGGAAAGCACGTGAACTGCAAGGCGACCGTCACATCGGACTGCCCCGCTGGATTCAGGACAGGAAACCTCCACTGTTCGTACTGGAGCAACCCAGAAACGGAGACATCGCGGCCAACCATGAACTCGCTTTGCGCCGAATAGTCAACCAACCTGCCACCTGCAATGAATGCAGGCGACACAGTTTGTAAACGATAGCCCAACTGCAGCTTATTGCGAGGCGAAAACCAATAGGTCATCCACGCTTGCCCACCCCGACCTGCTCTTCCTATCCAACTGCCCATCAGGCTCCCGTCAGTAGTGTACCCAGATCGATAACGGTCGCCATTGTAATAAACCCATCCAGGCGCGAACTCTTTGGTACGGGATATGTTGAACCCCTCCGCACGAATCTCCAGTTTCGGAATTTTCGGTACTTGGGGCATGTAGATGCCAGGGTTCACATTTGCGCGGGTGGAACCGATCGGTGAAATTTCATCCCAGGTCATAGCGTCCATATAAAAGGTTAACCAATCCCGTAAACCCGGCACTCGGTAGGTAAAGTCAGCGGCCGAAACCCGTTT
>Ga0209415_10002716_pt1 | contig 33074 bp, 34 predicted proteins | sample PeaSoiSIISIP2007_FD_187696 | JGI IMG/M metagenome (GOLD analysis project Ga0209415, IMG submission 187696) | Peat soil microbial communities from Weissenstadt, Germany - SII-SIP-2007 (SPAdes) (version 2) | ecosystem: Environmental > Terrestrial > Soil > Wetlands > Peat | place: Germany... | reverse complement strand
GGATTATGAGTCCCCTGCTCTAACCACTGAGCTACGGCCCTATAAGTGATGGCCCAGTTGCGCCACCGAGCCTTCATTGTCGCACCTCAAGGTATCAGGGTCGTTGAGCTCATCGCTTCGGTCGTGGAGTTGCTACGGGATCGATCTTGGTCAACTCACTGGGTTCAACAAAGCAACGTCGTAGTAAGAAGGCTTACCTCGCGGCGTGCACGATCTCGCCGCGGCGGGTTCTCGCCCTGGGTTCGAAGCCCGTCATCGGCCGGGGAACCAGCTCAAGCTTCTTCGGAGCAACCGCCTCGACGATGTGCTGGTACTGGCGAGGAACGATCGGTAGCTGATTGCCCCAATCGTCGTTTCGTGCGCGCTTGACCATCGCGAGGATCACCATCGTGACGATGAACATGCCGCCCATCGTCAACGCCACTCCTACGAGATAGTTAGACGTCGCGCCTGCGCAGATCTTCCCGGCGTGCGCACCTCTATTCTGAGGGAGGAAAGTGTTGCAGGACATGGCTTGCGAATGACCTCTGGTGAGTATCCACGAACCCACTGACACCGCGGCCAGGCTGAGGAGAAGAGTCACCTTTTTGATCACGACACCAGATTCGCCCACGGAAGTGGCTGTTACTGAACAGTTGGGCAGAGGTTGATGGAGAAGAGGTAATCAGCAGGAGCGGACCGCTCAGACAGCGTCGCCAACGCTCCCAGAGCTCCCAGAGCAGAGCTCCCAGAGCAGGACTCGAACCTGCAACCTAGTGATTAACAGTCACTTGCTCTGCCAATTGAGCTATCTGGGAAGGCGCCCGAAGGCACCCGAGACTCTAGCACTCGACCCTTCGCTACTGACTGGCGAACCACGTTTGAAGTCGCTCGGACGATGGGCTCTCGCGCACCGCGCGGCGACACTTCTCGAGACGCTTCGAGAGAGCCTGACGGCTCATGCCGCGACCACGGGCGATCTCCTCAAGCGACGCGGTGTGAAACGTGTACTGCCAGAACGCGTCGAAGTCCTCACCACAGAGTCGCCGAAGCTCGTCAATCACCCACGGTGGCGCGTCGATGGTGCTCGCAGGTTGCCCCAAGTCCACGGAACCATCGAAGTCGGCCGGCTCGAACCTCCTGGCGGCCAGGTCGCGGGTGGTGTGGATGACTTCGGTGGCCTTGGTCACCGACACATCAAGTTCGCGGGCAACGACCCGTGCGCTCAAGGGCGGGTCCGGGTGAGCGCGCTCGAGCTTCTGGAGCGCGAGCACGTGACGCATCTCGGTATCGGTCAGGCCGGCCTGCTGTTGCACCGCCTGATTCACCAACTTCATGATCCAGTAGTTCGCGTAGGTCGAGAAGCGGGTTCCCTTCTCGGGATCGAAGCGCTTCAGCGCGTTCACGAGTCCTTCGACTCCGGCCGCCTCCAGCTCCTCGTTGCCGAACCTGTAGCCGCGCTCCATCACTCGCACCCGCACCAGCCCGCAGGTGGCTCGGAGCAACTTCGACTCGGCGTCCTGCCCCGCGTGGCGCGCACGCAGGAGTCGCCGACGCTCGGCTTCGTCCATCCCTCCCGCGTCCAGCGCGGCCGCGGCTTCTCGGCCACGCTGGATCACCGGATGCAGCCGCCGCTCCTCGTCGACGCTGAGAGGCGCGGACATCTTCAGGCCCCCAATGACGCCGCGGGAGTCGGTCACGGGCGCGCGGCGGAGCTGCGCGAGAGCAGCCATTCGCGGAGATCGGCCTCGGCGACGTCACCATGAACGGACTCGAGCAACTCGATTCGTGCCATGACGTCATCGATGGTCGCCTTGGCCACCTGGGGTGACAGGGCACCCTCCCTCATCTCCCTCTCGACGCTCTTCAACTCCGCCGGGACCGCCGCGCGCAACAGTTGGGCGACGACTGCGGTGACGTCGCTCGCGTGGTACTCACGGTCGAGGTCGTCCACCACGAGCTGGCTCAGGACGTGCGCGGCGATGTCGTCGCCGTGGCGGGCCATCTCGTCGATGACCTCGGGCACGGGTCGGCCGGACTCGAGTCCCTCAAAGACCAGCCGCTGGATCTCGTTGACGAAGTACGCGGCGTAGAGGCGGTCGCGAACCTGGTCGGGACAGTGAAAGCGCAGGCGCAGGGCCTCGTAGCCCGGGCGCGGCATGGCGACCTCGACCGCCGACGGGGTCGGGCGCTCGCGCACCGCGACCCCCGCGTCGGGACCCGCCAGGCGAATTGCGCCTCCGCGCACGATCGCGGCGAGCCGGGTCCGCAGCGTCGTCGACTCCAATCGGAGCCGGTCGGCCACGTCCATCACGTACTGGTCGCGCACCAGTTCACTCGGGTGCTCGGCCAGGACCGGTAGGGCCGCTTCACCCGCACGGGCGCGACCCTCGGCGGTGGTGAGATTCGCGACCTCGAGCACGCGGTCGAGTCGAAAACGAAGGAACGGCACGGCGTCGGCCACGGCGCGACGGAGCGCTTCTGGGTCGCTGCGAGCCAGGTCAGCCGGGTCGGTGCCCGGAGGGAGCTTGGCCACCGCCACGTCCACCTCGTGTTGGCGCTCCCACTGGTAGACCGACGCCGCCGCACTCTGGCCGGCCGCGTCGGCGTCGTAGGCCAGCACGATGCGCTTGGCGAAGTTGCGCATGAGCCGGAAGTGCTCCTCGCCCAACGCCGTCCCGCAGGTGGCGACCGCGCGGGGCAGGTCGGCTGCGAAGAAGGCGATGACGTCGGTGTATCCCTCGCACACCACGATCTCACCCGAGCGAATCACGTCATCCTTGGCCCAGTTGAGCGCGTAGAGAGTCCGGCGCTTGGAGTAGATCACGGTCTCGGGGCTGTTCTTGTACTTCGGCTCCTCTCGTCCGTCGGCGCGCGACGCCTGGCCCGGCAAGACCCGGCCGCCCACGGCGATCGGTTTGCCGGAGGGATCGAGGATGGGAAAGATGATCCGGGCCCGTAGCGAGTCCTGACGCCGTCCGGCCCGGTTCACGAAGCCCAGTCCCGTGCCCTCGAGCACCTTCGCGGACAGGTCCAGCGACGTCGAGAGGGCGTCCCAGGCGTCGGGGGCCCATCCGAGGACGAAGCGTCGAGCCAGATCGCCGTCGATGCCGCGCGATCGAAGGTAGTCGCGCGCGGGCCGAGCCTCGGGCGAGCTGAGCAGGCGGTCGTGGTACCAGGCAACGGCGCGCGCCATGACGTCGAGGTACTCCTGGCGCTCCTTGCGCGCTGGGCCGCTGGCGTCCTCCTCGTGCAACTGGATGCCCGCCCGGTCGGCCAGCTGGCGCACCGCCTCGACGAAGTCGAGGTGCTGGATCTCGCGCACGAAGGTGATCTGGTCGCCGGTGGCTCGGCACCCGAAGCAGTAGTAGAGGCCCTCTTCGGCGTTCACCGAGAACGAGGGTGTCTTCTCGGGGTGGAAGGGGCACAGGCCGCTCCAGCGCCGACCGGTCTTCTTGAGCGCCACGTGTTCGGAGATCAGCGCCACGATGTCCGTGGCCGAGCGCACCTGGGCGATCTCACTCTCCGAAATGCTCACGTCTTGAAGGTACCGCCTCGGCGGCGCCGCAAGGTCGGAGGTGTCGCGAGCACTCCCTAGACTCCGACCCATGTCCGAATTCGCCGTCGAGGTACTCGACCTGGTTCGCACGTTCAAGGACGGCGAAGTCAAGGCCCTCGCCGGCGTCTCGCTGCACGTACCTCGCGGTCGGGTGTTCGGGCTCCTGGGTCCGAACGGGTCGGGCAAGACCACGATGATCCGCATACTGTCCACGATCCTCTCGCCGACGTCGGGCACGGCCACGGTCAACGGGTTCAACGTGGTGACCCACGCCGACGAGGTCCGGCGCAGCATCGGGTTGGCCGGCCAGAGCGCCACCGTCGACGAGAACCTCACCGGCTTCGAGAACCTCCGCATGGTGGGACTCCTCAACCACCTGCCGCGCAGCGTCGTCATCCCTCGCGCGAACCAACTCCTCGAGGACTTCGGCCTCAGTGATGCCGCGCATCGCGCGTGCAAGACCTATTCAGGGGGCATGAGACGCCGCCTGGACGTGGCGGCGGCTCTGGTGGCCGACCCGCCCCTGCTCTTTCTGGACGAGCCGACGACCGGGCTCGACCCGCAGAGCCGCCAAGACCTCTGGTCGATGATCGAGCGGCTCGTCGAAGAGGGCGTCACGGTCCTGCTGACCACCCAGTACCTGGAGGAGGCCGATCGTCTGGCCCACCAGCTGGTGGTGCTCGACCACGGACACGTGATCGCCGAGGGAACGCCCCAGGAACTCAAGACCCGCCTCGGGGCGACCGTGCTCTCGCTGACCTTCGCCTCCACGTCCCAGGCTGAGCGCGGCGTGGAGCTGATACGCGACCTCTCCGACAAGCCCGCCAACGTTGACGGATCGATCGTCGAGCTCACCATCGACGCGGGCCCGGCGGCCGCCGCCGAAGCGATGCGACGCCTCGACAGCGCGGGCCTCACCCTCTCGGGGCTGATGCTGCGAGAACCCAGCCTGGACGACGTCTTCCTCAACCTGACCGGGCATAGGACCGAAGAGGACGCCGCCGAGGACGTATTGGCGGGTCGGTCCGGACGAAGGATCCGCTCATGACGTCCACCGCGACAACGACCACGACGAGCGCCTCGACCGCCCAGCGGAGCTCCTTGAAATGGGTGGCCAGCGACGTGCTGGTGATCGCCCAGCGTGATCTCCTCGCCATGATCCGCATCCCGACCGCCGTCGTATTCATGTTCGTCCAGCCGATCATGTTCGTCCTGCTCTTCCGCTACGTCTTCGGTGGTGCGATCCACACTCCCGGCATCGGACAGGGCCATTACGTCAATTTCTTGATTCCCGGGATCCTGGTTCAGACGACGATCTTCGGCGCCATCAACACGGCCATCGGTTTGGCTGAAGACCTGCAGAAGGGCCTCATCGAGCGTTTCCGGGCCCTGCCCATGGCCCGTCTCGCGGTGCTTGGGGGGCGCACGGTGGCCGACCTCGCACGCAACGTGTTGGTCGTGATCATCATCACCGGCGTCGGCTTCCTGGTCGGATTCCGACCGAGCGGCGGGGTGATCGCCTATGTCGAGGCGAGCCTGCTAATGCTGTACTTCGCGTACTGCCTGTCGTGGGGCTTCGCGTTCATCGGTCTCTCCGCGCCCAACTCCGAGACGGCCCAGGCGATGGCCTTTCCCCTGGTGTTCCCGCTGACCTTCGCGTCCAACGTCTTCGTCCCGCTCCACGACATGCCGAGCTGGCTCCAAGTCTTCGCACGGAATCAGCCGGTGTCCCAGGCGGCCAAAGCCGTGCGCGGACTGATGCTCGGCGCGCCCGTGGGAAGCTCCGTGTGGCTCACGCTGATTTGGGGGCTCGGGGCGCTCGTGATTCTCACGCCCCTGGCTACGCGCAGCTACAGCCGCACCGACTAGGCAGTGGCGACCCTCGACGCGCCCGCCCTTCAGGAGATCCTCGCGACCTCCTTTCCCGACCACGACGTGCCCGTCGTCGAGTCGGTCGACGGCGACACGGTCACCGTCGCCCTCCCGGTAACCGAGCGACACGGCCGCCCGGGTGGCACCTTGTCCGGACCGGCGATGATGATGCTCGCCGACACGGCCGCCTGGGTGGCGATCCTCGCCCAGGTCGGCCCGCGCCTGCTGGCGGTGACGACGAGCCTGCACATCGACTTCCTGCGCCGGCCGAGCCTCACCGACCTGGTCGCCCGCGGCCGATTGCTGAAGTTGGGCCGGTCACTCGCCGTGGTCGACGTCGAGCTCTTCTCACGCGGCGATCCCTCGATCGTCGCCAAGGCCCAGGTCACCTACTCGCTGCCGCCCGCGGGGGCCGGCCCCGACTCCTAACGCGCGGCGCGCGTCCCGCGCACCACGTGCATGACCATCGCCACGTCGTGGACCCCCCCGGAGTCGGCTCGGCGCAGCTCCTCGCGGGCCCGGTCGATCAGCTCCTCGCGCTCGTCAGCCTCGCGCACGATGGCCGCCGAGTAGGTGCGCAGCAGTCCGAGCAGTTGCTCTTCGGTGCGACGCCACGTCCACGGGATCTGGAACGACTCGACGTCGACGAAGGGCTCGGCGAGGTCCTCGTGAGCGTCCGACGCGTGGCGACCGGCGTCGGGCGGCGGCGTCTGGTCCTGCGCCCGACCGGATTCGGCCAGGTCCTCGAGCCAGTGCCGCTCGCGGTCCAGCCCGTTGCCGAGGATGAAGGCACGACCCCCGTCGCGCAACACCCGCGCGAACTCGTTCGCCGCCGCCGGCTGCGCGAACCAATGCCACGCCGACGAGGTCACGACGAGGTCCTGGGACGCGTCCGGCACCGGCAGGTCCTCGGCCACGCCGATCACGACGCGCGCCGCGGGCGAGCGCCGCTCCAGGACGGCGCGCATCGCCGGGTCCGGCTCGACGGCGGTGACCCGGGCCCCGCGCGCCTCCAGGAACCGCGTGATCAAGCCAGTGCCCGCCGCGACGTCGAGGACGTCGCGTCCTTCCAGCGCCCCGAGGTACTCATCGAGTTCGGGGGGCGGCGCGGGCCGGTAGAGGTCGTAGAGCTCGGCCACCGCGCCGAAGGATCGCGCCCGGTCCATCTACGAGGCGACTCGCCCCGCGAGCTCGGCGACCACCTCGTCGATCGGCACGCGCACCTGGGCGGTCGTGTCACGGTCGCGCACGGTCACCGCCCGATCCTGGAGCGACTCGAAATCGACCGTCACGCACCACGGCGTGCCGATCTCGTCCTGGCGCCGGTAGCGCCGTCCGATGGACTGGGTGACGTCGACGTCGACGACGAAGCGCTCGCGCAGCCGGCTCGCCACCTCGCGCGCGAGCCCGTCGAGCTCCGGCTTCTTCGACAGCGGGAGCACGGCCACCTGGTAAGGCGCCAGTCGCGGGTCCAGTCGCAGCACCGTGCGCGACTCGCCCTCGACCACGTCCTCGTGGTACGCGGCGAGCAGGAAGGCCATCATCGCCCGCGTCGAGCCGACCGCTGGCTCGATCACGTAGGGCACGTAGCGCTCGCCCGACGCCGTGTCGTAGTACTCGAGGCGCACCCCGGAGGCCTCCGAGTGCTGGATCAGGTCGTAGTCCCCGCGGTTGGCCACGCCCTCAAGCTCGTCGAAGCCCCAGGGGAACTCGAACTCGATGTCGGTGGTGCCGCGCGAGTAGTGCGACAGGTCGGCCGCCGCGTGCTCGTGGCGCCGCAGCGACTCAGCGGGGATCCCCAGGTCGACGAACCAGTTGAAGCGCTCCTCGATCCAGTAGCGGTACCACGTCTCGGCGTCGCCGGGGGCGACGAAGAACTCCATCTCCATCTGCTCGAACTCGCGGGTGCGAAAGACGAAGTTCTGCGGCGTGATCTCGTTGCGGAACGACTTGCCGATCTGGGCGATGCCGAAGGGCGGGCGCCGGCGCGTGGCGGTGAGCACGTTGAGGAAGTTGGTGAACATCCCCTGGGCGGTCTCGGGGCGCAGGTAGGCGGTCGCGCCCTCGCCCTCGACGGGGCCAGCCTGCGTCTTGAACATCAGGTTGAAGGCCCGCGGCTCGGTGAACTGCGTCGAGCCGCAGTTCGGGCAGACCCCGTCGATCTTGTCGGCGCGCCAGCGCTCCTTGCACTGTCGACAGTCCACTAGGGGGTCGGTGAAGGTGTCGAGGTGCCCCGAGGCCGCCCACACCGCCGGGGGTCCCAGGATCGCGGCGTCCAGGCCCACCACGTCGTCGCGGCGCTGGACCATGGAGCGCCACCACGCCTCACGCACGTTGCGCAGCATGTTGACCCCGAGCGGGCCGTAGTCGTAGGTCGAGCGGAAGCCGCCGTAGATCTCGGCGGAGGGGAAGACGAAGCCGCGGCGCTTGGCCAGGTTGATGACCTTGTCGAGGAGTTCGGGGTCGCGGGGCGGCGAGTCCATCGACCAAGGCTACCGGACTACCTCTCGCTCCTTAGTCGGACGATGACCTGGTTGGCGAGCAGGCGGCCGCGCGGCGCGAGCGTCACGACACCGTCGCTCACCGCGACGAGGTGCGCCACCTCGTCGAGCGCCGCGAACGCCTCGACCGGCACACCGCGCGACGTGCGCAGGGCCAGGGCGTCGTGCTCGAAGCGCCGGGTCGCGTCGTCGAGCACCTCTTCGTCGGCGACTGCGCTCTCGCCGCGCCCGATCAGGTCGACGTAGCGCTCGGGCGTGCGCACGTTCCACCACCGACGCCCGTCGCGGTGCGAGTGCGCCGCCGATCCGAAACCTCGATAGTCGCCCTGCTCCCAGTAGAGGTGGTTGTGGCGGCACTCGTGTCCCGGCCGGGCCCAGTTCGAGATCTCCTCCCAGCGGTACCCGGCCGCCTCGAGAGTGCGTCCGACCAGGTCGTAGGCGTCGGCGGTGGCGTCCTCGTCGGGGTGGCGCGCCGGGTCGCGGCCGAGCGGCGTTCCCGGCTCGGCGCTGAGCGCGTAGCAGCTGAGGTGCGGGGGCGGGTGCTCCAGGGTGAGCAGGTCGTCGAGCGTCGCCGCGACGTCGTCGAGGGTCTCGGCGCGCGAGCCCACGATGAGGTCCATGTTCCAGGTGGGAAAGCCCGCGTCGGTGACCGCGTGCGACACCTCGGCGTGCGCCATCGTCCCGTGGCGCCGGCCGAGATCGGCCAGGACCGCCGGGCGGGTGGACTGGACTCCGAAGCTCATGCGCGTCACGCCGCCCGCGCGGTAGGCGGCCAGGCGCTCGGCGCTGGCGTCCTCCGGATTGCACTCAACGGTGACCTCGGCGTCCGGGACCCTCGGTATCGCGTCGAGCACGCGCACGAGTTGCTCGGGCGTGATCCGCGAGGGCGTTCCGCCCCCGAAGAAGACCGAGGTCGCCTCGGGAAGCCCCTCGCCGAGCGCGCGCGTCACCTCGACGACGAGGGCCTCCACGTAGGCGTCGCGCAGGTGGTCGCGGTCGGCGTAGGTGGCGAACGCGCAGTAGTCGCAGCGATGCGCGCAGAACGGGACGTGGACGTAGACGCCGAACTCACGTGCCGGGCCGCTCACGGGGACCTCGGCCCGGCCAGCGGCGGCGACGAGCGGGCGGCCTTGAGCCGTCGCCCGAAGTGCTGCTCGATCGATTCGGTGGCGATGGCGGCGACCTCGCCGCCGCCCGCGGGGTCGCGCTCGCGCAACGCGCCGCCCAGGTCCCCGCCGACCAACCGCCGCATGAGGGTGAGCCCCTCGGGCGAGAGCGACCGTCCCGATCGGCAGTTCGCGCACAGCACGCCGCCGACCTGGGCGTCGAAGGCGACCAGGGGACCAGCACGTCCGCAGTTCACGCACTCGTCGAGCACCGGCGCCGACCCGTCGAGGGCCAGCAGGCGCAGGGCGAACGCCGCGGGCACCAGCGCCGGATCGAACTGCGCGTCATCGAGCACGGACAGGACCCGCACCAGCAACTCGAAGATCCCCTCGTCGGCCACGTCCTCGGCGGGAATGGCGTCGACGATCTCGACCACCGCGTAGCCGGCGTTGATGCGCTCGTAGGCCGATCGCAGCGTCGCGAGCGGGTCGAGGTGCTCGACGTGGCGCGCGACGAAGAACTCCCCGCGGGTGGCGACGAGGTCGACGCGCACGTAGCCCAGCACCTCCAGGGATCCACCCAGGCGACTCGACGAGCGTCGGGCGCCCTTGGCGAGCACGCGCACCTTGCCGTGCGCGCGCGTCCAGAGCACCACCGTGCGGTCCGACTCGCCGGTGCGGTACGTGCGCAGCACCACGGCGTCGTCGCGCAGCTCCCTCACGTCGTCGTATCGTCCGGGGAGTCGTCGAACTTCGGTCGGTGCGGGGTCAGGCCGAGGTAGCGGTTGAGCTGCAAACCCAAGAAGACCAGCAGCGCCAGCACGGCCGGCACGGCGAGCGGCCCCACCAGGCTGGTCACGCCGTTCGCGGCGAGCACCCAGAGAAGGGCGTAGATGAGCAGGCCGACCACCGCGGCCGCCCGGCGCACGCTCACGTGTCGACCCCCCCGTAGCGCCGCTCGCGGCGCTGGTACTCCTCGATCGCCCGGTAGAGGTCTTCGCGGCGGAAGTCCGGCCACAGCACGTCGGTGAAGACCAGCTCGGAGTAGGCCATCTCCCAGAGCAGGAAGTTCGACATGCGGAACTCCCCGGAGGTTCGCACGACGAGGTCCGGGTCCTTGAGCTCGGGGTGATAGAGCCGAGCGCGCAGCGCCCGCTCGTCGACCTTGGACGCCGCGACGCCGTCGGCCACGAGCTGGCGCACGGCGTCGACGATCTCGGCCCGGCCGCCGTAGTTGAACGCAATGTTGAGGGTCATGGCGCGGTTCTGGCGCGTCAGGTGCGCCGCGTCGTCCATCTGGCGCAGCACGCCGCGCGGAACGCGCCGGTCGCGCCGGCCCGAGAAGGTGATGCGCACGCCCTCGGCGTGCAGCTCGTCGGTGCGCCGCGCCAGCAGGCCGCGGTTGAAGTTCATCAGGAACCGGACCTCGTCGACCGGTCGGCGCCAGTTCTCCGTGGAGAACGCGTACACCGTCAGAGCCTTCAGTCCCACCGCCAACGCCCCGTAGGTCGTGTCCAGCAGCGCCACCTCGCCCGCGGCGTGACCCTCGGTGCGCGCCAGGCCCCGACGCTGGGCCCAGCGCCCGTTGCCGTCCATGACGATCGCCACGTGCGCGGGCACCGAGCGGACGTCGATCGCCGTCGGCAGGGGCGTCGGACGGGGGTCGGGCACGTAGAAAACTTAGTTCGCGGGCCTCTTCGAGCCGCCCGGAGACGACCCGTAAGGTCGTCACGTGCGTTCCTTTGACCCCGACGAGGACGACCCCTACCACGAGCCCGACGTCGAGGGCGGGGCGCAGATCGACGACGACCTGGTGGAGATCGATGTCGACGCCGCCCTGGGGCTCCTCGACGCGGTGACCTCGGACCTCCCCGGCGGTGGCGAGCACCGCGAGGGCCAGCGCGACATGGTCCGGCTCGTCGCCGCCGCGTGGTCGCGCGGACGCCCGGCCGCGATCGAGGCGGGCACCGGCGTCGGCAAGTCACTCGCGTACCTCATCCCCGCGGCCCTCTCGCACCGGCGCGTCGTCGTGGCCACGGCGACCAAGAACCTCCAGGACCAGCTCGCCGAGCGCGACGCGCCCACGGTCGCCGCGCACGTTCCGGGACTGCGCGTCGCGGTGTTGAAGGGCAAGAGCAACTATCTCTGCCGCAACCGGGCGAGCGGCGTCGGGGGCGGGCAGTTGAGCTTCGACGACGGCGAAAGCGTCCCGCGGGGCGTCGCGAGCCAGATGCGCCGGATCCTGGCCTGGTCCAACGAGACGGTCACCGGGGACCGCGACGAGCTGGCCTTCGAGGTCGACGAGCGGGCGTGGCGGGGCCTCTCGGTGACCCCCCAGGAGTGCCTGGGTCGCGCGCAGTGCCCCCAGGGCGCGTCGTGCTTCGCGGAGCTCGCCAAGGACCGCGCCGCCGAGAGCGACGTGCTCGTCGTCAACACCCATCTCTACGCCGCGCACCTGGCGTCGGGCTCGATGCTGCTGCCCGCGCACGATCACGTCGTCTTCGACGAGGCTCACGAGGCGCTCAACATCTTCGCGTCACTGCTGGGCACGACCCTGACCTCGTCGCGACTGCGCCACCTCGCCGGCGCGGCGCGCCCCCAGGTGCCCGAGGCCATGCGTGAGCGATGCGACGACCTGGTCAGCGCCGCTGATCGCCTCACGGGGGCCCTGGAGGTCCAGTTCGAGACCAACGAGCTGACCGGGCTGAGCGAGGACGTCACGGCAGCCCTGGCGCGCGCCGGCGAGCTGGTCGTCGCCCTCGTCGAGTCCCTGCGGGCCCTCAGCCCCGCCGGGGCCGACGCCGAGGCGCGGCGGGTTCGGGCGCTGGGTCCGGGGGTCCACCTGGCGAACGACCTGGCGCGCCTGTCGTCGGTGCGCGACAGCGAGCTGCTCTTCCTGTCGCGGCGCGATCGCGAGGTCACCATCGAGCTCTCGCTCGTCGACGTCGCCCCGCGCCTGCGCGACGAGCTGTGGGCGAAGGTCACCGCGGTCGCGACGAGCGCCACCCTGCCCGACACGCTGCCGCGCGACCTGGGTCTGGACGCCGTGACGGTCCAGCGCGTGCCGAGCCCGTTCGACTACCCGCACAACGCCCTGCTCTACGTGCCGGCCGCGTTCCCCGAGCGCCGCGCGGCGCAGGCCGAACCGGCGATCGTCGACGAGCTGGTGACCCTGATCGGCGCGGCCGGCGGTCGCACGCTGGCGCTCTTCACCAACCGCAGCGTCATGAACCGCGTCGCCGAGCTGGTCGCCCCTCGGCTGAGCACGCCGGTGCTGGTCCAGGGAACCCTCTCACGCGGGCGCATCATCGAGCAGTTCCGCGACGACCCCGCGGCGAGCCTCTTCGCCGTGACGAGCTTCTGGCAGGGCGTGGACGTGCCGGGCCACTCGCTCAGCCTGGTGACGATCGATCGCCTGCCGTTCGCGGTGCCCACCGACCCGCTCGCCGAGGCCCGGCGCGCCCGCGCGGCGCGCCCCTTCTACGACGTCGACCTGCCCCGCGCCGCCATGCTCCTCGCCCAGGGGGTCGGGCGCCTGATCCGCACCCGCGACGACCGCGGCGTGGTGGCGGTGCTGGACACCCGCCTGGCCGAGGCCACCTACCGGGGGGCGCTCTTTCGCCAGTTGCCGCCCATGCGCCGCACGCGCGAGCGCTCCATGGTGGTCGACTTCCTGCGCGAACTCTCCGCGGCGAGCCCGGGCCGCCCCGCCGTCACGGTGCACCCGCCGGGCGCCGTCACGTAATAAACTACTATTCCACTAGACAATGTAGATAGTCCGGAGTCCTCTCGTCATGCACCTCGACATATACCTCGTGCTCGGCAGCGCGGTCGTCGGCTTCCTCGTGGGCATGACCGGGCTCGGTGGCGGGGCGCTCATGACCCCGATGCTGGTGCTGCTCTTCGGCGTCGCGCCCTCCGCGGCGATCTCCTCGGACCTCGTCGCGGCGCTCTTCATGAAGCCGGCCGGCGTGGCCATCCATTGGCGGCGCCGCACCATCCAGAAGCCGGTCGTCAAGTACCTGTGTTACGGGTCGGTGCCGGCCGCCTTCGCCGGCACGTTCGTGATGCACCTCATGGGTCATAGCCCGACGGCCGAGAAGGACCTGCAGATCCTGCTCGGCCTGGCGCTCGTCGCCGGCGCCGCCTCGATGACGGCTCGCTCGCTGCTGGTGCGCCGCCACCCCGCCTCCGGCGCGCCGCTCATCGTTCGCCCCTTCGGGACGGTCGTGGTCGGGGTCATCGGCGGATTCATGGTCGGGTTGACCTCGGTGGGCGCCGGCTCGCTGATCCTGGTGCTGCTCCTCGCGCTCTACCCGGCGTTCCGCAACGACCACCTGGTGGGCACCGACCTCGCCCAGTCGCTCCCGCTCACCTTCGCCGCGACCGTCGGGACTCTGCTGTTCGGCCACGTGGAGTTCGGCCTCACCGCGTCGATCATCGCGGGCGGCGTGCCGGCGGTCATCGCCGGATCGCTCATCTCGTCGCGCTCGACGAGCTACCTCATCCGCCCGGCGATCACCGGCGTGGTGCTCCTCAGCGGGCTCAAGTACCTGGGACTGCCCACCGACCTCCTGGGTGTCGCGGCCGTCCCGGTCGCGGCCGTCGTCGTGCTCACCATGGCCCGCGTGCGCCGCCAGCGCCTCGCCCCGGCCCCGGCGCTGGCCGTCGAGCCGGTTCAGTAGCCGAAGCGGTCCAGGACGTCGGCGCGCGACTGCCAGTCGCGCTCGACCGACACGCGCAGCTCCAAGAAGCAGCCCTCGGGCAGCTGACGGCGGGCCGCCGTCCCGACGTCCTTGAGCAGCTGACCGGCCTTGCCGATCACCATGCCCTTCTGGCTCTCGCGCTCGACGAGTATCTCGACGGTGACGTGGGGCCATTCGAACTCGGTCACCCGGCAGTGGATCGCGTGGGGCAGCTCCTCGCGCATCTTGCGCGCGAGCTGCTCGCGCACGAGTTCGGCGATCCACTCGGCCTCGGGGATGTCCGAGACCTCCTCGTCGGGGAACAGGAAGGGCGAGTCAGGCATCGCGGCGGCGACGAACGCCACCAGGGCCTCGACCCCCTCGCCGGTGCGCGCCGACACGGCGAAGTACTCGACGCGCGCGCCGGCGCCCTGGGCGTCGTGCTCGCGCGCGATCTCGTCGACGCGCGACGCGACGTCGAGCAGCTGGGCGGCGACGCCCGCGCGCGACGTGCGGTCGACCTTGTTGACCACCACCAGGGGCAGCGGCCCGCCCTCGCGCGCGCTCTGGAGCATGGTGAGGATCGTCGTCGCGTCACCCGGGCCGATCGCCGAGGCCGCCTCGACGACGGCCATCACGACGTCGACGTCGCCGGCGGCCCCGCGGGCGGTCTCGTTGAGGCGCCCGCCCAGCGTCGTGCGCGGCCGGTGGAGCCCCGGCGTGTCGACGAAGACGATCTGGACGTCGCCCTCGGTCAGGATGCCGCGGATGGCGCGGCGCGTGGTGTTGGGGCTGGGGGCGGTGATCGTGACCTTGGCCCCCACCATCTGGTTGACCAGGGTCGACTTGCCGACGTTGGGACGGCCGAGGACCGCCGCGAAGCCGCAGCGCGTCACGTCGCGTCGCTCAGGTGCTCGACCATCACCTCTTCGATGCGGCGCCCGTCCACGCGCACGACGGTAAGGCGATAGTCGTCGGTCACGAACGCGTCGCCCACCGCGGGCACCCCCCCGGCCAGGTCGAGCACCAGGCCGCCCACCGTGTCCCACCCGTCGCGCGGCAGGCTGAGCTCGTACTCGTCGTTGACGTCGTCGATGTTGAGCCGGCCGCTCAGCGTGATGCCCGCGTCGATCGAACGGTCGTCGTCGAATCGGTCCTCGGCCGGGTCGGACTCGTCGGTGATCTCGCCGACGAGCTCCTCGAGCACGTCCTCCAGCGTGACCAGGCCCGCGGTGCCGCCGTACTCGTCGACGACCACGAACAGGTGGCTCTTGGCGCGGCGGATCTCGGAGAGCAGGGCCGCCACCTTCTTGGTCTCGGGCACGAAGTGCGCGGGACCCATGTGGTCGCGTACGCGCTCGTCGCCGCGTCCCTGGGCGACGAGCGCGGCCAGGTGGCGCAGGTTCACCATGCCCACCACGTCGTCGACTCCCCCGCCGAGCACCGGGAGGCGCGACCGGCCGGTGTGGATCGCCAGGTCCAGCGCGGCGCGGATGGTCGCGGAGTCGGCGACGTCGACCATGTCGATGCGCGGGACCATCACCTCGCGCACGACGGTGTCGCCGAACTCGATGACCGAGTGGATGAACTCGCGCTCCTCGATGGCGATGACCTCCTCCTCGTGAGCCACGTCGGCCATGGCCAGGATCTCCGAGTCGGTGACGCGGCCCGAGTCCCCCGAGGACCCGAAGAGGTTGATCACGCGCTGGGCCACCGCGAGCAGCAGCGCCGAGATCCACTTGATCGGCCAGAAGCGCAGGATCGCGCCCACGATGGGCGCGGTCGCGAGCGCCGTCGCGTCGAGGTGCTGGACGGCGAAGTTCTTGGGGATGGCCTCGAAGACCACGAAGATGACCACGACCTCGAGGGCGGTGGCGATGAACACGCCCGCGGCGCCGAAGAGGTGGCCGGCCAGGACCCCGACCATCGTGGCCGACACCAGCTGGCACATCAGCACCAGCAGCAGCAGCGGGTTGAGGAACTTCTCGGGCGCGTCGGCGAGGCGCACGAGCGGTCGCGCGCCGCGCCGGCCCTGGTCGCGCAGCGCGCGCGCGCGCGACTTGTTCATGCGCACGAGGGACGTCTCGGCCATGGCGAAGAAGCCCGAGAAGAAGAGCAGCACGCCCACGGCGACCACGAGCCACGTGTCGGGCGTGGACCAGGCGACTCCGATCACGATCCGGTCCGGTCGTGGCGCGCCAGCAGCACGCGTTCGCGCTCCTCCATCCGTTCGGCCTCGTCGTCGCGCACGTGGTCCCAGCCGAGCAGGTGCAGTACGCCGTGCACGACCAGCAGGGCCAGCTCGTCGTCGAGGGAGCACTCGTGCTCGACGGCGTTGCGCGCGGCGACCGCCGGGCAGATCACGACGTCGCCGATCAGCTGGGGTATCTCGGGGAAGGGGGGCTCACCGGGCCCGGTGCCCCCCGAGTCGGGCACGCGGCCCGAGGGCTCGGGCTCGGAGTCGATGGGAAAGCTCAGCACGTCGGTCGGGCCATCGCGGCCCATGAACTGCTGATTCAGCGCGGCGATCGTCAGCTCGTCGGCGAAGATCAGCGAGACCTCGGCGAGCCCGCGCACTCCCTCGTCGGTCAACGCCCCGCGCGCCAGGCGCACCCAGCGGTCCAGGTCCACCGGGTGGTCGTGCTGCTCGTCGGCGGCGTAGATGTCGATCACGGGGTCTCGCGCTCGTACGCGGCGACGATGTCGGCGACGATCTTGTGGCGCACCACGTCCTTGGGCGTGAGGTGCACGAAGGTGATCCCCTCGACGTTCCACAGGATGCGCTCGATGCGCTCGAGGCCGCTGGGCTTGCCCCCGAGGTCGATCTGGGTGACGTCGCCGGTGACCACGGCCTTGGAGTTGAAGCCGATGCGCGTCAGGAACATCTTCATCTGCTCGGGCGAGGTGTTCTGGGCCTCGTCGAGGATGATGAACGAGTCGTTGAGGGTGCGCCCGCGCATGAAGGCCAGCGGCGCGATCTCGATCGAGCCGTTGGCGATGAGCCGCGCGGACCCCTCGGGACCGATCATGTCGTAGAGGGCGTCGTAGAGCGGGCGCAGATAGGGGTCGACCTTGGCCATGAGGTCCCCGGGCAGGAAGCCGAGGCGTTCGCCCGCCTCGACCGCCGGGCGGGTCAGCACGATGCGCTGGACCTGGCGCCGGTGCAGGGCCTGGACCGCCGCGGCGACGGCCAGGTAGCTCTTGCCGGTGCCCGCCGGGCCGATGCCGAAGGTGATCGTGGACGTCTCGATCGCGTCGGTGTAGCGCTTCTGGCCGGCCGTCGAGGGCCGGATCGGCTTGCCCTTGGCGCCGCGCACCACCTCGTGGCGCAGGACCTCGCTGGGACGCAGGTCCTCGTCGACCATGTCGATCGTGCGCGTGATCTTGGCCGGGTCCAGCGACTGACCGGCCTCGAGCACCAGCACCAGTTCGTCGAACAGTCGCAGCACCTTGGCCGCGTCGGGTCCGTCGACCGTGATCCGGTTGCCCTGCACGCGGATCTTGGACTGGGGGAAGGCCCGCTCGATGACGCGCAGGTGCTCGTCGCGGGGCCCCAGCAGCCCGCTCATCAGGTGGGTGTTGGGCACGAAGGTCGTGGCCGTGCGGGCCTCGTCGGCCTCGGTCTCGAACGTCATCCGGGGGGCCACTCCAGGCGCCGGCCGCCCAGCACGTGCACGTGCAGGTGGGGAATGGTCATCTGCGCGTCCACCCCCACGTTGAGCACGAGGCGATACCCGGTGTCGCGCACGCCCTCGAGGTCGACCACGCGCTGGGCGAGCAGGACCAGGTCGTCGACGATCCCGCCGTGGTCGCTCGCCACCTCGTCCGCGCTGGTGATGTGGGCCTTGGGGATGACCAGCACGTGCACCGGGGCCTGGGGCGCGATGTCGTGGAACGCGTAGGCGCGTTCGCTCTCGGCCACGGGCCGCGACGGCGCCTCGCCCGCGACGATCCGGCAGAACAGGCACTCACTCATGGCGTGCCTTCATCTTTACCCACCAAGGAGCCGAGCGAGAAGCCCCAGCGACCCGCAGAGAGCGCCACGAGCGCACCGGCGACGACCGCGGCGGTCTCGGCGCGCAGCACCGTCGGACCCAGCGACAGGCGGCGGCGCTCCGCGCCCCACTCCTCGGGCGCCCACCCGCCCTCGGGGCCCACCGCGACGGCGGTGACGCCCGACCAGTCCGGTGATCCGCCGGCGTCGGCCACGCCGACCCCGACCGGCACGTCGCCCACTGCGAGCGGCTCGTCGATCACCAGGTCGTGCGTGCGGCGCGACTGGCCGCAGGCCTCGGCCGCCACACGGCGCCAGCGCGCCAGGGTCTTGGCGCGCGCGTCGCCCGTGAAGCGCACCGCCGCGCGGCGCGCCAGCAGCGGCACGACGCGCGCGACGCCGAGCTCGGTGACCTTGGCGATCGTCCACTCCGCGCGGTCGCCCTTCACCGGGCACAGGTACAGGGCGGTGGCGGGCGGCTCCGGATCGGTCACGACCACGCTGAGCGCGTCCAGTCCCGCGGGCGCGACGGCGCAGATCCTCCACGCCCCCCGACCGTCGGTCACGACGACCTCCTCGCCGCCGCGCGCGCGCAGCGCGCGGCGAAGGTGGTGATCGTCGGCGTCGGAGAGCGCCGGCGCGCGCAGGTCGGCGACGTGGAACTGGGCCAGCGCGGCGACGCGCCGGGGCCACTCATCGAGGATCACTTCTTGGCGCCGCGCCGTGAGAAGAGACGCGGGGCGCGCTCGCGCACCTCCTCGCCGCGGTGCGCGGCGAGCTGGCGCAACAGGTCGGCCGACGTGTCATCGAGCGCGATCGGCACGTCCACGGCCAGGTGGACGTAGAGGTCGCCGCGTCCGCGCCCGTGCAGGTGCGCCACGCCCTCGTGGCGGATGCGGTGGACGGTGCCGAAGGCGCTGCCCGGCTCGACCTCCACGCTCGCGGTCGCGCGCAGTGTCGGCACCTCGATGGTCGTGCCGAGCGCGGCCTGGGCGAACGAGACGTGGGCCTCGTGGTGCAGGTCGTCGCCGACGCGCTCGAAGCGTGGGTCCGGGCGTACGCGCAGGTGCACGAAGAGGCGCCCGGAAGGCCCCCCGCGCGCGCCGGCGGCACCGCGGTCCGCCAGGCGCATCGTCGAGCCGTCCTCGACCCCGGGCGGGATCTGGACGGTGAAGGTGGACGTCGCCGTCACCCGCCCGTCGCCGCGGCAGTCGGGGCACGGGGTGTCGATGCGCTGGCCGGTCCCCGCGCAGCGCGAGCACGGCGTGGCGGTGACCATCTGGCCCAGGATGGAGTTGCGCACGCGGCGCACCTCGCCGGTCCCGGAGCACTCCACACAGGTGACCGGCGACGTCCCGGGCGCGCAGCCCGACCCCGCGCACGACGAGCAGCGCTGGGGCAGCGTGACCGAGACGTCGTGGCTCGCGCCGAAGGCGGCGTCGTCGAGCGTGATGTCCACGCTGACCTCGGCGTCGGGGCCCGGCTGGGGCCCGCGCCGCTGCGGCCGCCCGCCCAGCCCGCCGAAGAACATGTCGAAGATGTCCTGGACCGAGCCGGCGCCGAAGGGACTGCCGGCGCCGACGTCCGCGCCGAAGCGATCGTAGTTGGCGCGCCGCTCGGGGTCCGACAGGATCTCGTAGGCCTGGGAGACCTCCTTGAACCGGGCCTCAGCCGCGGGGTCACCGGGGTTGGCGTCGGGGTGGAACTGTCGGGCCAGTCGACGGTAGCTGCGCTTGAGCTCCTCGGGGCTGGCGTCGTGCCCGACCTCCAGCACCGCGTACAGGTCGGTGTTAGGCACGGTCGTCCTCGCCGGCGAAGCGGTGCGAGAGGTGCTCGGAGACGGCGCGCGCCGCCGCCAGCGCCTCGCGGTACTTCATGCGCGTCGGCCCGAGCAGGCCCACCGCCCCGGCCGGCTCGCCCTCGACGGTGACCGGTGCCACGATGACCGCGCAGGTGCTGAGCATCTCGTTGCCGTGCTCGGCGCCGATGGCCACCGACAGGCCCTGGTCGAGCATGTCCTGGACCAGCGACACGACGAGCAGCTCCTGCTCAAGGATCGACAGGACCTGGCGGACGGTCTCGACGCCGTCGAAGGCCTCGGCCACCTTCGACGAGCCGCCGATGTAGACCTGCTCGCCGTCGGTCATGGGCTGCTCGGCGAGCAGGGCGCTGACCGCCTCGCGCACCAGCGTCGCCACGTGGTCGTGGCGCGAGGGCACCTGGACGCGCGCGCCCAGGGCCGTGCCGATGAGCAACGCGTTGAGCTGGCGAGAGGCCTCCGCCACGTCGACGTGGGTCGCGTCGAAGTTGGAAAAGACGCTGTGCTTGACGACCGAGCCGTCCGAGAAGACCGTCACCAGCAGGTGGTGGCGCGCGTCGAGGTTCACCAACTGCACCGTCAGGACGGTCGCGTGGCTGTGACCCGCGCCCACCACTACCGAGGTGTAGCTCGTCAGCTGGGAGAGCAGCGTCGCCGTGCGCTCCAAGACGTCCTCGACCTCGCCGCGCACGTTGGCGAAGAAGTCGCGGACCGTGACCTGCTGGGCCGGGCCGAGGGTGCCGGTCGTGAGGTGGTCGACGAAGTAGCGATAGCCCTTGTCGGTCGGCACCCGGCCGGCCGACGTGTGGGGCTGGGCGAGGTAGCCCTCGCGCTCCAGGGCCACCATCTCGGAGCGCACGGTGGCCGGCGACACCGCGAGGTCGGCGTTGGAGGCGACCGACGACGAGCCGACCGGCTGGGCGGTGTCGACGTGCTCGATCACGACCGCCTCGAGGATCGTGGCCTTGCGCGCGTCGAGGTCCGCGGGCGACGTCTGAGTCTGGGGCGCGCGACGAGCCATTGGTCCTCCTGCTAGCACTCGATTCTACCGAGTGCCAGCGCGGGGGCACCGCGCGGGCGCGCGACGCTCAGTCGTCTTCGAGCTTGAGCGCGGCGACGAACGCCTCCTGGGGCACCTCGACCCGGCCCAGGTTCTTCATGCGCTTCTTGCCCTCCTTCTGCTTCTCGAGCAGCTTGCGCTTGCGGGTGATGTCGCCGCCGTAGCACTTGGCCAGCACGTCCTTGCGCCGGGCCTTGACCGTCTCGCGCGCGATCACCCGCCCGCCGACCGCCGCCTGAATGGGGACGTCGAACATCTGGCGCGGAATCAGCTCGCGGAGGCGCTCGGCCATGCGCCGTCCGTAGAAGTCGGCGTTGGAGCGGTGCACGATGGTCGAGAACGCGTCGACCGGCTCGTGGTTGATGAGCAGGTCGACGCGCACGAGCGGGCTGGTGACGTACCCGCTCGGCTCGTAGTCGAGGCTGGCGTAGCCCTTGGTGCGGCTCTTGAGCGCGTCGAAGAAGTCGATCACCACCTCAGCGAGGGGGATCGTGTAGCGCAGCTCGACGCGCTCGGTCGAGAGGTACTCCATCTTGCGCATCTCGGCGCGACGCCGCTGGCACAGATCCATCACCGGACCGAGGTACTCGGCCGGCGTGAGGATCGTGATCTCGAGCAACGGCTCGTCGACGTGGTCGAGGCGGCTGGGGTCGGGCAGGTCCGTCGGGTTGTCGATGTCGACCTCGGTGCCGTCGGTGAGGAAGGCCCGGTACGCGACCGACGGGGCGGTGGCGATCAGCACCAGGCCGAACTCGCGCTCGAGTCGCTCGCGCACGATCTCCATGTGCAGCAGGCCGAGGAATCCGCAGCGAAAGCCGAAGCCCAGCGCGTGGCTGGTCTCGGGCTCGTAGGTGATCGAGGCGTCGTTGAGCTTGAGCTTGTCGAGCGCGTCGCGCAGGTTGCCCAGGTCGTCACCGTCGATCGGGTAGATCCCGCAAAAGACCATCGGCTTGGGATCCAGGTAGCCCTCGAGCGCGGCCTCGGCCGGTCGCGCGGCCTCGGTGACGGTCTCGCCCGAACGCGCCCCGCCGACGTCCTTGATCCCGGCCACGAGGTAGCCGACCTCGCCGGGACCCAGGATCGACACCGGGACCATCTCGGGGGTGCGCACGCCGATCTCCTCGATGTCGTGGTTGGTGCCGGCCTGCATGAGGCGGATGCGCGCGTGGTCGCGCAGCGAGCCGTCCATGACCCGGATCGAGCTGATCACCCCGCGGTACTGGTCGTAGATCGAGTCGAACACCAGGGCCCGCAGCGCCGCCTCGGGGTCGCCCGCGGGCGCCGGGATCCGCTCGATCACCGCGTCGAGGAGTGCGGGCACGCCCTGGCCCGTCTTGGCCGAGATCAGCAGGACGTCGGCCGCGGCCAGTCCCAGCACGCGCTCGAGCTCCTCGCTGCACCGCTCGGGGTCGGCCGCGGGCAGGTCGATCTTGTTCAGCACGGCCACCACCTCGAGGTTGTGCTCGAGGGCCTGGTAGCAGTTGGCGAGCGTCTGGGCCTGGATCCCCTGGCTGGCGTCGACGAGCAGGACGGCCCCCTCGCAGGCGGCCAGCGAGCGGCTGACCTCGTAGCCGAAGTCCACGTGGCCGGGCGTGTCGATGAGCTGGAGCACGTAACCCTGGTACTGGACCCGCACGTTCTGGGCCTTGATGGTGATGCCGCGCTCGCGCTCGATGTCCATCGAGTCGAGGTACTGCGCGCGCATCAGTCGCGGATCGACGGCGCCCGTGAGCTCCAAGATGCGGTCCGACAGCGTCGACTTGCCGTGGTCGACGTGCGAAATGATGGAAAAGTTCCGGATTCGGTCCGGCGTCACGGACGTCGAGGGAGTGGCCACGGTGCATTCAGGCTACCCCTCGTGCGCGAGCGAACCGCCCGCGAAGGCCGTCACGAGACGACTGGTAACCTTGTCGAGCCGCCGCCGAGTCGCGGCCCGATGAACGAGGACCCCGTGGCCAACATCAAGAGCCAGATCAAGCGCAACAAGCAGAACGTCGTCGACCGCGAGCGCAACAAGGCCGTCAAGTCCGAAGTGCGCACACGCACCAAGAGCGCCGTGGCGGCCGCCGGCACCGAGTACGAGGAGTCGGCGCTGCGCGCGGCGATCCAGCGTATCGACAAGGCCGCCGCCAAGGGCATCATCCACAAGAACCAGGCCGCCAACAAGAAGAGCGGCCTGATGCGCCGCGTCAACGCGAGCCGCGGGGGCTGAACCCGGCCGCGCCAGCCATCGCGTCAGCGGCGCAGGGCGCCCTTCGTCATCATCGCGAGTCGCGCGACCAGCACTTCGATCACGGTGAGGTCGGTGACGTCGCCGTCGCCGTCGAGGTCCACGCCGCCGAAGCTGACGCCGCCCTTCAGGTCGACGTCGGCGTTGGTCACCCACCTCACGGCGGTCGCGATCCGTTCGGATCCGAGGCGCTGGCTCGTGCGCAGCAGCTTCTCGGCCGGATAGGCGCTCATCGACAGCAGCGCCGCCGCCTCGTCACGACCGCCCGCCCCGCTGCCCTCCAGGCGGGCCATCGCCAGGTAGTGACGTTGCAGGAGGTTGACGATCTGCAGGCCCGCGCGGTCCTTGGAGTCGAGCATGCGCCGGGCGGTCACGATCGCCTGCGTCGCGTCGCCCCGGTCGATCGCGTCGGTGAGGTCCCACGCGGGCACTCCACCGGCGTCGCCGACGTAGTCCTCGACGTGGTGGATCTTGAGCGGGGCCGATCCGTAGATCGAGCGCAGGGAGCGGGCCAGGGCGTCGACTCGGGCGACGTCGTCACCCACTCGATCCGCGACGAAGTGGATCGTCGCCGGGTCCGCGGTCACCGCGTAGTGACGGAACGTCTCCTCGACGAAGTCGGCGCGCACGCGCGCGCCTGACCCCACGTTGACCTCGAGCACGTCGCCCGCGGCCTTGACCAACCGGTTGCTCTTGGCCCCCACGACCGCGACGACGAGGGTGGTCGCCGGGCTGGGACTCTGCATCCAGCCCGCGAGCTCGGCCGCCTCGTCGGCATTCAGCAGCTGCGCGTCGCGCACGACGACCACGCGCCGATCGACGAGGAACGCCGGCGTGTTGAGGGCCTCGAGGACCCGAGGCAGCACCGGTTCGCCTCCGCTCGTCACGTCCTTGGCGGTGAAGTCCTGGAGGGCCAGCGAAGGATCGAGGTCTCCGAGCGCGTCGGCGACCGCGTTGTGCAGCGCGTCGTAGACCATCGTGGCGTCGGTGCCCACGACCGCGATGACCGGGCCGGTCACGCCGCCTCCAAGACCGCGGCGATGGCGTCGCGCACCCGCACCGTGGCGCCCACGTCGTGAGCGCGCACCACGCGACAGCCCGCGGCGATGCCGACGGCGGCGGCGGCGAGCGAGGCGTCGCCCCGGTCGTCCACCGCCAGGTCGAACAGGACGCCGAGGAACGTCTTGTTCGAGGCCGAGAGCAGCACCGGCGACCCGAGACCAGCGAAGCTCGCCGAGCTGCGCAGCAACTCCAGCGACTGCGACGCCGTCTTGCCGAGGTCCAGGCCCGGGTCCAGGATCACCTGGGCCGGCGCGAGTCCCGCGTCGTAGGCCCAACGGCGGCGCTCGAGGAGGAAGTCACGCACGGTCGCCGTGACGTCGTCGTAGTGCGGATGCGGGTCGGCGACGCGCGGGGCGAGGCGAATGTGGGTGGCGACCACGGTGGCGTCCGCGGCGGCGGCGGCCTTGAGGTAGTCCGGGTCGGCGAATCCGCTGATGTCGTTGCCGACGACGGCCCCGGCGGCGAAACCCTCGGCCGCCACGCTCGCCCGCCAGGTGTCAACGCTGAGCGGCACGTCGAAGCGACGGCGGAGCTCTTCGATGACCGGCACGACCCGGTCGAGCTCTTCGGCTTCGGAGACGTCGGCGCCCGGCCCGGCCTTCACCCCGCCGACGTCGAGCAGGTCCGCGCCTTGTGACACGAGCGCGTCGGCGCGCGCCAAGAGCGCGTCGAGGTCGGGGGTGGCCGCGGGCTCGAAGAAGGAGTCGGGCGTGCGGTTGAGGATGCCCATCACGAGCGCCCGCGTGGTCACGTCATAGAGCCTCGAGCCGAGCGCCAGCGCCAGGGGTGAGACCGGCGTGACGGCGTTCACTAGTAGAGGCGGCTGGCGAGGCGTCGTCGGTAGGAGACGTAGCGCGGGTCGTCGGGACCGAGGGCGTCGAGGACTTCGAGCAGGCTGGCGCGCGCGCCCTCGTCGGACCCGGACTGGTCGAGCAGATGCTCGAGCGTGAGATCGAGGTCGCCGGCGAGCGAGACCCCGGCGCGCTGCAGGCGCACTCGCGCCAGCACGGTCTTGGCCGCGACCTGGGACTCGAAGGGGGTCAGGACGGCTTCGGCCCGGTCGAGACGACCCTCGTCGCGCAACAGTTCACCGAGCTCCACGGCCGCCGTCACGTTGTCGGGTTCCGTCTCGAGGGCCTGGCGCAGCGACGCCTCGTCACCCGCCGCCACGAGGTGGTCCACCACTCTGGCCCCGGGTGCGAGCCGCTCAACGAAGTCGCGCACCGGACCCTCCGGCAAGGCACCCACGAAGTGATCGACGATCTGTCCGTCGCGCAGGGCGAAGACCGCCGGAATCGACTGCACCGAGAAGGCCTGCGAGACGCGGGGGTTGGCGTCGACGTCGACCTTGGCCAGTTCCACGGCGCCGTTGGTTTCGCCGATGACCTTCTCCAAGATCGGACCGAGCGTCTTGCACGGACCGCACCACTCCGCCCACAGGTCCACCACGACCGGTACGGTCTTGGACCGTTCGATGACGTCGGTGGCGAATGTCGCGTCGGTGACGTCTTTCACGCCGGTCAGCCTAACGGCGACGTCGTTCGAACGGAGGGGCCCAAGACCACTGTTAGCCTCGGCGCGTATGGACGCGGTCACGGGCATCGACGAGGCTCGCGTCAACGCGTGGATGGCTCACCACGTGGGCGCGCGCACCCCGCTGGACTACGAGCTGATCGCCGGCGGGCGGTCCAATCTCACCTTCGCGGTCACCGACGCGACTGGCCGTCGCTTTGCCCTGCGTCGGCCCCCGGTGAGCCACGTGCTGCCCACCGCCCACGACATGGTCCGCGAGCACACGGTGATCTCGGCCCTGTACCCGCTGGGGATCCCGGTGGCGCGCCCCCTCGGCCTGTGCACCGACGACTCCGTCAACGGGCGGCCGTTCTACGTCATGGAGTTCGTCGAGGGGGCGATCCTGCGCGACCGCGACCAGGCCGTGGCCACCTACGGCGAGGCCACCCGCGCCGTGATCGGCGACCGGCTCGCCGAGACCCTGGCCCGGCTCCACGACGTCGACGTCGACGCCGCCGGCCTCGGCGACCTCGCTCGCCACGAGGGCTACGTCGATCGCCAGCTGCGGCGCTGGCGCACTCAGTACGACCAGATGCACGTCGACGGCGTCGACGACGACGGGCTGGTCGCGGCGGTGGGCGACCAACTGGCGGCCGAGATCCCGCGCCAGCAGCGCGTCGCGATCGTGCACGGCGACTACCGACTCGACAACACGGTCCTGCGCGAGGACGGCAGCGTGCGCGCCATCCTCGACTGGGAGATCTGCACCCTCGGCGACCCGCTGGCCGACGTGGGCATGCTGCTCGTCTACTGGGCCGAGCCCGACGATCCGATGTCGGCGCTGCTCGTGTCGGCGCCGACGATGGCGCCGGGATTCGCCACCCGTGACCAGGTGCTCGAGTCGTACGCGCGCCACACGGATTTGGACGTCTCGGACATGGCCTACTATCGAGCGTTCGGCTACTGGAAGCTGGCTTGCATCCTCCAAGGGGTGTTCGCGCGCTACCGCGCGGGCGCCACCGCCGGGGACCAGGGCAGCGTTACGGAGTACCCGCGCCACATTGCCACTCTGGCCCAGACCGCCAGAGAGACCCTGGAGCAGACCTGATGGACGACGAGATCTACGACCGCATCATCTTCCTTGCGGACCCCGATCTCCACGAACCGGTGCTGGTCGTCGCCCTGGAAGGCTGGATCGACGCGGGTCTGGGCGCCAGCACCGCGCTGGGGACGCTGCTCAACGCGATCCCCACCGAGGTCCTGGCGACCTTCGACACCGAGTACTTCATCGACCAGCGGGCCCGGCGCCCGATCGCGCGCATCGTCGACGGCATCACGACCGAGCTCACGTGGCCCGAGATCCAGCTGCGCTACGGGCGCGACGGCGACGGCGCGGACATCATCTTTCTGATCGGGCCGGAGCCGGACTTCCACTGGAGCGACTTCATCGACGTGGTGACCGACGCGGCCGGCCGCTTCGACGTGCGCCTGGTGGTCGGCCTCGGCGCCTTTCCGGCCCCGACGCCCCACACCCGCCCGGTGCGCGTCATCGGCACGGTGCCCAAGGCCAGCCGCCACCTGCTCGACACCGTGGGCAGCGTCAGCGGCGAGCTCGAGGTCCCCGCCGGCATCAGCGCCGCGCTGGAGCTCGGCTTCGCCGAGGCCGACCTCGACGTCATCACGCTGTGGGCCCGCGTGCCCCACTACGTGGCGTCGATGCCGTACCCTCAGGCGGCCGCCGCGCTCGTCGAAGGACTGGCGCGAGTCGCCGGGCTGACCCTCGACGCGAGCGCCCTGCGGCCCGCGGCCGACGAGGCGCGCCGGCGCGTCGACGAGTTGGTCACGAACAACCCCGAGCACACCTCGATGGTCGAACAGCTCGAACAGGCCGCCGACCAGACGGAGGGCACGTCGCTGGGTACCGAGTTGCCCAGTGGCGACGAGCTGGCGGCCGAGCTCGAGAGGTTCCTGCGCGGCGAGGCCGGCTGAGCGATTCAGGGGTCGACGTCGCCTGACTCGATCGCGAGCCCCAGGCCCAACGCGTAGCCCTCGAGGAACACCGCGGACTCGCCCTGGCGCGGGTGCCGGTTCGCCAGGTCGTAGAAGGCCGGCGAGTGGTCGGCCTCGTGCAGATGGGCCAGCTCGTGCACGAGCACCGCGTCGATCACCCACTCCGGGCACTGGCGAAGCCGCGTGGACACCCGGATGTCGCGCGACGCGGGCGAGCACGACGCCCAGCGTGCGCGCTGGTTGGTGACCCAGCGAACGGTGTTGGGAGCCACGCCGTCGTTGTAGAGGTCGGCGAGCACCCGGGCGCGCTCCTCCAAGGCGCCGTCACCGGCCGAGGACTGCGGGCGCTGGGTGAGCAGGCGCTCCACCAGGTCGTCGACGAAGGCGGCGCGCTCGCGCCCGCGGAGGCGCGCCGGAATCTGGACCACGATGCGACTGCCCGACCAGTGCGCCGCGCCCGTCTTCTTGCGCCGGGTCGACGCACGGATCTCGACCTCGGGCCGGTCGAAGCGCGGCGGCTCGATCAGGACGGAGGTGTCGGCCACCGAAGCCGTGCGCCGGTCCATCAGACGATGACGTTCACCACGCGCGGCGGTCGCGACACGACCCGCGCCGGAGTGCGCCCACCCAGCGCCGCGGCGATCTTGGGGTCGGCCAGGGCTCTCGCGGCGGCGGCGGCGGCGTCGATGTCCGGGGCCACTTCCAGGCGCGAGCGGACCTTGCCGTTGACCTCCACCACCATGGTCACGGTCCTCTCTCGCACGAGGTCGGCGTCAGCCTCGGGCCACGGCCGGAGGTGGACGGTCTCTCGCTCGGGGTGGCGGATCTCCCAGAGCTCCGCGGTGACGTGCGGGGCCATCGGCGCGAGCAGCAGCAGCATGGTGTCGACGGCCTCGTCGAAGGCGTCGTGGTGCGCCCCGGTCTCGGTGCGCGCCCACTTGGACAACGTGTTCATCAGCTCCATCAGGGCCGCCACGGCGGTGTTGAAGTTCCATCGCTCGAGGTCACTCGTCACCCGGACGATCGTCCGGTGCACCGCGCGGCGGACGTCGAGGTCGCGTTCGTCCGCCGCGTCGTGCCAGATGACGTCGTCACCGTGAGCGAAGCGCCAGACTCGGTCCAGGAAGCGCCCGCAGCCCTCGATCACGTCCTCGGATTGGTCGACCCAGTCCATGTCGTCGGCCGGTGATCCGACGAAGAGGTGGAACAGCCGCAGTCCGTCGGCCCCCACGGTCTCGTAGTAGGCCTCGGGGGCGACGAGGTTGCCCTTGGTCTTGCTCATCTTCGTCCCGTAGAGGCGGATCATGCCCTGGGTGAACAGGCGCGCGAACGGCTCGCGAGGGACCCCCGGCGCCAGACCGGTGTCATCCAAAGCCTTGACGTAGAAGCGCGCGTAGAGCAGGTGCAGGATCGCGTGCTCGACTCCCCCGATGTACTGGTCGACCGGCAGCCACTTGGCCACCTGCGCGGCGTCGAACGGTTGGTCCGGTGTGAAGGGATCGGCGAAGCGCAGGAAATACCACGACGAGTCGCAGAAGGTGTCCATGGTGTCGGTCTCGCGATGGGCCGACCGGCCACAGTTCGGGCAGGCGACCGTGCGCCACGCGTCGTCGGTCGCCAACGGCGACTGGCCGGTGCGGCTCATCGTCACGTCGTCGGGCAGCAGAATCGGCAGCTGGTCCTCGGGCACCGCGACGATCCCGCAGTCGTCGCAGTAGACGACGGGGATGGGACAGCCCCAGAAACGCTGACGCGAGATCAGCCAGTCGCGCAGGCGGTAGTTGACCTTGGCGACGCCGTTCGCGTGGTCGGCCAGGAAACCCGTCGCGGCGGATTTCGCGTCGGCGATGTTGAGACCGTCCAGGAACTGCGAGTTGACGTGGGGCCCGTCGCCGGCGTACGCGCCGTCGTGCCCCTCGGGCGGCTCGACCGTGCGCACGACCGGCAACCCGTGCACGCCGGCGAAGGCGAAGTCACGCTCATCCTCGCCCGGCACCGCCATGATGGCGCCGGTGCCGTAGGTGCCGAGCACGTAGTCGGCCACGTAGACCGGCACGGCCTCATTGGTGAAGGGGTTGACCACGAAACTGCCCGTGAACGCGCCGCGTTTCTCTAAGTCAACCCCAGCCTCGGGCGACATCTGGCGTTCGAGCTCGGTCTCGCCGAGGGCCTGGTCGACGAGTGCGCGCACCCGCTTCACTTCGGCGTCGGTGGTCAACTCCCCCAACAACGGGTGCTCGGGCGCCACCACCGCGTAGGTGACCCCGAAGCCGGTGTCCGGCCGGGTCGTGAAGACCCGCAGGGCCCGGGACGGATTCGCCGCGAGGGGCAGGTCGAATTCGACGCCCTCGGAACGGCCGATCCAGTTGCGCTGCATGGTCTTGACCCGTTCGGGCCACTCAAGGCCGTCGAGGTCATTCAAGAGCTCGTCGGCGTAGTTGGTGATCTTGAGGAACCACTGCACGAGGTTGCGCCGCTCGACCCGGTCACCGGAACGCTCGCACGTGCCGTCGGCGAGGACCTGCTCGTTGGCCAGAACCGTCTGGCAGCCGGGGCACCAGTTGACGGGCGCCTCCGCGCGATAGGCCAGCCCCGCCTTCAAGAACGTGAGGAAGATCAGCTGGGAGTACCTCATGAACTCGGGGTCGTGGCTGACCACCTCGCGGCGCCAGTCGTAGACGGCGCCCAGGCGCAGCACCGAGGACTTGAGCTCGGCCATACGGGCCTCGGTGAAGAGCCGGGGGTGGCTGCCGGCCTTGATCGCGGCGTTCTCGGCGTTGAGCCCGAACGAGTCGAAGCCGAACGGCGAGAGGACGGCCTTGCCGCGCATGGTCTGGTAGCGCACGATCAGGTCGCCGAAGGTGTAGTTGCGCACGTGGCCTTGGTGGGCGGGACCGCTCGGGTAGGGGTACATGCACAGCGCGTAGAAGCGTTCCCGGGGGTCGTCGTTGTCGACCTCGTAGGTGCCCGACTCGGCCCAGTACCTCTGCCATTTCGCCTCGACGGCGGCCACGTTGAACGGGCGTCCCATTGTGACAGTCTAGGAAATGCCGCGCCGCCGACCCCGGAGCCGGCTCGAGGAGACCATGGAGCGACCAACGTACGTCCTCGTCCACGGCGGATGGCACGGCGCGTGGTGCTGGCGCGACGTCACCGCCGAGCTCGATCGGCGCGACATCGGGTGGCGCGCCTTGGACCTGCCGAGCGCCCACGACGAGGGTGCGGGAACGCGCGACCTGGCCGACGACGCCCGGGCGGTCGCCGAGGCGGCCGGCGGTATCGGCCCCGTGGTCCTGGTGGGCCACAGCTACGCGGGCGCGGTCATCGCCGAGGCCGCGGCGAGCGTCGAGCGGCTTACGAAGCTGGTCTTTCTCGCCGCGTTGATACCCGGACCCGGACAGAGCGCCGCCGACGCATCACGGGAGTTGCGGGTTCGAACGGCCCTCGACGAAGCGATCGTCGCCGACGGGCCGCTTCTGCGGATCGATCCCGAGCGCGCGGCGGCCGCCTTCTACGGTGACTGTTCTCAGTCGGATCAGATGTGGGCGATTGACCATCTGGGAAGCCAGACCTTGGCCAGCTTCCGCAGCGCCCGCGAATCGTCCGACCCCCTGGTGACTCGTCGTTACGTGCTCTGCCAGGACGACCGCGCCATCGACCCCTCACTCCAAGCGCTGATGTCCCAGCGGTGCGACGAGGTCATCCGGATGTCGAGCGACCACTCACCATTCCTCTCACACGCCGTCGACTGCGTTGACGCGATCGTCGGGTGAGTCCTCAGCCGGTCGAAGGTTCGCCGCCGCGACGCCAGACCCGCTGGCACACGTGGGTCCACCACAAGCTCCACAGGGCGAACGCGGTCGCGGCGAGTGCTATCCACGCCCAATCGCTCCCTCGAACCAGGAGGACCGATGAGATGACGACGAGCTCGGCCGCGATGATGGCCACCATGGCGAGGGCGTACGGGCCGTACTCGCGCGCCGCGCGATTCACCTTGTCCGACTCGTTCTGCCGACCCGTCCAGAACGTGTGCAGGACCGCCCTCTTCTCGGCGAAGTTGCACTCCTGATAGGTGGCGAGTCTCACCGCCGACATCGTAACCGGCACCGCAGGTCGACTCGCCTCGTGGCTGGTCGGCGAAGATGACGCGCGTGGCGTCGCGTCGCGGGCTCTTGACGCGTCATCGACGCGACGCCCCCGCCTAGGGAATCACGACCACGCTGCGAAGTACCTCGCCACGGCGCATCCGTTCGAACGCGGCTTCGACGTCACCGATCCCGATGGTTTCCGAGACGATGCGGTCGAGCTCCAGACGACCCTGCAGATAGAGATCGACCAGCAATGGGAAGTCACGACCGGGCAGGCAGTCCCCGTACCACGACGGCTTGAGCGCTCCGCCACGGCCGAAGAACTCGATCATCGGAATCTGCGGCATCTTCGCGTCGGGCGTCGGCACGCCAACCTGGACGACGACGCCCGCGTGATCGCGCGCGAAGAAGGCCTGCTCGAGGACCTCGGGCAGACCGACGGCCTCGATCGTCACGTCGGCTCCGAAAGACGCCGTCGCCGAGCGCACCGCGGCCACGGGATCCTCGCGACTGGAGTTGACCGTGTGGGTCGCCCCGAGCGAACGGGCCCACTCCAACTTTCGATCGTCCACGTCGACGGCCACGATGGTCGTCGCGCCCGCCAGACGTGCGCCGAGGATCGCCGAGTCACCGACGCCACCGCAGCCGAACACCGCCACCGAATCGCCCGGACCGACCGCGCCGGTGTACAGAACGGCACCGATGCCGGTCATCACCCCGCACCCCAACAGTCCCGCCACCTCCGGTCGGATCCGCGGCACCACCGTGCACTGTCCCGCCGCCACCAGTGTCATCTCGGCAAAGGCGCCGATGCCCAAGGCCGCCGAAAGTGGCGTGCCATCGGCCAGGGTCATCTGTTGCGTCGCGTTCTTGGTCGAGAAGCAGTATTGAGGTCGACCCCTCTTGCACGATCGACATCCGCCGCACACAGCGCGCCAGTTGAGGATCACGAAGGATCCCGGCTCGAGACCCTCTACGTCAGGCCCCACCTTGAGGACCTCTCCCGCTGCTTCGTGGCCCAACAGGAACGGAAAGCGGGATGAGATGCCGCCCTCGCGATAGTGGAGATCCGTGTGGCACACACCGCACGCCTGAACCGTGACCAGTGCCTCGCCTGGACCAGGATCGGGAACAAGGATCTTCGTCAACGAGACGGGCGCACCCTGTTCGAGGGCGACCACCCCTTGGACTTCATTGATCATCAGGCCCCTTCCTCGATTGCACCCGTGACGTTCGCATCTGAGCTGTCTCCGACGTCTCGCGTGACGCTCCTCCAGTTGCGGAGAGCAGCGCGGGCGCGCCACTCGCGACGAACTGGTCCAGACGACACGGCTCGGAGCCTAACGCTGGACGTTTCGAACCCGAGGAGAGCGCAGCCATCAGTCCACCCGCCGATGCCCGAACCCACCGACGCGAAATCAGCGTCGGCCAGCGAGTCCAGTTCGGCGCAGCCGAGGCGCCCGTCTTCCGTTGAGCGAAAGGAAAGTCTCGGGTCGACTGATAACATCGAAGGACCTTTGGGGGTATAGCTCAGCTGGTAGAGCGCTTGACTGGCAGTCAAGAGGTCAGGGGTTCGAATCCCCTTACCTCCACCAAG
>Ga0209415_10002715_pt1 | contig 33079 bp, 23 predicted proteins | sample PeaSoiSIISIP2007_FD_187696 | JGI IMG/M metagenome (GOLD analysis project Ga0209415, IMG submission 187696) | Peat soil microbial communities from Weissenstadt, Germany - SII-SIP-2007 (SPAdes) (version 2) | ecosystem: Environmental > Terrestrial > Soil > Wetlands > Peat | place: Germany... | reverse complement strand
CCGGGCTTGAAGCGCACGGCCTTGCCCGGAGGGATATTCACCTGCTGGCCGGTGCGCGGGTTGCGCCCGATGCCGGTCTTGCGCGGCTTCACGTTGAACACACCGAAGCGGCGCAGTTCGATCCGCCGCCCGCGGCCAAGCGAATTCTTCATGGCCTCGAACACGGTCTCGACCGCCTGCTCGGCCTTGGTCCGGGTAATATTTGTTTTCTGAACAATAGCGTTTACGATGTCGAGCTTGATCACGAATGCCTCCGCGAATCACCTGCTTAGGCCGGAAACCTATGCTAGACAGGGGTTTGCGGGTTGTCAAGCACGGCGCCGTGTAATACACTGCGCGGTTCCGGCGATCCGACAAGGATCGCCGCCCTGAAGCCAGCGAACTTGCTCGCTGAAGGGCCTCTCTTCAAGTGCCGAATTCTGAAAACAATTTCCTTACCCTGGAGGACCTGATGTCGGTGAAGTCGGACAAGTGGATTCGCAATATGGCGCGCGAGCACGGAATGATCGAGCCTTTCGAGGATCGCCAGGTGCGCGAGGGCGTGATCAGCTACGGCCTTTCGTCCTACGGCTACGACATGCGCGTCGCAAACGAGTTCCGCATCTTCACCAACGTGAATTCCACCATCGTGGACCCGAAGAATTTCGACGCGAAATCTTTCGTCGAGTTCATCGGCGACGTTTGCATCGTTCCGCCGAATTCCTTCGCGCTCGCGCGCTCGGTGGAATTCTTCCGGATCCCGCGCAACGTGCTGACGCTCTGCGTCGGGAAATCCACCTACGCGCGCTGCGGCATCATCGTCAACGTCACGCCGTTCGAGCCCGAATGGGAAGGCTTCGTCACCCTCGAGATCAGCAACACCACGCCGCTCCCCGCCCGAATCTACGCCAACGAAGGACTCGCCCAGGTCGTCTTCTTCGAATCCGACGAGCAGTGCGAAGTCTCCTACAAGGACAAGAAGGGAAAGTATCAGTCGCAGCAAGGCATCGTCCTTCCCAAGATTTGACGATCCGGCAAGGATCGTCATCCCGAACCCGGCGTATTTTGCCGGGTGAGGGATCTCTCCTTCTCCCGCGCTGACATTCCGCCTGCAGAGCGAAGTGACCCACGTCACTAAGAATCGTGATTTCACTCACAGAGCCTCCGTCTCGTTTCCGGTAGGTTCACACCTGCTCAACTCGGCTGCCCATACCCTCGGCTTCACAGGGCGTTGACCGATTACGTGCTCAAAGGTTGCTCGGCCGGGCTCGAAGAATAAAGGGGAGGAAATGCAATGAAGAAAGTGACTCAAAGATTGTGGCTCAAGGTGACCCTCGCAGGCGCTTCGCTGATCGTGCCCCTTCTGCTGACAGGCGTTCGGGCGCCCAGTGCAAGCGCCGTTCCCAGTTACTCGCGGCAGACCGGCTTTCCGTGCAGATCGTGCCACACGACGCCGCCCGAACTCACGCCGCTGGGGCGACAGTTCAAGCTCAATGGCTACACGATCACCGGAATGCCCGTTACCAAAGCGGAGAAAACCTCCCGAGAAGCCGGCCTGACCCTGCTTCAGACCTTGCCGCTTTCCGTCTTCTTTGAGACATCGTACACGCAAACCAACAAAGTGCAGCCGGGCACGCAGAACAGCAGCTTTGAATTCCCGCAGGACGTTTCCCTGTTCGTCGCCGGCGCATGGTCCGCGCATGTGGGCAGCTTCGTCCAGTTCACTTACAGCACCCAGGACGACCATTTCACCTGGGATCAGACCGACATCCGCTACGCCAATACCCGAAAGCTGGCCGGAAAGGATTTCGTCTACGGTCTCATGATGAACAACACTCCAGGCGTCGAAGATCTTTGGCACACCACGCCCGCGTGGAGCTTTCCGTTCATCGCCAACGATCAAGCACCCTCACCGGCGGCTTCCACCATCATCGACGGTACGTTGGCGCAGGACGTTGCCGGTTTCGGCGCATACGGCATGTGGAACGATCATCTCTATTTCGCGACAACAATGTATCGTTCGGAGCACATCGGATTTGGCCAGCCGAATGGCATCGATTCCCAAACCCAAAGCGCTTCCTTCAACATCCATGGTCTCGCTCCCTACTGGCGCGGCGCGTGGCAGCAGACGTGGGGCAATAATTATCTCGAAGTCGGCACCTATGGCATGTTCATGAGATCGACTCCGAACAATGTCGTTGGCCCCGCCAGCGAAACCTCCGGCACGCTCCGGGACAACTACACCGATGTGGCCGCCGATTTTCAGTACGACCGCACGCTGCCGGGATTCCACAACGACATTCTCTCGCTCCGCGGTATCTACATTCACGAGAATTCGTCGCTGAACGCCAGCGCTACCGAGGAGCTCGGACTCGCGGAGCTGGTCCCGCACCATCTCAACACCGTCAAGGCGAACGTCGAATACCATTTCGGCGATCGCTACACGGGCACCGTCGGCTGGTTCAATACCTCTGGCACGCGCGATTCTCTGCTCTATCCGCAGTCCGACGACCCCGGCGGCAGCGCTAACGGCAGCCCGAACAACAGCGGGTACTTGTTGAATTTGTCCTGGTGGCCCACGCAGAACATCGATCTCGCGGCGCAGTACACTGGGTACTTCAAATTCAACGGCGGCTCGACAAATTACAATGGGTCAATCATCGCGCCGCGGAACGCGTCCGACAACAACACGCTGTACATTCTCGCTCGATTCATTTTCTAAGCGGCCGCTGCCGGAATCCGCGCACGAGGGCGCGGGATCTTTCCGGGAAAACGTCTCCCCTCGGCCAGGACGCACCGCTTGCCGGGCCCGCTCTTTCAGGCGGGTCCGGTCGGCGGCCGAGTAAAGTTTGCGGATCGGTGAGCGATCGAAGAACAGGAGCAACGCCAATGAAGAGATTCGGAATGGCAATTATGACCGTGGCGGCTTTGCTGGTAGCAGCCAGTTTTGGAGCGAGGGTGAATGCAGGCCCGGCCGACGGCAGCAGCATCTCCGGCAAAATTTATTTCAAGGGCAAGGCGCCTGAGCTGCGGCCCATCTCGATGGACAAAGACCCCGTATGCGCCTCCGAGCAATCGGGCACCGTCCTGCCGGAAGACGGCCGCGTCAACGCCAACGGCACTCTGCCGAACGCGTTCGTGTACATCTCCAAGGGCACGGGCAATCTCACCGTGAAGGCGCCGCCGAACTCCGTCACGCTCACGCAAAGGGGATGTATCTATCAGCCGCACGTGCTTGGCGTTCAGGTGGGGCAGCCGCTGCAGGTCGTCACCGTGGACCCCACGGCGCACAATATCCACGTCTCGGCCAACAAGGGCAATCGCGACTGGAATGTGACGCAGCAGCCCGGCACAACTTCGGTGAACACGAAGTTTTCACAGCCCGCGGTCATGATTCCCGTGCACTGCAACATTCACCCGTGGATGGAAGCGTTCATCGGAGTCGTCGCCAATCCGTATTTCGCGGTCACCGGCGACGATGGCAGTTTCACGATCAAGAACGTGCCGCCGGGCGATTACACGCTGTCGGTCTGGACCAGCACGTTCGGAACGCAGGAGCACGCGGTGACTGTCCGCGCGGGCGAATCCGCCAGCGCCGATTTCACGTTCACCGCCGCGCAGTAATCGGCTGCCGACCGCCGGTTGCCGGGTGATCTGCTCTCGGCAACCGGCGGCGGAGTGCTACGGCTCCGGTGGCGCGTCGGCCGAGTAGCCGTTCGGGTAGAGATGGTTCGCGGTGATGTACGGCAGGAACCGCGCGCCGAACCAGACCGTATTGTTTTTCTCGACCTCGACCTTCGGCAGGCTCCAGTTCAGTTGGGGTTCGGGATAGTAGGTGAACTTCTTCGTGTCCGGATCGAAGTGCACCAGCGAGCTTTGCGGCTGGTCCGAAATCCATATCTTGTCCGTCTTGTCCGGCCAGGCGTCGTACGGGTTCGCGCCCAGTGTCGGCATTTTGTATTCCGTCATCTTGCCGGTCGAAGGATCGAGCCGCCCGAGGATTCCCGTGCTGTACTCCGAGAACCAGACGATTCCCTTCGAGTCCACGCCGATGCGCCGAATCTGTCCCCACGATCCCGGCGCGTAATACTCGGTGTATTCCTCGGTCTTCGGGTCGAATTTCGTGACCTGGCCCTTGCTGTATCCCGCGCCCCAGATCGTGCCGTCCACCGGGCTCGCCGCGAGGCCGTAAATCAAATTGTCGGGCGTCGGCGTCTGCCACTGATGCACCACGCGCGTCTTCGCGTCGAGCTTCCCCACTCCGCCCGGCCCCTTCACCATCCCGAACCAGATGTTGTCGTCCTTGTCCGTAACGACTTGTAGCATTCCGCCTCGCCGCGGCGTGTAGTGCCGGATCTGCTTGCCGGTCGCGGGATCGAGCTCGCCCAATTGTCCGCCGATAATTTCCGCCCAATAGATGTGCCCTTTGCTGTCCGCCGTGATTCCGTGCAGGAATGTGTACGTATTCGATCCCTCGAGCGGATAGACCGTGTACCGCCTGTTCGGATCGAGCTGCGTCGGATCGAGATGGATCATCGCGTTACCCGTGGGATTCGCGTACCAGATGCCGTCCGGCACGATCAGCGGATCGTGCAACATCTGCGGCAGCGCCCGGCCGCCGGGCATCGATGATTCCTGCACCGTCACGCCGTCGATTTCGTTCGCGCCGACCCGGTCGCCCCGAAATGGCGGGCGCGGAAAATTGTCGGGAATGTCGTAGGAAACGTAGATCGCCTTCGCGAGCGCGTCCTCGTCGAGGATCGGCGGATCCACTTTCAGCCGCTTGTCCGGCGTGCTGGGACCGAAATTTGTGGCGAGGTATTCGGCCATCTGATCTTTCTGTGCGCCGGTGAGGTACGTGTGGCCGAGATTCGTGTCGAAGGGAACGTCGGTCGGCCCTGTCTCGGTCATTCGCGCGATGCCGATGCGGTATCCCTCCTTCGTGCGATGCATCGTGCCGAACTCGGAGCCGTGGCAGCCCGTGCAGTTGGCCTTCAGCAGGTCGCGCCCCGGTCCCGGCGGATACAGCTCCTCCATCGAGTTGACCCAAATTGTGTTCGCAGCGGGGGCAGGGCCGCCCATGGCCGCGGTCATCCCTTCGGTGGACGCGCCCTGCGCCGCCGCCGCGCGCGCCGCCAGATTCTTCACGGCGATATCAACCGTCTTCTCTTCGCTGGGCGCGAGATCAACGCGCAGCGTCGGCGATGAAAAGCCCTTCTCGAGCACGATCACGTCGTACGATCCCGGCAAAGCCTGCGGCACGGTGTAGTGCCCCTTCACCGTGAATACCGTGTACCAGAGCTTGTACGTCAGGTTGTGCACCGTGACGCGGAATCCGACCACCGCGCCTTGATCGGCGGTCACCGTGCCCGAAAGCGATCCGCGCGTCACCGACGTCGGCGTCTGCACCTGGCCGCGCGAAGTTGCCGCCATGAAAACCGCCAGCACAAACGCAAGAATTGCGGCTATGCGCGGATGACTCAATCGTTCTCTCATTGGTTCCCCCTCACTCGATGGCCGCGAGGGTACCAGCGGAGAACCGCGCTCGCAAGGCCAAGCCTTGGCAACTTCCCCGCGCGCGTGAAAAAACCGGCGAGGATTGGAGGCGCGACTAGAGTGCAGGCTTCTGAAGGCGGAGGCGGTTGAGCTTGGCGCGTAAGCGGTCTGCATCCATTCCGGCGGACTGGCAGACGGCTGGGAAATCCTGCTGATCTTGAAAAAGATATTCCTCGGCTTGGCGTTTGGAGCGGAGAGTACCTGAAATCCATTCTTGAATCGTGGTGACGATCACCGCTTGCCACAGACGCTTTACCATGTCGTCTGCCGCAGGTTGAGGCAGCGCTACTGCATTTGTAGCCATTGTTCCCCCGTGTGCTGCGTCGGCTAGGCGCGACGGAAGATGCATTTGGGTAAGGGCAACAAGCTGGCCGAACGCGGACCTGGCTTCGTTGTTTGTCGGCGCGATGTGCTGTTTCAGTGAAGAGCGAACGCCATGCCGTCACACGACTTAGCGTTTCGCTTCGCGCGAAGCGTTTTGGCGCAGCCTCGGAGCGCGGCGCACGATCGAGCAGCAAGGAAAAAATTCCCGGCGCTAGATAACTCTTGCCGGTCGGGACGAGATTGCCTCGGGTGGATGATGCGGTCGCTCGCGACTCGTAATTCGTGATTTGTGATTCGTGATTAGTGAGTGGTGACGCCGGAAACTCGCGCGGGTGGACCAGCGCGAAAGGTGATGATCCGGCGGAAATTGATCCCCCGGTTTCGTGTCGATTAGAAAACCAAGTGATTCGTGATTAGTGAGTAGTGATTTGTGACTCGTGAAAGCGCGAAGCGCGTACCGATTGCCGGATGTGTCTCTGTCGGCGCGAACGATTTCTGGCTGCCTACTGGCAGCGCCGCCCGGCAAAGCGCGCGGGGCGCGCAACACGATCTCCCAGACTCATCCGCCCTCCATCTTGGCGGACGACACTGGGAGCCCTGTCATGAAAAAGTGTGACACTTTGTGAGGGTCGCCTTCTTTTGTTTTCAATGAGATAGGTCGAAAATTACTTTGCATGGTGTGTCGAGTAATTTCGGGCGGAGCGGCGCCAATTTTCGTCGCAAAATCCCCACCCTTCGCTGGGGCAAAGGATGGGGACAAGGGTTTGAAACGAAACGCGCGTCCATTTCTCTTCCTTTCCGGGGCCGAGAGACGGACATTGGAAGGATGCAAGTTAGAGCGGCCGAACTGAAGCTTGGCGAGAGATTGGACGCGAACGCCCGTCTGATGGAACAAATCCACGTCTTTTCACTCGACGATCTCCAGGGGAATCTTCGGCGACCCGCGTTAGAAGCCTTGGTGGGGCTCTTCAGCATAAGAGCCGGAGACGTCGGGCCTGATTTCACATTTCCTCACGATCAGAATCCACTCGAATTCAAGATGTTTGTTGCCTTACCGGACGGCAATCTCTATTTCGTTGACCCTGCGAATTCGCCGCGAGTTCTTGCGAAAGCACTTGAGAGAGAGCTTCTGTCGGAAAGCAAGATTCGAGAGCGTTACCTACGAAAACGAGACCGCGCGGCTGAGCAGTGGGTCGCAAACGGGATGAAAAAGGTCTTCTCCGGGGCGAATATTTATCCCAACTACTTCCTAGAGAAAGGGAGCCATGAGAAAGATCTTCTCGTCCAGTTTGGAGACGTCGTAATTCTAATTGAGTGTAAGAACGGTAGGCTCCGGGAGTTTAGCGGTGCTACGCCCCTACGACCGAAAGGCCACGGAGATGCCGCAGGCCGAAATAGCCCGCAAATGGTTCGCTCGGCTGCCATTAGGGGAACTTCAGAAAGTGAACGAAAGAGGACAGACGCGCGACAGGCCGTTTCATAAACTCCGAGTCGCCAGGAGGTCCATCACATGAACGTGTCTTTCGATATTTTTCGGATGGGGCATGAAGGCAGTTTGAGCTGGGTTGAAATGGCGGCGACTCTGAAAGACGCCAGGGAACGCGTTCACTTGTATGCAGGTCTCTCTCCCGCTGTGTACTTCATCTTGAGCCAGCCAGACGGAGACTTGGAAATCGTCGAGCCCGATGTCCTGCAGAGGGCGGCGCGATCGGTTCCTACGAGCGTCTGGACGAACAACTAGCCGGAAAAACAGCGAGTCGTCCGGGACCCGCGAATTGGCGGCGGGTGTGATGAAGGCGACCAGCGAAGATTCGCCCACCTGAAAGGTGGCCGCTACAAAGACAACCGCATTTACCGCCGAGACGCAGAGACCGCAGAGAAGCGCAGAGCGCAATGCTGCCGCGCTGAAGACCGCGGCGCTACACTTAAACCTTTTGCGAACCAACTGCGCCCGCCTGAAGGCGGCATCTGCGAAACCGAGTAAAGGTCAAAAGCCCGACCCTCGCAAGACGAGGATGGAGCACCCGGCGGGCCGCACAGACATGAGTGTCTGTGCCACCAAATCCCTCGCACGAATCACGAATCTCCCGCCGTCATTTGCTTCTACCCTTCGCTGTGCTCGCTCAGGGTCACTGGGCTCATCGCCCAGTGACCGGATTTTTGTAGTGGTAGGGCGGGATGTAGACATCCGGGTAGAGCTTGTAGGTTTCGGTGGGAGGCTCGTCCGGCGGGAGGCCGGGGATTGGGCCGGGAGGCGGGTCGCCGCCCTGGTCCCAGCCTTTGTAGTAGTTGACGTAGTAGGTGAAGTAGGCGTGGAGCTTTTTGATTTTCCAGACGCCGTTTTCCTTCACGTACTCGTTTTCGTAGACGGCGTCGCCCCACTGCGCGCGGGAATTCAACGTGCCTACCTGCATGTAGGCGCGGAAACGTCCATGGGCGTGCAGGCCGTCGAGATCGATGTGCACCACGGGCTGCAACTGCGAATGGTTGAACAGCGTGCCGTACTTGAGGTCCCCAAGATGGTGCATATAGGCGCGCACGCGCTCCTTGCCTTTGTAAACGCCGCGCAGGCCGATTTCGACGGAGCCGTCGTCGGTGAAAAGGTCGGCGACTTCGTCCCACTTGGTTTTGTCGACGTAGTAGCCGTAGGCGTCCTGCAGATTGTTGATGGCGATGTAGTCCTGCGAATTCTGGATCTGCGACGCGATTTGCGCGATCTGGGATTTCAGCGCGGCGATTTCGGCGGCAAGATTTTTGTCCGCCGCGGCGAACGAATCGGCTGCGCCAAAGCCGGCGGAGGCCATCCAGAAAAAACCAACGAGCGAGAGCGGAAGCCCGATTTGTACGATTCGGATTTTCATGTCAGGAAATCCTTCGCGCCGTTAGCGGCCGGTCACCGGGTTCTTGTAGTGGTACGGCGGAACGAACACGTCCGGGTAGAGCTTATAGGGCTCGGTCGTCGGACGGTCGGGGGGCATTCCCGCGATGGGTCCCGGAGGCGGATTGCCGCCCTGGTCCCAGCCCTTGTAGTAGTCCACGTAGTAGGTCATGTAGTAGTGCAGCTTCTTGATTTTCCACACGCCATCTTCCTTCACGTATTCGTTCTCGTAGGTTCCTTCGGCCCATTGGGCGCTGCGGTGCAGCGCGCCGAACTGCTCGAAGGCACGCCAGCGGCCCTTGGCCGTCATGCCGTCGGGAGCGACGTCAATCACGGGCTGGAGCTGCATGTGGTTGAAAAGCGTGCCGTACTTGAGATCGGTGAGCGTGTGGAGATAGGCGCGCACGCGGTCCTGGCCGACCCACATGCCGCGCAGTCCGATTTCAAGCGTGCCGTCCTTGGCGAAAAGATCGGCGGTCTGGTCCCACTGGCATTTGTCGACGTAGTAGCCGTAGGCGCGCTGCAGATTGGCGATGGCGATGTAGTCCTGCGAGTTCTGCGCCAGCTTGGCGAGCTGCGTGACTTGAGTTTTCAGCGCCGCGACTTCCGCCGCGAGATCTTTTTTGTCGCCCGCCGCCTGCGTGGCTGTGGGATTTCCGAAGGCCGGGCAGAAAAACAAAAGCGCGAGCAGCGCTCCGATCGCTCGAGTTCTCATGGTGATGTCCCCCGGACGGGGAATGTATCAACGCGCGGGAGGCGAAGCAAGGTACACGTATGCCCGCCGTCGGCGGGCAGGCGGGAGTGGAAGAAACGAAAGAGAAAATCCCCACCCTTCGCTTCGCGAAGGATGGGGCAACCGAAAAAACGAAGCGAGATCCTTCACCCGGCCAAAAACCGAAAGCGCCGGGTTCAGGATGACGACCCTTATCGGGTCGTCACTTTACGATCGGCGAGACCTGGCCCCACTTGCCGGTGAAGACAAATTCCGAAGCGGGCTTGCGCTCACGCTTGCCGGTTTCGTTGTCGCGCAGGCGTCCCTCGGGCAGCGTCATGGGGTCGCCCGGATAGCCGAGGGCGATGCCCGCGACGGCTTCAAAATTCTCGGGGATGCCGAAAACTTCGCGCGCCTTGTCGGGAATGATGCCGGCCATCTGATGGACTTGAAGGCCGAGCGAAGTGGCTTCGAGCGCGAGGGTCGCGGCGGCCTGGCCGACGTCGTGGAACGCGTGGCGATTCTGCGAGCCGTCGTGCGGCATTTTATGCGCGGCCACGCTGATCGCGACCACGGGCGCGCTTTTCGCCCAGCTCTGATTGAACTCCACGAAGCTGCTCAGAACTTTCTTGTAATTCTCCGGATCGTCCTTGGTGGCCACGATGAAACTCCACGGCTGGGCGTTGTAGGACGATGCAGCCCAGCGGGCGGCCTCGAACAAACTGCGCAATTTTTCCGGCTCGACGGCGCGGCCGTCGAATGCGCGGGGGCTCCAGCGGTGGCTGATCAAATCGTGAATGGGCGAGGCGGCCGAAGCGGGTCTCTTGTGGTCGGACATCATTCCTCCTTGGAATAGGGGAGCATTATAACCGCAAATCAGATGCGGGCCACCGCCGGGAGATTCAGGGCCCAAACATTTGTGCAAACACGCGCCCAGTTCGGCGCTCCAAGAGAGATCCCTCACCGCTGAAGCGGTTCGGGATGACAACGCCGTTTACGTTACGTACGTGGGGCGCGCGCGGAATCGACGGAGTACGCGCCCGCGCCAAAAGCGGCGAGAAGCAACAGTCCGCCCATAATCGCGAGGTTCTTCTGGAAATGAATCGTGTTGTCGTAGCGATCCATTCCCTGCATGGCCCAGAAATTGTGGAACAGGAATGTGGTCGGTATCATGTAGAGGAAGACGATCCAAGCCGTGAATCTGGTGAACCAACCGGCAAGCAGAGCGAGCCCGCCAGCCAGCTCGATGAAGAGAGCAATGGTAAGCGCCACGGCCGGCAGAGGAAGATGTTTGGCCACCACGTATCCCTCCTCCATCGCGAAGCCGGTAATTTTGCTGATTCCGCTGAGAATGAAGACACTGCTGAGCAATATCCGGCCAAAAAGCGGAACGATGCTGGTCGAGGAATTCGACATCAGGATTTCTCCTTTGCGAGAGGCGATCTACTTCGGGGCCGAGTGCGTGAGAGGCGTTGTAACTGAATTCAGGCCCCGAAGCAAGCGCGCAGAGGTGGAGCTATCGGTTCAGGCTAGGTCGAAAAGCAGGACTTCGGACGTCACGCGGGCTTCGACGCGGACTTCGGCTTCGTCTGAAATGGCCGCGCCATCGCCGGCTTTCAACTCGCTGCCATTCAAGCGCACCGCGCCACGGGCGATCTGTACCCACGCGTGGCGGCCTGCCGCGATCGAGTGCTTCGCTTCGGTGCCTTTATCGAGACGCGCGATGTAGAGGTCCGCGTCCTGGTGGATGGTGACCGGAGCTTGCGGACCCGCCACCAGGTGAAACTTGCCGCGCAATTCGGCGTCCGGGAACGCGAGTTGCTCGTAGGCCGGGTCGAGGCCCTTGCGCTCCGGTAGAAGCCATATCTGCAGCAAGTGAACCGGATCCTTCTGCGACGGATTGAACTCGCTGTGCATCACGCCGCGTCCGGCGGACATATGCTGGAGTTCGCCGGGACGGATGACGCCGCTGCCGCCGGTATTGTCGCGGTGTTCGAGCGCGCCTTCAAGAATCCAGGTGAGGATTTCCATGTCGCGGTGCGGATGCGTCGGGAAACCGCCGCCGGGCGCGACGACATCTTCGTTCATGACGCGCAACGAGCGGAACTGGGTGTGCTCGGGATCGTAGTATTGATCGAAGGAAAATGTGAAACGCGATTCGAGCCACGAAATCTTGTTGTGGCCGCGCTCTTCCGATGGACGAATTTCGATCATGGAGTTGCTCCTGAAATCTTGCTAGTTTCATCCATTGGATGCGGCGGCGTTGACGAGGATGCATAGGATGCATAGCGCCTACGTCGCGCAATTCAGGCCGCGGACAGACAGACAGGACAGAATGTGTCGCACCTACGGCGCTTGGGATTCGACGGATTTGATTCCCCGCCCTGCCGGGCGGGGCTACGGTCTGCCGCGCCTACGGCGCTCACGCCGGACGCGTCGATTTCAGTTCCCACACAGACTCTATCGCTCCGACTCCCAGCCCTCTCACGGTTTCTGTGTGGGGCGCAGAAGTACTTCGCTGATGAAGCTTTGAGGCGCCTGGGTGAGGATCATTGCGACGGCGTGGGCGACGTCCTCGGGCTGCAACATCTTCTGCGGGTCCTTGTTGCCGTGCAGAGAAAAATCGGTAGCCACCGATCCGGGGCATACGGCGCTGACGCGGATGCCGTGCGGGCGGAGATCTTCCGCCATGCATTCCGTAAGCCCGAGCAGGCCCCATTTTGAAGCGCAGTAGATGCTGCCTCCGGCAAAGGCGTTTTTCCCAGCAAGCGAAACAATGTTGACGATGTGCCCGCCGCGGCGAGCGATCATTCCCGGCGCCACGGCCCGACTCAGCAGGAACACGGATTTCAAATTGGTGTCCAATACAGCGTCCCAATTCGCCTCGGAGGCTTCTTGAATGGGGCCAAAGACTCCGATCCCGGCGTTATTGACGAGGATTTCGATGGGGCCGAGCGATTGTTCGGTCTTTTGCACAAGCGATGCGATGTCGCCCGGGCGGGAAACGTCCGCGGGAACCGCCAGCACCGGGACTCCGTGGCGCTCAAATTCGGCGGCCACGCCGATGAGCCTTCCAGGATCGCGAGCGCACAGGCCGAGCTTCGCTCCCATGGCCGCGAGGCTTCGCGCGATGGCGAGGCCGATGCCCCGGCTTGCGCCGGTGATCAGAGCGACTTTCGCTTCCAGCAGTCTGTCTTTGGACATGAGTGGCCCCCGTCAGGCGACACGCAGGCGGGGATTCATCATCCTATCACGTAGGACTAAGCTTCCAGACATGCGCGAGCAGACGAAATCGGCGGAATTCGATGGAACGCAAGGTTTTGGGCTTGCGCGGGTTGGATGGTTTTCCTATAATCCCGTGGATTTCAATATGTTGCGCGGGTGTCCCGCAGGAATCGCGGTTGCGAGTCTGAACGGCCAGCCGAAATTACGCCCAAATCCAGGAGGCAGGAAAGTGATCATGCGAAAGCATCTGAACAGGATGGCAATTATTATCGCCGCGCTCGTCCTGACGTCCCTGTCTCCCCGGCCCAGCTCCGCACAACAAGCCGGGGCAACGGCCCAGCAACCAACGTACACGCTCCCGGAATACAACTCGCTGCAAGCGGCGCAGGCGGAAAAAGATTCGCAGACGCGGATCAAGCTGCTCGACGCCTTCGTCGCGCAGTATCCGAATTCAACACTGATGCAGTACATCTACCAGATGTATTATCAGACCTACTTCCAACTGAAGAATTACGCCAAGGCAATCGAGTACACGGACAAGCTCGTCGCGCTCGGCGATAAGGCGGATGTCGGTTCCCGAGTTCAGGCGATTCAGGCGCGCATGCAGCTCTTCGCGACGCCGGGCGCATTTGACCCGAAGGCTGCGGACGCGCACGATCAGCTCGTCAAGCAGCGAGACGCCGCGCTGCAGGGCATCAAGCTGCTTCCCGACCTCAAGAAATCGAATCCGAAGGTGACGGACGATCAGGTGAAGGCGGTGCAGTCCGCACTGGAAGGAGCTGCCGGCGCGGCCGATGTGCAGCTCAAGGACTATCCCGCCGCGGAAGAAGCCTTTAAGGCGCAATTGGCGCTCAATCCGAACGACCCGGTGGCGAGCTACCGCCTGGGACTCGCGTATCTACAAGCCACTCCCGCGCAATCGCTCGACGGATTCTGGGCGCTGGCGCGCGCCGTTGACCTGAAGATTCCGGACACCGATAAGGTGAAGGATTATCTCCGCAAGACAATCGTGAATTACCAGCAGCCGAATTGCGACACTCTGATCGACGCGCAGTTGAACGAACTGCTGCAGCTGGCCGCGAATGCGCCGGAGCGCCCCGCAACGTATTCGATTCCGAGCGCGGCCGATATCCAGAAGGTTGCGCAGGCTAGCACGATCATCACCGTAATCGGCGATCTGGGCGCTGGAGGCGACAAGGCAAAGCTGACGTGGCTGGCCATCTGCGGCGCCGAATTCCCGCAGGTCATCGGAAAAATCATCGATGTAAAGAAGTCCGACAATTTCGTGGACGTCATGGTGTTCACAAGCGCCAGCTCGGATGAGATTTCGGCGGCGACGACGGCCAACATGGACGTGAAGGTCTGGACGGCCCCACCGCCGGCGGGCGCCGCTACCGGACCGATCACGCCGCAGCCTGACGTGCTGCGCGTGCAAAAGGAAGACGAGATCAGTTTTTCGGGGACGCTGGTGAGGTACGATCCTTCGCCGTTCCAACTGCACTGGGATATGGTGAAGGTGGATCCGACGACGATTCCGGAAAAGGCAGGGGCTCCGAAACGCCCAGCTCGCAAACCCGCGCCGAAATAGTAGCGGCAGTCGGCGATCAGAGGAATTTGAAGGCCGGTCCGGAAACGGGCCGGCCTTTTTTTGTGCCAGCGCGTACGGGATTGAAAAGAAAACATTCACCGCAGAGGCGCAAAGATCGCAGAGTAACGCTGAGAAAACCGAGAGAATTAACACAGAGGGCAAGGAGAAGGAACGGAGTTCCCAGAGAAAGCTAAGACTTCGTGCGAGGCGGATGGCAGCACCAAAGCCAAGTAACCGGGCCGGGGGCGCAGCGAGCAGCGCCCCTACGAAGAAACGGCAAATGGATTACATCGCGCCAGACATTCGCGCGAAGACGCCAATCGGGAGATTGGCGATCCCAGGGGACTAGCGGCGGCGGATGGGATAATCCAGATGATACTGCGTGATTTTGCGGCTCAGGGTATTGCGGTGAATCCCCAGGACCTTGGCTGCGCGGCATTGATTTCCACGGGAGTGTTCCAAAACGCGGCGGATGAATTTTTTCTCGAATTCCGTGAGGGCTTCTTCGAGCAGGATTCCGCGCTCGACCATCATTCCGACCAGCGATTCCAGTTCCTCTTTCACGTGTGCATGCTCCGCAGTGAAGCTCCGGGAGAATCTTTCCCGTATCAGTCGAGTGCGTGGCCGGTGATGCGTTGATAGGCTTCCCGATACTTCTGTTGCGTGCCCGATACGACGTCCGGAGGCAGCGCCGGCGCCGGAGGCTGCTTGTTCCAACCGATTTTTTCGAGATAGTCGCGGACAAACTGCTTGTCGAACGACGGCTGCGCCTTGCCGGGTGAATACTGGCTGGCGGGCCAAAAGCGCGAGGAATCGGGCGTAAGGGCCTCGTCAATCCAGATGAGCTCGTCGTCGCGAAGGCCGAATTCAAATTTGGTGTCGGCGATAATGATGCCGCGCGCGGCGGCGTGTTCGGCGGCGCGGCGATAGAGCGTGAGGCTAACGTCGCGGAGACGCTCGGCCAGCGGAAGCCCGATGCGAGAAACCGTTTCCTCGAAGGAAATATTTTCGTCGTGGCCGGTCGTGGCCTTGGTCGAGGGTGTGAAGATCGGCTCGGGCAAGCGATCGGACTCGCGCAAACCAGCCGGGAGCGAAATTCCGCAGATCGCGCGCGTCTTCAGATAATCCTTCCAGCCCGATCCGGAAATGTATCCACGCACCACGCATTCGATGGGAGCCGGCTGGGTCCGGCGGACGAGCATGGCGCGGCCGGCAAGAGCATCGGCGTAGGGAGCAAGCTCGCCAGTGAAGTTTTTTGCTTCGATGACATGGTGCGGAACAACGTCCGCCAGTTTTTCGAACCAGAAAACCGAAAGCTGGGTGAGGACGCGTCCCTTGTCGGGAATGGGCGTGGGAAGGACGACGTCGAATGCCGAAAGGCGATCCGTGGCCACGATCAGGAGACGATCGCCGAGGTCGTAAATGTCGCGAACTTTTCCGCGCCCAAGAAGTTTGAGCCCCGGAAATTCTGTCTGCGAAATAATGGCGCGCATTTGGGAAGAAGCCACGAGCTGTGAGTCCTCAGTCCAAAGAGGCGGGTATTCTAGCGCAGGGCGAAGCGTTGTCAATCGGTAAGAAGACTTATTTCAATTCAAACCTTCTATTCGGTTGGCGACGAACTTTCTGATTTCGGTTTTTGCGGCTTGCGGAACGGTCTGCAGAAGGAGATGCGGCGCGTCGAGTTCGGCGACTTCGACGTTAGGTTGCATTTTACTTATGTAATCGCATGACGCGCGCGAGACGACGCGATCGTGCTTCGCGCGGAGATAGAAAGTCGGAGCCGTTACGCGGCGGAGTTTTTCGGAGACGTCGATAGAGGCGACAGCTTCCAGGCGAGCCTTCAACGTTGTCTGCGAAACACGGCCGCGAACCTCGCGCAGTTTCGCGCGCAGGTACGGGGAGTTGAATCTGCCGAACAGGTTCGGTTGCTGAATGAAGCGCGGGACGCGCCAGGCCGGCAGCGGCTTGAGGATCGCGCTCACCAGTGGCAGCAGCGGATGAGGATTGCGCGCGAACGTAACGCAGAGTATCAGTCCGAGAAGCCCCGGCGGATTAGAGGCAGCGATCGAAATAGCGATGGGGCCGGAAAAAGATTCGCCGAGGACGAGATAAGGCTCGCTTTGAGGCAGCGCCGCGCGAGCGAGAGCTTCGAGTTCAACGTAGCCGAGGGACGGGGCGTCCGGATACGCAACGACGACCGGCTTGAATTCCGGCGGGAGAGCAGCAGCAAGATCTTCGAAGAATATGCCGGTGCCGTCCATGCCGGGAAGAAGAACGAGCGTGAGCATGCGATGATCCAAGCCGAACAGCAGATCCCTCACCCGCCACGGCGGGTTCGGGATGACAAATCCCAAAACCTATGCGGCGTTGCTGGCGGCGCTGGCGGCTTCGGGCACCGCAGCGGCGACGTCTTCTTCCCATTTCACCGAGACGAGTTTGGAGACGCCGGGTTCCTGCATGGTGACGCCGTAGAGCACCGAGCCCATTTCCATGGTCTTGCGATTGTGCGTGACGACGATGAACTGCGTCTGGCCGCACATTTCCGCGAGCATTCTGTTGAAGCGGCCGACGTTGGCTTCGTCGAGGGGCGCGTCCACCTCGTCGAGGATGCAGAAGGGGCTGGGCCGGTAGCGGAAGACGGCGATGAGCAGCGCGAGCGCGGTGAGCGCTTTTTCGCCGCCGGAGAGAAGCAGAATATTCTGCAGGCGCTTGCCCGGAGGCTGCGCGACGATGTCAATGCCGCAGTCGCCCGAGCTATCGGGCTCGCTGAGGCGCATCTCTCCGTGGCCGCCGCCGAAAAGCGATTGGAACGCGACGGCGAACTGCGCGTTGATGAAGGTGAAGGCGTCCTCGAATTTCTTGCGCGACACTTCGTCGAGTTCGTGAATGGTGAGTTGCGTATTCTGGATGGACTGCACGAGATCGTCGCGCTCGCGGCGCATGAAACTTTCGCGCTGCTCGCATTCCTGGAATTCCTCGAGCGCCATCATGTTCACGGGGCCCATGGCTTCGACGCGCGCCTTCATCTCTTTGCAATTGGTTTCGGCGGCGACCAGCTCTTCGCCGACGAGAAGCTGGGATTCCTGGGCGATCAACTCCTCGGGCTGCGCATTCAATTCCGCGACACAGCTCTGGCGGAGATAGTCGCGGTCGGCGTCGTTTCGGGCCTTTTCGATCTGGCGCTGGCTGCGCTCGGCGCGGAGTTCGTCGAGCGACTGGCGGCGGCCGCGGAGTGTTTCTTCGATCTGTCCGGTGCGCGAGCGCGCTTCGGTCCATTCCGTCTCGAACGCGGCCTTGAGTTCCCCGAGGCGCGTCTTCTCCAAGCGCAGATCCTCGACCTGCAAAGCAAGCTGCGCGCAGGAGGATTCGATCTCGGACTTCTCGCCCGATAGAGTCGCGTGCTGCTGGCGGAGCGAGTCCATGCGTTCGTTGGCCTGGGACATCTCGCCCGAAAGGCTTTGCTCGATGCGCTCGGCGCTTGCGAGGCGCTCGATCACAGCCGCCAGCTCCTCGCGGCGGGCGACCACGCGCTCCTGCAAATCCTGAAAATCGCGGCGCAGGTCCACGAGTTTTTCGGCAGCCTGCGCGGCTTCGGTTTCGGCAGCGGCGCGAACGCGAACCGCTTCGGCGTGCTCGAAGCGCGCCTGCTCGGCGCGCGCGCGGGCCGCTTCCGCTTCGGCATGGAGACGCGCGATTTCGCCGCGCTCGCCATCGAGCTGCAGATCCACGCGAAGGAATTCCCGGCGCGCTTCATCGCGCTGATGCGCGGCCGAGACGAGAGATTTTTCCGCTTCCATCTGCTGGGCGGTAGCGGTGGAAAGCTGCATCTCGCCTGCGGCGGTTTCTTCCTCGAGGCGGGTCAGCTCCGTCTGCTGTTCCGCAGCGGCGCGCTCGAGACGCGCGGTTTCGGCTTCGCGATAGCGGAGCTCGCGCTTGAGCGCAAGCGGTCCGGCCTCGCTCTTGCGACCACCGGACACGGTGCGGCCGTGGTAGCTGGTGCCGTCCGGCGTCAGGAAATAGCTGTGCGGATTGTCGTGCGCCATCTGCTCGGCAATGGCGATGGTTTCGACAATGTAGGCGGTGCGAAGTTTTTTCAGAAAATATTTGGTGGCGGGACCGAGCGGCTCGCGGAACTCGACGAGGCGGTCGAGGCGCGCGATGAAATTGCCGGGCATGGACGCGCCATTTTCCATTTTGTCCACGTCGAGAGTGCGAGCCGAATCCACGAAGAACGTCGCGCGGCCGCCGACTTCTTCGCGCAACAGCGCGACGCCGGCGCGGGCTTGATCGAACGATTCGACCACGACGTACTCAAGCTCCTCGCGGAGAAACTGTTCGATCGCGGTTTCGTATTCTTCCTGAACCTCGGCGTAGTCGGCGAGCAAGCCGAGGGCGCGGAAGCCTCGCGACCCGGCGTCGCCATTCGCATTGAAGAGCTTTTGCACGGCATCAGCCGTGTAGGCGCGCTCGCGAAGAATCTGTTCGATGGAGGCGTGCCTGGCGCGCTCGGCGGACAATTCCTGGCGCACCTGCTCGAGTTGCTGGCTGGTTTCCTGCTGGGTCTGACGAAGGCTCGCGAGGCGCGTTTGCGATTCACGAACCGCCGTGCCAATGGCATGCGCGTGTTTTTCGGCCTGCGCGAAGGCCGCGTCGGCGGCATCCACGCGCGATTGAAGCGCCGCACATTCCTGCTCGATGGCGCGCATGGCGGCGGAGCGCTGCTGTTCGGCGGCGGTGTGACGCGCGGCGGATTCCTCGGCCTGCTGCGATTCGGCCTGGCCGCGCGCGGATTCCTCGACGAGAGCGTGGGCGAGGCGGCGAAATTCTTCCATACGGGATTCGAGCCGGCTCTGGCTGGCGGAGCTTGTGGAAACGTGTTCGGTGGATTCGCGCAAGCCCGCTTCGAGGGCGGCAGCCTGGCCGCGGAGCGCGGCGACGGATTCGCGCTGTGTGGCAATGCGCGCGACGAGATCGGCGGCCTGGCGGACGGCTTGGTCGATTTCAACGGTGAGGCGCGCGGCGCGGGATTCGAGTTGGGCGAGCTGCTCGCGATTGAACGCGATGCGGTTTTCGGCGCGGTCGAGATCCAGAGCGGTCTGTCCGAGAAGGTTCTGCGTCTGGCGAAGCTCGCCATCGAGATCGTAGGTGCGCGCGCTCAGGCGCTCCTGCTCGGCTTCCATCTCGTGGACGGAGCGGGATTCGCGCTCCTCGGCCGCGTCCATATCGCGGAGAAGTTTTTCCAGGCGCGCCGCTTCGATGTCCAGATGCTCCGCCTTGCTGGCAAGGACGATGCGCAGCAGACCGCGCATCTGTTCGCGCAGCTCGGCGTAGCGCCGTGCCTTGGACGCCTGGCGCTTGAGCGAAGCAAGCTGTTTTTCGACTTCGACGAGAATGTCGTTGACGCGAGAGAGATTGATTTTCGCCGCCTCGAGCTTGGTTTCCGCGAGGCGCTTCTTCGTCTTGTACATGGTGATGCCGGCGGCTTCCTCGATGATGGCGCGGCGGTCCATGGGCTTGGAATTCAGGATCTGGCCGATGCGGCCCTGCTCGATGATGGCGTAGCTATCGGGGCCGAGGCCGATGCCCATGAAGATTTCCTGGACGTCGCGCAGGCGGGCCACGCGGCCGTTGATCAGATATTCGCTTTGGCCGGAACGATAGAGGCGGCGCCCGACGACGATTTCACCGGGGCGAAGAGTGACGGCCGGCTTTTCGGCGGCGCGCTTCTTCCAATGCTTGCGGCCAGCGGCGGAATCTTCAGCGGGAATTTCGCCGGTGGAAGCATCCGCGGGGTTCTCGGCGGCTGCGAAAGAGAAATCCGCGGCGTCCGCCGCAGCATCCTCCAGAACGTCGGCCGTGGGTTCCGGCTCGCCTTGGAGCACTTTGGCTACGGCTTCGGAGAGTTCCGGATCAATGAGAGTGAGCGTGACCTCGGAAATGCCCATGGGCGGGCGCTTGGCGGTGCCGTTGAAAATGCAGTCGGACATGCGCTCGGCGCGGAGCATCTTGTGGCTCTGCTCGCCCAGCACCCAGGAGATGGCGTCCACCACGTTGGACTTGCCGCAGCCATTCGGCCCGACAATACAAGTGATGCCGCTGCCGCTGAACGTGATCGGCGTCTTCTCGCAGAACGACTTGAAACCCAGAAGTTCGACTTTACGAAGTTTTAGCACCCGGCCCTCGCACGTTTTACTCCCCTTGCGGCATCCGCAGAAGGAGGTTCTGTCTGAATTCTTGAAGGAGTTCTATCGAGACAAAAACGTACGGAGGGGTCGATAGCGATGGCCCTACCGCCTGGCGCTTTCGGATCGGCGGTTACGGGAATAGAAACTAGCACGGCGCGTGGAGCGTGTAAAGCGCGGTTTTGGGTATTGTGCAGACAATTTATCCCTGGCGCACCGTCAGAGGCAAGGGCTCTGGCGATGTCAGACAAGGCGATCCATCCGCAGGTGCCGTCGCCGTACCAACATCATGCGATCCGCTGCAAATAGTAGGGCATGGTCCGTTTGCGGTTGAGTATTTTTGCGCAGACTCGCGAGCCTCTCCCGGCGCGGGGCCACCCTGAAGTTGCGCTGCCCCGGCAGCGAATGCGGAGATTTTAGTGGCCTGAGGCGAACGACCGGGCAGCCTGAAGTTCGGGACGGTCTGCACCGGGCAGGGAGATCGTGACGAGCTGCGCGTAGTATTTCCGCGCTTGCTGGGGATTCGCGGCGGCTTCGGCGGAGCGCGCGGCGCCATAGAGAGCGTCGAACCGATTCGGGTAGTCCTTCAAAACAGTCTGGTATTCCGTGAGGGCCTCCGATGGCCGCTTCAACTCCAGGAGCAGGTCGGCGAGCATCTCACGTGCGGGCATGGCGAAGGGATCCTCGCTCTCGGTTTCCTCGCGCGTGGCGGCTCTGCGCAAATCCGCGACGGCATCTTCCGCCTTTCCCTGCGCGTAGACCAGCCATCCAGCGACCTCGCTCTCCTCGACGCTTTCCCCCGGGGTTACCTTATTGCCCTGCTCTTTCTCGTGGGCCTCCTGCGCCTTCATGATTTCGGCTAGCTTTCGAGCATCCTCTTGCGCACCGCTCACGTCGCCGCTGCGCGCGGAGCCGATCGCGCGAGCCCAGTAGGTCGTGTCCTGCCAAGTGAGCCGCTCATCGGGAATCGCAAGAGACGCGGCCTCCTTCCAGCGGTGCAGCTCGATCGCATTACGCGCCGCGAACAAAGATTGATGATCGGCAACATCTTCCGCTTTCGCGCCCGGCACGGTCCTCACTTCCTCGACCAAGTGCCGCGCTTTCGATTCCTGGCCGCTCTGAAGGTACGCGTAATCGAGAAAATGCATGGGATGGAATTGGTAGCTAGCATCGCCCCGGTGCGCTTGCGTCGCTTCCGCTGCGGCAGCGATGGCGGCAAGATTCGAGTCAATCATTTCCTGCCAGAGTCCGAGCCGCCGGAAAATATGGGAAGGCATGTGAGTGGCGTGAGAAGAGTCGGGAGCGATTCTCGCGTACGCGCGAGCAGCAGGAAGCCCTTCCTTGGCAAGCTCCGGCGTGTCGGAGGCATGAATCAGATAGTGAGCCACGCCCGGATTATTCGGTTGTTGCTCGAAGAGCGGATTCAGTATCGCGATGGCTTTCCTTCGATTGGCAAGCTCGTCCACGCCGTCCCCTGCGAGAGCGACCAGCGACAGCGCGTAGAATGCACCTGCTTCAACGTCCTTGGGATTGTCGCTATAGAGCTTTTGCATCGCCGCGGAGTACGCCTGCCTGCGATCGGTATGGCTTAGCTTCGGATCGTCCTGATAAAACGCAGCGGCGGCGGCGACGTATTCGCGTTCCCGCGGAGTTTGTGCGGTGGGCTTCCGCGCCAGCTCAACGTCCTTGCGTCCCTCGGCGAGAGTCGCCGCATTGGGCAAATCCCACAGCTGATGGTAGAGCGCCATGGCCTCGCCCCAATACGCCATCGCGCATTGGCCATCCCGCTGCGCGGCGTCGCCGAATGCCTGGGCGGATTCCTGATATTGAAACGAATGCAGGAGGGCGAGGCCCTTTTCAAGGGCTGGCTGGGCTTGCGGAGAGCAGGAGGTGGGAAAGTTGACATTGCCGACGTGCTCCTCCGGACCGCGGGCTGCGCGCGAACGGGCGTGCGCCGTTGAACCGACACCAAGTATTAGCGAGGACAGGAAAAACACCGCAATTGAGCTGCGGAAGGAAATTTGTCGCATGAGTCAACTCCTGTACCGCGCCCGGACCGCGCGAAACGGGATCATATCAAATCCATTCGACCAATCGTCACAAGACCGCATACCCATCAGGCCTCGATGTACCAGGGGACATTGATCAGGACGATTCGCTGGCTACCGTGCAGAAGCAGGAACGCTTTCAGGAGTTCCGCACGCTGGTTGTGCAGGGGATAGTGGTACCAGTGCTTCTCAACCAGTTCCGGCACGATCACGGCGATCTGACGGTCCGGATGATCTTTCTCGATTTGCAGGACGTAATCGAGAATCGGCTTGAGGATCAGCCGGTAGGGCGATGGGAGGGTGATGAGTTCGGGCGGCGTGCGCCCTGCTTGTTGCAACGGCGCTCCCACGACCCTGTCCCACTCCTCGCGAAGGGCATTCGTCTCATCCTCCGTGGCGACGTGCACGGCGCGGATATCCGGGGAGAGCGTTAGAGCGAATTGCAGCGCCCGTTGAGAGATCTTTCCCCAATCTTGTATCGGGACGATGACGATCGGCGGTCCCAGAGTCCCGATCTGCAAAGGAGCGGAACTGGACGTTTCAGCGGCAACCGCCCGGTAGTGTCCGCGTACCCACAGCATCGAGGATACAAGAGCCGCGATCAGGAGGGCGCTGACCCATGCGCCCGAGGTGAATTTCGCGACCAGCACGACGACGAGCGTGATTCCGGTGGCCACCGCTCCCAGTCCGTTGACGATCATGCTGTGCGTTGCGCCCTCGCCGCGCACCCTCCTCCAATGGGCCACCATTCCGGCCTGAGACAACGTGAAGGCAAGAAACGCGCCAATGGCAAAAAGCGGTATCAGGCGATCGGTCACGCCCCCAAACAAAATCAGGAGAATCGCGGCAAGGACGGCGAGAACCACGATGCCCTCTGAATAGACGAGGCGCCGCCCGCGAAAGCCGAATGAATGAGGCAAGAAGTTATTTTGCGCGACCGCCCGGCAGAGCCGAGGGAAATCGGCAAAGGCGGTGTTGGCCGAGAGCGAGAGGATGACCAGAACGGAGCCGATGGTTACGTAGTAGAACCATCCACGCCCCGCAACCGCCGCAACCAGCATGGAGAGCACGCTCTGATATCCGGGGCGTCCCGGGTCGGTTGCCGCGATACCGTAGGCGCGGATCAGAAAGGCGATGCCCACGAGCATGACGATCAACAATCCGATGATTACGGTCAAGGTACGCTGCGCGTTGCGGACCGTCGGATCACGAAACGCACGGACGCCATTGCTCACCGCTTCGACGCCGGTCATCGCCGTGCAGCCGTTGGAGAAAACTTGCAGCAGCATCCACAGGCTCGCGACGGCCACGGCAGCGCTCGGCGGCGTCGGCGGCGCCACGACCGGCATAGGATGTCCGCCGGCGAGAACCATCTTGAATGTGCCAATCGAGATCGCGGCCAGCAGAGTGCCGACAAACAGGTAGGTAGGAAGCATAAAGAAGATTCCGGCCTCGCGAAGCCCGCGCAGATTCACGATGGTGATGACTACAAGGATGCCGAGGCAGATTGAAACCGTGTGCGGCTGGAGACTCGGGACCGCGGACACGAGCGCGCCGACGCCCGCGGAAATGCCCACGGCGACGACAAGAATGTAGTCAATCATCAGCGCCGCGGCGGCAAGCAGCCCGGGAAACGTTCCCAGATTCTCCGACGCGACGGTGTAGGATCCGCCGCCACCCGGGTACGCCGCAATCGTCTGGCGATAGGAGAAGTAAACGATGGTCAGGAGCACGATGATGCTCGCGCTCACGGGGACGATATAGGCGATTCCCAACGCTCCAAGCGGAATCAGGAGCGTGAGAGCCGCCTCCGGACCGTACGCCGCCGAGCTGAGGGCGTCCAAACCAAAAATAGGAATTCCGGCGGAAGTTCCAATTTGCTCAGCACGCTCGTCCGAAGTGGCGAGCGGTTTTCCGAGCAGAATATCGAGGACCGACATTTTCTCTCCTATGTTCGCTGCGATGAGCGCCTAGGGTAATTCGGAAGAGCGAGGATTGGAACCGTAAAGCGCAGCCGCCCGGCAAGAACCGAGAGCTTCATCTCGCTGTAACGTAAGGTCTTCACCGATTGAATGACCGGCCGGGCGCGGGCGAAGGGATTGAGCGTTGACTTGCGGCTGGCTGCGGCCTAGCATGGCGCCCACGGGAGGGCAGCTTGGACTCACCCGGCAGTCCGAGAGTGCGCCGAATACTGTCAAGCGCGGTGATTCTGGCCGCGATCCTGGCCCTCGCGTTCATAGGCATCCGGCCGCCATGGCCGAAGCCAGCCAATGCTCCGGCGACCGAATTTTCCGCAGCGCGCGCTCTCGATTCGCTCCATCGAGTTCTGAAGGACGACACGCCGCATCCCGTCGGGAGCCCGGCGAACGACGCCGTGCGCGGCCGTATCGTGGATGAGCTGACCCGGCTTGGCTATCAGCCCCAGATTCAAACCTCGTTTGCCTGCGCCCAGTATGTGAACTGCGCCACGGTCAACAACGTGGTAGCACGGCTCGACGGTACGGAAGAAGACACGGATTCGAGCAGTGCTGTCCTGCTCGCGGCGCACTACGATTCGGTTCCGGCCGGCCCGGGAGACTCCGACGACGGCACGGGAATGGCCAGCGTGTTGGAAATCGCGCGCGCGCTCAAGTCGCTGCCGGCGCCGCGGCACTCCATCATCTTGCTGATCGACGATGGCGAGGAGGCCGGGCTGCTCGGCGCGCACGCATTCGTTGACTCCAGTCCCTGGGCAAAAGGCGTGCGCGCGGCGGTGAATCTGGATGCGCGCGGAACTTCCGGCCCGAGCCTCATGTTTGAAACCGGCAGCGCGAGCGACTGGGCCGTCCGGCTCTACGGGCGCACCGCGGCTCATCCCGCAGCCACCTCGATTGCCTACACGCTCTACCAGCTCCTTCCGAACGACACGGATTTCACGGTCTTCAAAGCCGCAGGTTATCAGGGCCTCAATTTCGCGTACATCGGCAGCGAAGCGCACTACCACACGCCGCTCGACAACTCCGCGAACGTGAATCTCGGGAGCCTGCAGCATCACGGCGAAAACGCGCTTCCCGCGATCGTCGCGCTGGCCAATGCCGATCTTGGGAATTTGCCGCAACGGGAAGCGGTCTTCTTCGATCTATTCGGGCACTGGCTTATCCGCTGGCAGGCGCGGCGGACGCTGGCGTTTGCGCTCGCCGCGGCAATTCTACTCTGGCTGCAAATCGGCTGGATGATTCGAAACAGTCGGCTGACTCTGCGCGAGTATCTCTGGGGAATGATCGGCTGGTTCGTGAGCATGGTCGTCATCGGCTTGCTGGCGTTTATCGTGACGCGGCTGATTCATCTGGCCGGTGGAACGCCAGTCGACTGGATCGCATATCCGCTGCCGATTGAGATCGCATTCTGGTCGCTGGCCGTGGCGGTGGTGACCACACACGCCATCCTGTTCGCGCGGCGCGCGGGGTTCTGGGGGTTATGGGCCGGGGTGTGGACGTGGTGGGCACTGCTGGCCGTGGTGATTTCCTGGCAGATGCCGGGACTGAGTTACATTTTCGTGGCTCCCGCCGGCGTGGCCGCGCTGGCCGGACTGCCTGCGACGCTGCGCCGCAGCAAAACCTCCGCGGGCGCCGCCCTCGCAGCTATTTTGCCGCTCGCGACCGTTGGAGTCGTCGGATTCGCACCGGCGCTGTTGCTATACAGCGCGCTCGGCAACCAAGCCCTGGTTTTCATCGCCCTTGCGGTCGGATTGATCTCGACGCCGATTGCCCCGCTCTGTGCCGATCTGCGCGGCGTGCCCGGTTTGCGAGGCCTGGCAATTCCCTGGATTCCAATTCTGGTGACCGCGCTCGCCCTATTCGCTGCAGTGGTCGTGCCCGCATACTCGGCGAAATCACCGGAGCGCGTAAATATCGAATTCTCGCAGGACGCCGACACGGGAAACGCGCAATGGATCGTTCAACCGGCGTCCGGCCGGTTGCCGGAACCGATCCGGCTGGCAGCCATGTTCCGCAGCGCCGACCGGGGAGCGTTCCCCTGGGACACGCGGCCCGCATTTCTCTCCGACGCACCGCACCTGGAGCTGCCTCCCCCGACTTTCACGATTCTGGAATCGTCGGAAGGAGATGGCCGGCGGAACTATCGCGCGCTGCTGCGCTCGGAGCGCGGAGCGCCGTTCGCCGCAGTTTTTTTTCCGCCGGACGCGGGCGTAGAATCCGTGCGGATCGGAGGACAGCCCCTGCCGCCGGCAACTCAGGGAATTCGGAATTACTTCAACGGCTGGGCGGCGTACGCCTGTCCGGCGATGCCCGCAGGCGGCATTGAGGTCAGTTTTTCCGTGCCGCTGGGAAAAACCGTCGAGCTCTCGGCGGCCGATCAGAGTTATGGACTGCCCCCCGATGGCATGTTCCTGGTAAATTCGCGCCCGCTCACGGCGACGCCCTCGCAGAATGGCGACGTCACGATTGTCCGGCGCCGCGTCCAGCTGCTGCCATAGCCGGCGCCGGACCACCGCACGACCCCCAAACCGCGAGAAAAGATTTTCGCCGACTTGCCACTCCAACCCGGACGCATACGCGAGCGTCGAATCGGGCGTTTGCTGCCAAGCGAAGCGTCGGATACAATCATCGTTTTGCGTTTGGCACAAATATGATTCAGATACGCCTTCACAACACGCTGACGAACGATCTGCAGCCGCTCGTTCCGGTTCACCCCGGCGAAGTGCGCATCTACACCTGCGGCCCCACGGTTTACGCCTCCGCGCATATCGGAAATTTTCGCACGTTCATGTTTCAGGACGTCCTGCGGCGATTCCTGAAATCGCAGGGCCTGCGCGTGCTGCAGGTGATGAACGTCACGGACGTGGACGACCGCATCATTCAATCCGCCGCAGCCGCGGGAATCGGCATCCGCGAGTACACCGATAAATACATCCGCGCGTTCGTCGAGGACATTGACGCGCTACACATCCAGATGCCCGAGGAGCTAGTGCGCGCGACGGACCACATCGAGGACATGGTCGCGTTGATCGAGAAGCTGCAGGCCAAGGGCCTGACCTACACGAGCGAAGGCTCAATCTATTTCCGGATCGCGAAATTCCCTGCTTACGGAAGGCTTTCCAAAATCGACGTGGCCGGCATGCAAGCCGGAGCGCGCGTGGACGTCGATCAGTACGAAAAGGATGACGCGCGCGATTTCGCGCTGTGGAAGGCGCCGAAGCCGGGCGAGCACTTCTGGGAAACGCGGATCGGGCCGGGGCGTCCCGGCTGGCACATCGAATGCTCGGCGATGGCCATGAAGTATCTGGGCGACACGCTCGACATTCACACCGGAGGCGTCGATCTCGCATTCCCGCACCACGAAAACGAAATCGCGCAGAGCGAGGGCGCCACGGGAAAGCAGTTCGTGCGCACCTGGCTCCACGCCGAACATTTAATTATCGAAGGCCAGAAGATGTCGAAATCGCTCGGCAACTTCTACACGCTGCGCGATCTTTTCGCGCGCGGCCACAAGCCCTCGACCATCCGCTATCTGCTGCTCTCGGTGCCCTACCGCCGCCAGCTGAATTTCACGGAAGAGGGCATTGTGCAGGCGCGGAACTCGACCGAACGGCTGCGTAATTTCGTGACCAGGCTGAAGACGGCACAATTCCCGCCGGGCTCGAACGCGGAAAACGAAAAGCGCATCGAGAAGGCCGAGAACGATTTCGATGCCGGCCTCGCGGACGATATCAATACGGCGATGGCGCTCGCGGCGGTTTTCGATCTGGTGCGAGACATCAATACGTCCATGGACCGCGGCACGTTTCTGCAGCAGGACGCGCCGCGCGCCGTGGCCGCGATGGAAAAATTCGATGACGTGCTGGCGCTACTCGCCGACGACGACGATGAAAAACTCGCCAAGCTCGGTTTCTCTCCGCAGAAAGCGCGCATGGCCGCCGCAGAGGTGGAAGCGTTGATCGAGGAACGCCAGGCGGCGAAGAAGCGGCGCGACTTCAAGCGCGCCGACGAGATACGGCAGAAATTCGCGGATTCTGGTATTCTATTAGAAGATGCGAAGGACGGAAGCGTCCGGTGGAAATACAAATGAACTTTTCCTCAAAACACGCGCACTTGCTTCACAGCCAGCCTTCTCTGGACCGGCCGAATCTCTTCGGCGCAGCCTAATTCCCTTTTCCTCTAAGGATGTGCCCAGCACGCTGCGGCGGAAACCGCTCTGCGCGCACGGGGACCAGCACAATTCCGGGAGGAACAGATGCAAGTCGCCGAGAGCAAACGTAAACTACCGCACCTGATAACCGCACTACCCGGCCCCAAAGCCAAGCAGATTGTCGAGCGCGACCGTAACGTGGTCTCGCCGTCGTACACGCGCGACTACCCGCTGGTCGCCAAGACGGGCCGCGGCGCCGTGGTGGAGGACGTGGACGGAAACACCTTTCTCGATTTCGCCGCCGGGATTGCCGTCGTCGCCACGGGGCATTGCCATCCGCAGGTGGTCGCCGCCATCCAGAAGCAGGCGGCCGAGTTGATTCACATGTCGTGTACCGATTTTTATTACGAGGGCACCGTCGAGCTGGCGGAAAAGCTCGCTTCGATTGCGCCGGGCAAGAGCGCGAAGCGCGTTTATTTCGGAAACTCGGGCACCGAGGCGGTGGAAGCCGCGATGAAGCTCGCCCGGTATCACACCAAGCGCGACAAATTCATCGCGTTCCACGGCTGCTTTCACGGGCGCACGTTCGGCTCGCTTTCACTCACCGCGAGCAAAGCCGTTCAGCGGAAAAACTTCGGCTCACTGCTCGCCGGAGTATTTCATGCGCCTTATCCGAACACCTATCGCGGTGCTTACGGTGTCCGTCCGGAAAACGCCGCGGCCGATTCCTTGGCGTATATCGAGAACGAACTTTTCAAGCGGCTCTGCGATCCCGCGGATGTTGCCGCGATTTTCGTCGAGCCAATTCAGGGCGAGGGCGGATATCTCGCGGCGCCGCCGGAATTTCTGCAGGGCCTCGAGCGCCTTTGCCGCAAGCACGGAATTCTGCTGGTCGCCGACGAAGTCCAGTCGGGGATGGGCCGCACGGGCAAATGGTGGGCCGTGGACCACGCCGGCATCGAGCCGGACATCATCTGCACGGCGAAAGGGATCGCATCGGGAATGCCGCTCTGCGCCATGATCGCGAAAGCGGAAGTGATGGATTGGAAACCCGGCGCGCACGCCTCGACGTTCGGCGGCAATCCGGTTTCGATCGCCGCTGCGCTTGCGACCATCGCTCTGCTGGAGCAAAATGCCATTGCAAATGCGGGCCGCATGGGCGAATTTATCTTCCGCCAAACGTCCGATTGGCGCGAGCGCCACAAGAGCGTGGGCGACATTCGCGGCAAAGGGCTGATGATTGGGATCGAGTTCGTGCTTGATCAGAAGACGAAGGAAAAAGCGCCCCGCATCCGCGATCGCGTCATCGAAGCAGCGTTCCGCAAAGGACTGCTCGTGCTCGGCGCGGGAGAGAACTCACTCCGGCTCGCTCCTCCGCTGGTGATCGACGAAGAGCAGGCCGAATTCGCCGTGCGCACGCTCGATGCATGCATCAGCGAGGCCGAGCGGTCGATCTAGTTTCCGCGGGGGCGGGGCGCGCGGACCCGCTCCTGCAAATTATCCCGGGCATCCCTCGGTTTAGTAACGCAGGTTCAGGAACGCACATGCTCGCGCGGTTGATGTTTGCCATCGTGGACTTCGCGGCCCGCAAGGGTCTCGCCGACGCCAGCGTTTCGAACGCCCCTGATCCATCTCCCAAGCAGCAAGCGCGGCGCACCGGCGTTCGCGGCGAAACGTATGCCTACTGGTATCTCCGACGCCACGGCTACGTGCTCGTCGCGCGGAATTACACCTCGCCGGGAATCAAGGGCGAACTCGACATGGTCGGCTTTGACGGGCCGGTCCTTGCGTTCGTGGAGGTTAAGACGCGCACGCCAGCCGAGCGAGATCAGCCGACGCCCGAGGAAGCCGTGAAGGCGGACAAGCGCCGGAACGTCACGCGCATGGCGCGGCAGTTTCTTCGCACGCGGCGCGCGGAAGCCGTGCCCTATCGTTTTGACGTCCTCGCCATCTAGTCCCGTTCCGGAACACGCCCTGCGGTGCGTCTGCACAAGGGGGCGTTCGCTCCCGAAACTACCTGAACAACACCGCTCCTTCCGCGCCCGCCGTAGTAGAATAAATCTCCAGAGTGCGTGTTCGGTCCTCCATGGATCGCTTGGAATCGAGGAGGTAAGGTTGCCGGAACTTCGCAGAGACCCGATCACTGGCCGCTGGGTCATCATTTCCTCGGACCGCGCCAGGCGCCCCTCGGATTTTGTGCGCGAGAGCGTTCGGATCAAGGGAGTCGGAGTTTGTCCGTTCTGCCCCGGCAACGAAGGAAAGACCCCGCCCGAAGTACTGGCCTATGGCCGCAACGGCAGCGGAAGGGACACGCCCGGATGGTCGTTGCGCGTGGTACCCAATAAATTTCCAGCTCTGGGCATCGAAGGCAGTCTCGACCGCGAAGGCGAGGGTATGTTTGACCGCATGAACGGCGTGGGCGCGCACGAAGTGATCGTCGAAACGAACGATCATCAACTCACGCTGGCATCCATGCCCGAGAAAGCGGTCGAGGAAACGCTCTGGGCCTATCGCGACCGCATGCTCGATCTGAAAAACGACCGCCGCTTCCGCTACATTCTGCTATTCAAGAATCACGGCGAGCCGGCCGGGGCGTCGCTCGAGCATACGCACTCGCAATTGATCGCCCTGCCGATCGTGCCCAAGCGCGTGCGCGAGGAAGTGGACAGCTCGAAGCATTACTACGACGAAAAAGAGCGCTGCATCTTCTGCGACATGATCCGCCAGGAAATCGAGACGGAAACGCGCGTGATTCTGAACGACGACCACTTCATCGCGCTGGCTCCATACGCCCCGCGCTTCCCGTTCGAGACATGGATCCTGCCGCGCCAGCACAGCTCGGCTTTCGAAAACATGCCCACGCCCTACTACGGCGCGCTGGCGAAAGTTCTGCGCAATTTCCTGGGGCGGCTTGACACGGCGCTGGAGTTCCCCTCGTACAACTACGTCGTCCACACGTCGCCCATCGGCGAGGAAATCAACGACCATTACCACTGGCACATCGAGATGATGCCCAAGCTGAGCAAGGTGGCGGGATTCGAATGGGGCACGGGCTTTTACATCAATCCCACGCCGCCCGAAGAAGCTGCGCGGTTCCTGCGTGACGCGACTCCCAAATAGGAAATCTCTTCCTACGATCGCTTCAGTTTTTTCCGCGCGGACACGAAGAGTGTAATCGCGAGCGCCACAAACAGGAACACGCCCAGTCCCATCTTCTGGCTGAGTTGAGGCATGAACGTCTGCCCGAATGCGAACATCCCGGTCGGCCACGGCAGATGAAGCGTGCGAATGAGCCAGTGCGGCAGGTGTTCGCTCAACTCCTGGTCCTGGAGCAGGTTGATCACGATGGCGAGCAGGCCGAAAACGCCGCCGGCAGCGATCAATCCGCTCGAGTAGAGAGAGCCGGGGCTGACTTCGCTTCCGGCGCCTTCCTTCTTCTCGGCGCCGCGCTCCGCAAGCCAGCGCACCAAGCCCCCGGCGAACATGGCCATCGTCGTCCCGATTGAAATATAGGAGCCCACCGCGAACGGCAGAGAGCGCACGTCCAGAATCTCGATGGCGATCACCAAAAAAACTCCGAGAAAAACAAGACGCCATGGAAGCCGCCGGTTCAAGATGCCGCTGATGACCGTGGCCATCAAACGCGCCTGCGGCGCCGCGGCCTTCGCGCTGCCGATCCCTTGCTCCCATTGAACTTCGATCTGGCGCGTCGCCGGGTCGTAGAGATATTTGCCGTCGGGAATTTCGCCTGAGCCGATGGCATTCACGAGAACGTAGGTTTTTCCCTCGTGCGTGTAGTTGTCCTGCTGTTTCTCGACGCCAGTCGGCAGCTGATTGATGTCCAGCGCGATCTGGATCGGTTTGTATTGCGCGAGGCCAACGTTCATCAGGATCAGCGTGCCGCCAATGGCGAACGAGGAAACGAGCACGCCGATGATCAAGCCGATCTGCTGCTTTGCCGGCGTAGCGCCCACGAGATAGCCGGTCTTCAAATCCTGCGATGTGGCGCCCGCGATAGCCGCGGCGATGCACACCACGCCCCCGATCGTCAGCGCGAGCACCGCGTACGAGTTCGCGGTCCAGTGCACCACCAGAAAAACCGCGCAGGTCGCCATCAGCGTCGCAATCGTCATTCCACTGATCGGATTGGAGGAGTTCCCGATCAGCCCGCTGATTCGCGATGCCACCGTCACGAACAGGAAGCCGAAAACGATTATGAAAAACGCCGCAATCAAATTCGCAAACGCGCCGCTTTGCGCTCCGGGAATCGGCTTGAACCTGAGAAGCGCCCAGATCATCGCCATGATCACCACCGAACCCACGATCACAACTCGCATCGAAAGATCGCGCTCGGTGCGGCTGGCTGCGGGCATCGCCGCATGCTTTGCGCGGACATCCTTCAATCCGGCGGTGAGCGCCGCAAGAATTGTCGGCATCGTCTTGATCAGCGTGATAAGCCCC
>Ga0209415_10002714_pt1 | contig 33081 bp, 26 predicted proteins | sample PeaSoiSIISIP2007_FD_187696 | JGI IMG/M metagenome (GOLD analysis project Ga0209415, IMG submission 187696) | Peat soil microbial communities from Weissenstadt, Germany - SII-SIP-2007 (SPAdes) (version 2) | ecosystem: Environmental > Terrestrial > Soil > Wetlands > Peat | place: Germany... | reverse complement strand
GGCCGCGTCAAGAAGGAAGCCAGCCGGCTGGAGCGCGAGCGCAAACACCTGCAGCAGAACCTGGCCGGCATCAAGGATATGCAGGGCCTGCCCGATGTGCTGTTCGTGGTGGACTCGAACAAGGAAGCCATCGCGGTGAAGGAAGCCCGCAGGCTGGGCATTCCGGTGGTCGCGGTGGTGGATACCAACTGCGATCCGGACGAAGTGGATCACGTGATTCCCGGCAATGACGACGCGCTGCGGGCCATCCGGTTATTCACCACCAAGGTCGCCGACGCGGTCATCGAAGGCCGGGCTCTGGCCACCGAACAGGACTTCGCGGCCGAGAAGATCATCACCGACGAAACTCCCACCGAGGAGATTCTGGAGTACACGCAATTCGATCCTCAGCAACTCGATCAGCTCATGTCGGAAGGGCTGTCGGAAGAGGATCTGCCCTCCATGTCCCTGCCTCGCAAAGGTCCGGGATCGGAAGCGGGCGAAGAAGTGAGCACCGGCTCGCACACGGTAGAATAGCCGGCGGCGATCGCGCCCGCCCCGGCGCAAGTACGAAGAGTAGTGTGAACGAAATGAATGAAACCATGGAAATCAGTGCGAAATTAGTCAAGGAGCTCCGCGACCGGACCGGCGCGGGCATGATGGAGTGCAAAAAGGCCCTGATCGAAGCCAAGGGCAATCTTCCGGAAGCCGAGATCATTCTGCGCAAGGCGGGCATCACCAAGGCGTCCAGCAAGTCCACGCGCACCACGCGGCAGGGAATTATCGGCAACTATATCCACCCCGGCTCGCAACTGGGCGTGTTGGTGGAGGTGAACTGCGAATCCGATTTCGTGGCCCGTACCGACGATTTCCAGCAGCTGGTGAAAGATCTGGCGATGCAGGTGGCCGCGGCCGATCCGCAATTTATTCGCAAGGAAGACGTCACCGCCGATGTCCTGGACAAGGAGCGCGAGATCCAGCGCGCCCGCGCTTTGCAGGAAGGCAAGCCGGAGAAGATGGTGGACAAGATCGCTGATGGACGCATGGCGAAATTCTACGAGGAGATTTGTCTCTACGAACAGCCCTTCATCCGCGACAACGCCACTACCATCGGCGACGTGATCAAGGCCGCGATCGCCAAGCTGGGCGAAAACATTTCGGTTTCGCGCTTCGTTCGTTTCAAAGTGGGAGAAGCTGCTCTCATCGAGGAGACCGCCGAGAAGTCGGCGCCGCCGGCCTAGGAATCCACTTGCTGACGCGCGCGGCTCAGTTGGCACGCACACATGCCTAAATACCAGCGCATTGTACTAAAGCTGAGTGGTGAAGTTTTAGCCGGCGGCAACTCCTTCGGCATCGATCCGGCGCGCGTGAAGAGCTTGTCGGAAGAGATCGCCGAAGTCGCCAGCACCGGAGTGCAAATCGGACTGGTGGTGGGCGGCGGCAATTTCTTCCGGGGCGTAGCGGCGGCGGCCATGAACATGGACCGTGTAGCGGCCGACCACATGGGCATGCTGGCCACGGTGATCAACGCGCTGGCCCTGCAGGACGCGCTCGAAAAAGCCGGCGTGCCCACGCGCGTCATGACCGCCATCCAGATTCACCAGGTGGCTGAACCCTATATCCGACGCCGGGCCATCCGGCATCTGGAGAAAGGCCGCATCGTGGTATTCGCGGCCGGCACCTCGAACCCGTATTTCTCCACCGATACCGCAGCCACCCTGCGCGCGCTCGAGATTCACGCCGACGTCATCGCGAAAGGCACCCGCGTGGACGGCGTGTATGACAAAGATCCCTTGCGCCACTCCGATGCCGTGCTGTACCCGGAGATCACCTACCACGACGTGCTGGCCAAGGCGCTCAAAGTGCTGGACGCCTCCGCGGTGGCCATGTGCCGCGACAATCAGCTTCCGATTCTGGTTTTCAACTTGAACGTGTTCGGCAATATAATGCGTATGTCGATGGGCGAGGCCATTGGGACGCTCATCCATTAGGAATGCAGCACTAGGTAGGAATGCAGCACTAGGCCGGCCATATGAAAAACGAACCTCACACAACCACCCCAGCCGCTCACAGTTTTCAAAGCGCCAAGGAAGTCGATTCAACCGCCCGATCGCGCATGGATAAGGTGCTCTCGGATCTGCAACATGAAATGGCGGGCGTGCGCACCGGGCGCGCCTCCGTCAGCCTGATGGACAACGTGAAGGCAGACTACTATGGCACCCTCACGCCTTTGAACCAGTTGGCGACCCTGCACGTGCCGGAGCCGACGCTGATCACCGTGCAGCCCTGGGACGTTTCGCAGATCGGGATCATCGAAAAAGCCATCCGCGCAGCCGATCTGGGGCTGAATCCATCCAACGACGGAAAACTGATTCGGGTGCCGATTCCCGCCCTTACCGAGGAGCGCCGCAAGGATCTGGTCAAGAAGGTGCACCATATCGCCGAGGACCACCGCGTCGCGCTGCGTAACGTCCGGCGCGACAGCAACGAACACATCAAGAAGCTCCTGAAGGACAAACTGATCAGCGAGGACGATGAACGCCGCGCGCTGGACGAGATCCAGAAGCTGACCGATAGCTATATCGCGAAGCTGGATCAGGCCGTCAAGACCAAGGAAAAAGAAGTCCTGGAAATCAAGTAGCGCAGGGGGCCGCTCCCTCACGGTCGCGGTTCAGTTCCGCTCCATTCAGAACCGCTCCATTCAGAACCGCTCCATTCAGAACCGCGCGCGTTAGCAAGCGGGCCTTTACGCCGTCGCCGAATCCGCCTCACGCGGGAAAGCGGGATCGGCGAGCACTTCCTCCGCCTGGCGCGCATGCCGTTCCGTGTGTGCCCCAAGAAACAAGAGCCACTGGTAGCAATCCAATTCGCCCAGGTGCGGATGCGCGAAGTAATGGCTGCGCAGATCGCCCTGGGTCACGGCCACGAAACGCAGACTGCGCTCGCGGGCGGCTTCAAACTGCCGAAGCAAAGCCTCAAAATCCGTCCAGCGCCTGGCTGGAAGAGCCTCCGGCGGAGCCGTGCGGCGAGTTGACCGGCTGGGGACGCGCGAGAGCACCACGTCGTCCGGCGTGCCCTCGGGCTGAGCCGGGGATTGGGGCGGATCGAGCACCGATACCTGAATCCTTTTGAGAACGGCTTTCTCCACGATCGACACGTGCTCCACACAATCGGCCACCGACCAGCGATCTGCGGCAGGACGAAAGCGCTGTTGCTCCTTACTCAATCCCACCACGATCTCTAGCAGCCGTTCACGGCTGGCCGCGAGGTACCGCAGCAGAAACTCACGCTCCGCCTTTTCCACGGTTCCCCTCGCTTTCCGCATTGGCGCCTGCTCCGCTATGAACACGCACGCCGGCCGTCCGGCTGGAGGGGTATTCCAGAACCAATGTCCCGGCCCGATCGGTTGCGATTTCTCGCATCTCCTCATCGTCAGTCTCGACCAAGTATGGATACTGCGGCTTCAAACCGATCACTAGCGCTGTCCCGCCTTCCGTTGAAAATTGCACCGTTGTTTGTAACTGAAAAGCAGCGCGTCCGAAAATGACGCTCGTTTCCCCGATCTGCACCGGCGTGGGAGTCGTCGCGCCTGCTGTCGCAGTAGCCTGGTCAACGACCGTGAGCCGGCCCCCCCGGAACAACTCCGCCTCTCCGCCATACAACCCAAACCAATCGGCGTCTTCGTCCCAGGCGGACCGGACGAACAACGCACCGGAGTTCTGGTCATGAAACACCAGTGGAAGCTGAAAGTAGCTAAGTCCGGGCTGGTAGGGATTGGCCCACAGAAACTCATACGGCGCGCCGTAGGAAGTCATTAAAGAGAAACGATCCTGGATCAGCCAGCCTTGCAGGAACTGATTCTCCAGGCCATTGGTATCGTACGCCACCATGCTCAGACCGGCCGCCCGCCCCAGCGCGGCCCGCTTCAGATCGGGCTGGGCTTTGCTCGCGTCCATACTGCCCAGATACATCGGGATGCGGAAGTCGTTTTCGGGCGCGCGGTACGAGGCCGGGTAGTTCCCGATCACCAGATACTTCGGCAGATATGCGAAGTAGCCGGGAGAGACGTCGCGCAGATCGATCTTCAGATTGTCGCGGATGGCGTGCAGTATTTCAAGTAACGGGTAAATCTCTGGTAGCGTCGGCTTCGTTCCGCCATTTCCCAGGGACCGGGCAAATCCTCCGCGCCACCAATGCTCAATCAGATCGCTGAGCACCGCTTCTTCCGGGTGCGTGGGATCGTCGGCTGTGGCGATCGTGGCCAGGATACGATCACGGCGATCCGGCATCCCGTCGCCGGTCCGCTTTTGCGCCAGTTGGTGGATCTTGGCGGCCAGCGCCGCCGATTGCTGAGGGCCCAAGATCGGCTGGCACCAATCGTAGACCAACGAGAGCTGCCGTAAATCGTCTGTTGCTGTCGAGCCCACGCCCAGCGCCCACTGGACGGCTCGTTTGCCCTCGGTTTCGTCGCCTGAAACGGCGTAGTAGAGCGCCAGAGCGAAGCCCGGTTCGGGCAGGGAAGCCGAGCCTTTCACCAGCAAATCAAACTGCCGCCAGCGCCGGGATTGGCGTTCCCGCTCGCGTTTGAGCAGCCGGAGCCGCTGCGGGGTCAGGATCAATCGGGGATGCTCGGTATACACTCGGTACTCGTCGTCGGTTTGGCTGCTGAGGGGAAGAACCAGCAAGCTGGCAAGAACGAGAGCGCGCGGCGAGCAATCCCAAATCAGCAATCCCAAATCCCCAAGCCCTACATTGTGTCACACTGACACAGTCCTGGCAGCCTGCCGCCCCGAAGAATCGTTAGTGTCATTTGAAAACAAAGGAAAAACCAGTGGTGCCCCGCGTGCACTTGAAGGGTCCGAATTGATGAAGTGACCTTTGAAACCTGCCCTCTGCTTGCAATGCGTGGGACGGGGTCATGGGCGGGCTGGTGAACGGCGTGCTTGCGGGAACCAGGTGTGAGAGATTTGCAACCGCTCTGGGCTCTGAACGGCGAGTTGCAACAGAGGGATTTTTTTGGGTCGCTTCGTGAGTTGTTTCATTATGATGAAACCGATCCGTCACTCATTTCGGAATGGTTTCGGCGGCGCTTGGCGCTCAGGGCGAGGATAGCAGGACGCGGGCCTCGCCAGGATGGAGCTGAAAGCTAGTTTCCGGCCAGACGTGCCGATGCTAGATCCTGACCGCACCGGAACCGGCGGCTTCGACAGTCCTCACCAGCCGGCCCCCGGTGCGGGTTTCTTCAAACACGTACAGTGTAATCGAAGATCATTAACGTTACAAGCTAGTTATAAGCCGCTGCAGCTCCTGTTTCTACCGGGGTGATGCGATCTTTCTTCTGCTCTATAATCAGAGCAAGGCAAATCATGATTTCTCGGGTCGCCGTCTCTCTATTAGTGGTTGTGTCGTTGTACTCTCAATCCGCGACCCCACCGGCGCAGAAACCGGACGTAGCCCCCAATAGCCAATCCCCAACCCCGCCTCCAATTCAGGTGCAGGTGAACGAAGTCATCGTTCCGGTGACGGTCACCGATGAAAAAGGCCGCTTCGTATCGGATCTGGATCAAAAAGACTTCACCATCTTCGACGAAGGCAAGCAGCAGGAGATCCAGTTTTTTACGCGTGAGCGCAGCCAGCCTGCGGTGATCGGATTCCTGATGGATCTCAGCAACTCCAGCCGGCTGCATTGGAAGAGCTATCAGGACGCGGCGGTGGAGCTGGTGCAAAACCTGATTCCCGGCGACAACCCGAAGTTCAGCGGCTATCTGATCGGCTATTCCAATGGCGCGGAGCTGCTGAAGGACACCAACACGGATCCCGAGCCGATGGTGCAAAAGCTGCAAAAGCTGAAGCCCAGCGGCGGGTCGGCGTTGTACGACGCGATTTACATGGCCTGCACCAGCCGCAAGCTGATTCAAGGCGAGCCCATCGAGCCGCGGCGCGTCCTGGTGATCATTGGCGACGGGCATGACAACGCCAGCAAGAAGACGCTGGACGAGGCGCTAGAAATCGCGCAACGGAATCTGGTGACCATCTATGGCGTGAGCACGATGGCCTTCGGATTCGGGAGCGATGGCCAGAAGAATCTGACTCGGCTGGCGGAAGAAACCGGGGGGCGCGTGGAATACCCGCTGGAAAACGTATACAAGGATGTGGCCGGGTTCCTCTCGACGCCCTCCGATGAAGGCAATTATGCGCTCAAGGTCGGCACCGGCCAGTACGCGGCGGAGCTGGCCAACGGGATGTATCGCGCGGTGGAAGCCGTGGTGGGCGAGGTGACCACGCAGTACATCATCCGTTACGTTCCGAATTCAAGTGATGCCAAGAAACAGTTCCGGGAGATCGAAGTGAAGGTCGATATAGGGAACGTGAAGGTGCGGGCCAGGAAGGGATATTACCCGTTTGCAGTTCCATGATTCCTCCGCACAACGGACCGTCGCCGCGGCGTTGCCGCGCCCGGCCTGTGCTCTAGATTCCTCCGAATTTTACCGATAAGCCTCACTGAACCCCCCATGTCAACCTTGGCCGCCACTCTCCAAACCCGGTCGGCCAAGTATTGCATCGTCCAGGCCGAGACGGCGGAACAGGGCCTGGTGAACCTCGGCGTCCTCCTGCAAGATCAGGAAACCGACTCCTTGCGTCTGCGTTTTCGGCGGGATCTGGCATCTCTGGCGGAAGAGGAAGACCTGGACGTTCTTAGCGCTTTAGGCGACGATATCGCGACGAAAGCGCAGGAGCTGGGCGCGGAGAAGCTGTTCGAGTACCTGGAATCCAACCTTTCAAACGCCATCCGGGTGACGGATCGCGAAGAGATTTTGGTGGACGACTTCGGACGGGCGCTCGACCGGCTGTATCTGAAAAACGTCCAGAGCAATGTGCTCGAATTCCGAACCCACTTGCCGCGCTATTCGCTGCGGGCGGCGGCCGGAAAGTTTCTCGAAAATCAGGAGATTTCAGAAGACGGGTGGGTAGAAGCGCCCGAGGACCTGCGCCTGAGTCCCGACATGTTTGTCGGGGACATAGTGGGTCATTCGATGGAGCCAACCATACCCGACGGCTCGCTGTGCGTGTTTCGCTACGGCGTCGCAGGCTCACGGCAGGGCCGGCTGGTGTTGGTGGAGAATCTTGAGACCGGCGGCAACGATCGCTACGCCGTGAAGCGCTACCAAAGTACGAAAATTGAATCCGCAGAAAGCTGGCGACACGGACGTATTCGTCTCGAATCGCTCAATCCCGACTATCCCTCCTGGGATCTGGATCCGGACGAAGAGAAATACCGCGTCATCGCCGAGTTCGTCCGCGTGCTGGACTAAGCTTTGGCAGCCAACTGGCGCACCACGTACGGCAAAATCCCGCCATTGCGATAGTATTCGGCTTCTTGCGGCGTGTCGATTCGTACGACGACTTTGAACATTTTTTCTCCGGCCCGCACCCGGGCTTTCGTGCCGGACGCGACCGCTTGCACGATGCCTTCGATGGAGTAAACCTCGAAGCCCGTCAATCCCAGCGACTCGCGATTCTGCCCCGGGAGAAACTGCATCGGCAGCACGCCCATCCCAACCAGATTCGAGCGATGGATGCGCTCAAAGCCCTCAGCAATCACGGCTCGAACCCCCAGCAGCAGCGTGCCCTTAGCCGCCCAATCGCGCGACGAACCCGAGCCGTATTCCTTCCCCGCGATGATCAGCAGCGGCGTGCCTTCGGCTTGGTACTTCACCGATGCGTCGTAGATCGACATCTTCTCACCCGTGGGCACGTGCGTGGTCCAGCCGCCCTCGGTTCCAGGGGCGAGTTGATTGCGCAGGCGAATGTTGGCCAGCGTTCCGCGCACCATGACTTCGTGATTGCCGCGGCGCGCACCGTAGGAGTTAAAATCGCCGGGCTTCACGCCATGCGCGATCAGGAATTTACCCGCGGGACTGTCGGCGGGAATGTTGCCGGCGGGCGATATGTGATCGGTAGTTACCGAATCGCCCAGCATCGCAAGCACGCGAAGACCCGAAAGATCTTGCACTGACGTCCGAGGGTCCACCATGGTTTCGAAATAGGGCGGTTTGCGGATGTAGGTGGATTTCTCCGACCAATCGTATTGATCGCCGGTCGGCACCTTCACCGAGTTCCAGCGCTCGTCGCCCTGGAACACTTCCGAATATTGTTTCTGAAACATCTCGGCGCGCACCGATTTTTTCACGGCCGCCTGCACTTCTTCGCTGGTCGGCCAGATGTCCTTCAGGTATACGCCTTGGCCGTTTTGGTCCGACCCGATGGGCTCAGTTTGTAGATCAATGTCGACTCGCCCCGCCAGCGCGTACGCCACCACCAGCGGCGGCGACGCCAGATAGTTCGCGCGCACCAGGGAATTAATGCGGCCTTCGAAGTTGCGATTGCCGCTCAGCACCGCGGCCACGGTCAGCTTGCCCTTTTGAACCGCTTCCGCAACCGGCTCCGGTAGCGGCCCGCTGTTGCCGATGCAGGTGGTGCAGCCGTAGCCCACCAGGTTGAATTTCAACTGTTCGAGATAGGGCGTGAGTCCCGCGTCGTTCAAATAATCGGTGACAACTTTCGATCCGGGCGCCAGGCTCGACTTCACCCAGGGCTTGGTCTTGAGTCCTCGCTCGACGGCCTTCTTGGCTAACAAACCGGCCGCGATCATGACCGACGGATTGGAGGTGTTGGTGCAACTGGTGATGGCGGCAATCACCACCGAGCCGTCTCGAATGGTCGACTTCGAGCCATTTGTAGCCACCTCTGCCGTTTTCTGGGCCGCGTTGAGCGTATCCAGGAAATTCTTCTTCACGTCTGGAAGATTGATGCGATCCTGCGGCCGCTTGGGGCCCGCCATGGAAGGAACCACGGTGCCGAGATCCAGTTCCAGCGTATCGGAATATTCGGGATCGGGCGATTCGGGAGTCAGGAACAAGCCCTGCGCCTTGGCATAGGCTTCGACCAGCGCGATTTGTTCGGCCGAGCGATTCGAGAGCCGCAAATAATCCAGCGTCTGATGATCGATGGGAAAGAACCCGATGGTCGCGCCATATTCGGGCGCCATGTTGCCGATAGTGGCGCGATCGGCCAGGGGCAGGGCAGCCACGCCGGGTCCATAGAACTCGACGAATTTGCCGACTACGCCCTTCTTACGCAACATCTGAGTGACGGTGAGGACCAGATCGGTCGCGGTGCAGCCTTCCGCGAGCCGTCCTTTTAGCTTGAATCCGACTACTTCCGGGAGCAGCATCGAGATGGGCTGGCCGAGCATGCACGCCTCGGCTTCGATGCCTCCGACGCCCCAGCCGACCACGCCCAGGCCGTTAATCATGGTGGTGTGCGAATCGGTGCCGACCAACGTATCGGGATAGGCAAGCACGGGCGACTGCTTGCGATCGGTGAAGACCACTGGCGCCAGATATTCCAGATTCACCTGGTGCACGATGCCGGTATCGGGCGGCACCACGCGAAAATCCTGAAACGCTTTCTGACCCCAGCGCAAGAACGCATAGCGCTCCTGATTGCGCTGGAATTCGAGCAGCGCATTGACGCCGAATGCGCCGGGCGTGCCGAACTCGTCTACCTGAACAGAATGATCGATCACCAGATCGGCGGGGATCAGCGGATTGGCTCGCTTGGGATCGGCGCCCATGGCGCGGAGCGCGTCTCTCATTGCCGCAAGATCCACCACGCAGGGCACGCCGGTAAAGTCTTGCAGCAGCACGCGCGCTGGGCTGAAGTTGATCTCTTTCGCCTGCGCGCCGATTTTCCATTGCGCCACGTACTCGATATCGGAGGCCTTGACGGTCGCCCCGTTTTCGGTGCGCAGCAGGTTTTCGAGCAGGATCTTGATGGAATAAGGAATGCGGGAAACGTTCACGCCGCGCTTCTGTAAGGCTTCAAGCGCGTAGTAGCGGTACTGGCTGCCTCCGACGGTGAGTGTGGAAGCAGCACCAAAGCTATTCGATTGTGTCATTTATTTCTATTGTAGTCCGCGCGGGGAAGTGTCACATGTATTCAGGCACTGCGATGCCCAACACCGCCAGCGTCCGCTCCAGTCGCCGCCGCACGTAGTCCGTCATCCACAGCAGGAACACCCGTTTCTCCCGATTCTCTTCGCTCAGCACCTGATATCCGTGATAGAAGTTGTTGAACGCCTGCGCGAGCTGGAAGGCGTATTTCGCGACGTGCGCAGGCTCGCCCGAAGCGATGGCGCGCTCGATAGCTGAGTCCGATTTGGACGCCATCAAAAGCAATTGCCAGAAATCTTCAGAGGCCAGCTGACGCGCCAGCGCCGCTTGATCGAGTTCCCGCGCGAAATCGGGCATTGCTTCGCCTCGCTCGGTGAGTTTACGCAGGATGTTCCCGGCCCGCACCGCCGTGTATTGCACATATGGCCCGGTATCGCCTTCAAAGCTCAGCGCCTCTTGCAGATCGAACGCGATCACCGAATTGCGCGTGAACTTCAGCATGAAATACCGCAGCGCCCCGATGGCGATTTGCGTCGCCACTTTCTTCCGCTCTTCGGCTGGCGCTTCCGGATGCCGTGAGTCCACTTCTTCCAGCGCCTTTTCTATCAGCTTGTCGATAAGATCGTCGGCTTTGACGCCAAGGCCCTTGCGGCCCGACACCTCGACGTAGGCTTTATTCTTGTCTTCTTCAGATAGCTCGATTCCCAACTCGACGCACGTGCCCGGCGTCAGCGCGACCATCTCGTAAGAAAAATGAATGGACCGGTCAGCCTGTTCGTTATAACCGAGGGCGCGCAAGCCCGCCACCACCACGTCCTGCAAGTACGACTGGCGCGAATCGATGACGTTAAAGACGGAGTCGCCATGGCCGAATTGATGTTGGGGTGCGGGTTGCTCGCGGCCGGTTGTAATGTACACGTTTTGATCAGGCCAGAACATGTAGTAAAAGTCCTTCCCCAACAATCCGAACTTCCAAAGCTGATAGGCGATGTCCTTGCCGACATAGGTGACGGTATTGTTCGAACGCACGATCACTTTGCTGTCGTCGGTATCTTCGCCCGTCTGCTCCTTGAACGCGCTGGCAGGCATCACCCAGCAGCCTTTGTTCTTGCCTTCGGTCTCCAGGTAAATGGCTTTGCGCTCTTTTAACTGCGCGAAGGCTGACTCCCAGAACTTCAGGTAGAGAATCTCGCTTTCGCGCGGAAGCAAGTCGTAGCTGACGCCGAGCCTGGCCATGGTGTTGAGGTGATAGCCGACGATTACCTCGCTGACCATCGACGCAAGCTGCACGAGTTCACCCTCCCGATGCTCAATGGCATGCAGCGTGACACTCCGCCATTCCTTCAGATCAGCGTGCGCGGACACTTCGGCATAGAGCTCCCAGCAGTAGTAATCGAATCTCACGCTCTGCACGAGCTTGACAACGTCGTCATAGGACATCTTCCGTAGAAAATGAAAGCCCGCCACCACATCCGCCACTTGCACGCCCGTATTGTCGATGTAATTCTGCACTTCCACCGTCCGCCCGCGCGCCCGCAGCATGCGCACGAACGTGTCGCCCAGCACGGCGTTGCGCAGATGTCCGATGTGCGCGGCCTTGTTGGGATTGATGTTGGTGTGCTCGACAATAATCTTCCCTGAAACCGGCTCGCCGGTTTTGTTCGCTGTGTGCAGTATGCCGTAACCGTACGCTCCACGATCCAGCCGCACGTTGATGTAGCCGTTGCCCGCCACCTCCAACGCCGCTACGCCTTCGATCGCCCCCAACCCCGCCACCAGCTCGGCTGCGATCGCGCGCGGCGCCTGCTTGAGCTGACGCGCCAGATGAAACGCAACCGGAATCGCCAGTTCGCCAAAGGACGATTGCTTGGGCTGCTCCAGGGCGCCAGCGCCTGCGACGCCATACTTGGTCGCCACGTATCCGGACACGCGTGCGGAAATGTTCTTTTCGATGGAATGAAACACTGTCTATAAGTATGCAGTAGAGGCTCTTAGCTCCGCACACGATATAATGGGACGTGCCCAAGGTTACGATTGACGGAAAGACAGTGGAATTCGAATCAGGGAAACTGCCCTATCACGAGCACGGCAAACCCGAATCGATTCTGGATGTCTGCCTCAACTTTGGAATGCATCTTGAACACGCTTGCGGCGGAAATTGCGCCTGTACCACCTGCCACGTGATCGTCACGAAGGGAATGGAAAACCTTTCCGAGATGGACGAGGACGAAGAAGGCGATCGCCTCCAAATGGCCCCCGGGCTCACACTGCGATCGCGCCTCGGATGCCAGTGCGTGGTGGAAGGCGACGTCGAAGTCGAGATTCCGTCCTGGAACATCAACTACGTCAGCGAAGGCGGCGGCTCCATGAACCTGGGCAACGCCATTCCCGCCCCGGTTGGCAACAAGTAGAGCAGTATTACTTCAAGTACTAAGGCCAAACCCTTGCCTAACGGTTAGTTACTCCACGAAATCCATTAAAACTTTTGGTCCATACTGCCGATCTAAGTTAGTCGAAGCTAAGATCGCGCGGGTCCGGCAACTTGAACAGGAAAGCCAAATCGTATATCGCGGCTGTCCTGCTGGCAGGTCTATCTCTGCTGGCCTATGAACTTGCGGGTTTTCATACAGATAACCTGGTTCGTTTCCTCGTATTCTTCGCGGTCACGCTGGGCACTTCAGGCCTGAAAGTTCGTTTGCCGGGCGTCACGGGCGCCGTTTCGGTGCACTTTGTGTTCGTGCTGGCCGCCGTGGCCCAGCTCTCGCTCCCCGAAGTCCTGGCGTCGGGAGTGGCGGCGGCGCTGGCCCAATGCTACTGGAAGCCCGAAAAACGGCCCAATTGGATCCAGGTGGCCTTCAACGTCGCCGACTCGGCGCTGGCCTTCTCCGCAGCCTATGTCACCTACCATCTGGCCCTGCTGAACAATCCGGACGTCGGCGTCATTGGGCGCTTGATGATGGCTTCCATAGTGCTGTTTCTCACCAACACCGGCGCTGTCGCCATCGTAATCGCGCTCACCGAGAACAAGTCGCCCTGGAAGCTCTGGAAGGAATCCTACTTCTGGTGTTTCCCCTACTACCTGGTGGGCGCCACGTTGGTGGCGGGCATGGGCTATGTGAGCCGCTGGCTCGGGTGGTTCACCGCGCTGGGCATTCTGCCGGTGGTGCAAGTCATCTATCGCTCCTACCGGCTATACTTCGGGCGGCTGGAATCGGAGAAAAAGCACGCCGAGCAAATGGCGGCGCTCCACTTGCGAACCATTGAGGCCCTGGCACTGGCCATCGACGCCAAGGACCATACCACGCACGATCACCTTCAGCGGGTGCAGGTCTACGCCATGGAAACCGGCAAGGAACTGGGCCTCGGTCCGGAAGAAATGCAGGCCCTGCAGGCCGCGTCCCTGCTGCACGACATCGGAAAGCTGGCCGTTCCCGAGCACATCATTTCGAAGCCCGGCAAGTTGACGCCGGAAGAGTTCGACAAGATGAAGATCCACCCGGTGGTGGGGGCCGAGATCCTGGAGCGCGTGGAATTCCCGTACGCGGTGGCGCCGATTGTGCGCTCGCACCACGAGAGATGGAATGGCGCAGGCTATCCGGATGGGCTGAAGGGCGAGGAAATTCCCATTGGAGCGCGCATCCTGGCGGCGGTCGACTGCCTGGACGCGCTGGCGTCCGACCGGCAGTACCGGCGCGCTCTGCCGCTCGACGAGGCCATGCAGGTGGTGTCGAAGGACTCCGGTAAAGCCTTCGATCCGCGTGTGGTGGAAGTGCTGGAGCGCCGCTACCGCGAGTTTGAGCAAATGGCTCACAAGGGCGACGGCGTGAAGTCGCTGGGGACTCTTTCCACCGACATCAAGGTCGAACGCGGCGACGCGCCCGCCACCGGTTTTGAAAGCATGGCGGCTCCGGTAGCCAAGAGCCCCGCAACGTCCACAGGCGGTAGCGACCCGGTGGGCGCTATTGCGGCTGCGCGCCATGAAGTGCAGTCGCTTTATGAACTGGCGCAGGCCGTGGGCGATTCGCTGCGCCTCAGCGACACACTCTCGCTGCTGGCGGGACGCATCAAGCTGCTGGCGCCCTACGATTCGCTGGTGGTCTACCTGGTGCAAGGCAAGATCCTGACGCCGGCTTACGTCACTGGCGAGGACGCGCGCCTGTTTTCGTCGCTGGCTATTCCCATTGGCGAGGGGCTCTCCGGTTGGGTGGCTGAAAGCCGCAAGCCTATCGTGAACGGGAATCCGTCCGTGGAACCGGGCTACTTGAAAAAGCCGGGGGCGTTTAGCAGGCTCAATTCAGCGCTTGCGGTTCCGCTGGAAGACTGCGATTCCGTCATCGGCGTTCTGGCGCTATACCATTCCGATCGCGACGCCTACTCGCGAGATCAGCTCCGGGTTTTGCAAGCGGTGAGCAGCAAGCTGACGGCTGCCATTGTCAGCTCGCTCAAGCACGAACAAGCCAAGGCCGTTTCAAATGTCGACGAATTGACGGGGCTGCCCAACGCCCGCGCGCTGTTCCTGTACCTGGATGCTGAAATCGCGCGCTGCACCCGCAGCGATTCCACGCTCGGGATCGTGGTGTGCGACATCGACGGCTTCAAGCGGGTGAACGACCGGCATGGGCATATCACCGGCGACCAGTTGCTGCGCAGCATCGGCCCGCAGCTCCGCCAGTCCTGCCGCGGGTCCGACTATGTAGCGCGAGTGGGCGGGGACGAGTTTGTGGTGGTCATGGGGGACCTCGGCAGCGCCGCCGCCGAGCAGCGCATGCGCGATTTCGACCGCATTGTGCGCGAGGCCGGACGCAGCCTGTGTGGTGAGGAGATCGTCTCGTTGAGTTGCGGCTGTGTCCATTTCCCCGCCGACGCCGCCACCGCCGAGCAGCTGCTCGCCGAAGCCGATCGACGCATGTACAAGCAGAAGCAGGAACACCAGGCGGCCGCGCCGGTGCGAACCGCCGAAGTCGCCTGACGGGCTACTTCTTCAGCCAAAGGTCTATTTCTTGAGCCACAGATCTAGAAACCGGTCCGCTAATTCCTGCGGTACATTGGCCGTCACCTTGGCCTGTTGCTGCTGCTGCGTCACCTGGATGGCATCGTAGAGCTTGAGCATCTCCGGCTGATCGTCGCGTGTGTTCAGACGGCCAAAGCCAATCAGGCCGCGCAGCATGTCGTGGATGAACCGGGCATCGCGCTCGGTTGTACAGTTCACCTCCGCCAGGCCGTCGATGCCATGCGTCAGGTTCAAACCCAGCGCGGCGCTGTCCACCGACCGCAGAGCTTGCAGCACGTTGCCCAGGTTTCCTTCGCGCGGCAAGGGCAGGTTCAAGCGTTCGATGCCGCCAGTGAGAGCCGCGTAAATCTGATCCCCCGCCGGCAGGGTGCGCAACTGCTGGCGAAGGTTCGGCGGAAGCCCGGATGCGGTTCGATCGATCAGAGCGTGAATCTGGGCGGGTGGTCCGGCTGCGGCCGTCGACTCGTCAATAAGCACGATGGCTGCTCGATCATCCCCAAACAAGGCGTGCCCTTTGTACTTCGATGGCGTGACGCCTTTCGACTTGAAGCGCGCCTCCAAATCAGAGACGCGAAACTTCCCGCGCACCAGCAGCAGCGCGGTCTTGCCGCTGGAGCACAACAACGCCTCCGACAAATCCTTGCGGGGGTCCAGACCGGTCTGTTTTTGGAACTCGTCGAGCTGCGGAAGAGGGACGCGCGTTATCAGCTTTTGATAAACAGCCGTGTCGCGCAGCGCGGCCAAGTCGATTCCCAGCACCACCACGGTGTCTGAGGGAACCAAGGCTTCCAGCGCCGGACTGATGTGCAGAGAAGCGGATTGTTTGGGCTGGCAAGCGGCCAGCGCGAGGCAGCACAGCGCTGCGAACAAGAGCACCGACTCCCTTACGGTCGCGGCTCGGTAAGACACTAGAAATCCCTTCGCTGGAAAATCCACAGTGCCGCCCCCAGCGTTGCCAACCCAAACAGCGCGGACGTCCAGATGGGCGTGTATCCCGCGAATGTCCCGCTCTGGATGGCGTCCAGCGTTATCTTGCCGAGCTCGTAGACTTTCGGCAGCGAATAGTAAAGAACACGCCACACGTTGCGCGACCATTCGGAAGACAGCAGGCGCATCATCAGATTGGTCTGCGCCAGAATCGGGCTGATGATCATGAGCGCCACGGTGATCATGGTCGCGGCAGCGGCGCTTTCGAGCGTCACGCCAATCAGAACCACCACCGACAGCAAGACGGCAAAGATGAAAGTTGTGGTGGCAATCGCAATCAGGAATGCGGGCGACCAAATGCCGGTCTTCACTCCCAAAATGGTCCACACGCCCAGCACCAGATAGATGCTGTTCAGCGAGACCACCAAGACATTGCCGAGGAAGCGGCCGAGCAATAAATGTGTGCGGGACAGTGGCTTCGAGAGCAGCAGCTCGATGCGTCCAGGTTCAAGCACGCTCGGAACCAGTCCGGACGAAGCGAAGACTGCGAGAAACATTCCGAAGGTATAGAGGAACGACGCGATGCCGCCGTAGACTCCACGCACCATACGGTCCACGTCCGGGTTGCCGCGAGTTTGCTGTCCAAATAGCGACACCGTTGCGGTGGCGCCCGCGACGATGTCGATTTTCAGCAGGAACAGGAAGAACAGGATCATCAGGGTGGACAGCGCAAACAGCACCCAGAAGATCTTGCGGGCCAGCGCCTCGCGGAATGTATCGCGAATGAGAGCCAGAGTCAGCATGGCCTTACTTGTTCTCCACCGTTCGCACGAATACTTCCTCCAGCGTGCTGGTGGTTGGCGCCAGCGATTCGATCTCGCACTGTTGCGCCCGCAGCAGATCCACGGCGTTGTTCACCAGCTCGCGGCTCGAAAACTGGAAGTCGACCAGGCCGTCGCGCGCGGCCATGGACGTTGCTTTGGCGCGTAGTTCCTCGGTAAGAACGTCGCTTGGCTTGGCCACGGTCAACTTGTAGCCTTTTCCGGCCGTGAGGTCTTGCATCTTGCCTGTCAGCGCCACTTTTCCTTTGTGCAGGATCGCCACTTCCCGGCACAGCGTTTCCACCTCGGCGAGCAGATGCGAGTTCACGAAGATCGTGACGCCCTGGGATTCAAAGCGTCCCAGAAGCTCGCGGATCTCGCGCCGGCCCACCGGGTCGACGCCATCGGTGGGTTCGTCCAGGATCAGCATCGAAGGCGAATGAATTAGCGCCTGAGCCAGGCCCAACCGCTGCAGCATGCCCTTCGAATATTTGCCGATGCGCATGGCGCCCCATTGGCTGAGGCCGACCAGCTCCAATTGCTCCGGGATCAGCTTTTTCCTTTGAGCGGCGCTGACGCCCGAAAGAGACGCGTAGAAATCGAGCATTCCAGAGCCCGTAAAATAAGTTGGGAAACGATGGTTCTCGGGTAAATACCCGATCGGACGGCGCGCCTCGGGATCGCTGGCGTTGCGTCCAAAAATCAGGGCGCTGCCATTGGTTTGCCGGACCGCCGAGAGCAGGGTCTTCACGAAAGTGGTTTTTCCAGCGCCGTTCGGCCCCAGCAGGCCGAAGGTGGTTCCCCTGGGTACCCGCAAGGAAACGCTGTCAATAGCCCGAACCTCGCGTCCGGACCATCGCGCGCGATAGATCTTTGTGAGATCCTGGGTTTCGATGGCGTATTGAGAGTCCACTGGCACGGGGGTCTACTCATTAGGATACGCAGGAAGCCAGGCGGTTTGTTCCCAGAGGTTGGAAATCCCGACTCCGCGGGGTATGGCGCTATACTTTTTAAATGTGTGAGCGAACATCGTAAAATAAGAAAAAACAATTCGAATGACATCTACCACAACAGCTAACCCGCTGCTACAAATTCAATTTAAAATTCCCTTCAATCAGATTCGCGCGGAATACGTCGAGCCGGCCATCGCCGAGCTGCTGGCGGACACGCGCGCGGAACTGGACCGGCTGCTCGCGGAACCTGGCCCGCGCACCTTCGCCAATACCATGCGGCGGCTGGATCATCTCGCTGAGCGCCTGGAATACGCCATGCAAATCATCCGCAATCTGGAGGCGGTTGCCACCACGCCCGAGTTGCGCGCCGCCTACAACGCCGTCCAGCCCCAGGTGAGCGAATTCTATTCGTCCCTGCCGTTGAACGAAGCGCTGTGGGGCGCCGTGCAGGGCTATTCGCACACTGGCGAAGGCCTGAATTTGACCGGCCTCCGCAAGCGATTCCTGGCAAAGACAATCGACAATTTCCGGCGTCATGGCGCCGAATTGGACGCCGCCGGTAAGAAGCGCATCGCCGAGATCGACGTCGACCTGACCAGGCAGACTATTCGCTTTTCGGAAAATGTGCTGGACTCGACCAATCAACATGAGTGGGTGATCACCGACCAACACCAGCTCGCGGGTTTGCCCGAGAGCGCGCGGGCCATGGCGCGTTCCAGTGCCGCTTCCAAGGGTCTGGCCGAACCTTCCTGGCGCTTTACCCTGCAAGGGCCCAGCTACCTGGCTGTAATGACATATCTGGACGACCCGGAGCTGCGGCGGAAGGTCTATGAAGCCTTTGTCAATCGCGCGACGGAGGAGAAGTACGACAACCGGCCCATCTTGCGGCGAATTTTGGAACTCCGCCGTGAAAAAGCGCGCCTGCTTGGCTATCGTGACTTCGCGGATCTGGTGCTCGAAGATCGCATGGCCCATACCGGTGGCCGGGCCATGCAGTTCCTGGGCGATCTGAAGGCCAAGACGCTGGCGCAATTTCACCAGGAGAACGCGGAGCTGCTGGCGTTTTCAGGGCGCGCGAAACTGCACCCCTGGGATATCGCATATTATGCGGAAAAGCAGCGCGCGGCTCTCTACGATTTCGACGAAGAGGCTTTACGGCCGTATTTCCCGCTGGACCGCGTGGTCAACGGGATGTTCGAGATAGTCCAGCGCCTGTACGGCATCCGCGTGGTGGAAAAGGCGGGCGTGCCGGCCTGGGACGCGCAGGTGAAATATTACGAGATTTACGACGAAAGCCATCCTTCCGGCAATTGTCTGGTCGGCGCGTTCTACGCCGACTGGTTTCCCCGCGAGAACAAGCGCGGCGGCGCGTGGATGGATGTTCTGATCACCGGCCTGCCGCGCGGCGATGGCCAAGATCCACATTTGGGACTGATTTGCGGCAACCTCACGCCGCCCACCGAAGATCGCCCGGCGCTGTTGACGCATCGCGAAGTGCAAACCATCTTCCACGAGTTCGGACACTTGTTGCACCATTGCCTGAGCAAAGTGGAAGTGCGCGGATTGGCGGGAGTGAACGTGGCCTGGGACTTCGTGGAGCTGCCCTCGCAAATCATGGAGAACTGGTGCTGGGAGCGCGAAGCTCTGGATTTGTTTGCGCGACACTACCAGACCGGCGCGCCCATTCCCGCCGAATTGTTGGACAAGATGCGCAACGCCCGCAATTTCCGGGCGGCCAACGCTCAAATGCGCCAGCTCGGATTCGGGTTCGTGGACTTGGCGCTGCATCGCGATGTCGATCCCAATTCCGGTGTCGACCTGCTGGCTTTCGCGCGCGGGATCCTGCAGGAATTCTCCGCGGCTGAGCTGCCGGAACACTACGCCATGATCGTGAGCTTCACGCACTTGTTCTCGAGCCCGGTGGGTTATGGCGCAGGCTACTATTCCTACAAGTGGTCCGAGGTCCTGGACGCCGACGCCTTCACCCTATTCCAGCGTGGTGGAATTTTCAGCCGCGAAGTAGGCGGCCGATTCCGCGAACGAATCCTCTCACGCGGCGACAGCGAAGATCCAGCCGAGCTGTACCGTAGCTTCATGGGACGCGATCCCGATCCGAACGCCCTGCTGGAACGTTCGGGCCTGTTTCAGAACCCCGCGCGTTAGCAAGGGGACCGCCCGTGTTACCAATGAATAGGGGTGATCGATGCGATCTAGCATTCGGCTCGGACGCTTGTTCGGTATCGAAGTCGGCCTCCACTACAGTTGGTTCATCATTGCGCTGCTGATCACCATGTCGCTGGGATCGCAATTCCAGGCGACCCACAAAGACTGGGGATCGAACGTCATCTGGGCGCTCTCCATCCTGACGGCGCTGCTTTTTTTCGTCGCCCTGCTGGCGCATGAGATGTCGCACGCATTGGTGGCGCGCACGCGCGGGCTGAGTACCAAGGCGATCACGCTGTTCGCCCTCGGCGGCGTGGCCCAAATCGAAAAGGAACCAGAAGACGCCAAGACCGAGTTTCTGGTCGGCATTGTGGGGCCGCTCTCAAGCGCCGTCATCGGCGTGGTCTCGCTCGGGGTGGCGTGGGCGCTCGGATGGCGCATGGGCTCGGCGCCCGAGACACCGCTGCACGCCATGTTCGTATGGCTGGGATACATCAATCTGTCGCTCGCCGCGTTCAACATGATTCCGGGTTACCCGTTGGATGGCGGCCGCATCTTGCGCTCCATTTTGTGGCTGACTTCGGGCGATCCCCTGCGCGCTACCCAGCGTGCCGCGGCGGTCGGCAAAGGGATCGCACTGCTGTTCATCGCCTTCGGAATTTTCCGCTTCTTTGGCGGTGCCGGTTTCGGCGGGCTTTGGATCGCCTTCATCGGATGGTTTCTGCTGCAAGCGGCGGCCGCCAGCTACAGCTCGGTTGCACTCACCGAAGGGTTGAAGGGAGTGAAGGTCAGCGACATCATGACCAGCGATTGCGAGACGCTGGACGGCAACATGAACGTCGAGCAGTTCGTGGAGAATTATCTGCTTCGTTCCGGACGCCGCTGTTTTGTGGTGCAACAGAGTGGCGAGATCGCCGGACTGCTGACGCCGCACGAGATCAAGGAACTGGAGCGGCCACGCTGGCCGTATATGACTCTTTCGGACGTCATGCGTCCGCTGGATCAGCTCCACACCGTGACTCCCGCCACGCCCGTGATGGAAGCGCTCGAGACCATGGGGCGGGATGACGTGAATCAGTTGCCCGTGGTCAGCGGCAAGCACTTGGATGGAATTATTACAAGGGCCAACGTGGTGCAATTTCTCCACACCCGCGCTGAGCTGAGGCACTGAGATTTCAGAACGACGAGCCAGCGTAAATTTTGGTAAAGTAGGCCCAGTGCGACCCGTTTTCGTCGCAGCCCTGGCTCTGTGCTGCTTCGCTGCCTCCAAGGACGATCAGGGATTTAACGGCCGGTGGGACATTACCGTAAGCGGGTTGTCCGCTCCGCACGGCTGGTGGCTGGAAGTGTCGGGCGCCGGGACGGAAAACCTGAAGGGCAAGTTCCTGGGCTCTCCCATGGGTTTGTTGGATGAAATTCCCAAGCTTTCGGTTTCCGAGGGAGAGCTTCGTTTTGCACTGGAAGCTCGCTTCCGGAAGGACCGCAATCCGGAGAAGGGTCTTTACTGGGCGCGCATGGAAGAGGGCAAACTCAAGGGCACATTTGAGATTGAAGGCGATCCTTCCTCTTACCTGGAATGGAACGGTGTTCGCGCGCCGGTGCTGCCGGAACACGACGACGGATCGTGGAAACGCGGCGACCCGGTGGTGCTCTTCGATGGCCGCGATTTGGCCGGCTGGGAGACCGTGCCGCCGGGACGGCCGGGCGGATGGGTAGTCAAAGACGGAGCTCTCACCGCACTTTTCGGAGCGCCCGATTTAATCTCCAGCAAGAAATTCCTCAACTTCGTGGTGGATGCCGAATACCGCATGGAACCGCGCAGTAACAGCGGCATCGGCCTGCGGGGACGCTACGAAATCCAGATCACCGACGATCCCGATCGTCCCGCATCCAATCGTGCGACCGGATCAATCTTGGGCCGCATTGCTCCTACGTTAAACGCCGAGCGGCCGGCCGGAGAGTGGCAGATGCTGGTGGCTCGCCTGGTGGGCCGCGAAGTCACCGTGATCCTGAACGGCATCCGCGTCATCAACCGGCAAAGCATCGAAGGTCCGACCGCGATCGCGCTCGACTCGAATGAAGCCGAGCCCGGGCCCATTCTGCTGCAGGGCAATCGCGGGACCGTGGAGTTTCGCCGCATCGTTGTTTATCCGCTCACCAAGAAGCCTTGAGCGTCCCCAAGCAAGCCCGGTTGTATCGCGTGCGAGGCCGGGTGCAAGGCGTCGGTTTTCGCTATTTTGTCGAGCATTCCGCGCAGGAGCTCGGTGTTCGAGGTTGGGTTCGCAACGACGATGACGGGAGCGTGGAAGTGTACGCCGTTGGTACGCCGGCGCAGATGTCAGAACTCGCCGGACTTCTGTGGAAGGGACCGCGCTGGGCCGAAGTTCGGGGCGTGGATGAGGCTGAAGCGCCAGTGGAATCGCACACCGGGTTTTTCGTGAGGCAATGAGAGCTAGGCCAGCAGCCGCGCGGCGTCTTTCGCGAAATAGGTCAGCACGAAATCGGCTCCGGCGCGGCGGATCGCCGTCAGTGATTCGAGAATTGTCCGGTCGCGGTCCAGCCATCCATTGTTGATGGCCGCCATCATCATGCTGAACTCGCCGCTGACCTGATACGCGCCGAGCGGCGTGGGGAAACGTTCGCGGGCCTCGCGGATGATATCGAGATAGGGCATGGCCGGCTTCACCATAATCACGTCGGCGCCTTCTTCGAGATCCAACTCGATCTCGCGCATGGCCTCCCGCGCGTTGGCCGGGTCCATCTGGTAGCTGCGCCGATCGCCAAATTGGGGCGTCGACTCGGCCGCTTCGCGGAAGGGTCCATAGAAGACCGACGCGTACTTGGCGGCATACGACACGATCGGAGTGTTCGTGAACCCGGCTGCGTCCAGCGCTTTACGAATAGCGGCCACGCGCCCGTCCATCATGTCGCTGGGCGCAACCATATCGGCTCCGGCGCGCGCATGCGACACCGCGCCTTTCGCCAGCCATTCGAGCGTAGGATCGTTTTGCACCTCGCCATCCACAACCAGTCCGCAGTGGCCGTGGCTGGTGTATTCGCAATTGCAAACGTCGGTCATGACGAGCAACTTCGGGACTTCACGCTTGAGGGCGCGCACGGCTTGTTGCACGATGCCATCGTCGGCGTAAGCGCCGGACGCCATGTCATCTTTGGTTTCCGGAATCCCGAACAGAATGACGCCGCCGATGCCGAGCGAGTGGGCTTCGGCGCATTCGGTTACTAGGCGGTCCACCGAAAGCTGGGCATGCCCAGGCATGGATTTGATCTCGCGGCGCACGCCCTCGCCCGGACAGATAAACAGCGGCAGGATAAAGTCGCCGGGATCAAGAACTGTTTCGCGAACCAGATTACGCAGCGCTTCGTTCGCGCGCAGACGCCGCATGCGGTGAAAAGGGAAGGCCACGGCTTCAGCCCTCCTGGATGGTGACGGACTTCAACTGGTCGCCCTGCGTAACCTTGTTGACCACGTCCTGGCCGGTGGTCACCTCGCCGAAAATGGTGTGTTTCCCATCCAGCCAGTCGGTGGCGATATGGGTGATAAAAAACTGGCTGCCATTGGTGTTCGGACCGGCGTTGGCCATGGACAGCGAGCCGATCTTGTGGCGATGCGGATTGTTCTTGGTCTCGTCTTCGAACTTGTAGCCGGGACCGCCGCGGCCACTGGCTGTCGGATCGCCGCCTTGAATCATGAAGTCGTTGATGACGCGATGAAACACGGTGCCATCATAGAAGCCTTCGCGGGCCAGGAAGACGAAATTGTTGACGGTCTTCGGGGCGTCCTTCGCGAAAAGCTTGCAGACGATTGTTCCTTTCGAGGTCTCCAACGTGGCCGTGTACTTTTTGGCCGAATCGATCGCCATCGCAGGCGGTTCTGAGTATTGCTTGGACATAGATTCAGTGTATCTGGGTCAAAGGCGCAGGTCGCGGCCGGTCATCTCTTTGGGCTGATTCTCGTCCAGGAAACTGAGGAGGGTCGGCGAGATGTCTTGGAGCGCGCCACCCGAGCGCAGTCGCGCGCCTGTTTCGGTCGCCAAAATGAATGGTACCGGATTCGTGGTGTGGTAGGTGTGCGGGCCTTTGGTGACGGGATCGATCATCATCTCGGCGTTGCCGTGATCGGCCGTGATGATCCATGAGCCACCGGAGCGTTTCAGAGCAGCGTAGATCTCGCCGAGCCCGGCGTCCACCGCTTCGACCGCCAGAACTGTGGGCGCCATTTTCCCGGAATGCCCCACCATGTCGGCATTCGCGTAGTTCATCACGATAACGTCGAAACTGCGCTGGTCGATGGCTTTGACCACCACCTCCGTGATTCCGGCCGCGCTCATCTCGGGCTTCAGATCGTAGGTGGCCACCTTAGGCGAAGCGATCAGTTCGCGGCTCTCCCCGGGATAAGGCTCTTCCTTGCCGCCGTTAAAGAAATAAGTCACGTGCGCGTACTTCTCGGTTTCAGCGACCCGCAGGTTTTTCCAGTTCAAACGCGCCATCACGTCCGCCAGAATGTTGTTGGGATGCTCGCGCGGCAGGACGAAGGGGAGGTGAAAACTCTTGTCGTACTCGGTCATGGTGGTGAAGTGCAGATTCTTCGGCATCTTCGCCTGCGAGATCGCCCCGAACCCGGGATCGGTGAGGGCCGTGGTCATCTCGCGGCCACGATCGGCGCGATAGTTGAAGAAGATGCAGGCATCATCGTCGCGAATCAAGCCCACCGGATGCTTGGCGGCGTCGACAATGGTCACCGGTTCGATGAACTCGTCGGTGACTCCGCGCTCGTAGGATTTCTTCACCGCGGCCACGGGATCGTCCGACTTGGTTCCGTTGCCAAGCACCATGGCTCCAAAGGCGCGCTCCACGCGATCCCAACGTTTGTCGCGATCCATGGCGTAGTAGCGGCCCGACACGGTTGCGATCTTGCCGACTCCGAATTGGCGGAGCTCCTTCTGCAGTTGCTCGAGATGCCCGGCGCCACTTTCCGGAGGCGTGTCGCGTCCATCCATGAAGCAATGCACGAATACCTCGGCCACTTGCTGCTGCTTGGCCATCTTGAGCAACGCGTAGAGGTGAGTGAGCAGCGAATGCACGCCGCCGTCACTGCACAGGCCCATCAGATGGAGCCGATGAGTTCGGGCGTGCTGCATGGAGCTCACCAGAACCGGGTTTTTGAAGAACTCGCCGGAAGCGATCATCCGATCGATGCGCGTGACATCCATGTAAATAATGCGGCCGGCGCCAATGTTCAAATGGCCCACTTCGCTGTTGCCCATTTGTCCTTCGGGCAATCCGACGGAAGGCCCCGACGTGCGCACCAGCGTATTCGGAAATTCACGCAGCAGCGCATCGTAAGTAGGCTTGCGCGCGGCGGCGATGGCGTTGCCTTCGATGGCAGAGGAAAATCCCCAACCGTCCAGAATAGTCAGGACCAGCGGCTTCTTTTGGCCGTGCATTATTGGTGGAACGCCTTTCGGCCGGCGAACTTGGCGGCGTCGCCCAGTTCTTCTTCGATACGCAGGAGCTGGTTGTACTTGGCGATGCGATCGGTGCGGCTGGCGGATCCGGTCTTGATCTGGCCCGCGCGCGTGGCCACCACGAGATCGGCGATGAAGGCGTCCTCGGTTTCACCGGACCGGTGCGACACGATGTTGGTGTAATTCGCGGCCGCGGCCATCTGCATGGCTTCCAGCGTTTCGGTGAGGGTGCCGATCTGGTTCACCTTGATCAGAATCGAATTGGCGATTCCTTTCTCGATGCCTTTTGCCAGCAACGAGGTGTTGGTTACGAAGATATCGTCGCCGACCAGTTGAATCTTGGAGCCGAGCGCTTGCGTCATGGTCTTCCAGCCTTCCCAATCGTCTTCGGCCATGCCGTCTTCGATGGAAATGATGGGGTACTGCTCCACCCACTTGGCCCAAAACTTCACCATCTGATCGGAAGTCCGTTGGCTCTTATCGGACTTCTTGAAGACATATTTACAGTTTTCTTTGTCATAAAACTCGCTGGCAGCCGGATCGAGGGCGATTCCGATCTGCGCGCTGGGCTTGTAACCGGCCTTGATGATAGCTTCCAGCACCACTTCGAGCGCTTCCTCATTGGACTTCAGGTTGGGCGCAAATCCGCCTTCATCGCCCACCGAAGTGGAGTAGCCGCGCTTTTTCAGGACACCCTTGAGCGTGTGGAAAACTTCCGCGCCCATGCGCAGCGCTTCCGAGAACTTGCTTGCGCCATAGGGGACGATCATGAACTCCTGCGGGTCCACCGAATTGTCGGCGTGCGCACCGCCATTGAGAATGTTCATCTGCGGAACGGGCAGCAGGTTTGCACTGACTCCGCCCAAATAGCGATAGAGCGGCGTCATTTCGGATTGCGCGGCGGCCCGCGCGGTGGCCATGGAGACAGCCAGAATGGCGTTCGCGCCCAGTTTGGCTTTGTTGGGCGTGCCGTCGAGATCGATCATCTTGCGATCGATGGCGCTTTGCTGGTCGGCTTCCATGCCGACGACGGCCGGAGCAATTTTCTTGAGAATGTTTGTGACGGCTTTGCGGGTGCCCTTGCCTAGGTAACGCTTGGGATCGTTATCACGCAGTTCGACGGCTTCGTGTTCACCGGTAGATGCGCCGGAAGGGACCGCCGCGCGGCCGATGGTTCCGTCGGCAAGATGCACGTCAGCTTCGACAGTCGGATTGCCCCGCGAGTCCAGAATTTCGCGCCCCAGCACCTTCACGATCTCCATATCCTTCCATTCTGGTGGAGCACCGCTCGATTGTCCAACTGGAGCGGGGGCTGGCTGTTGGTTGTTAGTTGTTGGTTGTTAGTTGTTCGTTGTTAGTTCCGAGTGGCCGAGCTGGTTTTGGGAGACGGCTGTGCCGCCCGTACCTGCGAAACTATACTCTACATAGGACCGGGCCGTGAGTTGGGCCTGGATCACAAAGGGGGGCTCTTGAGCGTTCAAGAATTGAAAACGAAAATTCCGTTTCATAGGATTCGCACGCTTTTTGTTCCGATGTCGTTGCTTTTAGCCGCCTGGCTTGCCGCGGCGCAGGTCACCTCCAGTGGGCCCGCCGATCGTGTCTACCGCAATGGCGTCATATTCACTGCTGATGCCCAACATCGAACCGCCGAGGCGCTCGCGATTCGCGATGGACGGATTGTGTACATTGGCAGCAACCAGGGACTGGGGCCCTTTGTCGGCGCCGCCACCGCGGCGGTCGACCTGAAAGGGCGGTTTCTGATGCCGGGCCTCATCGATGGCCACATGCATCCGCTCGAAGCAGGCACGCAGCTGTTGAAGTGCAGTCTTAACTACGAGTCGCTCACTGTCGTCGAACTGCAACAACGAGTGCAGGCCTGCCTTGACCGCGCGACATCGAAAGACCCGGATGCGTGGCTCGAAGTTGTGAGCTGGTTCCAGGAGAGCATGCGCCCCGCCGGCGTAAAGACGAGCCGAGCCACGCTGGATGTGCTGAAAACCACCCGGCCGATTATCGTTCGCTCTTCATTCGGACACACGGTGCTTGCGAACACGCGCGCGCTCGGGCTCGCAAAAATCACAGCGAGCACGCCCGACCCGATCGGCGGCAAGATCTGGCGGGACGCTGCTGGCGAGCCCACGGGTGTCCTCGAAGATGCTGCTTACGCGGTGTTCTCCAAACTCCTGCCGAAACCGACCGCCGCGGAGAATCGAGCGGGCGCGGCGGCTGCACTCAAAGCCATGAATCGGCAAGGCGTGACGAGCTTCCTCGATGCCGCGGCGGCGGAAGAGGACATGGCTGCGTTTGCGGCCGTGCGACAGGCCGGCGGACTCACCGCGCGCGCGCACTTTGCACCGGTCATCCAACCATCCGAAGCGGGCGACTCGGCCCGTGCCTTGGCGCGGGTGATAGGGTTTGCTAAGCGGTATGACGAAGGCAAGATCGCGCGCGCGCCGGGTGTCACGGTTCGAAACGCAAAGCTGTTTCTTGATGGAGTGATTGCGGCGCCCGCGTTCACGGGTGCGATGCGCGAGCCTTACTTCAAAAACTCCGGGACAGCGGCGAAGCCGGACTGGGCGCCCGGTCCCACCCGCGGACCCGCCGTGTACTTCCCCGCTGATGCCCTAGCCACGCTGCTGGTGGGGCTCGGCCGCGCCGGGATCGACCCCCACATGCACGCTGATGGAGACGGTGCCGTCCATGCAGCGCTCGACGGCATCGAAGCTCTCAGGAAGACGTTGCCTGCGGCCGACATCCGTCCAGCTATCGCGCACGACGAGATTGTCGATCCCGCGGATTTCCCGCGTTTCAAGCAGCTGGGCGCAATCCCGGTGCTATCGATGCAGTGGGAGAAGCCCGCTGGTGACACGCTGGGTCTCAAGAACTACTTCGGTCCGGCTCGCATGAAGATTCTCGAACCAGCCGGGCTCCTGGCGGCAGCCGGCGCCCGTGTGGCTTTCGGCAGCGACTGGCCGGTGGACCAGTTGGACGAATGGTTTGCCCTGAAGGTAGGCGTGACCCGCACCGCCGCTCCCGATGCGCCCGCTGAGTACCGGGGCCGGCTCGGTGAGGATCCGGGCTTGTCCCGCGAAGACGTGCTGCGTGCCGCGACGATCAATGCAGCCTACGAGCTGCACGAAGACGATGCTACCGGTTCGCTCGAGGTCGGCAAGTTCGCTGATCTCATTGTGCTCGACCGCGATCCGCTTAAGGTTCCGCCGGAGGAGATCGCCAAGACTCAGGTGCTCGAAACCGTGGTCGGAGGCAAAGTCGTGTACAAAGCTCCGATCAGGCCTTGAACTACTAATCCATTCTTCGCGCGACTTCTTTGCCTTTATCTTCAGGAAGGAACCTGGGAAACGCTTGATCTTCCATTGAGAATCTGATCCCGACCCACGGCGGCCGTCCACCTTCCACCCTATCCTGAGCTGATCGTGAACGTGGGACGGCGCATCTGGACCTCATCCCTGGAGCGCTCAGCTTCTGGCTGGCGAACCATCCCGAAGAAACGCGCACCAGCGTTACACAAGCCGGGCGAGGATTTCCTGGGGTGTTGCGCGAGCCCAGGTTTCGTTAACTTGAACAGTGAAACGATCGTTGCGCGGGGCCGAGAGGATAAAGCCGGCGTCCGCGGCCCGTCGCTGAAAGGCTTGGGCGTCGATGCCTTTGACGCGAAGGAAAAAGATATTGGTGCCGTTGGTGACGCGGGTCACTTCGAAACGAGAGTCCGCCTGAAGGACGGTGATGACTTTCTCGGATGTGGCGACGGCCTGGGCGTAGCGCTCGGAGAAGCCCTCGAAGAAATGGAGCGCGACGGCGGCGAATGGCCACACCTGACTGAGTCCGTTGCCGAACATGCGGCGCGGATGATACAAATTTTCGAGGAGACTACTAGGGCCGGCCAGGATGGCTCCGCTGGCGGCGTTGAAATACTTGTACATGGAAATGTAGACGGTATCGAACAAAGCCGCATATTCGCGCACCGGAACTCCACTATAGGAGGCGGCGAGATAGAGCCTGGCGCCATCGAGGTGGAGACCGATCTTGCGGTCACGGGCCCATTGCGAAACGCGCTTCATTTCAGCGAAGTCGAAGGCCTCACCCATTTTGCGGCGGACGGGCGTCTCGATCTGAATGGCGCCGATGGGGACCGAGACTCGGCCGGACGCGCTGCGCTCGGCTTCGCGATCGAGGTCGTCGACGGTGAAGGTGGCTTGGGCGGGTGCGAGAGGGATCAGATGGAGGCCGCTGAGGGTTTGGCAGCAATCGCCGCAATCGTTAAACAGGTGGCACTCGTGCTGCACCACCACGCGGCGCTTCTCCCCTGCCAGAAGGCGGACGGCGAGGTGGTTAGCGAGCGTTCCGGTGGAGAGCCACACGGCGGTCTCCTTGCCAAGGGCGGCGGCCACGGACTGTTCGAGCCCGGCGACCGCTCCTCCGCGCGAATAATCGTCGGCCTCGATAGTGGGGGAGAGCTTTTGCAGGAGCGCGGCGTATTCCGCGGGCGTGTGGTGTATACCATCGCCGTTGGCTTGGACCGGAGGCGTATCCGTGGCAGCGGACGCGGTTGCGGCGGTGGCGGCCGCCAAAATCGGAGCGGCGAGAAATGTTCGGCGGTCCATATGAGGCCGAGGGTATCATGTTCGGAGTTGAAGAAGGCTGCTGCCTGGCGCAACTTGAAGTCCGTCCGACTAACTCCTGGATCACGCGCGAGACGTGCATTGAGAATTCAGTCCAGGCCAAAGGTGTGGGCCAGCCCCGATGTCGAAGTTCCAGCCAATCAAATTCTTTTCTGGCGATTACAGTTTTCGCACCCGTTTTCCGCCGTTAATTACAGAGGGCAGTGACGGCGCTAGCAGCACAGGCTCTAGAACGTGAGGACCCACAGTTGAGGAAGGAAAATAAGAATGAGATTCGTGAAAAACCTGTTCATGGGCATCGGCGCCGTGGCGCTGGCGGGAATGGCGCTCTCACTGATTGCGCCAAAGGCCGTCCACGCGAGTGTCGCCACGCTGGTGGAGATAGTGAATACGTCGGTCAATCCGGTGGCCATCTCGGATGTCGTTAAATCCGCAGCCCAAAACGTTGAATTGCTTTGCTACGGAGGGGGGACATCTCATCCTCCCATTGCCTGATCGTTCCACCTGGGGGCGGTGACATCTACCCGTGGACAGTGCCAAGTGGAATGAATTACGTAGTCACGGACGTTGAGATTATAACGAATGGGGGAGGAGGAACAGCTAGATTTGGTCTGAATTGGGTCGTGTCCCCCGGTGGAACCGAGGGTTTCAGGTCGGAGCTCTGGTTTGTCCCCAACAACGGCTTAACTACGGAGTTTCAGTTTCCGAACGGGATCGTGGTTCTGTCCGGGTCAACCCTCGACGGAACTTTTGTCAACGGCTCTTCCGCATCCGTCCGTGGCTATCTGACGCCGAACTAAGTTCGATGGCCTGGTCTGAAATGACCGCCGCTTCCGTTGACGGGCAGTCCGCTGCTTTACCAATTCGTTGAAGCAAACCTTGATGAGTTTGTTGATCGTATTCGCCGGTTTCCCCCGGCTTCCCCGGCTTGGTGGGGGGTATGGGCGGCGGCGAACCCAGCGGACGAACCTGCTGGAGTAATGCCCTACCTGACACTGAGAATCGCTCTCAGCCAAGATTCTAACTTTCCGTATCGGGGACAAACCAGGACCTAAGAAACTCTGGTGTTAGGTTCAAGCGCTCGCTTCTTCAACCCCGCCTGAATCATCGTGAATCGCTGCGGCCCGCTTTGGCGCACTGGCAGCGCCTGATCGATCCAAAGTGCCGCCTGCCCGGTCCGAGGTTATTACACGATCGGGTGGCAGCCGGTGATGGCGCAACTCTCCAGATATCCCGTCAGGCTGACGACTTGACTCGTGGAGGCGAAATTACCGAGGATGACGAGTTCAGGCTCATAGCCTGCATCAGAGACCTCACGAACTTCATATGGTTGTTCCCTTCTTGTGCGGAGATGTGCGCCGTTTTCTGGATTGTTTCAGGCCCGCGAGCGCCGCGAGGCCGATGCCAAGTAGTGGCAGAGCCGCCGGTTCGGGAACGGCAGCGAGGTCCGAACCGGTGGATACAATATCCACGGCGTAGTTGCCGTTGGGGTTGATACACTTTCGTCCGTATCGCAGGTCTGGAATACCCCACCGGTGAAATCATTGAACCCGTCGGAGAGAGTGCCGCCGCTGTTCAGTACGGCATAGGGCTGATAGTTAGCGTCGCTGACGACAAGGGTGTACGTAGCCGGCCGACAGAACATATTGCATATAGTCATCGCCACAATCGTTGTTTATCCCGATGGCGACCGTCCCGGCGGTCCCGACGAGCGGGCAGTTTCCGACGTAAGAGTAGGGAAGTATCCGCGTCCGCCAGAGGGTTGCCGGAGCCGTCCAGGAAGACGTTGGCAGTCGGGCTGGAGCCAGTGAAGAGTGCGATCAGGGGGTCAAAGCCGCCCGGCGGGATCGCCTGCCCAGCGGCATTGGTTCCGCCGCCGAAACCCCAGGTCTGGAATGTGACGGTGTCAGGGCTGGAAAGAGTGAACGTGAGTTCAGCGTCGTTTTCAGAGCTGGACAGGGTGCCTGTGTAGGAAAGGAAGGAACTAGATGCCCAGGCTGTACTCGACAGCAGGCAGACAACGGATAGCAGCTTGATCACACTTGGAGAACCCGCCGAACGAACAATCACCATAGATCCTCCGATCTCTCGATCAAATGGTTTGACCCCTTATCGGGAATTTCCATTTTGACTTCCCAGGTTCAAAGTATGCAGCGACCACCTCGATTCCGGCCACGTTTTCGGGAGCGTATCGCAGTGAAAGTACCAGTACCCCTTTTAGGCCAGAAAGATCGAAGCTACGGCCAGTTGTGGGCTGCCGAGCCAGGGCAAGAACGCGCCGCTGGCAGTCCTGCCATGGCGAAAAGACCATGGCGGCCTGCCACTGGAACAGCCCACACCAGTGTTCGCCCATTGGTGCCCAGCCGCTTCGCGAGATTCCGCCTGAGGTCCTGAGAAACGTGCTATCCGGACACTGAGAATCCGGCCCCGGCAAAATGACCCCGGCGTGGGATTGGGTTAGCTAAACATATTTTCATTGCGCTAGGGAGGCATGTGTCAAATGTCGTCATCACCCTGCGAATTTTCGGCGAAGATGAGCGATTGGGAGGAAGTGGCCAAAGTTGAGAGGCGCACCAGGAACGGAGAACTCCGCGGGAAGCTACACCTGTGTTCGCGAATGATCACCGGACCGTGACGAGCATTTTCGACGTGGCGTCGGCAACGCGGCTGAACTCGTTAGGCCTAATATCGGAGATGTTGGCGACCACGGACCGGTCCACGGTGACCAGGAACGTATTGGCGACGGCCGGGTTCAGGTTGTAAACACGCACCGCGGCGTCCTTCGGTCCCTTCCTGAAGTAGGTCAAAGGAATTTCCAGATGGGCCGTGCGGTTCAAATCCTCCAGCCACTGCTTCGAGCTTTCGCCGGCAATGATCATCGCAACCACCTTGAAGCCGCGGGATTTGTTCTTCAAATATAGATCATTGAGCTGAATGATCTCTTTCGCGGTGTCGTCCGAAGTATCGCGGAAAAACGCAAGGACGTCCGGCGCCTTGTCGTAATCGCAAACATAACAGATGAGTTGCCCTTTATATTGCCCTGTGACATCCGAAACGGGAATCGACATTGTGGTGGCGCCGACCGCGGGACCGGAGATAACGTCGGCCGCCGGGGCCAGCGCGGCGAGGAGAAGCGGAAGGATCA
>Ga0209415_10002712_pt1 | contig 33094 bp, 29 predicted proteins | sample PeaSoiSIISIP2007_FD_187696 | JGI IMG/M metagenome (GOLD analysis project Ga0209415, IMG submission 187696) | Peat soil microbial communities from Weissenstadt, Germany - SII-SIP-2007 (SPAdes) (version 2) | ecosystem: Environmental > Terrestrial > Soil > Wetlands > Peat | place: Germany... | reverse complement strand
ACGGGCTACCTGTCACAGCAGAACTTCGACTCTCAGTGGATCGCCACGAACGGCAAGGACGCGTTCAACGCAGCCGGCATCGGTGCCTTCTTCAACCTCATGAACTTCGGGCAGATGTTGTTGTGGCACGTGGTGCTGCTGCCACTCCTCCTGGTCGCGATCGTGGGAGCGCACGTCCTGCTCGTGAGGGTGAGGGGCGTGGTGCACCCGTTCGAGGCGGAGGCAGGCGCCAAGGCGAGTCCACGCAAAGACCGCGAGGCGAGGCGAGCCCTGAAGGCCGCGGAGGCCGCCGAATGGCGGGGCCCGACTCGTCGCTACGACATCGCGAAGGAAGGTGCGGTAGCGGCCGTCGTGGTGCTGGTGCTCACGTTCCTGCTGGCGGGTCTTCTGTCATCTCCAGACGTACCGCCCATCGACGTGACCACATGGGCTACCGTCGCCCCCGCTGACTTCCTCGGGACGACCGCGAGCGAGCTTGCCGGGACGAGCGAGACCGCCCAGTACGGACCTCCGTACAACAGCATGAGCAACAGCACGCAGCGGCTCTGGTTCTCATGGGAGACCATCGCGGGGGTTCGCCAGCCCATCGACGCCGCGTCGGCCTTCGTGCTCGATCCTCTAGCCAAGTCTGCAGCTACCGATCCGGCTCTGGCACACGCACTCATCGTCTACCGGGCTGCCGGCTCCAGCGTCCAGCAGAAGTGGGCTCAGGCCTACTCGAATGCCCTCGCAAACGTGAAGTTCGTGAATGGTTCACCGAGGGTGCCCCGCGCGAAGGACGGACCTGTCCCGATCCTCGCGTCCACAGAGCTCACGCTCGCAAGATCGGGTGCGATCGACGCGGATCTGATAGCGCACCAGACCTTCTATGGCACGGACTTCACGAAGCCACTTCTGTTCCTCGAAGACGGTAGCTACTTCGCCAGCCAGGCACAGGCGCAGCACCTGACCGGGACGCAGTGGGGGGTGATGAACGAGACAGGCAGCTACCCCGGCCAACCGTGGTTGTGGCTCTACCAGCTTTGGTACCAGATCCCAGGCTTCAAGACCTCGAGCAACGTCGACCTGATCGCCATCTACCTGACCGGTGTGGCGACTCTGCTGCTCCTGTTGGTCCCGTTCATCCCGGGAGTGAGAGACATTCCTCGGTTGATCCCTGTTCACAAGCTGATCTGGCGCTCGTACTACAGGTCGCAAAGAGGGCCCTGAGCAGCCCCGGCCCGATCGAGCCTCCGACGCTCGCGGTACTCACAGGGGAGCCCCAGGAGACCTTCATGTTCCGGACAGGGTTCTCCGTTCACGATGGACGTCGTGGCCAGCCAGCCGGGAGCATTTGCGACGCCTGAGATCTCCAAGTACGAAGACGACGCGCCTCGGCCCTGCGTGAGGCACTCGAGAGCGTTCGGGACGACCGTCACTCTTGCATTGGCGCGCCCAGAGAGGATCGATTCGGCTCAGAAGTTGCTCGCAGGGGAGCTCGACGCCATCGACCGCGCGTGCAGCCGCTTCCGAGCGGATTCGGAGATCTGGCGCTTGTACACATCAGGAGGGACGTGGGTCCCGGTCAGCCCCCTTCTTTTCGAGCTGGTCGCGACGGCATTGGGCGTGGCGGAGCGGACCGGTGGCGCCGTGGACCCGACCGTGGGCGACGTGTTGGAGGCGATCGGCTACGACCGCGACTTCGCGCAGGTCGAGTCGCTTGCCACAGAGCTCTCTTTCGATCCGCGGCCAGCGCCTGGTTGGTGGCGCGTCGAGCTCGATGCGTCGGCGTGCTCGGTTCGGGTTCCGCCTGGAGTTCGCCTCGATCTCGGTGCGAGCGCGAAGGCCCTCGCCGCCGATCTGGCGGTCCGCCATGTCGCCTCGGTTGCCGGCTGCGGCGCTTTGGTGGGCATCGGTGGGGATGTATCGGTGAGCGGGGATCCGCCGGCCGGGGGCTGGCCGGTCGGGATATCGGTCGATTCGTCCACTCCCGTGGAGGCCGTTGGCCAAGTGGTGAGCGTGTTCTCGGGAGGGCTGGCGAGCTCGAGCACGGCCGTCAGGTCCTGGCGGCGTGGGCACCGCCTGCTCCACCACATCGTCGACCCGTTCACGGGTGACGTCGCGAGCAGTCATTGGCGCCTCGTCTCGGTGGCCGCCGGCTCTTGCGTCGACGCAAATGCGTCGAGCACGGCGGCGATCGTGTGGGGGGAGAGGGCGGTCCCTCGACTCGAGGCCCTCGAGGTGCCCGCTCGCTTGGTCCGTCACGACGACGCAGTGTTCACGACCTGCGGGTGGCCGTCGGATGCTCAGGCCTGGACTTCCCCCCCCGAGTTCACTGCGCGCTGAGCACGGTGACGAAGTCCCGTGTCCATCCGACGACGACCTGATCCGCCGGGCGGTTCTGTCCCGGGATCCCTACGGTCAAGGCTGCTCCCTGGCTCGAGGCGAGCGCCAGCTGTACCCATTCAGGATTGATGTCGAGCTCCATCGCCGATTGTGCGCCTGCCGCCACGAGCGCTCCGGCGATGTCGACCGGCAATGCAGACATGCTCCCTGCGTAGAGGATGTCGCCCGCTGTGTCCTCGCCCAGTGCGCTTCGCGCCACCTCTTCCCCTCCACCGAGCGTCGAGCCCCATGCTGTGGCATTGTCGATGTTCGGACTGAGGACAGAACCGATCACCATTGGCGGCAGGTTCTGTCTCACCGAAGCCACGTGCTCACCGCGAGCAGGAAGGCCCTCGCCCCAGACTCCGACATGACCCGCACCGCTCGCGTCGATGACGAAGCTGGCGAACCCGGTCATCAGGGGACTCAGGATCTGTCCGCTCACCTCGAAGCCTCCCGCTCCTGCAGACATCTTGAAGCCGCCGTTGAAGGCGCCGAGGAGCAACGGAGCCTCGGAGGTGCTCACTGACGGTCCCGAGTCGGGAGGGACTGCGGTTGAGGTGGGCGGATCCTGGGTCCCGACGTGCAGGTCGAAGCGGGTCTGCCCGGCGCGGAAGCGAGCCACCGTCACGGTGGCGCCATCCGCGCTTGAGAAGGCGCGCACGTCGACTGCCACTGCCGACCCGTTGTAGCTCAAGGGGGTCCAACCGGGTTCTTCGGTCGTTGTGGTGGAGCTGGTGGGGGTCGTCGGATTTCCAGTCGAGGCAGGCCCGGTCGACCCGGCTGACACAGCCGACCCGGCCGACTTCACAGACCCCGCCGCACCGTAACGAGGCTTCGGTGCGGTGCACGACGCTGTCAAAAGAGCGGCGATGGCGACGAGGATGACCAAACCACATCGTTTGAGCCAATCAACGTGCACCTCTGGTGGTTCGCTCCCGGCTCTCGATGACGGCGACACTTCCGAGAGAGCGTGAATCTCGGACCGTGAAGAGAGCGTTAAGCGGAAGGTCAGTTGGTGTCCGCGTCAGCTGGCAACAGACGTTCATGTTGGCGTAATGGACGTGTCGGCACCCTGGAGCAGATGACCGTCGTGGGCCGCGGAGGTTTCTCGCGACGCACGAGCTCGGACTCGTTGCGGGGCGAACGGGCCGAAGAAGGAGTCGAACAGAACTCTCGGATCACGGCATCGACGGCGGTCGTATTGTTCGTCCTGCTCGCGGCCGAGGGCTTGACGATCGTTGGGATCGGGCCGCTCCTGAAGGAGCACGTCTTCATAGGAATGCTCCTCGTCCCTCCCGTGCTACTGAAGATCGGGAGCACCTTCTACCGGTTCCTGCGCTACTACCTCGGGTCTCCTGCGTACCGGCGAAAGGGCGCGCCACCGGCCATATTGCGGCTGCTCGGCCCGTTCGTGGTCGCCACCACGCTGGCGGTCCTAGGGAGTGGGGTCGCACTGCTGTTCGTCGGGCGGAGTCTGAGTCGACAGATGCTCCTCCTTCACAAGGCCAGCTTCGTCCTCTGGTTCGTCGCCATGACGATCCACGTCCTCGGTCACATGCTCGACACTGCTCGGGTCGCTCCCCGGGACTGGATGCGCAGGACGCGCAATGACGTCCGTGGCGCAAGTCTTCGCCAGTGGTTGGTCGTCGGCAGCGTGGCTGTCGGCATACCGCTCGGAATGCTCCTCGTCGGACAGACCGGGGCGTGGCTGGCTTCCAGGCCGCACTGACTCGGCTCCCGCTTGCGGAGCTCTCAGGGTTTTCACAGCGCGACTCACAGCGTCTTCAAAGCCGCTGTTCATAGTTTGGTCATGTCCTGAGGCGCACCATGGGCCAGGAAGGAGTTGGCCATGACAGTGTCTCGACAGAGCTCGTACAACTCGAGCATCAAGGATCAACGGGCAATGGCGTTCGATCGCGTCCGGCGCGTCTTTCGCTGGACGACCGCCGGCGCGGTCGCGGCAGTCGCGTTGATCGTGGGCGTGGTCGCGAACGAGATCCCGGGCCGCTCGAGCTCTGCGGCTCCGGCTGCGAGCGCCCCTCCCAATGCCGGTGGCTCCTCTGTGACCAGTGGTTCGCCGACTACGGGCGCTACAGCCGCCGCGTCTGCAGGCTCCTCGGTGAGCTCGAGCTCCTCAGCGACCTCGAGCCCGTCCGCGGGTGCGATCAGCACGCCTCAGACGCTGCCAGTCCCGACCCGCAAGGCCCCGACCGTCGTGTCGGGGGGGACGTCGTGGTGAGTTGAAGACGGCTCGACATCCCAGATGATCGCGACTTCGTCTCACCTCTTGTGGTACACGACGCGTGCGACTGGAGTGGTTGCGCTCGTCCTCCTGACCGGCACGGTCGTCCTCGGCGTTCTCACGTCGGTGAGGTTCGGGACGCCGCGCTGGCCGCGTTTCGCGCTGCAGGACATCCACCGACGCGTGTCGCTCTTGGCGGTGGTCTTCATCGGCTTCCACGTCTTGACGACGGTGTCGGACTCTTACGCCCCGATCGGCTGGGTGTCGGTCTTCGTCCCGTTCACGTCTCCGTACCGGAGGCTGTGGCTAGGTCTGGGGACGGTCGCCGTCGATCTCTTGCTGGCCGTCTCCATCTCCAGCCTGCTGCGACAAAGGATCAACCACCGCGTATGGCGAGGGTTGCATTGGCTCGCCTATGCGAGCTGGCCAGTCGCGCTGATGCACGGCCTCGGGACGGGGACGGACGCCCATCTCGGCTGGATGGTCCTGCTTACCGTCCTTTGTGTCACCTCGGTGTTGGCCGCGATCGGGTGGCGCCTCGTCTCGAGTTGGCCGGCACGAGCGCGCACGCGCCTGCTGGCTGGTGCCGGAAGCCTCCTCGGGGTGGTGGGCATCGCGGCCTGGGCAGCGGGAGGCCCGCTGCGCCCCGGGTGGGCGGCGCGCGCCGGCACCCCGCCATCCTTGCTCGCCGGTGCTCACATCGCGCCGAACAGTTCGTCGGCCTCGTCTGGCTCACCTACGCAGCCCCCCGCGCCCGGCCAGGCGGGGTCGTCGTCCCCGCCGGTCTCGGGCTCCACCCTTCCCGCTCCGCCTTACAGGGCGAGCCTGGCCGGCTCGATCTCCCAGTCGCTCCAGCCGGGAGGGCTCGAGAGAGTCGACATGAAGGCGCAGACGCAAGGGTCTGTGAGCGCAGTCCTCGACGTCGTGATAGTCGGGAGCCCTGATGCAGGAGGTGGGGTCGAGATGCAGCAGAGCCAGGTTTCCTTCGGCCCGCCCGGTGTCCCGGGCCAGTACCAGGGGAGCATCGTCGGGCTCGACGGATCTCGCCTTTTGATCTCGTTGCACGACCACGCTGGGAGCTCGCTCTCCCTGCACGTCGACGTCTCGGTGGTCGGACAACAGCTCACCGGTCAGCTGACGACTGTGAGCTCGGAAGGAGGGAGCTTCGGATGACGGTCATCGACGCCACAGCGGCTCCGGTTTCCGGCATCGCTCCGAGGATCCTCGCCGGCTGGTACGCAACCCGAAGGGCCGACCTCGGATCGCATGTCTCCGTGCACGGACCGATACCGGACTTTGCCTCAGGAAAGCGCCATTCCCCGGAGAGGCTTCTCGACGCGGTCAGGTCGGCGGGGCTCACAGGCCGCGGGGGAGCGGGATTCCCGTCGGCGCGCAAATGGGACGTCGTCCGAGGCTGCCGCAATCCGATCGTCGTCGTCAACGCGATGGAGGGGGAGCCCGCGAGCGAAAAGGACAGGGCCTTGCTGTGCGGGGCTCCACACCTCGTCCTCGACGGGGCGCAGCTCGCTGCGGCGGCCGTGGGCGCGCGCGAGGTACTCGTATGTGTTGGCGAGGACAGCCCCGACGGGGCGCGGAGCATCGAGCTGGCCCTCACCGAACGTGTGGTTGCGGGAATCGGAGGAGTGACCGTCGAGATGGTTCAACCCCCGGGCCGATACCTGAGCGGCGAGGAGTCAGCCCTCGTCAACTGGATCGGCGGCGGCTACGCGCGACCCACCTTCAGGCGGGACAAGGCGACAGCGTTGGCCGTTAGGCGCCGCGCTGTTCTGGTGCACAACTGCGAGACGCTGGCGCACGTCGCTCTTATCGCCAGGTATGGCCCCGAATGGTTCCGCTCGGTCGGGACGCCCGATGCACCAGGTACCACGCTCGTGACGGCCTCGGGTGCGATCGATCGTCCCGGGGTCTACGAAGTAGAGCTCGGCTCGCCCGTCCTAAGCATCCTCGAGGTCGCAGGACTTTCGAACGTCGTTTCCGGCGTGCTCGTGGGCGGCTTCGGAGGAACTTGGCTTCACCCCGACCTACTCGAAACCCCTTATGCGCCGGGCCCCCTGTCGGTGGCGGGAAGCGCCATGGGTGCGGGCGTGCTCGCAGCGCTCCCAGCGTCCTCATGTGGCGTGGCGGAGACCGCCCGCATCGCCCTGTACATGGCGGGGGAGAGTGCTGGCCAGTGCGGGCCCTGTGTCTACGGGCTCCCGGCTATTGCGCAGGACCTCGCCGAACTGGCTAGGGGGAGCGGATCGCGCTCCAATCTGACCCGGCTGCGCCGTCGACTCGACGCGGTGGTGGGGCGGGGAGCATGCAGGCATCCTGACGGGGTAGTCCGCCTCGTGCGGAGCGCTCTCGGGGTATTCGCAGCCGACTTCGCCGAGCACGCCCGAAGGCGTCCGTGCGAAGGTTCGAGGCGGCGCCCTGTCCTTCGTGTGCCGCGCTCGGCCCCTGACGGCGCCGGCAACGTCGCTCTCGGCAGGAGGACGAGGTGAGACTGCGGTGGCGTTGACGAAGGTCTCGGTGCAGCTGAGAGTCGACCCGATCGCCTGCGACGCCTACGGCTACTGCGCGGAGCTGTTGCCCGAGATGGTCGCAGTCGACGAGTGGGGCTATCCCGTAGTCACCGACGGCCCTGTTCCGCCGGAGCTGATCGGCTTGGCGGAGCGAGCGGTGCACGACTGTCCGAGGAAGGCTCTGTTCCTCGAGAGGACGAAAGTCCACGAAGGGCCGAAATTGCTCGGTCGCACGAGGTCGAGGACACGTTGAGCTGGTCCCAGGATGCGTGTGGGGCGTGGCGTCGGGAGGGCGTCAGTTGCGCTTGACCTCTGCCCACGGCGATCCCTTGTCGAGCTCGGCGTCTCGTGGAAGCCCGAGGATCCGCTCGCCCATCTGGTTGCGGAGCACCTCCGAGGTACCTCCTTCGATGGAATTGGCGCGGGCACGCAGGAAAGTCTGGGCCCTCGCCTCGGCCCCTTTGTCCCCCTGCATCCACGCCACGCCCCCCATGCCGTTCGCGTTGATGGCGAGATTCGAGCGTCGCTGGTTGAACTCGGCGTTGAACACCTTGTTCACCGCGCCCTCGGGACCGGGCTGCTGGCCGGAAAGGCGAGCCGAGTTGGCCCGGAAGGCCGTGATCTCCTTCACCTCCGACTCGATGTAGATCTGGGCGAGGCGCTGGCGGACGACCGGGTCGGAGCGATCACCAACAGATTCGAGAAAGGAGAGCCACGGGTCGCGCCTCACCCCGCCGGTGAAGGAGACCGGGTCGAGCGAGACGCCGGCAAGGGCGACACGCTCGTTCATCAGTGTCGTGCGCGCACAACGCCATCCGTCTCCGACGTCCCCCACCCTGTTCGACTCGGGGATCCGCACGTCGTTCAGGAAGACCTCGTTGAATTCCGACGAGCCTGTTATCTGGCGCAGGGGGCGCACTTCGACACCCGGTGCCTTCATGTCGCAGATGAAGTACGTGAGCCCCTCGTGCTTCGGGACGTTGGGGTCGGTGCGAGCGAGAAGCATCCCGAACGTCGCGAACTGAGCGATGCTCGTCCACACCTTCTGACCGTTAACGACCCACTCGTCGCCGTCGCGCATCGCCCGCGTCGACAGCGACGCGAGGTCCGAACCCGATCCAGGCTCGCTGAAGAGCTGGCACCATATCTCCTCGCCCGAGAGGATCTTGCGCAGGTAGCGCTCCTTCTGCTTTTCGGTGCCGTGCTCGATGATGGTCGGCCCCGCGAGCCCCACGCCGAGCAGGTTCACGGCCACAGTCGGGAGACGGTGGCGAAGCAGCTCAGAGCGAACGACCTGCTGCATCCACGGCTCGCCGGAAAGGCCCCCGTAATCCTTCGGCCAGAGGGGGGCGGCATAAGGGCTCCGTCCGATCTTCCCCTGCCACGCGAAGGGGTTGAATCCGTGTTCCTGCCGGAGCTTCTCCAGCCCCGGCTCGTCGCCTGCGTCGACCGCCTCGGTCCAGCCCCCAGGCAGCGCCTCCTTCAGCCATTGCCTGAAGTCCTCGCGGAACTCCTTCTGCTCGGGCGAGTCCTCGATCTGCCAGCGCATCTGTGCTCCATTCGGTCCTCTGGGCCTGGTCCCACCAGACCCGGTCCCCGCCCCTTTGCCTAGACTGATCGGTCAATCAGGAGCCGTGCAACACAGTGTACGAGAGAGGTCCTCATGTCCACCACGGACGGCACTGTCACCGAGGAACAGCAACGGGGCTTGCGAGCGGCAGTCCCGGCCTCGATGTTGAAGACGCCGTACCTGTCCGGCCTCGGCCTCGTGTTCGACTGCTACGAGCCCGACGACGTCACGCTGCGTCTCAGGTTTCGCGAGGAGCTCACGAACGACGGGACCTACTACCACGGGGGGGTCATCGCTGCCGTCATGGACACAGCAGGCGCCGCTGCGGCGTGGTCCAACCACGACTTCTCGAAGGGAACTCGCGCCTCGACGGTCTCGATGTCGGTGCAGTACGTCGGAGCTGCACGCAGGAGCGACCTCGTATGCCACGCACGCGCCGTCCGCCGCGGAAAGGAGCTCGTCTTCACCGAGATGACGGCGACGGACGACTCGGGATCTGTAGTGGCCCACGGCCTGCAGACCTACAGGATCGTCTGAGGGGAAGGCCACCAACATGAAATCGGGTCCTTGGCAGTCAGAGGCCGTCTCGCAGTGGGAGCGTCAAGGGAACTACCGGCGGCTCGCGGGACATGACGTCTTCAGGATGGAGATCCCGTGTTCGGGCCCCGAGGAACGCGAGCCGCTCCTCGTGATTCACGGCTTTCCGACTTCGTCCTTCGACTTCGTCCACGTGGTCGACCGGTTGGCTCGGAGGCGCCGCATCCTCTTGATCGACATGGTGGGCTACGGCCTGTCCGCGAAGCCTGACATTGCGTACACCCTGGACCTCCAAGCAGACGTGATCACCGCGTTCCTGGAGGAGGTCGCGCCTCCGGCCATCAGCCTCCTGACCCACGACCTCGGAGACACCGTGGGTGGCGAGCTCCTCGCACGCGACGCCGAGGGTCGGCTTCCCACCGAGATCTCGCGACGGGTCTTGACCAACGGAAGCATCTACATCGAGATGGCGAAGCTCAGCATCGGCCAGCAGATGTTGCTCTCGCTCCCCGATGTGCGACTCCCGGACACATCGGGAGTGGACGCGTCCGCCGTCTCGGCCGGGCTGCGCGGCACCTTCAGCGAGAACTCAGCAGTCCCTGACTCGGACCTCGCGGCGGCGACCGAGCTCGTCACGCACGCCGACGGTCACCTGCTCATGACCCGGACGATCCGCTACATCGAGGAGCGACGCCGGTCTCAGGAGAGGTACACCGGTGCCATCGAGAGCCACCCCTCGCCGCTCGCCATCGTGTGGGGGACCGACGACCCGATCGCGATCACCGACATGGCGACCCGACTCGCCGCCTCGCGTCCCGACGCGTCACTCGACTTGATGCAGGGAGTCGGGCACTACCCGATGCTCGAGTCGCCCGAAGCCTTCGCCCTCCTCGTCGAGAGTGCCCTCGACCGAGGACAGCACTCCTAGCGAGGTGAGCGCGACCCGAGCACCGCGGCCGCCGCCCACCCGCGCATCGCGGCTCGGCCCCTAACGAAGCGCGCGAAGTCTCGACCAGGCGTTGTCGGAGCCGAGAAGCCGGCTCCTTCGTTCGTGCACGTCCTCCAAGAAGCTGCGCCCCTGCTCGAGGTAGCGCAGCACGTCGACTTGGCCCTGAGGGCGCGGGAGCATCCAGGAGTGCCCTCCGGGCACCCAAACGACGTTGCGCTTCACCATCTTCGAGACCTCGGCGGCCGTGGACGCGTTCACGATGCGGTCGAAGCAGCCCCACACGGGCAGGAAGGGAATCTCCTCCTCGACGACATGTCGGAGCTCTTCGCGCATGTCGATGGACATGAGCATCGCTCCAACTGGGAGCGTCCGGCCCATCGTCCTGAGATTGCGCCTCGCATCGGGCCACAGGCCTCGCATCGTCGAAGTCAGGCGCCGCCCGATCAAGAGGTCCGGAGTGTCGAGGAGCGCAGCCGCGATCAAATCTGCAACCCCGGCAACGTCGGGGAGCGCCGGGGCGAGCATCGCCACGAGCACCCCTCGCCGCTTCTTCCACGCCGGCGTCGCGACCCCGTCGCGGTAGACGATGCCGAGCGTGCGCTCGGGGTGGTCGTGTGCGAACTGCACCGCCACTGCACCGCCCATCGAGTGCCCGAGCAGCACCGCGTGATCAGCATCGAGGTGGTCGAGCAGCTCGAGCACCTGATGGGAGATCTGCTCCATGTTGACGTCCTCCCAAGGCAACGGGTCGCTGCCGCCGAATCCAGGCAGGCTCGGGTTCACGAGTCGCCAGCCGAGGCTGTGAGCGAGGTGACTGCTCTCGCGCCAGTACATCCCTCCGCCAGCGAAGAACCCGTGCACGTTGACTGCCCACACCGGAGGGCTGTCAGGACCCTCTGGGCCGCAGGCACGCTCGTTGTCCGACACGGCATACCTGAGCCTTCGTCCGTCGACGGTGAGCTTCCCAGGGACCATGCGGACGCTCCGGTGACCGGTCGAGGCTCGGTTCCTGCCCGCCCGCTTGATGTTCGAAAGGCCGTCGCGCAGGAACGAGACTGAGAACTGTGGAAGCTGCACGCGAACAGGCATAGCGGGGAACCTCACAGCACCCGTAAGAGATTCAGGCGCGCACCGAGGCACTTCCGACCCTTGCCAGGGCCGCCTCGGCTTCGCTTACGAACCGCCTCACGAGCTCGCCGGCGGGGACGAGCTCGTGCAGTGCGCCCACCCCTTGGCCGGCTGGGTAGCACTCTTTCGAGGTGTCGACGTCCGCGGTCTCGTCGTCTCCGCCGAGATGGAACGCCTTGTCCTCGATCGAGCGCCCGAGCTGTGCCGGGAAACGCTGCAACTCGTCGGGATGCTCGTCGAAGTAGGCGGTGTAGGTGTTTCGGACCACTCGCATCGTCTTGCCCGAGTACGCGCGGCTGATGGTCGTGCCGTCCTCAGCTGTGGAGAGCAAGGCCTCCTTGTAGCCGGCTACCGACCGCGCCTCGGGAGTGGCGATGAATCGCGTTCCCACCCACACCCCGTCCGCCCCTAGGGCAAGAGCGGCCGCAAGGCCGCGGCCGTCGGTTATGCCGCCTGCAGCCACCACCGGAACGCGCGCCCCGACCGCGTCCACTATCTGCGGGACGAGGGGAAAGGTGGCGACGAGGCCGGTGTGGCCCCCAGCCTCGGTCCCCTGCGCCACGACGATGTCACATCCGGCGTCGACGGCCCTTCTCGCATGGTCCACCTTGCCGCACATGTTGATCACGAGAAGCCCGTGCCTGTGACAGAGCTCGACCACGTCGGTCGGCACGCCGAGACCGGCTACGAAGACCGAAGCCCCGCCCTCGATGATCTTGTCCACCTGCTTGGCCATGTCCCCGGGCATCGCCGTCAGCAGATCGACTCCGAAGGGCTTGTCCGTCGAGTCGCGGACGAGACGAATCTCATCGACCATCGTCGCGCTGGACATGGTGGATGCACCGAGGCACCCGAATCCGCCGGCTTCGGAGACGGCGACGACGAGCTCGTGGTACGACACGCCACCCATGCCGGCGAGCATCACCGGATGCTCGATCCCGAGAACGTCAGTGAGCCTCGTCTGCATTCCACCTCCGGCGTTGTTGACTGATCGGTCAGTTTACGTGCGGCAGGTGTGCCACCGCCAGGAACCAACGCGGCATCTCCAGTACGCCAGGTCCTAGCCTGCGTGCGATGTCGAGCCTTTCAGGTGGGCCTCTCGCTCGATTTCGTCCGCAGCTCCGCCGCGCCGCAGCGCGGGTGCGTCTCCTCGCTCATGTGCTCGGCAACTTGGGTCTGCCCATGGTCGGGCTCGTCGTCGTCAACTCGGTCCGCCGACAGAAGGCCTTGCGCCGCGAGTTACTGGAGTCCACCACGCCGAGGCCCGCGATCGCTCCAGGATCGTTGGAGCGAGTCGAACCGTCGCCCGGGGGCGCGGACTTCATCTTCCCCCACATGCACCTCTCGGTTCGCTTCCTCGCTCCCGACGTCGTCACGAATTGTTGGACGCCGGGCGAGGCTCCGATCCACTACGGCCTCGCCGAAGGCCGCGCCGGGCCGGGGGAGGGCCCTTGGCCTGCACCGTCGGTGCTCGTGGCAGACCACGACGCTCGCGGCTGGGACCTCGTGAGCGACGCCGTCGTGGTCCACGTGGCGAACGACGGCGCCACCCGTGTCGCTCTGCGCGACGGGACGGTGCTGCGTCGATCAGCGCCTCCGACGCTTCGAGGCAAGACCTGGGAGCAGGAGTTCGAGATGCGACCCGGCGAGCGTTTCAGCGGTCTCGGCGAGCAGGCGTCGGGCGTCGATCTGCGCGGCGAGAAGCTCCGGCTATGGAACACGGACGCGGGAGGCGCTTGGGGGCCCGGCCGAGGGCCGCTGTACATCGGTATCCCGGTGGTGGTCGCTACCCACGGAGACGGGAACCTGCTGACCTTCTTCGAGAACTCGACGCTCTCGGTCTTCTCCTTCGGAGACAAGGGAGCCCCGAAGGACAGCGCAGGAGCTTGGTCCGTCGTCTTCTCCGGCGGACAACTCCGCTCGTACACGATCATCGGAGGGCCCCCGCACCTGCTCGACCGCTACAGCGAGTTGACCGGCAGGCCATGTCTTCCCCCGAGATGGGCTCTCGGGTACCACCAGAGCCGATGGGGCTACAAGAGCTCGACCGACGTTCGCGAGGTCCTGCACGGTTACGCGAGCGAAGCCCTCCCTCTGAGTGCCCTTCATCTCGACATCGACTACATGGACGGGTACCGAGTCTTCACAGTCGACTCCTCTCGCTTCGGCGATCTGCCGGCTCTGGCGTCGGAGGCGGCAGATAGAGCAGTGAGGATCGTGACGATCCTCGATCCTGGCGTGAAGATCGACCGTTCGTTCGATCTGTTCCGCGAGGGCGAGGCCCTCGGGCACTTCTGCACCGACCCGGATGGGCGCCTCGCCCAGGGAGTCGTTTGGCCAGGCCGGTCCGCCTTCCCCGATTTCACCAACCCGCGGGCGCGGGCCTGGTGGGCCGAGCAGTACGAGAGGTTGACAGGGCGCGGCGTATCGGGAATCTGGCACGACATGAACGAGCCCGCCTCGATTGCTCTGATGGGCGACCCCACGCTGCCTCTCGACACGCGTCACGACTTCGACGGACGAGGTGGCGACCACTCCGAGGGGCACAACCTCTACGGCCTGCTCATGAATCGCTCGGGATTCGACGGTCTGAGCAAGGCCCTTCCCGAGCGTCGCCCCTTCATCGTCTCGCGCTCGGGTTGGGCGGGAAACCAGCGTTTCGCCTTCAACTGGACCGGCGACGCGGCTTCCACGTGGGCGTCGATGCGTCAACAGGTTGCGACGCTCACCGGGCTCGGGCTGTCCGGTGTTCCCTTCTCGGGTTCCGACATCGGCGGGTTCAGCGGAGTGCCCGACGAGGACATGTACGTCAGGTGGCTTCAGATGAGCGTGTTCACGGGGTTCTGCAGGACGCACTCGGTCGTGGGTGCCCCTCCCCGAGAGCCATGGCGGTTCATCGACCCTGCGCGCCGACGTATCGGAGCTTGGATCCGCTTCCGGTACAGGCTCCTGCCCTATCTCTACACGCTCGCCCACGAAGCGGCCGTGACCGGCGCTCCCCTCGTGCGGCCCACGTGGTGGGGGGACACAGCTGCCGACCGGGATGCGAGCTCCTCCTTCGGTGCCGGCGTTCACCAGGAGGACTCCGACGACTGCTTCTTCTTGGGAGACGCACTCCTCGTCGTCCCCGTCACACAGCCGGCGGCATCGAGCTGCAAGGTTCGAATGCCGAGCGGGAGCTGGTCGAGCCTGTGGTCCGATGACGTTTCGAATGCTTCGGGGGGCGCTGAGGGCGCCGGCGCCCTGGCAGGCGGTGAGACCATTCGGGCGGCCGCGCCCGCTGACCGGATCCCGGTGTTCGTTCGCCGCGGAACCGTGGTCCCCCTCGACGACGCGTTCGTCGATCCCTCGGGACTATGCAGCCTCGAGGGCGACCCGCCGGGCGGTCGCGGTCCGGTGCGGCTTGCTCCTGATCACTCGCCGCAGATGCTCTCGTTCCATTGCTGGCCCGACGAGCACGGCAGGGCCCAAGGCGTCTGTGTCGACGATGCCGGTGACGGCCATGGACCTTCGAGACGGGACGAGCTGCTGCTCGACGGAGCAACGCCAGGTTCGGATGCCTCGCTCACCTGGGTGCGAACGGGCGAGTTCCCGGCTCCAAGTCGCGTTCGCGTCGTGCTCCACGGGCTCGAGGCGGGACTGGTGGTTGCAGACGGATCGGACCTCGGGCCGACCGAATCGGGCGTCTTCGAGTCCTCGTCCTTCGACAGTCTCGAGCTGCGCGGCCTCAGGCGGGTCTAGCGGGCCCCGCAGCAAGGTCAGAGCGCCGAGTCGCTGCCGGCTCGGCGCGCCTCTCGCCTAGGCGCATCTGCCCGTTGTGTCTGCCACCAGTGAGTGCCGCCTCAGTGCTGCTCAGTGCGCCGGCGAAGGCCCCGGCGAGCTCGGAGTGAGCGCCGTCACCGCTTCGTCGACGGACGGGAAGAGGTTGCCCTCGCCGACCCTCTCGAGGAGCCCGCTTCGCGAGAGGCTCTGGCGTACGTGGTCGCCTACGCGCGCCATTGCGAAGGTGATGTCGTCGTGGCCCAACTCGTCGAGAACCTCGTGGAGAGCGCGCGACCCGGTGAAGTCGATGTCGCTCATGCCGATCGCATCGAGGACGACGACCTTGAGCGGCCCTTCGGCGCGTATGCGAGCAGCCTCCAGCTGTGCTCGGAAATGCTGCGCGTTCGCGTACCACAGAGGTGTGGCGAAGACCACCACGAGTACTCCCGGAACCTGGGTGGATCCCTCGGCGCTCGAGAGAGGGGCCCAGCTCGTCGTGCCGGGGATCCGACCGAACACGTGCAGCTGCGGCCGGGCGCTCAGACGGGCACGGTCGATCACGGCGAGGACGACGGCGAGGCCGATGCCCTGTTCCACTCCGATCAGTGCGACCGTGAGGAGCGTGACGAGAGCGAGACCGAGCTCGAAGAGGTCGAAGCGAGCTATGGACACGAGGTCCCGCAAGTGAAAGATGCGGGTTGCGATGAATATGAGCACTGCTGCGAGCGTCGCGAGCGGCACGTCCTTCAGAAGCCCGGCAGCTGGTACGAGCGCGGCGACTCCGGCAGCGGCGGCGAGGCAGACAGCCTGCGTCTTACCCGAAGCCGACGCCACCGCAGCGGTCCTGGCGGGGCTTGCGTTGACGGGGAAGGCACCCGAGAGCCCTGCGATCACGCTTCCGGCGCCCACCCCTATGAAGTCTCTTCCTACGTCCACCTCGTAGCCACCCTGGTCTGCAAACGCCCGCGTCGTCGCAGCGGTCTGGCTCACGACGACCAGCGCGACGACCGCCGCGATCGGCAGAACACTCCCGAGATGAGCCAACGAAAGCCCCGTCAGCCCGAGGTGTGGCGCGCCGTGTGCGAGCGTGCCGAGCACCGCTACACCATGTGCGTGAAGACCGAGCGTGCCGACGAGCACCGTCGATCCGACCAGTCCCACAAGCGCGCCAGGCAGCCTCTTGTCGATTCGCTCAGTCCCGATGACGACCGCGAAGACGACGACTCCGATGCCGAGGGTCCAGCCGTTCGTGTGAGCGAGGTGACTCACGACGACATCGATCCGATGGATCGTCGTGCCCCTCACCGAGCCGAGCCCGAAGAGGTCGGGAAGCTGGTGCACCACGATGATGACTGCCACTCCGGCGAGGAAGCCCGTGATGATCGGAGCTGACAGGAACTCCGCGATCCATCCGAGCCTCAACAGGCCTACGAGCGCCACGATCGCTCCGACCATCACCGCCAGGATCCCGACCAGATCGATGTACAACGGAGAGCCCATCTGCGCCAGGTGGGATATGCCGACGGCGAACAGGGGCGCGATCGTCGAGTCGGCGCCGACCGACATCTGAGGGTTCGATCCGAGGAGCGCGAAGAACACGCTGCCCGCGACGAATGCGTAGAACCCTGTGATCGGGGGCATCCCGGCGAGGCGCGACGTGGCGAGCTGCTCGGGCACGGCGATGACGAGGAGGGTGATCGCCGCCAGAGCGTCTGGCACCGCCCACGACGCCTTGTAACCGTGAAGTGACGGGAGAAGCACGCCCGCGACGCGGTCCCCGAGCGAAACCGGCGAACGAGCAGACGCGTTGTCGCGTTCCTTTCCCCTCACCTGGCCATCATCGCCCATCGGAACCCTCACTCCGCGGTTTCCCTTCGGCATGTCTGCGACGCCGCCGCGTCAGCTCTCGATCTCGAGCCAGTGCCTGGAGCTCGAGATCACCGTGATCTCGGGGTGCGACCAGACGAAGCGCTCGACGCGGTCGAGGATCCCCACTGCGTGCGATGCATCGGGAGTGACGACGCTGAATCCGATTCCCGCGCGCTGCCAACGGTCGTGGTGGGACACCTCCGAGGCCGAAACCCCGAAGCGGCGACGCGAGGTCTCCACGACGTGTCGGACCACCGACCGCTTCTCCTTCAAGGACCCACAGCCGGCCAGGTGCAGTTCCATCTCGAGGGCGGCGACGTGCACTGCGTAGCTCGCGAATCAGCTCGAGGCGGTGAAGGAGGAAGACGGCCAGATCCCCGAGATCGGCCTGGTTCCCGGGGAGGCCGCTTCGCCGAGCAACGGCAGGCCGAAGGCGTCTTCCACCGTACGCAGGAGGGAGTAGTGATCGAGCGGCTCACGGAACTGGGTGCCCGCTCCAATGCCGGGGGCGACGACGATGGTCAGCACGTTCCCGCCACCGCCGCTCGAGGTGACCGCGCCCGTGTTGGTGTCCACCCCGGCGGTGTCGGAGTCGTCGCTCTCGTCCCAGGTGACGATCAGGACGCCACCGTCGGCCCACGCACTGCTCGAGGTGACCGCTCCGACGAATCCGGTGAGCCAGTTGCCCGCTGTCGAGGCAGAGCAGTCATGACCGTCGTCGCACATGTCGGGCGTGACCCAGACGAATCGCGGGACCGAGGAGGCGCTTCCCTTCAACAGCGGCATGAGCGTCGTGAGCGGCTGGAGGTTGTTGCAGAGTGCGGGCTGGTTCCTCACGTCGCCGAAGTAGATGAACGGCTCGTGCTTCTGCGCATAGCTACCGTCCGAGGACTGGGGCCCGGTGAAGCACGTTCCGGGCATGGACTCGAAGTAGGCCCCCCAAGAGATGCCGGCCCCCTGAAGTTGGGTCGCGAGGTTGGGGCCGTCGATGTAGCAGGAGGTGCAGTCGGAGGTGATCCCCCAGGTGGAGCCCGATATGAGTGCCAGGTAGTTGGGGAGGCTCGGGTGCGACACCGCGTACCAGGAGGTTGCCCATGCATAGCGCTGCGCGAGCACCGAGATGGAAGTTGTGGCGAGTGCTGCTTGCTCGGAGAGGTTTTCCATGACGACCACAAAGACGTGAGAGAACGCCGGCACACCCTCGCGGCCCGGGATGGTGCCGGTGCTCGTCCTCCCGCCCGGTCCACCTCCCGATCCGCTCCCGCCCGAGCTGCCGCCCGAACCGCCCGCACCTTGCCCTCTCGAACTGCCACCTGGCAGGCGCGAGGTGGATGGAGAGGCCTTCGAAGCGTTCTGGCTGGTCGAGCGCGTCGACCGGCGGGAACTCGTCGGGTAGGAGCTGCCGCACGCGGCGGCCGTTGACGCAAGCAGAAGGAGAAAGGTTCCGAGCACCGCCCATCGGCGGGCTCGAGCACGTCGCACGCGCGGCGAGCGTAGCCTGGCGCCTCGTGCCCTCATGGTTCAGCGAAAGCGAATTCCAGTTGCTCTCTACAGCCTGCGCGCGTCTCATACCTTCCAGCGAGGGCGTGCGCGACGGGGGAGAGATTGCCGGCGACGGGGGAGAGCCTTATCGCGAAGCCGGCGACCGGCACAGTCCGGGCGCGCTCGAGGCCGGGGTGCCCGATTACATCGACGGATTCCTCGGCGCGTTCAGCTTCGACCCGCCGCGCATCTGGGCCGGTGGTCCGTACTCGGGGAGGAACGGAGGTGAAGCGGGCTTCGGCTCCTTCGTCGAGCTGACGAGGATCGACGAGATCGCCTGGCGGACACGCATCGAAGGATCTCGCGGAGTCGCCGAGCGAGAATTCAACGGTCCGGTCGTCGGATTGCAGGAGCGCTACCGCATTGGGCTCGAGGCCCTCGGATCCGACTTCTGCGAGATCTCGGGCGGGGAGCAGGACGAAAGACTTCGCGCCCAGCCCGAGTTCACCGCTTTGCTCTACGAGCACTGCTGCGAGGGCATGTACGGCGCGCCCGAGTACGGGGGGAACCGGGACCAGATCGCCTGGCGTTCGATCCGCTTCCCGGGCGACGTGCAGCCGAGGGGCTACACCGACGCCGAGGTCTCGCAGCCGTGAGCGGTGCCGTTGCGGACGCGGTCGTCATCGGATCCGGGCCGGGAGGCGCGGCGGTAGCCGACGTGCTCACGAGCGCGGGGTGGAGCGTCGTGATACTCGAGAAGGGGCGCAACCACCTGTTCTCCCCCCCCATTGCCTCCGATCCTGCTCCTCTCGGCGGCGACTACTCGAACGACGAGATCAAGTTCATGTCCCGGCACTTCCTCGGGCCCGACCCGCTGATCGAGCCTCGGACTTTCCGGACGAGCGTCGACGAAGGCGAGCGCACCCACGTAGGGGAGGTCAACTCGATCCCGACCACCGTGGGAGGAGGTGGCGTCCACGCCGACGGCAAGGTGCCGCGCTTCAGAGAGGAGGACTTTCTCCTGAGAAGCGCCTACGGGCCGGTCGAGGGAGCGTCCGTCGAGGACTGGCCACTCGACTACGCGGAGCTGGAGCCCTACTACGCGCAAGCAGAGCGCATGGTCGGGGTGGCCGGGGACGCAGAGGCGAACCCGTTCGCGTCGTGGCGCTCGGGGCCGTACCCCATGCCTCCGGGAGCGCCGATGTACGGCGCCACGTTGTCGTGCGCGTCGGCCGAACGGGTGGGTCTTCACCCCTATGCGGCTCCGACCGCCGCCAATTCGGTTCCCTACGACGGGCGCCCCGCCTGCAACAACTGCGGGTTCTGCGCCTTCTTCGGCTGCCCCATCCACGCGAAGGGCGATCCCGTCGCGATGCTCCAGCGAGCCCTTCGGTCGGGTAACGCCGAGCTTCTTCCCGAGACCTGCGCATCTCGCATCCGAACATACGGGCGGCGCGCCACCGGGGTAGACGTCATCGGGCCGGACGGGAGAGAGCGGACGATCGGGGCCCGCCACGTCGTCGTAGCTGGTGGAGCGATCGAGACGCCGCGCTTGCTCCTCCTCTCTGGCTTGGAGCACCCGATGATCGGCCGGTACTTCATGACGCATTTCCAGACCTTCGCGGTCGGGGTGATGCGCGAGCGCGTGCACTCCCACCGCGGGAGGGCCGTCACCCACGTCCACGACGACGCCGTCTTGATGGACGAGGAGGCGCGTCTTGCGGCGAAGCAGGCGGGATTGCCGTGGATCCGGGGAGGGCTCGTGGAGCACGGCGGTCCCAGCCATCCCGTCATGGAGGCGAAGCTCTTGCCCTGGGGCGAGATGCATCCGAGACTCATGCGATCCTCGTTTCTCAGGGACCGCATGTGGGGCTTCACCATGCAGGGCGAGGACCTTGCCCAGGCGTCGAACTTCGTCGATCTCGACCCCAAGGTTCGAGACGTGCGCGGCCTGCCGGTTGCCCGGATCACCTACCGGCCGCACCTGCACGAGCTCGTTGCGTCGGAGCACCACTGTCGAAAGCTCCTCCGGGTCCTCGAGGACATGGGTGCCACATGGACGCTCACCGCCACCTCGCCCCACGTGAGTACCGCCGTGCGGCGTGCCCTCGGCTACAGCGGCGCTGCGGGCGCCGTTGCGACAGACAGCACTCAGCGCGAGCTCGGCGCGATGGCGGCCTTCGGGGAAGTGGGAGGACGCGAGGCAGGAGGTTATGGAACGGCCATTCCGCAGAGCCGCCATGTCATGGGCACAGTGCGTATGGGTACGAACGCCGCCACGTCGGTGGTCGACGCCTTCGGTCGGATGCACGGGCTCGAGAACGTGGTCGTGGCCGACTCGTCTGTGTTCGTCACCTCCGCCGGCTACGGGCCGACGCTCACGCTCGTCGCTCTCGCTGCACGGGCGGCGACCGCGATGGCGGGAGGCTCGGCCACCTAACCCCCGTGCAGCAGGTGTCGTGCGAAGAGGCGCTCGGTGGCCTCGATCTCCTCGCCCGGAACCTCCACGTGCCCACCGGGGTTGGCGTGGAACCTCTTGTCGGAGCTCGCTATCTCGCCGAAGAGCTCGAGCACGTCGTCGCGCCGCATGAGCTCGTCGTCCCACTGCATGAGGAACAGGACCGGGCACGTGATCTGCTTTGCGTCTGCGATGATCCGCTTGCGGTAGTCCTCTCTCGGCGCACGGGTACCCATGAGCCCGAGCACCGCCGCCACGATCCGTTTCTCGGCGGCGACTACCGGGATCCCGAGGATCGTCCCCATCGAGAGCCCCCACCAACCGACCGCTTCACGGCCCACTTCGTCCAGCTCCTCGAGCGCGTCCAAGGTCGCGCGCCAGTCGGCGACCATCTCGTCGGTCATCTGCGGGTCCTCCGCCCACAACTGAGCGAACTCGATGAACATCGTGGCGCCGTCCTTGCTCCCGTCGGCGCGCCTGTCACCGTGAACGGGTCCGTCGATCGCTGCGGCCGCGAAGCCTTGGTGGCGGACGAGCCGGCGCGCGAGGGACACGATGTATTGCTCTCGCTTGGTGTTCCCGGCGCCGTGGCAGATGAGCACCAGCGGTCGCGGCCCGCTCGCATCCGCCGGGGTCCACAAGAGACCCGGTATCTCCCTCGTGCCGCGACGCACGACGAATCGCCGCTGGCGCACGTCCTTCGTCGTTACGTCCTCGTCGGGGAACTCGATCCTCGCCGTGGGTTCCTTCGGCATCGCCGTGGCCGGATCCGCTCGCCGGTACCCGGTCCTCAGCTTCTCGGGACCTGCGCCCAAGGCACGTCCTTGTCGGAACGGGGCTCGCCCGGCAGCCCGAGCACCCGCTCCCCGAGGATGTTCCGCATGATCTCCGACGTACCGCCCTCGATCGAGTTGGCGCGCGACCTCAGGAACGCGACTCGTGTGTCGCCCCCTCCGAAGAGGCTCGCCATCTCGGGCCTGCGCATCTCGAACCCCGCGGGATAGAGGGTCCCTTCCATGCCGAGGAGGTCGACGCACAGCTCGTAGACACGTTTGTTCAGCTCCGCGCCGAAGAGCTTCGCCACAGAGCCTTCTGGTCCGGGGGTCCCGACGCGGCGCATCTCTCGGGCTCGCAAGTTGTTCAGCCGCCCGACCTCGGCGTCCACCCATACGCGCATGAGGCGATCGCGCTCTGCGGCGGTCTTGTGGGGCTTCGCATTCCAAACTTTGATCGCCTGGTGGATCGGTCCCGATTCACGGGCCGGCACCCCTCCTCCGAGAGCCACCCGCTCGTTCATGAGCGTCGTGGTCGCCACCCTCCAACCGGCCCCGACCGCGTCGAGGCGCATCGAGTCGGGGATCCTCACGTCGGTGAAGAAGACCTCGTTGAACTCGGCGTGGCCGGTCAGCTGACGCAGAGGCCTCACCTCGACGCCAGGGGCGTGCATGTCGACCACGAAGTACGTCATGCCCTGGTGCTTGGGGACGTTCGGGTCAGTCCGTGCGATCAGCATCCCCCAGCGGGCCATGTGAGCGAGGGTGGTCCACACTTTCTGCCCGTTCACGATCCACTCGTCGCCGTCGCGAAGCGCCGAGGTCGCTAGCCCCGCCACGTCCGATCCCGCACCCGGCTCGCTGAAGAGCTGGCACCAGATCTCCTCGCCGGTGAAGAGGGGCCGTAGGAGCCGGTTCTTCTGCTCCTCGGTGCCGTGGGTGAGGACGGTGGGCGCCCCCATGCCGTATCCGATGACATTGCGCTCGGCGACACTCGGCGCTCCGGCCTTTCGCAGCTCGCGCTCGACCGGTACCTGGAGCTGGGGGCTCAGCCCGAGCCCGCCCAGGCCTTCTGGGAACCAAACCCAGGCGAGGCCTGCGTCGAAGCGCGCCCCGAGGAACTCCTGGGGGTCGGTCGAGGACGGATCGTTCTCGGAGAGGAGTTTGTCGAGGAGACCCAGGACGGTCTTCTCCTCGTCGTTCTTCGCCTCGTCTGTGAGGGGCCTGCGTTCGGTGATCGCCATGTTGCCAACCCTACCGAAGGTGCCTCTGCCCACTCCCGGCGGGTCCCGGGATGTCGACCGTTTCTGGCCTGGTTCGCGTCTGGGCAGCGCCAGGACGGTAAGAAGGAGTCATGGGAGTTCCTGAGAAGAGGTGGCTCAAAGCCGGGGATGTGGAGCTCGAGGTACTCGAATCGGGAAGTGGTGGCCGGCCGCTTCTCGTCCTCCACGGCTTCTGCGGGGCGAAGGAGAACTACGACGAGGTGATCGGCCCTCTGGCGCGCGCGGGCTGGCACGTCGTCGTGCCCGACCAGCGAGGCCACGGTGCGAGCTCGCATCCTGAGGGGGAGGGCTCCTACGGGTTCGGGTACTTCGTCTCCGACGCCCTAGCGCTTGCCGACACGCTCGGGTGGGACCGCTTCGTCCTGCTCGGTCATTCGATGGGCGGGATGACCGCGCAGATGTTGGCTCTCGAACATCCGGAGCGGGTCGCTGCGCTCATCCTCATGGACACGGCGCACGCGAGGCTCGAGATCGACGCCGAGCTGGTGGACGCTGGCAGGCAGATGGTCGAGGCAAAAGGCCTGGCGGCACTCGTGGAAGCGATGAGCTCGGTCGAGGACCCGCTCGCCACCGAGGCGCACAAGAGGCTGGTCGCAGAACGCCACGGCTATCAGGAGCTGCTCGACGCCCAGACTCTCGCCTGCTCGGCGGAGATGTGGGTCGCTATGACGCGGGCCATGTTCGGGGCCGAGGACCGGCTCGACGATCTGCGAACGCTCGCCGTGCCGACGCTCGTCGTCGTGGGTGAGCAGGACCGTCCGTTTCTTGGCCCGTCACGGCGCATGGCCGAGGCCATCCCAGGCGCAAGGCTCGAGGCGCTCGCCGGCGCCGGCCACTCGCCACAACTCGAGGCACCCGAGGCGTTGCTCGGAGCGCTCACCGGCTTCCTCCGGAATCTCCGCTGATGCCCCATCAGTTGCTGTTTTGGGCAGATCATTTTGGGTACTTGTTAGCGTGATGTTTCTCGGGGGGCTGCCTGAGGAGGCAGCCATGGAGGCGTCGCCACAACAACACGGTCCGAATCGGGATGCCGGGTGGCATCCCGTGTCGCCCCTGCACGCACGCGGCAACGGCCCGCTCGTGCGCGTTCTCTTGGCGGACGACGATCCGGACGTCCGCCACGTGATCGGCCGCCTCGTCTCGGGAGATGACGCGCTCGAGCTGGTCGGGACCGCCTCCGACGCAGAGGAAGCCGTCGAGCTCGGCTCGCTCACCCACCCCGATGTCGCCCTCGTGGACCTTTGGATGCCGAAGGGTGGAGGTTTTCGAGCGGCGAGGGAGCTCCGGGAGCGGTCGCCCGAGACGAAGGTCCTCGCCTTATCGGGCTCGGCCGACCGCGAAGGCGTTCTCAAGATGTTCGAAGCGGGGGCGGTCGGTTACATGATCAAGGGCGCCAACGTCGACGTGGTGGAGGGGATCATGGCGGCGAGCCGCGGGGAGGGGGTCATCGCCAACGAGGTCGCCGCCGAGGTCATCGGAGAGTTGCGGAACCACTTGGATCGCCAGAACGAGGCCGAGCAGTCCGAGCTCAGGAGGAGAAGGCGCATCGGGCTCGTCATCGAGGGCCGGGCGATCGCGATCGCGTTCCAGCCGGTCTTCGATCTTTCCACCGGCAAGGTGGCCTGTGTCGAGGCGCTCGCCAGGTTCCCCGGGGACGAGGAGGATGATCCAGAAGCGTGGTTCGCCGAGGCTTGGAGTCTCGGGCTCGGCGTCGAGCTCGAGATAGCGGCCTTCGCGGCGGCGCTCGAGGCAGGAGCGATGAGGCCAGCGGGCGTCCTCCTTGCAGTCAACGTGTCGCCGGGAGCCGCAATGTCCGGCCGGTTCTGCGAGTTCCTCGCTTCCCTGGACGACGTGGACGGGCTCGTCCTCGAGCTGACCGAGCACGCGGTGGTCGAGGACTACGACGTGCTGACGGGCTGTCTAGGTCCGGTCCGCGATCGCGGCATCAAGGTGGCGGTGGACGACGCCGGTTCGGGCCACGCGAGCCTCCGCCACATCCTCCAGGTGGAGCCTGAGTTCATCAAGCTGGACATGAGCCTTTTGTCGGGAATCGAGGACGACCAGCCGAAGCTGGCGCTCACCACCGGGATCACCTCGTTCGCACGCGAGATCTCGACGAAGACCGTGGCCGAGGGGATCGAGACCCGATCCCAGCTCGAATGCGTCATGGGGCTTGGCGTCGACTACGCCCAGGGGTATCACCTCGAAAGGCCCGGCGCGCTCCCGAAGTCGGGACGCCGCGTCGGTCTGCCCTAACCGGTCGTTCTCTCCTGGCGGAGCTGCCGCTCTCGTCGGGGCTCGACGAGAAGGCTCTGGACCGAGCGTCCGATCCGGCCTCCGAGGTCCCAGATCGCGCACTCGGCGATGGCGATCCCAGGTTCGCCGAGCCTCGTCGCCGCTTCGAGGCATATCCACTCGCCCACCGGCGGGCGCTCCAGGAAGACCGAGAGGTCGGGGTTGATGAAGGTCCAGTGCTCGAAGTCGAGGACCGAGCTCACCCCGTTGCCGAAGTCCGCTGCGGCGGCAACTCGCTGGACCGGAGACGGCTCTTCGCCGGGTACCACCCCGACCGCGAGCCGGACCCACACTGTCGCGGGCCCCTTCGAACCGAACTCCCCCCGGACGAATCGAAGCTCGGCTCCGGAGTTGTGAAAGGCGCGGTAACCCTGCACCAACGGTTCAGTCGTCATCCCGCTCTCGGGCCGAGGAGGTGCGAGCTCGACGTCGTCCCTCCGGGCGGCGAGTTCCCCGGGCACCGCTTCCTGGGACTCCAGGCGCCGGATCCGAAGAGCCCGCCCCCAAGCCAGGTCGACCCCTCCAGAGGAAACCCTGACGTCCACCAACTGGACTTTGCGGCCTGGCCGCACCACCGAGGCCTCCACTTCGAGAGGTGCGACCGGCACGGGTCGCAAGAGCTCGAGAGTGATGCGGGCAACTTTCATGTCGCCTGCCGCCGGTTCGCACAGCTCGGCCGCTCGCGCGACGAGTGCGGCCACGGGCCCACCGTGCAAGGCGTCTGGCGTCCAAGGCCCTCGCGCCGAGTCCGTCGGGAGCCAGTTGCCGCCCTCCGGCACGAAGAGCGCCCCGCCCTCGTCACGGCTCACCGGCCGCTCCGCTCGTCTTTACCGACGCGCCGCTCGTATCGCGCTGTGTCCGGCAATCTCGCGCCGTGTGCGTCACAAGCGGTCACGCTCCGCCTTCGATCTCGTCGAGGACCCACGAAGGGGGACGGGCGACGAATCCTTCCCCGGGCCAGTTCATCCATCCCGATCCTGCGAGCGCCCCACCGTCGGGGTGGAGGGTGGTCCCGGTGATGTACGACGACAGTTCCGACGCGAGGAACAGGACGCAGTTTCCGACGTCCTCCAGTCGGCCCTTTCTCCCGAGGGGAATGGTCAGGGCATCGCCTGGATCGCGTTCGTGCATCGCGGCTCTTCTCCCGGCCGAGCCCGCAGAGGACGCGACCTCCGCCATGCCCGGGGTCGGGACGAAGTCCGGCGCCAGGCAGTTGACCCTGATCCCGGCCGGGCCGAGCTCCACCGCCAGGGTACGTGTCAAATGGGTGACAGCGGCCTTCATCGCCCCGTAGAGAGCGAACCCGGGGGCCGCGCGATGAGCCTCGATGGAGGTGATCGTGATGATGCTGCCGCCTCGTCCGCTCTCGGTCATGAGCTTCGATGCAAGCCCGATGGCTTCCACCACCCACGTGAAGTTGGTCCTGACGAGAGTCTCACGACCTTTGGCGTTGACTCCGAGGAACGGGGCGCGGAAGGTCCCGCCCACCACGTTCACGAGCACGTCGAGCCGGTGGTGGTGACGGTGGGCAGCATCGAAGAACCGAGCGAGCGCTTCGCCGTCACGCACGTCGAGGGTCTCCTCGATCGTCTCGGCGCCCAACGCGCGTGCATCCGAAGCAGTGCGACTGAGCGACTCTGCGTCGATGTCGCAGAGGGCCAACGCGGCACCCGCCCGTGCTAGGTCGAGGGCGGCGGCGCGCCCCAGCCCTCCGCCACCTCCTGCGACGAGCGCGACCTTGCCGGCCAGGCCACAACGTTCCTCGAGGAAGGACAAGGTCTCGGCCTCCGTCAGCTGTCCGCCAAGGGCGATCCCCGACGCCGCCCGGCAAGGTCCTACACCGGGCGGGGCAAAGCGTCCAGACGAAGTGCCCGTTGGTCCCAGCCGCGAGAGAATCGGGTAGAGAAGAGGGGTCGCCTACACAAGAGCGGAGGACCGGTGCCCGAAGACGCGACCGTGGAAGAGATCCCCGAGGACCAGTGTCTCGATCTGTTGGCCGGCGAGTCGCTCGGCCGAATCGCGACGGTGACCGGCGGTCAGCCGCTCATCTTCCCGGTCAACTACGTCCTCGAGGGACGGACTGTCGCCTTCCGGACCGATCCGGGGACGAAGCTCGACTCGGCCACACTCGGCAAGGTCGCCTTCGAGGTCGACTCGGTGGATGCCGAGCATCGAGAAGGGTGGAGCGTGATGGTCCAGGGAGTGGGAAGGGAGATCACCGATGCTTGGGACACCTGGTCCCAGAGCGTCACCTCTCATCACCTCGAGCCGTGGGCGGCCGGGGAGAAGGAGCACTGGGTGGCCATCGCATCGCCTGTGTTCTCGGGGCGACGTATCCGGCGCTGAGCTCGATCCGAAGCGCTTGCGGGCCCGATATCGAACGGGAAGGGGGAGGGCTCGACTCCACGGCCTGGGTTTTCGCGTAGTGCGTTTCCTCGGAAACGTCTCCGTCTAAACGAAAACGTCTTTGTGACAGGTCGGGACGCTCAGCTGAGCTCGGTGCCGACGATCGACACCAGCGAGACCATCTCCCCCGGGTAGCCGCCCAGGTTGTGGATGAGTCCCAGGGTGCGGTCGGTGGAGATCTGCCGTTCTGGTCCGGCCTCGTTGCGCAGCTGGAGCCAGCACTCGAAGAACATCCGGAGCCCCGAGGCTCCGACGGGGTGACCGAAGCTCTTCAAGCCTCCGTCAGGGTTCACGGGCAGCTCGCCGTGGAGGTCGAATGTGCCCGCCAGCTCCTCTTTCCAGGCGGTGCCGCGCTCGGCGAAGCCCAGGTCCTCCATCAGGACCATCTCGGTCGGCGTGAAGCAGTCGTGGACCTCCGCCATGGCGAGCTCTCGCCGGGGTTCGATGACGCCCGCCTGCGAGTAGGCGTCGGCGCCGGCCTGCTCGCACTCGGGGAAGTGGGTGTAGTCGTATTCGGGATCGATGAGCCCAGAACCGGTGCCTGTGGCCACAGCAAAGGCCTTGATGTAGAGCGGCTTGTCCGTGTACCGGTGTGCGTCCTCGGCGCGAACGACGATCGCCGCCGCACCACCGTCTGCGACTCCCGCGCAGTCGAAGACTCCGAGCCGCCCCGCCAGGCGAGGCGAGGCGAGGATGGTCTCCTTCGAGACCTCGTTGCGGAATTGGGCGCGTGGGTTCTTCGCTCCGTTCGAGTGGTTCTTCGCGGCGATGGTCGCGAGAACGTCCATCAGCTGGTCCTCGTCGAGCCCGTACTTCTTGGCGTAGGCGGGGACGATCATCGAGTACATCGCGGCCGCTGTCAGGGTGCGCGCTGTCCCGTCACCGGCAGGCTTCGGAGACGCGATCCCCTGGTACCCCCCGTCTTTGATCTTCTCCGCGCCCACCGCCATCGTGATGTCGTAGGCACCCGACGCGACCGCGTAAGCGGCGGCACGAAGTGCCTCGGAGCCCGTCGCACAGAAGTTCTCCACCCGGCTCACGGGCTTTCCCTGTATTTGCAGCGGCCTGGCCAGTGCCATCCCGCTCGATCCCGATGTGGCCGTGCCGAGCCAGTAGGCGTCGATGTCGTCTTTCGTCACGCCCGCTGAGGAGAAGGCCTCCATCGAAGCGTCGATGATGAGGTCGTCCACGTCCTTGTCCCACCGCTCGCCGAACTTCGTGCAGCCCATCCCGACGATTGCCACTCGGTCGCGTATCCCGTGCGATGCCATGGCGTCCCTCCTTCTCCTCAGGCCTGTTCCGCCACGGATGCCGCGCGGACCGGTCGTGCCTTCCAGAAGTAGTCGTGAATCCCGTCCGCGCTGTAGAGGCGGCGGAAGGTCATCTCGACCCGACCGCCCACCGAGACCGAATCGGCGTCGACGTCGGTGAGCTCTACCGGGAATCGTCCCCCACCGTCGAAGTCGACGACGGCGAACACGATCGGGGGGCTGGGCGAGTATGCAATCCGGTCGACGGTGAACGTGACGATCGTCCCCTTCGTGTCGGCCATGCTCACCGGTTCCATGTCGTCCACCGCGCCCCCGGTCATCGAGACCCGAGCCGGTGGCAGGTGAAGGGCCCCGCTCGAGCGGTCCCGCGATCCCACGAACCGGAACTTCCATTCCTTGGCCCGCCACGCGGGGGGCGACTGGACCCTCAGGGGCTCGGGGCGCCTGGGGGGCTCGGGGGTGAGCATCCCGCGCCAGGAGAGGAACTTCCCGTAGGGCAGGTCGGCGCGCGCCTCGATCTGCTCGAACACCGTGCGCCTGGGTTCCCACGCCGTTATCGCTGGCGTCGTGCGAAAGACGAGCACGTCGGCCCCGTCCGCCAGGTTGACGAGGGCGATCACCTGGTCCGGTTGGGCATGCTCGAGCAGTGAGGTCAGCACGAGACCGTTGTGCGCGCCGCCTGTGTTGCCGACCGACCCCGAGAGGTCGTCGGCAGCTCTGCGCTCTTTTCCGAGAATCCTCGCGGCAAGCGCCTTTGCAGCACGCGAGTGCATCGAGGTGATCGCGATTTCGCCGACGTCACCGACTTCGACGCCCGCCTGCTTGAGAGCCCTCGACCACGCGTCGAGGCCGAGAGGCACGTACCTCGTCTCGCCGAAGCGCTCCTCCCACACCTTCGACCGCTTCTCACCGGGCGTGCGCCACCGATCGGTGAACTCGTCTGTGGCAGACGCTGCTCCGATCAGTTCCGCAACGACCGGCGAGCCGGGGCCGTCGTCTCCCACGAGCAGCGCCGCTGCAGCGTCTCCTCCAGAGGCTTCGTCGGCTCCACTCGGCAGGCCGTCGCGCTGGTCGGCGAGGACCACGAGGGTGCTCCCTGTGCCTGCAAGGGCTGTGCGCAGGGCACCGATGCCCGAGCGCAGGGCTCCACCGAAGTCCAGTGCGAGCGCGTCCTGCGGCAGGCCCAACGCTGCGTGAATCGCATTGGCGTTCGTCTTGTCGAAATATGCCGGGGCGGGCGTGGAGAACCACAGCGAGTCCGGCGCAGCGGCTGGGACCGCCTGCAGGGCGAGTTTCGCCGCCTCGACTCCCATCGTGGTGGTGTCCTCGTCGTGGGACGCCACCGATCGGGTTCCCTTCCCGCCCCCGCTCCCCATGAACGAGGTGACGGCCGACCTCTGGAGCCTGCGGTAGGGGACGTATCCGGCTGCACTTATCACGCCTCGCACGGCGATCGATCGTATCGGTAATCTGACGGCGAGTCAGAATCGGGTCAGCTCCTTACCGGGCGCCCACGGACGGAGGCGCCGCACCTTGGACTTCGAGTTCTCCGACGAGCAACTGGCCTTCGTGGAGGAGGTCGAACAATTCCTCGACGCCCACGAGGACCCCGAGGTCTTCGACGTGACGAGGGAGAACATGGCCCAGATCGTCGACACCCCGCCGAGGCGCAAGTTCATGGCCGAGCTCGGCGCCAAGGGCTGGCTCGGCATCACCTGGCCGCTCGAGTACGGGGGCAAGGACTCGGACGGGGTCTACGAGTACCTGATCAACGAAGCGCTCGCGCGCCGAGGCGGCCCCCAGATCGGCAAGGGGGTCGGCATCATCGGCAAGACCCTCATCCGCCACGGCAGCGAGAAGCTGAAGCGCGAGTTCCTGCCGAAGATCCTCCGGAACGAAGTCGAGTTCGCTGTCGGGTACTCCGAACCGAACGCCGGATCCGATGCGGCCTCGATGCAGCTCAAAGCCACCCGCGACGGTGACGGCTGGACGCTGAACGGGCAGAAGACGTGGACCACCTCGGCGCACTTCGCGGAGTGGTACTGGGTCGGCGCTCGCACAGACCCAGAGGCACCGAAACACAACGGGATCACGCTGTTTCTGGTGCCACTGGACCACCCGGGAATCACGATCAAGGCCATCTGGACAATGGGCGACGAGCGCACGAACGAGGTCTACTTCGACGACGTGTGGGTCTCGGACGACTATGTCGTCGGCGAGCTGAACCGGGGCTTCCAGTACATATCCGAGGCACTCGACCTCGAGCGCTTCACCATGTTCACCTTCTCCCAGATCGCCCAGCGGCTCGACGTGCTCTGCGACTACGTCGCGACATCCACGCGCGACGGCGAGCCGCTTCGCCGCGACCCGCTCGTTCGCCGCCGCCTCGCCCAGCTCGCCACACAGGCAGAGGTCGCAAGGGTGCTCGGCCTCAAGTTCGTGGCGGAGTCCTCCAAAGGGGGCGCCGCACCGACCGCGGAGGCCTCTCAGTACAAGCTCTATGCCACCGAGCTCTCGAAGCGCCTCGCCGACGCGTCGATGGACATCGGCGGCCCCGGTTCGCAGCTGCGGGTGAAGACCGCAGACGCGCCGATGGCCGGGCGCGCCGAGTCGACATATCGCTACACCGTGATCGACACGATCGGCGGAGGCGCCTCTGAGATCCAGAAGAACATCGTGGCCCGTCGAAAGCTCGGGCTCCCGAAGAACTTCTGATGGACCGCCGCGGTTTCTGTCGAAGATCCAGGTGCATGTGACGTCGAAAGGTGCGGGCGCCCTCGAAGGCGTGACGGTGCTCGACCTCTCGAGTGTCGGTCCTGCTTCGCGTGCGACCCGACTGCTGGCGGACTATGGCGCACAGGTTGTCAAGATCGGGCCTCCGCCCGCCAACGCCCAGGCCGCCACGAGGCCCCCCTTCTTCTCGTACGCGGCGCACCGCGGGATGCAAAGAGCACAGATCGACATCAGGCAGCCCGACGGCCGCGAGGCATTCCTCGCCCTGGCCGCTCGCGCCGACGTAGTGGTGGAGAGCTTCCGCCCCGGGACCGCCGACCGCCTCGGAATCGGATACGACGACGTGCGCGCAGTGAACCAGCGAGTCGTCTACTGCTCGACCAGCGGCTACGGAAGACTTGGACCCAGGTCGAGCTGGGCGGGACACGATCTCGACTACCTCGCGGTCGGCGGTTACCTGGCTATGAGCACCCCAGGTGAGGACGGGCGGCCCCCGCTGCCGGGGGCAACAGTGGCCGATGCCGCGGCGGGCGGAATGCACGCCGCGCTCGCAGTCACCACTGCACTGCTGCGGCGGGCGGCTACGGGCGACGGCGCGTTCCTGGACGTGTCGGTTGCAGACGGTGTGCTCTGGCTCATGTCGCTCGCGGTCGACGAACACCTGGCGACAGGTGCTCAGCCCGTCCCGGGCCACGATGTCCTGAGCGGTCGCTTCGCCTGCTACGGCACCTATCAGGCTCGCGACGGCCGGTGGCTCGCGGTCGCGGCGATCGAGGCAAAGTTCTTCGCAAACCTGTGCCGCGCACTCCACTGTGAGGAGTGGATCGCGCACCAGTACGACGACGAACACCAAGACGCCATCCGCTCGGCTCTGTCGGCTCTCTTCGAGACCGAGGACCGCGACACCTGGGTGTCGCGTCTCGCGCCGGACGACACTTGTGTCGCCCCTGTTCAGAGCGTCACCGAGCTGGTGGAAGACGATCATTTCTCACTCGCCGGGTCGATCGTCGAAGCCAAGTCGGACCGCCATGGCAGTTTCCGCCAGGTCGGAACGGTGCTCGCCGGAATGGTGGAGGTCGCCGAGCCCGTGCACGTCCCCGACGAGGAGGCAACCGAAACCATGGAGCTCCTTGCTCGAGCCGGCTACGGCCCAGACCGCCTGGCGGAGCTGGCGAACCGCGGGATCGTGGCGTGATGTCGGTCGTCGAGCCTGCCGCAGACCCGACGTTGGAGATCGAGGCGCTCGTCGGCGTCCCCCAGTACGAAGAGACTGCCGACTTCCCGGTCGAGCGGGGCTACGTATGGACCACCTGCTCCTCGGTCGAGAACGGCAACCCGCTCTTCTGGGACGGCGCCGTGGCCGACGCGATCACCGGTGGACCGATCGCCCCACCGACGATGCTCTCGGTCTGGTTCCGGCCCCATCACTGGGCGCCGGGTCGTG
>Ga0209415_10002711_pt1 | contig 33099 bp, 30 predicted proteins | sample PeaSoiSIISIP2007_FD_187696 | JGI IMG/M metagenome (GOLD analysis project Ga0209415, IMG submission 187696) | Peat soil microbial communities from Weissenstadt, Germany - SII-SIP-2007 (SPAdes) (version 2) | ecosystem: Environmental > Terrestrial > Soil > Wetlands > Peat | place: Germany... | reverse complement strand
CGGCATCCTGCCACGACTCCGAGTCGGGCGCGCCGTCGTCGACGTTCCAGGGCTCGGTGTGCGCGGCGCTGCCCTGCGAGGCAGGGGCGGTATGCTTCCAGCCGGCGCCGGGGAGCAACTGCACCGGCGAGTGGTACTGCTGGGACGACAATGCCTGGCACTGCGCGCCGCCCGAGTCCGGCGCGCCCGGCGGTCCGCCGCCCGACACCGGCACGGCTGAAGACGGGGAACCTTCGGACGCGGGCGAGGACGCCTCGGTGGATGCGCCTGCCCTCTCCGACGCGGCCGACGCGGGGTGAGCACGTTGGCGCACCTCTGGCGGAAACTCCGCGTGCTGTGGCCCGGGTGGACGATCCTCGTCCCGCTACCGTTCGCCATGCACGGGGCATGGGCTGCCGTGCAGGGGAACTTCCACTGGGAGAACGCCGTCGCGCTAGGTCTCGTGGCGGTGCTCTTCGCCACGGGGCCGCGCACGAAGAAGCTGCTCGTCGGCGTCTACCCGGTGGCGCTCGTCGGGCTCCTCTACGACACGATGCGCGTCGTGAAGAACGTCGGCGTGTCAGCCGGCCGCGTCCATCTCTGCGATCTCCGCGCGCGCGAGCTTTCTCTCTTCGGCGTCCAGATGAACGGCGAGCGCGTGACCTTCCAGGACTGGTTCCAGGCGCACCCGTCGGCCGTCCTCGATGCGCTCTGCGCGTTCCCCTATTTCGCCTTCATCCTCGTGTGCATCGCGTTCGCCGTGTGGCTCTACTTCCGCGACTACGCGAGGATGGTGCGCTTTACGTGGTGCTTTTTCGCGCTGAACGTCGCCGGCTTCATCACGCATCACGGCTACCCGGCGGCGCCGCCTTGGTACTACCACGCGCACGGTTGCGCGATCGACGTCCTGTCGCGCGCGAGCGAGGGCGCCGCGCTCGCGCGGATCGACGCCCGCATCGGCATCCACTACTTCGCGGGGATGTACGGCCGCTCGACGGACGTGTTCGGGGCGATGCCCAGCCTGCACGTGGCCTACGCGTTCCTCGTCGCGCTCGAGGGCTGGGGCGTCCTGCGCGGCTCCTGGCGGATCGCGAGCGTGGCCTTCTTCGCGCTGATGCTCTTCGCGTCCGTGTACCTCGACCATCACTGGGTGCTCGATGGCCTGGGGGGCATGGTCTATTCAGCGGCCGTCGTCGCCGTCGCGAGATGGCTGACCCGCGCTTCTCCGGCACGCGCCGTAGCGTTCGCCCCGCTGCTCGTGAGGGCCGATGTCGCCGAGCAAGATGGGGCGGGCGGAGCCCGATGAGCCGCAGGGTGGCGTGGGTGATCGCGACGTGGCTGGGGTGCGGCCGCGTCCCCGTGGCGCCGGGCACCGCCGGGTCGCTCGGCGCCCTGCCCCTCTACTGGCTCGTCCTTCGATGGGGTCGCCTCGGCGTCGGCGTCACCGCGATCGTCGTGACGCTGGTGGGCGTGTGGGCGGCATCCGTGGTGGTGCGCGAGCTCGCGAACAAAGATCCTCAGGTCGTCGTCGTCGACGAGGTGGCGGGGATGCTGATCACGATGCTGCCGGTGGCCGCCTGGTCGTGGCGCGCCGTGGTGACGGGCTTCGTCCTCTTTCGACTCCTCGACATGACCAAGCCAGGGCCCATCCGCGCGCTCGAGCGATTGCCCGGAGGCTGGGGCGTGGTCATGGACGACGTCGGCGCGGGCGTCGCCGGCGCCGCGATCATGGCCGTGCTGCGTGCCGTCGGATTCTTGCATTGAAGGCGGCAATGTCTCGCTCGGCCGTCTTGCTGCCGGTTGTCCTCACTGCCGCTCCCTGGCGGCAGCAGTCGCCTCGTCGAGTCGCATCGACGCGCCGATAAGTGCGCGGAAACGCGGCAGCGCCGCGGTGGCGTGGCGCGTGCTTGAGGTCAGCACGTGATGACGCCGACCGGGATTCCCGCCGCGGTCTCGCCGGACATCGGGAAGTACCACCTCATCGCCGAGCTCGCGCGCGGCGGGATGGGGAACGTGTACCTCGCCGTCACGCGGGGTCCGGGCGGCTTCCACAAGCTCCTCGTCGTCAAGGAGCTCAGACCGGAGTTCGCCGACGACGAGATGTACGTCGCGATGTTCCTCGAGGAGGCTCGTCTTGCCGCACGCCTGACGCACCCGAACATCGTGCAGACCAACGAGGTCGGGTCGGACGGCAAGCGGCACTACATGATCATGGAATACCTCGACGGGCGCTCCCTCTACCGCGTCGTCAAGCACTTCGCGCGAACGACCGGGTTCCCCGTGGGCGCCCAGCTCCGGGTCATCGCGGAGGCGCTCGTCGGCTTGCACTACGCGCACGAGCTCTGCGGCTTCGACGGAGAGCCGCTCGGCATCGTTCATCGCGACGTGAGCCCGCTCAACGTGCTCGTGACGTTCGACGGCCAGGCCAAGGCCCTCGATTTCGGCGTCGCGAAGTCGGTCGACTCGTCGCTGGAGACCCAGGCGGGCGTCCTCAAGGGGCGGATCGCATACATGGCGCCCGAGCAAGCGCGCGGCGGCAAGTGCGACCGTCGCGTCGATGTGTACGCGGCGGGGGTGATGATCTGGGAGGCGGCGGCCGGGCGCCGCCTCTGGGCGGGGAAGAGCGACCTCGAGATCCTCACGAAGACCCTGGGCGAGGGACCTCCGCGGCTGCGGTCCGTGAATCCGAAAGCGCACCCCGATCTCGACGCGCTCTGCGCGCGGGCGATGGCGATCGAGCCCGGCGATCGGCATCCGACCGCCGAGGCCTTGCTCGACGACCTCGCGGGTCACCTCCAGCGTCGCGGGGACGCGATGTCGATGCGCGAGATCGGCGCGATCGTGAGCGGAGCGTTCGAGCCGGAGCGCCGACGAATGCGCGAGATCATCGAGGACGTCCTCGCGAGCATGCGCGCAGCCCCCCGGTCTGGCGTCATGCCCACGCTGGCGACGCAGCCGTTCGTGCCAGCGACGCAGACATTCACGGTCCCGCGGCGCCTGGACGGAATCCCCAACGTGTCCTCTCTGCTGATCGCGACGCCCACATTGCAGCGGGTGGCTGAGCGTTCCGCGCGGTCCTTCTCGGCCGTCCGCACACCGCGCCCGACGGTTCCCGACGGCGCCGATCGCGGCCTCGAGCGTCGGGGGCGGGTGGCGCTCGTAGCCGGCGCGGTCGCGGGCGCGTGCCTCGCGTTCGTCGTCGTGCAGCATCTGCGGAGCCTGGGGGTAGGCGTGCCGGCGCCCGCGCCAGTGCCCGCGGCCGCGCCAGTGCCAGCGCCCGCGCCTGCGGCTGCGCCCGCGCCCGCGCCCGCGGCTTCGCCCGCGCCTGCGCCCGCGCCCGCGCCACAGGGAGCTCCGACGATGGCGAGCATCCCGCGCTGGACCACCCCAGCGCGCTGGGCCTCGGCGCCCGCGACCCCGCGCGCACCGAAAACCGATCCGACCGAGCCGGCCCGACAAGGCTCGACGCCCTCCGACGCGCCCGCGCCCGCGACCCAGACGTCCCGCCCGGAGGTCGACCCCGGAGGCGGCCGTGCGCCGCTGCGACCCATCGTCACCGCCAACCCCTACGGACCTCGATGACGACGACGGATGTCGCTCCGCGCACACGCCTCCTCGGCTGGGCCCTGGCTGCGTCGATCGCGTCGACCGCGTTCGATGCCGCGGGGCAGGACGCGACCGCGGCCATGCGGGAGGCTGGGAAGCACTTCGACCACGGCGTCGCGCTCTATGGCGAGGCGGACTATCCGGCTGCGCTCGTCGAGTTCAAGCGGGCCTACGCGCTCGCGCCGAACACCGCGGTCCTCTACAACATCGGCGAGGCGCAGTACCAGCTCGAGGACTACGCGAGCGCGCTCGTCACGTTCACACGCTATCTCGCCGAGGCGCCCCCCGGCAGCGGGCATCGCTCCGAGGTCGAGAACGACATCGACGTCCTCAAGGGGCGCGTCGGGCACCTCGCCATCGTCACCGTTCCGCCAGGGGCCGACGTCTCGGTCGACGACCAGCCAGCCGGCAAGACCCCGCTCGACGATCGCGTGCTCGTCAGCGTGGGTCATCGAAAGGTCACGGCCGTCTGCCCGGGTCGTGCCCCGGTCACTCGCTTCGTCGACGTCGCCGCCGACGACAGCGTGTCCATCACCCTCGAGCTCCCGTCCCTCGGTCCCGCGGCGGCGCCTCTCCCCCCGGCGCCTGGGTCCGCGGGTTCCGATCGCCGCGCGGCCTCCGGGAGCGGCGCCACGCTGAGGGCGGTGGGCTGGGTCACGACGGGGTTGCTCGCGACGGGAGCGGCCGGCATGGGCGTCCTCGCGCTCAGGGAGTCGGCCGCCCTGAGCGCGACGCGGGACACGTTCCCGGCCCCCGCCGCGACATTGCAGGACGAGTCCAACCGGACACGCGTGTACTCCATCGTCGCCGACTCCCTGACGGTCGCGGCGGTGGCGGTCGGGGGCATCACGCTGCTCTCGACGCTGACGTCGCACGGCGCCGCGCGAGGCGCCGAGACCGGCGCACGCGTGCGCGTCGGGCCGACTTCGGTGGACCTCGAAGGGAGCTTCTGATGACAGTGACGGGGCGCTTCCGCATGGTCGCGTGCCGGTGGGCAGTGGCATCGGCCACGGCGGCGCTGCTCGCACCGGCCGCTTGCACCGCGCTCGTCGACAGCAGCGCGACGCAGTGCGCGACGGACTCCGACTGCGCGCGCTTCGGCGGCCACCCCTATTGCCAGGCCGGGGTGTGCGTAGCCTCGGGGCTCGGCCCGGCCGACTGCTTCTACGGGACCCCGTCGAAGGCGGCCGACTTCCTCAACCAGTGCTCCACGGCGCAGTGTCTGTCGTTCGACAACTGCCAGCGGCTCGGCCTCTGCGGAGGCGCCTCGGACATGGATGCGGCGCTCCTCTCGCCGCCGGTCCTCGAGGCATCCACGAGCACGAGCGCATCGAGCGACGCCGGCGCCGACGGTGGCGTGGCGCTGCCGAGCTGCGTGGACCCGACGAACGGCCGGCCCCAGGCGGTGTTCATGACCGGGTCGAGCAACTTCCCGCCGCTGCTCTCGAAGCTGGCGCCCCTGATCCTCGCCGCGGGCTACACGCCCGTCTACCAGGTCACCAACTCGTGCACGGGCGTGGCGTCGGTGCTGGGTCTACAGAACGTCATCGAGGACCCCGCGCCCGGGAGTGGCAAGCCCGCCCAGTACTTCCAGATGGACGGCACCGCGGTGACGTGCACGCTGGGCCCGGGCGGCGCCACGGTGGACGTCGGCGAGTCGGACATCTTCTCGTCGACGTGCAGCGGCTACGGCGCGCCCGGCGCCGGGGTCGCCGAGTACCTGGGGCCCATCCAGGCGATGACGTTCGTCGTCCCCGGCGTTTCGCAGCAGCAGGCCATCAGCGCCGAGGCCGCGCGCGCCGTCTTCGGAATGGGAGGCGACCGCGACGCGGGCGCGCCCTGGACGAACCCCACGCTCTACTTCGTCCGCAACCAGAGCACCGGGACGCAGCAGATGATCGGCAGGGCCATCGACGTTCCGGCCGGTTCGTTCTGGGGAATCGATCGAGGGAGCGCCACCGCCGTCGACTCCGATCTTCGCGTCATCACGGATCCGGCGGTCGCGAACCAGGCCATCGGGATCATCTCCGCGGACTACTACGACGACGACCGCGCCAACCTGAAGGCGCTCGCCTTCCAGGCCGCCGGCCAGGACTGCGCCTACCTGCCCGACTCGACGGCGTTCGACAAGGACAAGCAGAACGTCCGGGATGGTCACTACCCCATCTGGGGCCCGATCCACTTCTTTGCCTCCGTGGCCAACGGCCTGCCGGTCTCGCCGGCAGCGGCGGCGTTCGTGTCGGTGGTCTCGGTGCCGAACCTCGCGCAGCAGCTCGTCGACGCGTTCATCGGGTCGAGCCTGGTGCCGACCTGCGCGATGAAGGTGCAGCGCACGTCCGAGCTCGGGCCGCTGTCGGTGTACGCGCCGCCGTTCCAGTGCGGATGCTACTTCGACGCGAGCGTCAACGGCTCGCCGTCCGCGGGGTGCACGAAGTGCGACACGGCGAACGACTGCACCGACCCGGGGCGCCCGGCGTGCAATCTCGGATACTGCGAAGTCCAGTAGCGCGCCCTGCGGGGCGACGAGGAGGTCTTTTCCCATGCGATCCATCAACGGAATGGCAGAGCGGTTTCGCGAGCTCCTGGAGCGTCCCGAGGGGATCGAGCTTCCGGGGTGTTACGACGCGCTCAGCGCGCTCGTGCTGGAGCGCGCTGGTTTCGACGCCGTCTTCATGAGCGGCTACGGAGTGGCAGCGAGCCTCCTCGGCAATCCGGACATCGGACTGACGAGCCTCGTCGAGACCGCGTCCGTCACGAAGAACGTGTCGAGCGCCATCCACGTCCCGCTCGTGGTCGACGCCGACAACGGCTACGGCAACGAGGACAACGTCGTCCGGACGGTGGCGGAGCTCGAGCACGCCGGCGCCGCGGCGATGATCCTCGAGGACCAGGTGTTCCCGAAGCGCTGCGGTCACGCCGCGGGCAAGCAGGTCATCCCCCTCGACCAGTACATGCGCAAGCTCCAGGCCGCGCTCGAGGCGCGGCAGACGCGGATGGTCGTCGTCGCCCGGACCGACGCGACGACGATCGAGGAGGGGATCCTCCGCGCCACGAAGTTCCACGAGGCGGGCGCCGACGTGCTCCTCATCGACGGCCTGCCCTCCCTCGAGGTTCTCGAGCGCGTGGGGGCGGAGGTGCCCGGGCACAAGGTCATCAACCTGATCCACGGGGGTAAGACGCCGCTCATTAGCTCCCGCCGGCTCCACGAGCTCGGCTTCAAGATCGTCCTTTATTCGACGCCGGCGCTCTATACCGCCGCCCATACGATGCTCGCGACGATGAAGCTCCTCCGGGCCACGGGCGAGCTCGGGTCGCTCGAGCCGCACTCGCTCACATTCAAAGAGTTCCAGCAGCTCATCGAGACGAGCTACCTGGGGCGCCGGGGCCACGAGCCGCTGCGCTTCGTCGAGTCGAAGCGCGCGCTAGAGTCCGCGTTCACGCCCGAGGAGTCGACTCGTCAGCGCTTGCTGCGCACGGTGCCGGCGGAGCCTGGGCAGGCGTAGCCTCCTCCCCCTCCCCGGCCCTCCCCCGGCTTCGGTCGGCTTCGGGGGAGGGTGGCGTTGGACAAACGGCGCCCGTTGAGGAAGCGTGGGCGCCCCATCGGCGGGCGCGCGTGCCTCCGAGCAGACCGCGGGCGTCCGGCGACCGGACGCGCGTGCCTCCGAGCCGACCGTGGGCGTCCGGCGACCGGACGCGCGTGCATCCGAGCGGACCGCGGGCGTCCCGTGACCGGACGCGCGTGCATCCGAGCGGACCGTGGGCGTCCGGCGACCGGACGCGCGTGCATCCGAGCCGACCGTGGACGCCCGGCGACCGGGGGCGCTCACTGCGTCCGCTGCAGCCCGTGCTTCTGAATCAGGCGGTGCAGGTACATCCGGTCCATGCCGCCGTTGCGGGCGGCCTTGCTCACGTTGCCGCCGGCGGCGTCGAGCAAGGCCGTCAGGTAGCTGCGCTCGAACGCGTCGACCGTCGCGTCCTTCGCGAGCTTGAACGGGACGCGGAGGTCGACGTCGGCCGCGGACGCGGCCCCCTGGCGCTTCGACGCGGGGAGGGGCTCGCGCAGGACGACGGTGCGCTCGACGTAGTTGCGTAGCTCGCGCACGTTGCCCGGCCAGTCGTGATCGGCCAGCTCGGCGAGGACGTGCGGAGGGAAGAGGCCCGCGTGGTCGGACAGGCCGAGCGTGGCGAGGAACGACCGGATGAGGAGCGGAAGGTCCTCGACGCGGTCGCGCAGCGGCGGGACGTGGACGCTGACGACCGCCAGCCTGAAGTAGAGGTCCTCACGGAAGCGACCGCGGTTCACCTCGCGCTCGAGGTCCCGGTTCGTCGCGGCGATGACGCGCACGTTGACCTTGCGCGCCGCCGTCTCGCCGACGCGGCGGATCTCGCGCGCCTCGATGGCGCGCAGGAGCTTCGGCTGGAGCTCGAGCGGGAGCTCCCCGATCTCGTCGAGGAACACCGTGCCGCCGTTTGCCGTCTCGAACGCGCCCATCCGCTCGCGGTCCGCGCCCGTGAACGCGCCGCGCGCGTGGCCGAATAGCTCGCTCTCGACGAGGCTCGGCGAGATCGCGCCGCAGTCGACGATGACGAAGGGCTGCTCCGCCCTGGGGCCGCGCTGGACGACCTCCGCGGCGACGAGCTCCTTGCCGGTGCCGCTCTCGCCTTCGAGAAGCACGTTGATCTCGCTCGCCGCCACCTTCTCGAGCACGCCGAAGAGCTTTCGCATCGCCATGCTCGCGCCCACGATCCCCCCGAACGACTGAGCGTCGGGGAGCGAGACTTCGTCGGTGCCGTCGAGGGCGCGGACGTGGAGGCGGGAGTCGCCGAGGGCGAGCGTCCCCTCGGCCGTGATCTCGGCGTCCCGGATGCGGACGCCGTCGAGCGTGGTGCCGTTGAGCGAGCCGTTGTCCTGCACGCGCCAGACCGAGCCTGTGCGCGTCAGCTTGCAGTGGAAGCGCGAGACGGCGGGGTCGTGCAGGACGACGTGGTTCGACGAGTGCGTGCCGATCCTGCACACCTCCCCGTGGTGAACGAGGCTCCGCTCGGCGTGCTGGGGCTCACGCGTCACGGTGATGGCGAGCTTCGGAAGGACGTCGACGATGCCGCGCGCCTTGCGGACCGACGAGTCGCGCAGCTGTACCGTCGGGTTCTCGTCGGGGGTCGACGGTGGCTTCGTTTCGCGGTCCGAGTCGTCGAGGAGCGCGGACGACGACGGTGGAGACGGCGGCCGGGGCATCGACTTCATCATGCCACGCGCGGACGCGGCGCTCTACCCCGCATCAACGCGCAAGCCCCTCCCCCCGCGAAGGGAGAGGGGCTCTTTTCGCTGCGCGATCCCGACCCTACTGGCAGCAGAAGTCCGTGGAAGTGCCGTCCGCGTCGGGCACTCCCGTGCTGCAAGTCAGTGTCATGTCCGTCTGGTCAGGCGTGTCCGAGCCGGCGCACTTGAACCCGTACGATCCGGGTGTGGTGCAGCTGCCGACGGTGTCGTCCTGCGCACACGTGCCGGAGGCGAACGTGGCGTCGAGGCAGCAGTAGTCGGTCGAGGTGCTTGTCGTCGCATCGGGGACCCCGATGCTGCACACGACCGTGGGATCCGCGCTATCGGGCGCGTCGGTGCTCGTGCACGAGTACCCTATGGAGGAGCCGCTGCATCCCGACACGGTGCTGTCGGGAGCGCACGAGGACGGGACGCCGGTGATGACGAAGGTGCCGCCGCTGCTGCTGCCGCCGCTGCTGCCGCCGCCCGAGACGGCGAAGCCGGAGGTGCAGCAGTAGTCCATGCCGGTGCTGCCCGGCACGCTGCAGGTCAGGGTCGAGTCGGTCTGGTCGGGCGTGTCGCCCGCGCTGCACGAGAACCCGTACGACCCAGGATCCGGGCACGTGACGGTGGAGTCAGGCGCGCACGAGCTCGAGCTCCACGAGAACGAGGAGGAGAGGCAACAGTAGTCGAGCGTGCCGTGCCCCTCGTCGACCCCGTCGCTGCACTCGATCGTCGGATCCGACTGATCCGGCGCGTCCGTGCCGGTGCACGAGTATCCATCGGCCCCCGTGCACGTCACCGACGAGTCCAGGGCACACGTCGAAGGCAAGTTGGGGACTACCGTCACGGTCGGGGTGGTGACTGTTGCCGAGGCGGTGCACCCGGCGTGGATGAGTGCAAATGACAAGAGTCCTAGAGCTACTAACCAGGAAATTCGCATGAGGTAGAGACTACCAGCCCCGCGGGGACCTCAAGCGGAAAATATTCCGACACACGTTCGCCACCTATCCTCCGCGCTTGACTGCCCGTGGAATGGCTGGGCCAGTGACCCTACAATGCCTCCCTCATGACTACCCTCGCGGGGAAGACTCTCTTCATCACGGGCGCGAGCCGGGGCATCGGGCTCGCCATTGGGCTTCGCGCGGCGCGCGACGGGGCAAACGTCGTCATCGCGGCGAAGACGGCCGAGCCCCATCCGAAGCTCCCCGGCACGATCCACACCGCGGCGGCCGAGATCGAGAAGGCCGGCGGCCGCGCCCTCGCGTGCGTCGTCGACGTCCGGTCGGAGGACCAGATCCTCGCCGCCGTGGAGCAAGCGGTCTCGGCGTTTGGCGGCATCGACGTCCTCGTCAACAACGCGAGCGCGATCAGCCTGACGGGCACTCTGGCGACGCCGATGAAGCGCTACGACCTCATGCACCAGATCAACACGCGCGGGACGTTCGCGTGCTCGCAGGCGTGCCTGCCGCACCTGATGAAGGCGAAGAACCCGCACATCCTCAACCTCTCGCCGCCGCTCGACATGAAAGAGAAGTGGTTCGCGCCGCACGTGGCCTACACGATGGCGAAGTTCGGCATGAGCATGTGCGTCCTGGGGATGGCAGGGGAGCTCCGATCGGCCGGGGTCGCCGTGAACGCGCTCTGGCCGAGGACCGTCATTGCCACCGCGGCCGTGCAGAACCTCCTCGGCGGCGACGCCACGATCCGCGGAAGCCGCACGCCGGAGATCATGGCGGACGCCGCGCACGCGATCCTCACGAGACCGAGCCGCGAGTGCACCGGCAACTTCTTCGTCGACGACGACGTCCTGCGATCGATCGGCGTGACGGACTTTGCGAAGTACCAGGTGGTGCCCGGGGCGGAGCTAATCCCGGATTTCTTCGTGTGACCGGGGCGCGGCCCTGCCCCCCGCCGCGCCCACGTCCCGCAGCAGCAGGAACACGAGTCCCTCCGGCTCACTCCCGCAGTAGACGCCGTCGCCGCCCAGGCGGTCGCACACGAGCGCTGCCAGTGCCCACGCGGTCGACTCGTCGGTCGCAAAGACCGGCGTCGACAGCTCCCACATGTCGCGCTCGGGGATGGCGTCCGCGAGCGCGGCAGATGCGCGGCGGATCGCCTCCGGCGCGTGCGGGTTCGATCCGCCCCATCCCCACGTCCGCGTCGCCGGGACGAACGTCCCCACGAGCGTGGCACGGGCGTGAACCGCCGGGCGCCCCGCGGGCGTGAACGTGATCGTCCCCTGCGCCAGATCGGCCTCGTGGGCGGTCTCGCGCGCGATGCCGTACCGTTCGGCCAGCCTGTCGTTCCTCGTGCGAAGCGCGGCCACCGCAGCGTCGCGCGCCCGGTCGAAGCCAACGCTCGGCGTGTGCACGAGCGCCGGCAGCCACGCGAACCCCTCGTCGCCCAGGCGCACGAACGTCCCCCCGCGCACGTCATCGAGGTCGAGCCCGTCGAGCCCGCACAGCGCCTCGGCCGCCTTCGCGAGCACCGGCAGCAGCGAGCGCACCCCATCGCCGCCGAACGCCGCGTCGACGCGCGCCTCGTCGCCGACGATCTCCTCGACGTCGACGTCGGTCACGGCGGGCTCGCCGTCCGGCCCGCGCTGCACCTCGACCAGCACGCGCCCCCACTCGTCCGCAGCCAGCTGCTCGCGAAGCAGCGCGCCGACGTCCTCGAGGATCTCCCGGCGCATCCGGGACGCTTCGGCCGGGTCCATCCGGGGTGCCCATACTGACAGCTTGCCCAGAGGGCAATGCCATACGGGCTCATCTTGGTTTGCGCCTAGCGTCGCGTCTACCGCCCCAACTAGCGCTTGCGGTGCCGCGCCACGACTTCGAGGCTCGGCCGAGTAATCCCCTGCGCTCCGCGGGTCGCGAAATAGGCCCGCAGAACCTCGCGCGCGAGGACGTTGGCCTTCAGCTGCCACGTCGGCCCGTTCACGACGAGCGCGGCGACCGCGACCTGCGGGATCGGTCCCCCCGGCCGCACCGGGGCGAAGCCGGTGAACCACGTGTAGTAGCGGTGGGTCTCGGCCTCGGTCAGCGTTCCCGTCTTGCCAGCCACCGCGACGCCCGGGAGATACGGCGTCCCGTGGATATCGTGGAATGCGCGCCAGCTCGTCCCGTCGCTCACCGTCCGCTCCATCATCGTCGCGAGCGCCTCGGCCGTCTCGTGCGCCACCGCGCGGCGCGACCCACGCGACTCGGGTGCCGACCAGACCACCGCGCCGCTTCCCGAGACCACCCTCTCGACGATGCTCGGGCGGACCGTCTCGCCGTCGCGCGCGACGATCGCGCTGATCTCCGCCGCCTCGAGCGGCGAAAGCGTCGTATTCCAGAAGCCAGCCGCCGTCCTCGCGAACTCGAGCGTCTCGGCCGGGACGTGCAGCGCGCTCGCCTGCACGGGCACGTCGAATGGCACCGCCTGGCCGTAGCCGAAGCGCCGCGCCATCGCCTCGAGCTTCGGCGGCGTCAGCGACGACTTCGCGAGCCGCGCGAACACGGCGTTCACGCTGCGACCGAGCGCGCCCGCGAGCGTCGTGCACCAGCGGTCGCGCTGCGGGTCGTCGACCAGATCGATGGGGCTGATCCGCTGCTCGCCCCCGCCGTAGCACTGCTTCGTGTCCGGCCCGAGGTGCGCGTCCTCGACGAGCGCCGCCGCCGTGACGATCTTGAAGACGCTCGCGCTCGGGGCGGTCGCCTCCGCGCAAAGGTCGCGCCGCGCATCGCGCTCGACGTGGCTCGCATAGACCAGGAGCTTGCCCGTCGCGACATCCATCACGACCACCGCGGCCTCGGGGAAGTGGTGCGCGGACATCAGCGATTGCGAGATCCGCTGCAGCTCGGCGTCGAGCGTCAGCCGTGCCATGCCCTGGTCGGAGGGAGCGAGCGCCCCGCCGTCGTCGGCGCCGATCTGCAACAGATCGAGGCCCGCGAGGGGCGGCCCCGGCGGAGGCTCGACCGCCAGCTCGTCGGCGTGCCCGCTCGTCTCGACGTGCGACAGCGGGAGCGCGGCGACGCCGTCGGTCGGGCCCGGGACGGCGGGGAGCACGCGCGGGTTCACCATGAGCCGGGCGAGGCCCACCCCCGCGGCGAGGACCGGCAGCGCGGCGGTCGCGAGCAGCCACGTGCGACGCATCGCCAAGGGTGTGGCACGACGCCGGAGAATGGGGCAAGAAACCGGGCCGATGATCCGCACGCCCGCCGCGCTCGCGGTCTCGCTGTTCGCCGCGGTCTTGCTGTTCGCGACGGTCGCGCTGGCCGCCACGCGCGCGGCCGCCCCGGCGGGGGGCGGGCTGCCGCCGATCGATGTGAAGGTCGACCTCGCCGCCGCGGTCGTGGAGGCGGACGGAGCCCGTGTGCCCATCGCCCTCGACGCCGCGCGGCTGCCCGCAGAGGGGGACGTGTCGGTCGACGTCGTCGCGATCGGCAAGGAGCGGCACGTGGTTCACGTGCGAGTCCCGGCGAAGGGCGGCGACGGCGGGGAGATCGCGTGGGAGGCGATCCTCGCGCCGGGCCGCTCGCAGCCGGTCTTCGCGGGGGTCACGGGGCTCGTCGCAGGGGATCCCGGGGAGCGCACCGGTCAGGTCGTGCAGGTCGTACCGAACGGCGAGACGGCGTTCGTCCTCGTGGGCACCATCCGCGAGGACCTGCAGATCTGCGGACAGACGGCGACGTTGCTCGATCCGCTCGCGCTCTATCCGGGCTCGCTCGACCTGCGGCCCGCCACCGTCCAGCGCCTGCAAGCGGCGCAACGGAACGCCGCGACGCCGATCGTGGCGACGCAGCGGGCCCAGGGCATGAGCCCACCCCTGGCGCGACTCCTCGTCGCGCGCGGGTCGAGCGTGCCCGATTCGCGAGGCGCGGAGATCACCGACGGCGACCCCCGCACGGCGTGGACCGAGCAGCGGCCCGGCGCGGGGCAGGGCGAGTTCGTGGTCATGGCGGCTCCGAAGGACGTGCCGATCGCGCGGATGGCGATCGTGCCTTTGCCGCCTGGAGGGGGGGCGAACGGCGCGGCGCCGAAGGACTTCTACGTCGTGACCGGCGCGCGGACGTTCCGTGTGACCATCCCGTCGAACGCGGGGCCGAAGCCGGGCGACGCCTTCGAGGTTGCCTTCCCCGAGCCGATCGAGGCGTCGTGCGTCGCGCTCGTCCTCGACACCGCGTACTCGCGAGGGCTCGCGCACCCCGACGTGAGCGTCGCGGAGCTCGTCGCGTACAGCGAGTTCGACGCGCCGGGCGCGACGCTCGACGACGTGGCGCGCAAGCTGTCAAGCGAACGCGGCATCGCGGCGGCCCAGCTCCTGGAGCGTGCCGGTCCGGGCGCGCTGCCCGCCGTCGCCAGGGCGTACGACGGGCTCGACGCGCGCGGCCGGGCCCTGGCGATGGACGTCGCGGCTAGCCACGAGCAGTGCAAGGAGGCGGCGCCGATCTTGACGCGCGGGCTGTGCGAGGCCGAAGGGCAGGCTCCGCGCAAGGCGCGCGAGAAGCTCCTGCGCTGCAAGGAAGCTGCGCCGGTGCTCGCGCAGGCGCTGCGAGACGACGCCGCGCACCGGGCATGCGTCGCGCCTGTCCTCGCCACGCTCGCGCCGGAGCAGGCCCTCGAGCCGATCGCCGACGCGTTGGGGTCGACGCCCGCGGCGGACGGGGCGACGCGGGGCACGCTCCGCCGGGCGTTCACGCAGTCGCTCGCCTCCGCCCCGCGCGGCGTGCTCGCGGCGCTGCTCGCGGACGGGCGTCGGAGCGCCGACTCGCGGCTCGAGGTGATGCGCGCCGCGGGCCCGCGAGTGGCGGAGGCGCCGGCCGAGGCCGACGCGGCGATCGCCGGGCTGCTCGGCGGCGCCGCGCCGATGAGGACGCGGTACCTCGTTCTCGATCCGCTCGGAGAGCTCGCCCGCGGGGGCGACCACGTGGCGGCGACGCGGATCGGCGAGGCGCTGGCCCACGACGCCGACTGGCCCGTCCGCGCGAGGGCGGCGGAGCTCGCCGCCGGCCTCCCCGAGGCTGTCGCCCAGCTGCCGGTCGCCGCGAGCGACGCGGAGCCGCGGGTTCGCGAGGCCGCGATCGGGGCGCTCGTCGATTCGCCGACGGCGGCGGGTGTGCGCGCGGCCTCGGACGCGCTTGCCCGCGATGCCTGGTGGTTCGTGCGCGTCAAGGCCATCGCGCTCCTGTCGAACGCGCCGGCGTCGGGCGCGGTGGACGATGCGCTCGGAGCGGCGTTGCGGGACCACTCATCGCGCGTGCGCGGCGGGGCGATCCTGGCCCTGGCGCGCCGGCGGGCGTCATCCTGGGGCGACGCCCTCCGCGAGCGCCTCGACGACCGCGACGAGGACGTCGACGTGAGAGCCGAGGCGGCGAGCGCGCTCGGGGCGATGTGCGACGCGAAGTCGCTGGGCCGGCTGACCGACCTCGCGCGGTCGCTCGCCAAGCCCGCGGCGGACGAGGGAGCCGAGCAGATCGGCCTCGGCGCCCTCATCGGCCTCGCCGCGATGAAGCCGCGCGACCTGCGCGACCGGCTCGCGCCTCTGCTCGCGCCGGCCTCATCGGCGTCGGTGCGGGCGGCGGCCCAGCAGACGCTGGCCGCGCGAGGGCGGTGCCCCTGACTTTCTGTTAGAGACTCGCCATGGCCGACATCAAGCGCATCTCTCCCCAGGAGGCGAACGAGAAGCTCGCCGAGGGCTGGACGTACGTCGACGTGCGGACCACCGAGGAGTTCGCCGACGGGCACCCGGCGGGCGCGGTGAACGTCCCCCTCATGCTCGCCGGCGGCGGGGGGATGGCGCCGAACGCCGACTTCGTCCGCGTGATGTCCGCGGCGTTCCCGAAGGACGCGAAGATCGTCTGCGGATGCAAGGTCGGCGGCCGCTCGCTGCGAGCAGCGCAGGCCCTCGTCGCCGAAGGTTTCACGAACGTCCTCGACCAGCGCGCCGGCTGGGACGGCGCCCGCAACCCATTCGGCCAGGTCACCGAGCCAGGATGGTCACGAGTCGGGCTCCCCACCGAGCAGGGTCAGCCGGCGGGGCGCTCGTGGGAAGAGATGAAGAAGAAGGTATGAGCACGGGGTCGTGCCCTATGGTCCTTTTGCCCCGTCGTAGTCCCGCGCGGCGGCAATGACCACCTCGAGGTCGCGCGACGCCCGCTCCGCCTCGGCCGCGAGCTCCGCGGTGAACATCGTGAGGCCCCAGATGCCGTTCTCGCGTCGCCTCAGCGCGTAGCGCGTGCCGCGCGCGGTGACGATCGTGGCGCGCTCGCCCTGGATCTCGACGGCGGTGACGCCCGAAAGGTCCCGCTCGAGCCGGGGGATCCACCCGCGGCGAGCGGCGAGCAGCGCGAAGACGTCCGCGCCGCCTGGGGCCTCCGCCTCTTCTCGCCACGCGGCGAGCAGGCGCTCGCGCTCCTCCGCCGGATAGCTCGCGCGTACGCGTTCGCAGGCCCTCTTGCGAACGTCCCGGATCGTGTACGAGGCCCACTGGGCCTCCGTCTCGAGGTAGGCGAATGCGTCCCTCGGGCGGCGCTCGGCGATCGAGAGGGCGATGCGCGCGTACGCCCCCTCGGGCGTCCGGTCCGAAGGGAAGGGACGTCGCGCGATCGCGACGGCGCCGCCCGCGATGAAGAGGGTGGCGACGATCGCGAGGACGACGAGCGCCGGCGGCCTGCGCATGATGGCCGAGCGGATAGCCCACGCCCGGCCCGCGTGCTATCCGGGCGCGCCATGTGGGCGGGATCGCGCGTCGCCGTGGTCGTTCCGGCCTGGAACGAGGGGCCGCGGATCGCGCGGGTGCTGCGCGGGATGCCCCCCTGGGTAGACCGAGTCGTCGTCGTCGACGACGCGAGCACCGACGGGACCGTGCGCGAGGCGCTCGCGGTGGGCGATCCACGCGTCGTCATCGAGCGGCATCAGGCCAACCGCGGCGTCGGCGGGGCCATCGCGACGGGTTACCGGCGCGCGATGGCGCTGTTGGCAGGCCCCCGCGACGCGTTCGTCGTGATGGCCGGCGACGGGCAGATGGACCCAGCGGACCTGGGCGGCGTCGTCGCGCCCATCGCGCGCGGCGAGGCGGACTACGTCAAGGGCGATCGCTTCCGCGGACCCGGGCGCGCCAGCGCCATGCCGGTCACGAGGCGGCTGGGCGGCAGGGTGTTCTCGTGGGCCACCGCACGTGCCGTCGGCCTCGCCATCTCCGACAGCCAGTGCGGCTACACGGCGATCGCGCGCGAGGCCTGCGCCCGCCTCGACCTCGCCGCCCTCTGGCCCCGCTACGGCTATCCGAACGATCTCCTGTCGCAGCTCGCCCTTCGAGGCCTGCGCGTCGCCGAGGTGCCGGTGCGCGCGGTCTATGCGGACGAGGTGAGCCGGCTCAAGGCCTGGCACGTCCCGGTGGTCGCGGCGCTCGTGGTGCGCGCGTGGGCGCGCCGCGTGCGGTCCCTACGCGAGCGCCCGATCGAGGATCGCCGGGACGTGCGCGAGAGCGTGGTCGAGGTCGAATAGCTCGCGCAGCTTGTCGCTGCTCAGCCTCGCGGAGACCTCGGCGTCGGCGGCGAGCAGGTCGCGGAAGCTCCCGCGGCCATGCCAGGCTTCCATCGCGCTGCGCTGGACGACCACGTACGCCTCCTGTCGAGGCATCCCGGCGTCGACCAGGGCGAGGAGAACGGCTTCGCTGAAGTAGAGCTCCGCCGCCCGGTCGAGGTTCCTGCGCATGGCCTCGGGGTAGACGACGAGGCCCTCCACCAGCCCCGCCGCGCGGTCGAGCATGAATGCGAGCGTCGATGTCACGTCGGGCGCGATCATCCGCTCGACGGACGAGTGGGAGATGTCGCGCTCGTGCCAGAGCGATACGTCCTCGAGCGCCGGGACGACGGCTGCGCGGACGACGCGCGCGAGGCCGCACAGGTTCTCGCTCAGGATGGGGTTGCGCTTGTGGGGCATCGCGCTCGAGCCCTTCTGCCCTGCGGTGAAGGCCTCCTCGGCCTCCCCCACCTCGCTGCGCTGCCAGTGGCGCACGTTCGTCGCGAGGCGCTCGATCCCCGCGGCGGCGATCGCGAGCGCGGCGAAGTACGCGGCGTGCCGGTCGCGCGCGACGACCTGCGTCGCCACGGTCTCCGGCTCGAGCCCCAGCGAGGCGAGCGCGCGCTTCTCGATCGCCGGCGAGAGGTGGGCGTACGTCCCGACGGCGCCTGCGATCTTGCCGACGGCGATCTCGCGCCGGGCCGCCGCGATCCGCGCTCTCGCGCGCCCCATCTCGGCGTGGTGCCCCGCGAGGACGAGCCCGAACGTCGTCGGCTCGGCGAAGATGCCGTGGCTGCGGCCTATCATCGGCGTGGTCGCGTGCTCGCGCGCCCGCCGGGCGAGCGCGGCGAGGAGACGATCGCCGCGCGCGATGAGCTTGTCGGCCGCGTCCCTCAGGAGGATGGCGAACGACGTGTCCAGCACGTCGCTCGACGTCATTCCTCGGTGCAGCCAGCGTGCGTCGATCCCGGCCTTCTCCTCGACGTGGGTGAGGAAGGCGATGACGTCGTGCTTCGTCGTGCGCTCGATCTCGTCGATCCGGGCGGAGTCGAGCGCGAGCGCCTTCGCGCGGATGCCCGCCGCGGTGCCCGCCGGTACGAGCCCGGCCTGCTCCGTCGCCTCGCAGGCGGCGATCTCGACGTCGAGCCAGACCGAGAAGCGGCGCGCGGGCGACCAGAGGTTCGCGAAGTCACCCGGCGTGTAGCGAGGAATCACCGTTCACGCCCTACCGTACAGGGGGATCGCCGCGCCACTGATGTCGCGCGCGTCGTCGCTCAGCAAGAACGCGATGACGCCGGCGGCGGACCGCAGAGAGACCCACCGCGTGGGGTCCGCTTTCGGCATCGAGGCCCGGTTGGCGGGCGTGTCCAGCGTGCTGGGGAGGATGGCGTTGACGCGGACCCCGTGCTCGAGGACCTCGGCCGCGACCGCCTGCGCGAGCGCGACGACCGCCGCCTTCGACGCGGCGTACGCGGCGGCGCGGGCGCTCGTCGCCGGCTGCTCTGCGGCACGGGAGCCCACGACGACGACGCTTCCCCGCTTGCGAGCCACCATCGCAGGCAGGATGACGCGGAGGGTCGTGTGCACGGTCTCGACGTTCACGCTCATCATCGCGCGCAGCGTGTCGTCGTTCGACTCGTCGTGGACGGGCTTGCCTCCGCGCCACCCGCCGGCCACGAGGGCTCCCAGCGACGCCGGCGCGCCGAGGTCGCGCTCGATCCGGGGCATCGCCTCGGTCCACGTGGCGTCGGACGCGATGTCGCCCGCCACGACGCAGGCTCCGCCCAGCTCCGCGGCGAGGTCCTTCAGCCGCGGGCCGCCGCGCTCGGTATCGACGAGGACGAGCTTGCAGCCGCGGCCGGAGAGCGTGCGCGCGACCTCCGCGCCGAGCGCTCCCGCTGCACCGGTCACGAGCGCGACGTCGGCCATGCGAGAGGCATTTAGCTCACGCGGCTTCGTCGCGCATCTCTTCCAGCCGGGCTCGCAGCTTGTCACGCGCCCGCTCCTCGAGCTGGCGCACGCGCTCCTTGCTGACGCCGAGGCGCGTGCCGAGCTCCTGGAGCGTGCACGGGTCGTCGGTCATCAGCCGCTCGCGGACGATCATCCGTTCGCGCTCGGTGAGGCCGCCCAGCGCTCGCCGCACGGCGGTCTTGGCGCGCCCGCGGTGCTCGTGAGCGCTCGCCTGTTCCTCCGGCGTCGGCCCCGTCTCGGCGAGGCGATCGATCATCGCACCGTTCTCGTCGGTCCGCGTGTCGAGGCTCGTCTCGTGGCGGGCGAGCAGCGGCAGGAGCTGCTCTGCCTTCTGGCGCGTCATCCCGCTCACGGCGGCGAGGACGCCGGCGTCGCTCTCGCGCGTCTTCCGGTAGGCGCGCAGCGCGCGGCGCTCGGCCTTGGTCGTGCCCAGACGGACGACTCGGTACCCGCGCACCACGTAGTCGCGAATCTCGGCGCGGATCCAGTAGGCGGCGTACGTCGCGAGGCGGCATTCCCGGTCCGGATCGAACTTCGCGGCGGCCTTCAGCAGCCCGAGGTTGCCCTGCTGCACGACGTCCTCGAGCGGCACGCCCCAGCGGCGGTATTCGAGGGCGATCGAGACCACGAACGGCAGGCACGCGGTGACGATCCTCTCGCCGGCGCGCCTGTCGCCCGCCCGCCAGCTTCGAGCAAGGCTGGCCTCGGCGGCGCGGTCGAGCGGGAGGACGTCGGCGAGCGACCCCCGGTAGGTCCGCAGAGAGTGGCTATCGGGCGGCCTCATGGCTCCTCCTCGCCCTCTCGGGTGTGCACGGCGAGTGCCATGCGCGAACGTGCGAGAATTGCGTGACGGCGGGGCGAAGGATGCGCAACGGCGAAAGCCCCCGCGGGCACCTGGCGCAGCTTTTTCGCGAAGAGGGTGTTCCTCTCACACGTCGATGACGAGGCCCTCCTGGGCCGTGACGACGTCCGGGAAAAGCGCCGCGGCGCGCTTCTCCTTGTCGCGCACCGCCGCGTCGCCCTGGCCGGGATCGTGGTGAAACAGGACGTACTTCGACGCGCCCGCCGCCTTCGCGAGGCGGACGCCCTCTTCGTACGTGCTGTGCCCCCAGCCCTTCTTTGCCGCGTACTCCTCGGGGGTGTACTGCGAGTCGTAGATGAGCACGTCCGCCTTGTTCGCGAGCTTGACGAGCTTCTCGTCGATCCGGCCCTCGTAGTGCTCCGTGTCGGTCGCAAACACGATGGACTTGCCCCGGTGGTCCACGCGGAACGCGTAGACGCCCTGGGGGTGATTGCCGGCGGCGTTCATGACGCGCGCCTTGTGGCCCTCGCCGTCGTCGATCTCGACGGCCTCGCCTTCGGTGAGGTCGCGGAACGTCATCTTGGCGCCCATCGCCGACAGATGGACCGGGAAGTTCGGATGATCCATCTGCCCCGCCAGCGTCTCCTCGAGCGTGCGCGACACGTTGTTGCCGCCGTACAGGTGAAAGACGTTGCCCTTCACGAACGCCGGCTCGAAGAACGGGAAGCCCTGGATGTGATCCCAGTGCACGTGGCTGAAGAACATGTGAGCCGTGAGCGGCATCTCCTTCAGCAGCTTCCGACCGAGCAGCCGTAGCCCCGTGCCGCCGTCGAAGATGATGATCGCCTTGCCGGCACGCACCTCGACGCAGCTCGTGTTTCCGCCGATCTGGACGGTGGTGGGTCCCGGGGTGGGAATGCTGCCGCGAACTCCCCAGAAGGTGATCTGCATTCCGTTCCCTGTCGGTTGCCCGCGGGATGGGCGACGCGCGAGGCTCAGCGAGCGTACCTCGTCGGCGCGAAGAAGGGTATTCCTTGTCCTCGTGCGCGCCGCTCGCCGATTCTCCGGATCGCCCCGATCTGCCCCCCGAGGCGCCGACCTCCCCGTTGCCGTCCCCGTCATCCTGCTGACTCTCGGCGCGTGCTCGAGGACTCCGCCGGCCCCCCGCCCCGCACCGGACGCTTCCGCCGCCGTCGCAGAAGAGCCTCGGCTCGCCATCATGAGGGCAGAGGACCGGCGGCGCGCGAAGGACATCCCGGCCGACCTGCAGCGCAGCCGTGATCCGTCGGTCCGTCGCGCTGTGGCGCGCGCCCGCGCGCGTATCCTTGACGCCGATGACGCGCCGCTCCTTCGCGCGCTCGAAGACACCGACGACGAGGTGGTCTCGTGGGCCAGCTATGGCCTGGGCGAGTCGTGCAAGGGACACGAGGCTGCGCGCGTCCGGGCGATCGCATCGCGCCTGGCCTCGTCACGTCGCGCGCGCCCGTCGGAGCAGACGATGCTCCGGGCGCTCGGCCGCTGTGGAGGGGACGCCTCCGACCAGACGCTGCGCGCGTGGCTTCGACGGGGAGGCGAGCTCGCCGAGGCCGCGGCGTACGCGCTGGGCGACGTGGCCGCGCTCCGCGGGTCACTCTCGATCGAGTCGTCCGCGGCGCTCCTGGAGGCAGCGCAAGGGTCGCCCCCCCTCGGCGCGGCGCTGTATGCCTTCGGGCGCACCGAAACGGGAGCAGGGGAAGAGCTGGGGTCGCGCCTCCTTGCGGCCGCGCGCGCCGCGCTGTCTCGAAATGGCCCGGCCCGCATCTTCGCCGTGCGCGCGCTCGGTCGCTCGGGGGAAACGGACGCGGCGGCGGACCTCGGGCGGGTGCTCGTCACGGAGGACTTCGCGCCGCCCGAGCGGGCCGAGGCGGCACACGGCCTCTCCCGCCTCCGCAGGGCTGGCGCCGCCGCGCTCGCGGAGGCGATCTCGCAGCTCGTCCCCGACCGGGTCGAGCAGCTCGCGGGCGACCGCTTCGGGACGCTGCTGGCGGCGGTGGAGGCCGTGGGGAACGACCCGCCCAAGAAGACGGTCAGCGCGCTGTGGGCCGTCGCTCGCCTCGCACCCCCTCCGGACGCTGCCGCCACCCTCCTGAGGCGTGCGTCGGCCCTGAGGTGCGCCGCGGCGGCGAAGCTTGCCCTGGGCGCCTGGGACTCCGACGTCCTCCGGACTTGCGACGTGAGCAGCGGAGAAGCCGGCGCCCGGGCGCGTCTCGTGGCGCTGGACCGGGAGCCGCTCGTCCGCGCGCGGCGGGCGGCCTGGATGGACCTCGCGCGCAGCGATCACCCGAGGGTCCGGGAAGCGGCCCTGGATCTCATCGCCCGCCACCCGGAGCTCGGCGACGCGGCGCCGGCCGCGCTGGCCGAGGCGCTCGCATCGACCTTGCCCGGCGTCGTGGCGGTCGCCGCGAGCGTCGTCCAGGCCCATCCCGATCGTGTCTTCGTCCTGGCCAGGAGCGAACGCCTCGCGGCGCTCGATCCGGCCGCGCCTCCTCCCACGGCCAGCCCCGCCCGCGAGCTCGACACGGCCGTGGCCAGGGGGCTGCGCGCAGCCATCGCCCGTCGCTGGAGCCCCGACCTGGTCGAGACCCGCGCTGCCCTCGTGGACGCCGTCCTCGCGGCAGGGCTGGACGAGGGCAGCGCCTACGCTCGGGAGGCGTGCAAGGACGCGAACGCCACCGTGCGTGCCCGCGCGTCGAAGGCGCTCGCCGCCGCGGGCGACAAGGACGGCGCCGCCTGCCCCCCGCCCGACGCGCCCGCCGGCGCAGCCCCCGAGATCGGGCATGCGCTCGCCCATCCGGTCCGCCTCGTCCTCGAGACGGATGCGGGAGTCGTCGGCGTGCGCCTCGACCCCGTCCAGGCCCCGATCGCCGTCACCCGTCTCGCCGCGCTCGCCCGGTCCGGGTTTTACACCAGCATCGAGATCCACCGGGTCGCGCCGGGGTTCGTGGTGCAGCTCGGGGACCGCGGGGGCGACGGGTACGGCGGCTCTGGCGACCTCCTGCGCTGCGAGACGGCGCCGGTGCCCTTCGAGCCACAGGATGTGGGGTTGGCGCTCGCCGGGCGGGACACGGGGTCGAGCCAGATCTTCGTGACGCTGGCCCGCTACCCGCACCTCGACGGAGAATACCCCTGGGTCGGCCAGGCGGATGGCGATTGGAACGCCATCGCGGAGGGAGACGTGGTACGCGCGGTGCGAGTGGAGGAATGACGCATGCCCGCATCCTTCGCGTGGAAAGAACAGGTCGTCGTCATCACCGGCGCGAGCGGCGGCATCGGCGCTGCGCTCGCGCGTGAAGTCGGGCGTCGCGGTGGCTCGATCGTCATCGCAGCGCGCCGCGCCGAGAAGCTCGCGGAGGTCGCCGCGTCCACCGGCGCTCCGTCCGTCGTCGTCCAGGCCGACGTCACCCGACGCGAGGACGTCGCGCGCATCTTCTCGGAGGCGATCGGCCGCTTCGGTCGCGTCGACGTGTGGGTCAACAACGCCGGCCGCGGGATCACGCGTATGGTCGAGGAGCTGACGGACGACGACCTCGACGCGATGATCCGCGACAACGTCAAGTCGGCGCTCTACGGGATGCAGACGGTCCTCCCGCACTTCAGGCAGCGGCGCCGCGGTCACCTGGTCAACGTCTCTACGATGCTCGCCCGCATCCCGTTCGCGAGCTTTCGCTCGGCGTACAGCGCCGCCAAGCACGCGCTCAACTCGCTGACCGAGAACGTGCGGATGGATGTCGGACGCGATTGCCCCGAGGTGCGCGTGACGTGCGTGATGCCGGGCGTCGTCACGACGGACTTCGGCCTGAACGCGCTCGGTGGCGGCGCGGACTCGCGGTCGCTTCCCGGCAGTCAGACCGCCGAGCAGGTCGCGGCCATCATCGCCGACGCGATCGAGCGAGGCCGCGGCGGGGACGTCTACACGGGGCTGGGCGCTCTCGAGCGCGTCGTGCAGTACCTGTCGGACCTCGCCGCAGAGCGGAGCGGCTGAGTGGGTCTGGGGGAGGGCGCGCAGCGGCGCATCGCGGTCGTCCTCGCCGACATGTTCGGCGAGCCCATCGACGTCGGGCGCGAGATCGCCGCGTTCCTCGACGGCTACCTCCGCCGCGTCCCGTCGCGCGCGGCGCTCGGCCTGGGCGTGGTCGTGTGGGCGATCACGTGGCTGCCCGTCCTCTTCGTCGGCGTGCCGCTGCCGGCGGACGCGCTGTCGCGAGCGACCCGGGCCCGCTACATCGAGGCGTGGTCGGGCTCGCGCGTGTATCTGCTGCGGGAGGGCTTCTACCTGCTCAAGGCGATCGCGCTGATGGGGTGGGGCGCGAACCTCGCGGTGCGGGCACGCCTCGGCGTGGGGCCGATGGCGGCGAGGCGCGGATGACGGGGGGCGTCGCTGCGCGGGCCGGGGACGCGGCGGACTTCGTGATCGTCGGCAGCGGTGCAGGCGGGGCCACCGCGGCCCTCGTGCTCGCCGAGGCGGGAAAGGACGTCATCGTCCTCGAAGAAGGCCCCGAGGTCCGCGCCGAGCATCGGGGGCTCGGGTCCGTCGAGTCCTTCATGCACATGTTCCGCGATCGGGGCACGCAGGTCGCGATGGGACGGAGCGTGATCCCCATCCTCCAGGGCAGGTGCCTCGGCGGGACGACCGTCGTCAACGGCGCGATCGTCTGGCGTCTCCCGGAGGACGCCTACGAGCGGGTGTTCGGCGCCGCAGGCGCGCGCGAGGCCATCCCTCACGCGGCGCTCGCCGCGAAGATGGATCGCGTCGAGCGGGACCTCTCCGTCGCCCCCGCCCCGGACAGGCTCCTCGGCGGCAACGGCTCGCTCATGAAGGCCGGGGCCGCGAAGCTCGGGTGGGTGGGCCACGCGATCCGTCGCAACGTCCTCGACTGCCAGGGGAGCGGCCGCTGCATGGAGGCCTGCCCCACGCGCAGCAAGCAGAGCATGGAGGTGACGTACCTGCCGCGCGCGGCCAGCCTCGGTGCGCGCCTGCTCCCCGATCACGAGGTACGCACGATCGAGACGAGCGGAGCGCGCGCCGTCGCCGTCGCGGGCCGCCGCGCGGACGGCTCGTCCTTCCGGATCGCCGTCCGCCGCGGCGTCATCCTCGCGGCGAGCGCCGTGCAGTCGCCCTGCATCCTGCGCCGGTCGGGGATCGGACCGCGCGAGCACGTGGGCGCGCACTTCCGTCTTCACCCAGCGACGGCGGTCGCCGGTGTCTACCGCGACCCCGTGCGCCTCTGGGAAGGCGCCACGCAGTCTTACGAGATCGATGAGTTCCGGCACGAGGGCTTCAAGATGGAGGTCGCGAGTCTACCCGTCGAGCTCGCGGGGGTGCGCTTGCCCGGAATGGGCGAAGCTTTCCAGCGATCGATGGCGGACTACCCGAACATGGCCGTCTGGGGCGTGCAGGTACGCGCCGAGGCCGAGGGCACCGTCTCGCCGGCGGCGAAGCGTTCGCACATCGAGTACACGCCCACCGCCGGCGACATGGAACTGTTTCGCAGGGGAGCGAAGCGCCTCGCCGAGATGCACTTTGCGGCCGGCGCCGTGCGCGTCTTTCCCGGGGTGCACGGCGGCCCCGAGGTGCTGACGTCGCCCGACGAGCTCGGAGAGCTCGACGACCTTCCGCTCGATCCGCGCGAGTGGTCCATCATCTCGAGCCACCTCTTCAGCACCTGCCGGATGGGGGCGGACGAGCGCGCGGGGGTCGTCGGCTTCGACGGGGCCGTGCACGGGGTGCGGGGGGTCTGGGTGTTCGACGCGTCGGCGCTGCCCACCAACCTGGGGGTCAACCCACAGCACACGATCATGGCGATGTCGATGCTCCTCACGGAAAGGCTGGTGTCGTGATGCTCCTCACCATCGACGTCGGCAACACGAACATCGTCTACGGCCTCTTCGAGGGCGAGTCGCTCGTTCACCAGTTCCGCGTGGAAAGCGCCCGCGGCCGCACGGCGGAGGAGTACGCAGTGACCCTGCGCGCGCTGCTCGCCATGCACGGCCTTGATCCAGCGAGCGTCCACGCCTCGATCCTCGCGTGCGTCGTCCCGTCGCTGACGGAGCCCATGATGCGCCTGGTGCGCACCGCCTTCGGCCACGAGGCGATCGTCGTGGGGCCGGGCATCCGGACGGGCATGGCCATCCTCATCGAGAACCCCCGCGAGGTCGGCGCGGACCGGATCGCCGATGCCGTCGCCGGCTTCGAGAGGGCGAAGGGGGGGGTGGTCGTTGTGGACTTCGGCACGTCGACGAACTTCGACGTCGTCACCCCCAAGGGCGAATACCTCGGGGGCGTCCTCGCGCCGGGGCTGCAGATCAGCGCCGACGCGCTCTTCACACGGGCGGCGAAGCTGCCCCGGGTCGAGATCGCCAAGCCGCCGAAGGTGGTCGGCCGCAACACGATCCACGCGATGCAGTCGGGGATCGTCTACGGATACGTGGGGCTCGTCGACGGGCTCGTCGAGCGCATTCTGGCGGAGCTCGGCTTCCCTTGCGCGGTGATCGCCACGGGGGGGCTGGCTCCTCTCATCGCGCCGCTGTCGAGGACGATCGGAGAGGTCGACGACGTGCTCACGCTCGTGGGTTTGCGGATCCTGTACGAGCGCAATCGAGCGTGAAGCCTCCTAGGCCTTGGCGCCCTGCGCCGCGGCGGCGAGCTGCTGCTGCTGCTGCGCGAGCATCTGCGACACCGCGCGCGACCGCTCGATCGCGAACTGCTTGACCTCGCGCACCGGGCTCGTCGCCAGCTTGTTGAGCAGGGCGGTGATCTTCGGCAGGTCGCGCATCTGGAAGAGGGCCTCGAAGTAGTTGTGAGCGACGCGCACGTCCCTCTGCATCATCGCCTCGTGTGGCGCCAGAAGCTTCACCACCTCGTCGACCTTGCCTCCCTGCCCGTAAAGCGCCGACAGGCAGAGCAGCGCGAGCGCGTCGCTCGGCGCGCGCGCCACGGCCTTCTTCGCGTAGCCGATGGCCACCTCACGCGCCTTCTCGTCCTTTGGGTCGGCGGAGAAGAACCCCTGGAGCGCGACGTAGGGGGCCGCGCACTTGCCGTTCACCGGAGCGTTCGCGAGCTCCTCGATCTGCTTGGTCATCTCGTCCACACCGAGGCTCTCCTTGATGGAGCTCGCCAGGTACGCCCACGCATCGACGGACCCGTTGTCGATCTGGATCGCGCGCTCGGTGTTCTCGCGCTCCGCCTTCCGATCGCCCTTCTCCTTCATCACCTTCGCTAGCTGCAGGCTCGGGAAGGGGGAGTCCTTGAGGAGGTTCTGCGCGCCGCGAAGCGTCGCCTCCGCCTTGTCGAGCTTCTTCTGCGCGAGCTGGGCCACGCCGAGCCCGAGCCAGTCTTCTCCGTCGCCGCCGAGCGCGACGACCTTCGAGAGCACCTTCTCCGCCTTCTCGTGACGCCCGTACTTCATGAGCTCCTGGGCGAAGATGCGGCCGCGGTTCAGGTCTTGCTCGCCCTCGGCCCAGTGCTTCTCGAGCCCGCTCAGGAGGTCGTCCAGACCGATCGCGATCGGACGGCCCTGCTCGTCCTGCACCTGGACCGCGGGGCCGTTGAAGCCCAGAAGCTTCCAGACCTCCTCCATCTTCAGCGCGACCGGACCGTCCACGATCTTCTTCTCGAGCGGCGTGCCGTTCGGCTGGATGGGAAGCAGAATGAGGGCGTTCCCGGGCACGCCGTTGGGGAAGGCCGACACGGGCGCGAGGATGGCGGCCCCTCCGGTGAGCTGAATCCCCGGTCCGCCGCCGGCGGGGGGGCCGGGCGGAGGCTGGCCCTGCTTGCTGGGCGTGTTCGACATGGGCGCCTCTCGTAGCACGAGGGCGCTTCCTGCGGGAGGGGACCCCGTGTGGCGCGCGGCCAGCGGCCGACTTAGAGTTCGAGTAAATGACCATCGCGCCCTACCTCGTCGCCATTCTCGGGCTGGCCGTTCTCATGATCGTGCACGAGGGCGGTCACTTCGTGGCGGCGCGCCGCTTCGGGATGCGCGTGGTGCGATTCAGCATCGGCTTCGGGCCGACGGTGTGGAGGCACAAGTCGAAGGACAGCCCCACCGTGTACCAGGTCGCGATCGTCCCCTTCCTCGCGTACGTGCAGATCGCGGGGATGAACCCGTACGAGGACACGGACCCGAAGGACGCAGGGAGCTACGCGAACGCCTCGCTCTGGGCGCGCATCGTGACGATCGCCGCCGGGCCGCTGACGAATTACTTCTTCGCGTCAGTGCTCATCTTCTTCGGATTGCTCATCGGCGGCCGGGAGGTCGCCGACGAGACGGGGATGCGCCTCGTCGTGGACGACGGTCCGGCGAAGGTCGCGGGAGTCCACTCGGGCGACCGGGTCCTCGCCGTGAACGGAGACGAGATCCACGGCTGGGTGGAGCTCAAGAAATCCATCTCCGCGCACCCTGGTGAGCCCGTGGACCTTACGCTCGACCGCTCGGGCGAGACGCTCCACATTCCGGTCACCCCTGGAGCACGGGGTGAGAAGGACGAAGGCCTCATCCACGTGCAGGCGCCGAGTCGCGTCGAGCCTGTCCACTTCGCCGAGGCGGCCAAGCTCAGCGTCATCGCGCCCCCGGTCTTCGTCTACGAGAACGTGCGCGAGATCGGGCGCGTCATCGCCCGCAAGTCGAAGCTCCAGGTGAGCGGGCCCGTCGGGATCGTCAAGGAGACGGCGAGGCAGGCGCGCATCGGCGCGGGCGTTTACCTGCAGTTCCTCGGGATGCTGAGCGCCTACCTCGGCGCCTTCAACCTGCTCCCGTTCCCCGCGCTCGACGGCGGGCGCCTCATCTTCCTCGGCGCGGAGGCCGTCTCACGCCGCAAACCGGACGCGAAGATCGAGGCGCGTGTCCACGCCGTCGGCCTCTTGATGCTGCTGACGCTGATCGGCTTCGTGACGTACGCGGACATCATCGCGAAGTAAGGCTCATCCCCGCCGAAGCTTCGCGATCATGTCGGAGCCGAGCTCGCCCGCGCGCTTCGTCGCCACTTCGACCGCGTCGATGAGGGTCGTCCGCAGCCCGCCGCTCTCGAGCGTGTGGAGGCCCGCGATGGCCGTTCCTCCGGGGCTGGTCACCATGTCCTTCAACCGGCCGGGGTGCTCGCCCGTCTCGAGGAGCAGCTTTGCCGAGCCGAAGACGGTCTGGGCGGCCAGGAGCATCGCCGTGTCGCGGTGCAGGCCCACCTTCACGCCGCCGTCGGCGAGCGCCTCGATGATGAGCATGATGTAGGCCGGTCCGCTGCCGCTCAGCCCCGTGACCGCATCGAGCAGCGACTCGTCGAGCGTGACCACGCGCCCGACTGCCTCGAACAGCTCGCGCGCCACGCCGAGGTCCGCATCGCTCGCGTGCTCTCCCCCGGCGATCGCCGTGGCGCCGGCCTGCACGGTCGCCGGCGTGTTGGGCATCGCGCGGACCACGTGCGACCCGGAGGGGAGGCGCCCCTCGATCGCCTCGATCGGCACGCCCGCCGCGACGGAGACGACGAGCTGATCGGCCCGCACGAGGGGACCCACCTCGGTCAGCACCTTGTCGATGACCTGCGGCTTCACGGCGAGCACGATCACGTCGCACTCGCGGACCAGGGCGTGGTTGTCGTCCGTCGTGCGGATGGCGCGCAGCTTCCGGAGCACGTCGAGCCGCTCCCGCTTCGCGTCGCTCGCGACGATGCGCTCCGGCGGGAGGACCTTCCCGTGCAGGAGGCCATCGATGATCGCCCCGGCCATGTTGCCTGCCCCGAGGAATCCAAGGGTCTTCGTCCTGAGCGTCGTCATTCGGGAGCCGTCCGGACGGTAGCGCATCCGCCGAAAAGTTGCCCTTTTCCGCCTGTCCGCGCGACTGGAAGATCACGATGCGCAAGGCTCACCTAACGCTCGTCGCCCTTCTGCCGATGGTCGCGTGCATGCAGGTCACGACCGACACCGGCAACGGGACCACGGGGAGTGGCGCCGGCTCCGGCGGCGGGGCGGAGGACAACGGCGGCTCGGGGACCAACTGCACGCTCGATCCGGCGTCGCAGGTGGTCCTCTGCGCCGGGATCGCCGCGTGCCCCGGGGTCAGCGTCGATCCGGGCGTATTTCCGGGGTGCGGCTTCCGCACGGGCGGCTCGTCCGCGATGGACCTCGAGTGTCTTTGCAGCGGATCGCTATGCCCTATCGGCGTGCCGACGACCTGCGCCCAGGCCGCCCAGCTCCTGCAGACGCAGAGCCTCCTCGAGGTGTGCCAGCAGGTGTCGGAGGGGCGCTGCGTGGAGGTAGAGGCGCCCGACGCCGGTGGGGTGGCGCCCGGATGCGACCGGACCTGCCAGGCCGAATGCGGCGCGGCCGCCGACTGCCTGCAAATATGCGGCTGCTGATCGCCATTCGCCGTTTATCGACTATCCTCGCGGGCCATGCTCGCCACGCAGGTACGCCAGAAGGACAGCGTCTTCTACTTCGCCGCCTATCCCGCCGAGGATCTCCTCGACAAGGTTCGCTTCATCTCCCGCTTCTACGCCGAGGGTGAGCGCAGCCTGGCGCCCGAGGAGGGCGACAGGGACGACGAGGTGGCCCATTTCATCGGCAAGATCGAACGAACGGATGCCGCGTTCCAGCGCGAGATGTCGCGCGCCAAGGTCGGGGCCATCAAGAATTTCTACGAGACCGCCGTCAGCCAGCCGCCGATCCCCGGGACGGTGCTGCTCTTCACGGCCGAGCAGCTCCGCTTCGAGGCGGTCAAGCCCTTCGCGAACGTCGGCAACCTCGAAGGCCCCCGGAGCAAGTACCTCATCATCGACGGGCAGCACCGCCTGGCGGCGCTCCACTTCTACATGAAGCAGCAGCCGGCCGAGGCCAAGTCGTTGCACGTCCCATGCATCATCTTCGACGGCAAGAGCGAAGACTTCGCCACCGAGATGTTCGTGATCATCAACTCGACGCCGACGCGCATCAACAAGAGCCACCTCGTGGACCTCTACGAGCGCGTGTCCTGGGCCGCGCCCGACAAGAAGTTCGCAGCCAGGGTGGTCGAGCGCCTCTACAGCGAGGGGGACAGCCCGCTGCGCTACAAGATCAACCGCCTCGGGGGGCGGTCGAAGCAGGACAAGTGGATCTTGCAGGCGGAGCTCTTCAACGAGATCCACCGCTGGGCGGCGCTCGAATGGCGCAGCATCGAGAAGCGCAGCCCCAAGCGCGAAGAGGAGCGTTTCTACGGCGTGGTGCGCGACTTCTTCAAGGCTGCGGAGAAGGTGTGGGGCCCCGCGTGGGGTGCAGCGCAGTTCATGGTCACCAAGCCGGTCACCATCAAAGCGATGCTCCGCGTGTGCGCGGACCTCGCGCACGCCGACGCCGATCCCATCGAGGGCCGGATCGGTCGCTGGGCCCGGAAGCTGGCCCCGTGGAGCGACCTCGGGAGGAGCTTCCGCGTCGAGGGCTTCTACGAGCGGTTCCCCGCGAAGGGCCAGATCGAGCGCGTGGGTCGCATCCACCGGGAGCTCGGTCGGGCGGCTGGCATCGAGCCGCGCAGGCGCAAGGGCGAGATCGTGGAGTAGGGCGCCTCACCGCGTCACGTCCCGGGCTCCGTGCTCGACGCCGTCGCGCAGGAGCGCCACGCGCAGTCCCGTCGAACCCTGGGGCAAGACGACGCGGAGGCGCACGTCCGAGTCGCCCGGCCTGGCGGGCAGCACGACGTTCGCCCGGTTCCAGGTCGCGGCGAGCGACGCCTTCGCGAGGGAAGCGCGCCAGGGCCAGGGGACGACTCCCGCGGGCACGGGTTCCGCTGCGAGGCGCCACGCACCCGGGAGGTCGGCGTAGCGGTGCGGCTTCGAGCCCGGGTACGGCACGAGGGCCTCGAACGAGGCGCCGTCGGCGAAGACGGGGCCGTCCTGCGTCGCCACGGGCGTCTGGGTCGGGGTGTGCGCGTCTGCATGGACTCTCACGTCGACGACAGTCACGCCGTCCGCGGTCACCGATGCGCGCGCATCGAGGATGTGCGGCTCCTCGTCCGCCGCCTTCGCGCGCCCGTCCTCGTCGAGCCGCAGCGAGTCTTCCTTGCAGAGCCCATCGCGATCGTCGTCGGCCAGCGTCGAGCAGGCGCCGCACTCGCAGCCGTCGCATAGCGGCAGCTCCGTGTCGCCCTTCAGACCGCGGCGCGCGCGGAGCCACTGCTCGAGCGTGATCTCGCCCGAAGTCCCCGGACCGCTCGCGAGCCATGCGTCGTGGTAATGCGCCGCGCCCTCTACCCCGATGAAGCGCACGTGCCAGGGCTCGCTCTTGTACCCCGTCTTCGGGTCGATCGGGACGGGTCTGTCGGTCCTCGCGAGGCAGCGAGATCCTTCCTGGCGGTCTTCTGGATCGATGGGATACGAGACGACGAAGCCGAACGTCCACGCGTTGAGGTCGAGCCATTTGCCGCCGGCCGAGCAGCCGAAGCCGTCGCGGAAGACCCCCTTCCCGGTCCGCGCACCCTCCTGCGCCCAGTCACGCGTGAAGAGGTCGACCGTGGTCCCGAGCTGGTGCTGGCTGTGCCCGGGCAGCGCGCTCTGCTCGGTCGCCTCGCAGAAGCCGCCGCGAGCCTGCCGCGCCCAGCTCGAGAACACCCAGCATTGCGTGCCGAAGCCCCGGTACGCGGACGCGATGTGTCCCTCCTGCCCGTCGGCCCGCATCCGGTCGAGCATCGCCCGCAGGCCGGCCGCCGCCTCGCGGCGAAGGCACGGACGCGCCCCCTCGCACTCGCGCGGAGAACGTGTGGAGCCGTCGCGCACGTCGACGAGGTCGGAGGGGACGTAGTCGGGGGGCAGGGCACCGGTGGGCGAGCGGTTGACCACGGCGAGAAGATCGTTGCCATCGACGAAGGCGAGGCGGGTGTCGGCGGGGGCGAGGAAAGAGCGGAAGCCGCCGCCGCGGAGGACGACGGGGCAGGTGTAGTGGGCGATTGGGAGGGCGGGGCCGAAGGGGGCGGTTGGG
>Ga0209415_10002709_pt1 | contig 33102 bp, 26 predicted proteins | sample PeaSoiSIISIP2007_FD_187696 | JGI IMG/M metagenome (GOLD analysis project Ga0209415, IMG submission 187696) | Peat soil microbial communities from Weissenstadt, Germany - SII-SIP-2007 (SPAdes) (version 2) | ecosystem: Environmental > Terrestrial > Soil > Wetlands > Peat | place: Germany... | reverse complement strand
TGCACGACGCGGGGATGATGTTCCCCGACGCGGAGCTGCTGGGCGTGGATATCGTCACGCCCGATTTCACGTATCTGGAACAGAACGCCCAGCACGTCCGCGCGCTGATTCTGACGCATGGCCATGAGGATCACATCGGGGCGGTCGCGTTCCTGCTGGCGCAGCTCAACGTGCCGGTTTATGGGACCGCGTTTACGCTCGCGCTGGTGGAGCGAAGGCTTGAAGAGCACGAGATGCTCGACGAAGCGCGCATGAATCGCGTGAAGCCGGGGGAAATCTTGACGCTGGGGCCGTTCTCCATCGAGTTCGTGCACGTGACGCATTCCATCGTCCAGTGCGTTCTTCTCGCGATCACTACGCCGCTGGGCGTCATCATCCACACGGGCGATTTCAAAGTGGATCCCACGCCCACCGACAACGAGTTGTTCGACCTGCACACGCTCGCGTCTTATGGAAAGCGCGGCGTGCTGCTGCTGATGTCGGATTCAACCAACGTCGACCGGCCGGGCTATACCGAAAGCGAGCGCGCGGTTGCGCCGCGGCTGGAAGATCTGTTCGTGCGTGCGCCGCGCCGTCTGGTGATCACCTGCTTCAGCTCCTCGATTCATCGCTTGCAGCAGATTCTCGATCTGGCCGACGAGTATGGCCGCAAAGTCGCATTTCTCGGCCGCAGCATGATGACCACCACGGAGATCGCGCACGACCTGGGTTTGCTTACCATTCCCAACGGCATTCTGCTGCGTCCACAAGACTTGATGCAGACTGCACCCAGCAAGAGCGTCGCGATCGTGTCGGGAACGCAAGGCGAACCGATGTCGGCCATGTCGCGCGTTGCCGTGGATAATCATAAATCGCTGTCAATCGAGCCCGGCGATACGGTCGCGTTGAGCGCCCGCATTATTCCGGGGAATGAAAAAGCGATTTACCGCATGATGAATCACCTGGCGCGGCGTGGCGCGGACGTGATTTACGGGAGCATGAATCCCCCCATCCACGTTTCGGGGCATGGAAGCTCCGAAGAGCTGCGGCTGGTGTTGAACCTGGTGCGTCCGAAATATTTTATCCCCATCCATGGCGAGTATCGGCAGTTGGCGAAGCACGCTCAGCTCGCGCAGCACCTGAGCCATTATGGATTGGAAGGAACCTTCGTTCTCGAATCGGGCGAGACGCTGGAGATCGACGAGCGCGGTGCGCGCAAAGGCGAGCCGGTCACGGTCGGGCGCGTGTGCATCGATTCGGGAACACTCGACGAAGTCGTGGAAGACATGGTGATCCGCGACCGGCGCCATCTTTCCGAAGATGGCTTCGTGCTGCCGATCATCGCGATCAACAAGCACACCGGGCGCTGCGAAGGCCTGCCTGAAATCGTCAGCCGCGGATTTATGTCGATGGAAGACAGCACCGAAGTGTTGAAAGAAGCTCAGCAGGCGGTGCTGAGGACGCTTGAATCGTCCACGGCCGAAGAGCGCGGCGACTGGGGCGTGATGCAGGAAAAAATTCGCGCCGACTTAAAGCGCTTTTTGACCAAACAGACCTCGCGCAGGCCGCTGATCATGCCGGTAATTCTCGAAGTGTAATTCGCCGTGCCCGAGATCACCGACGCTTCTCTGTATCCTGGCCGCGCGGATCGGATTCTCGCCCCGCGTGACGAAGCCGAGTTGCTCGATAATTTGCATCGCGCCTCAAGCCAAGGCGTTCCCGTTACGCTGATGGGCGCGCTGACCGGCGTCACCGGAGGAGCCGTCCCGCAATCCGGGTGGGCGATTTCGATGGCGCGGATCAACCATATCAAAATCGAGCCGGGCCGCGCCGTGGTGGGACCCGGCGCTCTCCTTCGAGATGTGCAAGCTGCGGCGGCTGCATCGGGCCAGTTTTACGCGCCGGATCCGACCGAAAATACGTCGTCTCTTGGCGGCAATATTGCGGCGAACGCCAGCGGCTCGCGGAGTTTCAAATTCGGAGCGACGCGGGAGCATGTGCTCGGGTTGCGAGTCGTGCTCATGGATGGACGGATTCTTGATCTACGACGCGCCCAGCCCATAGATTTCGAGGTTCCCGCGATTCGCCTTCCCTATACCACTAAGCATTCCGCCGGATATCGGCTGGCTCCTCAAATGGATTTCGTCGACCTCTTCATCGGCAGCGAAGGCACTCTCGGCGTGGTCACCCAGGCTGAACTTCGTCTGTTCCCCGCCCCTGGGGAATTGATCGGCGGGGTGGTGTTTTTCAAGTCCGAAGGCGACGCGCTCGATGCCGTGGATCGATGGAAAAAGTCGGGCTTGCGCATGCTCGAATACCTGGATGCGGCGTCGCTAAAGATGATGGACGTCCCCCAGGCCGCGGCGTTGATGATCGAGATGGAAGAGGACTGCGACCTGGATCTGACCGGCGCGCTCGAGAATGATTCCTGGTTCGCGACCTCCGCTTCCGACCGAGAGCGCTTCCGCCAGTTCCGCCACTCGCTTCCGGAGCGCGTCAACGACCGGATTCGCCGCAGCGGATTCATGAAACTCAGTACGGATTACGCCGTACCGTTCGATAAACAGCGGGAAATGCTGTCGATTTATCGTAAAACACTGACGGGCGAACATGTCATTTTCGGCCATGTGGGCGACGCTCATCTGCACATCAACACCTTCTCGGCGAGCGATGCCGAATTCGAGCGAGCCAAAGCATTGATGACCGAACTGGCGCAAGCCGCGGTCAGCCTTGGCGGGACGGTCGGCGCCGAACACGGCTTGGGGAAACGCAAGGCGCACTTGTTGGCGATTCAATTCTCCGAATCTGAGATCGCGGCCATGCGAGCCGTGAAACGGCGCTTCGATCCGCAATGGCTGCTGGGCCAGGGAACCATGCTAAAATGCGAGTGATGACGCGTTTTCTGCTCGCGTTCCTGTTGGCTTTCAGCAGCGTCGAATGCGTCGCGTCCTGCGCGTCAGACGATTGCGGATCGCCCAAAGCGCCGCCTTGCCACCACAGCGCTCCGAGTGTGAAAGCCTGTCCGCATGAGCTGGTGATCGAACGCGCTCACGCCATCGTCACCGTAGTGGAAACCCCGCCTCTCGTCGCAACGATAACGTTAAGTCCCGCGCCCGTCAAAACCGAATTCGTTCCTGAACAATCCGCAGCCGGCCCTGCCCCGCCCTTGTCGCTCAGAATCTGATTTTTCTTCCATCTGCGTTTATCCGCGTTTATCCGCGGCTATGACTTTTGGAGGATTTTCAGATGAAATATGCGATCAGTGTAATATTCGCAGCGTTCATGTCCGGCCAGGGGATGAGTTCCGCCGGCATGTCCCTGATGAATATGGCCTCCGGCACCGCAGTGAATCCCGACGCTGCGCCCATGGACATGATCATGTCGAACCTGGGGTCATGGAACACCATGTTCATGGGAAACGGATTCATCAGCGACATACAGCAATCCGGCCCCCGTGGAGGAGACAAACTTTACTCGACCAACATGTTCATGGTGTCGGCTCAGCATGACATGGGTGAATCCGACTCATTTCGCATGGAACTGATGCTGAGTCTGGAGCCCGCGACCATCACCGACCGCAGCTATCCGCTGCTGTTTCAAACCGGCGAGACCGCTTTTGGCAATCCGATCATCGACGGCCAGCATCCTCACAATTTCATCACGGCTTTAGGATTCCACTACGCCCATGCAGTGTCCGAAAACACAACCATCGATTTTTACTTCGCGCCAGTGGGCGATCCTGCCTTGGGGCCGATCGCGTATCCGCATCGCGCTTCGGCGGCAGAGCTGCCGGAAGCTCCCATCTCGCATCACTGGCAGGATTCGACGCATATCGCCGATGAAGTGGTCACCGCGGGAATCTCGCATAAACAATTTCGCCTGGAAGCCAGCGGATTCTACGGATCGGAACCGGGCGAGAATCGCTGGACCATCGAGGGTGGCCCGATTAATTCATGGTCGGCGCGAGTCTGGTATTTTCCGTCGCCGCATTGGGCCGCGCAGGTTTCCGTGGGCCGGATTACCAAACCGGAAGCCCTCGATCCCGGCGACCAAATCCGCTCGACCGCATCGGTTGAATACTCAAAAGACGGATGGTCGTCGAGCGTGATCTGGGGGCGGAATCACGATACTGCGACCCAACATGATCTGAATTCTTATCTGGTCGAGTCGGTTCTGCCGATCCGGCAAAAAAATTTCCTTACCGGTCGCATCGAGTTGGTCGACAAAGACGAGCTGATTGTCCCCGGCATTTACCGCATCGGCGAATACACCATCGGATACACGCGCGACGTGCCTTTGATTCCTCGCATCGAGACTGGACTGGGATTCAACTTCTCCAGCTACTCCCTTCCCGGTTCGATCAAGAGCGCGTATGGCGACCGCCCGGTCGGCGGAAACATGTTTATCCGGTTCCGTGTCCGCGGCCGCGTATAGAGCGTTCGGGCAATGGACAAAACGAGCCTTTCGAAAAACCCTCCGCCTCGATTCCGAACGCGTGATTGAACCGAGCCCGATAATTCTCCCACGCAATCGCCGAGGTCAATTCCACCAACTGCGCCGGATTGAACTGACGCTCTAAAGCTTGAAATAATTCGTCGGGAATTTCCGCGGGCGTCACGGTCATGGCCACGGCGTACTGAATTGCCAGTTTCTCGACGGCCGTGAACTCGCTCGAAGCCTCAAAATCCGCCAGCGCCCGCAGCTTCGTCTCGGTCAGACCGGCTTTTCTGCCCACGGCAGATCCGATGTCGATTCAAAACGGACACCCGATCAGCATCGCGGTCTTGATGCCGGCCAACTCTTTCAACGTCATGTCGACGGTGCGCGCGGCTGCCTGCGCCGTTTCCATGTCGACCATGCCGCGCATCAATCGGGAATGATGCGCCGTAATTTTCAGGGGCACAACGACGCGACCAATCTTGCGCTTGGTCATCCAATACACAAAGCGAGTGAAAAGATTCGCTTGCGCGGGTTCGATTCCGGAAATCCTGGCCATCACCAATCATGATGAAACTTTCTTCATATCGGATGCAACGCGTTTCAGGGAAATGACACGAACTGATATAATGAGTGATCCCTATGCCCAACACAGCGGCTCCTAGTTCAGTGGATACAGAACCGGTTGTGACGGCAGGCAAGAAGATTATCCTGTTGACGCCGCGAGGTTTTTGCGCCGGGGTGGTCCGTGCCATCGACGTGGTGAAGATTGCTCTGGATCTGTATGGCGCTCCCATCTATGTGCGCAAGGAAATCGTCCATAACCGCCACGTAGTAGAGGAGTTGCGCGGCGCGGGGGCGATTTTCGTGGAGGAACTCGAGGAGGTTCCCGAGGGCGCGCGGGTGATTTTCAGTGCCCATGGCGTTTCCCCGGCCGTTCGGACCCAGGCGAAGGAACGCGGATTGCAGGTCATCGACGCAACGTGTCCTCTTGTAACGAAAGTACACCTGGAAGCCGTCAAATTTGCCAGGAAGGGTTTTACGATCGTTCTGATCGGCCATAAGGATCACGACGAAGTCATCGGGACGCTGGGCGAGGCTCCGGAATCGACCGTCCTAGTCTCGACCGAAGCCGACGTCGATCGCCTCAACGTCAAGGACCCGGAGCGCGTTTCGTTCATCACACAAACCACGCTGAGCCTGGACGAGACCAAGGACATCGTCGAACGTTTGCGTCAGCGATTCCCGAAAATCCAGGGACCGGCGGCGCAGGATATCTGCTACGCGACTGAAAATCGTCAGCTCGCGGTGAAAGCGGTGGTGCCGTTGTGCCAGGTTTTGCTGGTGGTGGGATCGCAAAACAGCTCGAATTCCCGCCGGCTGGTGGAAGTTTGTGAAAAAATGGGAGTGCCCGCCTACCTGATCGACGACCTGCGGGAAGTTCAGCCGGACTGGCTGGACGACGTGGAAACCGTAGCCGTCACGGCCGGTGCCTCGGCCCCCGAAAATCTGGTCGAGGAGTTGATCGGGTCGCTGAGAGACCGCGGATTCGATCGACTGGAAGAGATGGAGATCAAGGAAGAGGATGTCCGTTTCAATCTTCCTGCTGAACTGAAGCTCGTTACTCGCGTATGAGTCCCAGCCTACAAGTGGCTGACGCCCTGGTGAGCGCTTGCGCGCAAGCCCAGCGCCGCGCTGTCAACTACATGCTCGGGTTGCAGCATCGCGAGGGATATTGGTGGGCCGATCTTACCGCGGATACCACCCTCGAATCGGATTTTATCCTGCTCGAATTGTGGCGCCATCCTCCGCAGAACGGCGTGTGGAATCCGCCGACGCGGCCGCTGATCGACAAAGCCGCTCGATCGATTCTCGCGCGGCAGTTGCCCGACGGTGGATTCAATATTTACGCCAACGGACCCTCCGAAATCAGCGCGACCATCAAGGCGTATACCGCGTTGAAGCTCGCGGGGCTCACTTACGACGATCCAAATCTGGCGCGGGCGCGCGAAAGAATACTCGCGCTGGGCGGATTGCAGCGGGCGAACAGCTACGTCAAAGTCAACCTGAGTCTGTTCGGGCTGTATCCGCGCAAGCATACGCCATCGATTCCACCCGAGTTCATGCTGCTGGGGAATTTCATCTACCAGATGTCTTCCTGGACGCGTGCGATCGTGATTCCGCTTTCGATTGTGCATGCGCTGAATCCGCAGCGCCCTGTGCCGGCGGGTTTCACACTTGAAGAGCTGATCCTGGACGGCGCGCCGTTCGAATTTCCGAATAACGAAGGCTTCTTTAGCTGGCGGAATTTCTTCCTGAAGGCCGACCGATTCCTCAAATTCTTCGAGCGCAATATGTGGCGCGGCCTTCGCACGCGCGCGATCCAGCGAGCCGAACAGTGGATGCTGGAGCGCACCCGTTATTCCGACGGCGTTGCTGCGATTTATCCGCCCATGATGTACGTGATCATGGCGCTGGATCTGCTCGGGTATCCCAAGGATCATCCGGACGTGAAAGAAGCCGAGCGGCAATTTTTCAATCTGCTAGTCGACGATGAACGCGGCTTCTTCTTCCAGCCGTGCTTCTCGGTGGTCTGGGATACGGCGATCGCCGCCTACGCGGTCGGCGAATCCGGGCTGGCTCCGGATCATGCTTTAACGCGCTGCGCGGACTGGCTGCTGACCAAGGAAGTCCGCCGCAAGGGCGACTGGGCGGTCAAGCGTCCGAATGTTGAGCCATCCGGCTGGTATTTCGAATTCGCCAACGAATATTATCCCGATATTGACGATACCGCTCAGGTCTTGCTCGCGCTTCGGCATGCGCGCGCTGGAAAGGGTCACGATGCGTGCGTGCGCCGCGCGGTGAACTGGCTGCTCGCGATGCAATCCAAAGACGGAGGGTGGGCTGCCTTCGACGTCGATAATACCTGGCACTCGCTGAGCGCGGTTCCGTTTGCCGACCACAATGCGATGCTCGATCCGACGTGTCCCGACATCACAGGACGCGTTCTGGAAGGGCTGATTGCTTCGGGAGTCAAGCGCGACGATCCGGCGATCCGCCGGGGAGTTGAGTATCTCAAACGGACGCAGGAAGCGGATGGAATCTGGTACGGACGCTGGGGCGTCGACTATATTTACGGGACATTTCTCGCGTTGCGTGGATTGCAAGCTGCGGGCGAAAGCGACCGTGAAGCCTATATTCTGCGCGCAGGCGAGTGGCTTCGCTCGATTCAGAACGCCGACGGAGGCTGGGGCGAAAGTTGCGCATCGTACGACCATCACACCTACGTCGGCGCGCCCAGCTCGCCTTCGCAAACCGCGTGGGCGATCCTGGGCTTGCTCGCGGGCGGCGATACCACTAGCGGCAGCCTGCACAAAGGCATCGAGTATCTGACCGAAACCCAGCGCGCCGACGGCGGATGGGATGAAGAATTATCCACCGGCACCGGATTTCCGGGCGTGTTTTATTTGAAATATCACCTGTACCGCAATTCATTCCCGGTACTCGCGTTGTCGAATTACCTGCACACCAGACCAGATCAGGGGGCACAGCGGCCATGAGAGTTTGTGAGGCATGAGAGTTCCACTAGGGCAAGTCGCCGACATGGCGGCTTATATCGCGAAGAATAAAGTCCGGCCGAAGCCGGAGTGGCAGAAGAACCGCGCGCCGGTCGACGATTCTTCGAACCCGTTTAAGATCATCCACGCGCAGATTCCGGCCATTGGGACGGAACGCAAGCCGCATCCCATGATCAATAAGCGTTTCCCGCTGGTCATGATGCTGGAGCCTTTGCACGCCTGCAATCTCACCTGCACCGGCTGCGGCCGGATCCGCGAATACGAATCGAGCATTCGCGAGCGGCTTTCGCTGGAACAATGCCTGAAAGCCGTCGACGAATGCGGCGCGCCCATGGTTTCCATCTGTGGCGGGGAGCCGCTGCTGTATCCCGAGATCGGCGCGCTGGTAAAAGCCATTCTCGACCGGGGGAAGTTCATCCAGCTTTGCACCAACGGCATGTTCCTGGCCAAGAAGCTGAAGGAATTTACACCGCATCCCGGGCTGGTGTTCAACGTTCACCTGGATGGTCTCGAAGCCAATCACGACATGGCGGTAGAGAGGCCTGGAGTTTTCAAAGAAGCGATCGAAGGAATCAAGGCAGCCAAAGCGGGCGGATTCAAAGTATTCTCGAACACCACCGTTTACAAAGAAACCGACATGAACGAAATCTGGCAGCTTTTCGAGCTGCTCGAAACGCTTCATGTCGACGGCCACTCGATTTCCCCGGCGTATGGTTATTCCGCGGTCAACGATCGCGAAATTTTCATGACCCGCGAAGACGTCCACGAGAAATTCAAGGACATCGACAAATTCTCCAAACGTTTTCCGCTGGCATCGAGCCCGGTCTACATGGGATTCCTGAAGGGCGACCGCGACCTTCCCTGCACGGCGTGGGGCATGCCCACCTACAACGTCAAAGGCTGGAAGGGCCCGTGCTACCTGATCACCGACGGGCACTATAACACCTTCGAGGATCTGATGACCCAGACGCCGTGGGAAAACTACGGCACCGGCAACGATCCCCGTTGCAGCGAGTGCATGGTCCACTGCGGTTATGAGCCGTCGGCGGCCTACGGAATCAATTCTAAGTTCAGCGACGCATTCAAGTCGCTGGCGTGGCTATTAAGCTAGTCGCAGGTGGCTCAGTCAGGAGGCGGTTCAGAAGAGCCACAGCAAGCCGCAGGCTCCGAGGCGCCGAAACGGAAGCCGGCGGCAGCTATCCATGTCGCGAACCGGGCTCTGGTGACGGGAGCCACCGGGTTCGTAGGCTGGCACGTTGCGCGGAAGCTGCTCGATCGCGGATATGGCGTGCGGGTTTTGGCGCGCGATCCTGGGCGCGTCCGGGAGTTGGACGGCGTCGAAACGGTAAAAGGCGATTTGCGCGATCCGGATTCGCTCGATCGCGCTGCGGCGGGATGCGGCGTGGTTTTTCACGTCGCCGCGGATTACAGATTGTGGACCCGCGAGCCGGAGGAGATGTTCCGGTCGAACGTCGACGGGACGCGCAATCTGCTGGCGGCGGCTAAACGGGCTGGAGCCGAAAAGGTGGTCTATACCAGCACCGTCGGCTGTATCGGGATACCGAAGGACGGTGTGGGCGATGAGACGACACCGGTCGGTATTGAAGAGATGGCCGGGCCGTATAAGCGGTCGAAGTTTCTGGCCGAACAAGTCGCGTTGGAGTTTTCGAAAGACTTTCCGGTGGTGATCGTCAACCCGACGGCGCCCATCGGCGATCACGATTTTAAGCCGACGCCGACCGGAAAGATCGTGGTGGATTTTGTGCGCGGTGCGATGCCTGGTTTCATCGACACCGGATTGAATGTCGTGGATGTGCGGGATGTAGCCGAGGGGCATTTGCAGGCTCTGGACCGCGGCCGCTCCGGGGAGCGCTACATTTTGGGGTCTGAAAACTTGACGCTGGAGCAGATCGTCGGCGAGCTGGCGAAGATCGTAAATCGGCCGGCTCCGAAGCTTCGGGTGCCGTACGCGCTGGCCTATGCTTTCGGCGCGGCGTCGACGGCTTGGGCGGGAATTACAGGAAAGGAGCCGCGCGCGCCACTGGACGCGGTTCGCATGGCTCGCAAGAAGATGTGGGTCCGGCACGATAAGGCGGCGCGCGAGCTGGGGTATGCGCCTGGTCCCGCAAGCGTCGGGTTAACGAGAGCCGTCGAGTGGTTTCGTGCGAATGGGTACTGCTAGACGAACGTGGCTGGTGATCGCCTCGGAGCGGCGTGAACTGGAGGGAATCATCAGGCGTTTCGGAAAGTCGAATGCATTGAGCTGGCCGGCCGAATTCGCCCGCGAATCCGAATGGAACGGCGACCGCTGGCTGCTGATCGCCAACGGCCCGGGACCGCGGCTGGCCGGGCAGGCGCTGGAGAAGAAGATCGAAGTGAATGGAATCGTCAGCACCGGATTCTGCGGCGCCCTCGACCCTGCGCTGCGGGTCGGCGATGTGGTGTCGGAACCGCCTTTGTCGCTAGACCACGTCGTGTCCACGGCCGAAGAGAAACGCGCCCTTCGCGAAGAGACCGGCGCATCGATTGTCGAGATGGAATCGGCCGCCGTGAAGAGAAAGGCCGAAGAATGGTCGGTGCCGTTTTATAGTATTCGCGCCGTTTCCGATACGGCCTTTGAGGATATGCCTCTCGATTTCAACCTGTATCGCGACGCGGACGGACGTTTCTCCAGAACCCGCATCGCCTGGGCCGCCATCGGCCGCCCTTTCACGGCCATTCCCGCTCTGCTACGCTTGGAGCGCAACTGTAAGATTGCCGCCCGCAATCTAGGGGACTATTTTGCTCACTGCCGATTGTAGCCGCATAGGCGTCACCACTATGAATGCCGCCGTGTACAAGGGCGGCAGCGTCGTCGAAGTGGAAACCATCCCGGTGCCGGAGATCGGCGTGGGCGAGATCCTGATCCAGGTGGAAGCCTGCGGTGTCTGCCACACGGATCTCAAGAAAATCGAATACAACCTGCTGGCCCCGCCGCGCATCTATGGACATGAGACCGCCGGGGTGGTCGCTGCCGTCGGCGACAGCGTGACGCGCTACCGCCCGGGCGATCGGGTAGTTGTGTTTCACCACATTCCATGTGCAAAATGTTTTTATTGCCTGCGCAAACTGTACGCGCAATGCCCGGTGTATAAGAAGGTGGGAGTGACCGCCGGATACGAGCCGGCGGGTGGTGGATTTTCGCAGTACGTCCGCGCGATGGACTGGATTGTGGATCAGGGAGTCGAAATCATTCCGGATGGCGTTTCGTTCGACCAGGCATGTTTCGTCGAGCCGGTGAACACGTGTCTGAAGGGCGTGAAGCAGATCGACCCGCAGCCCGGCGATGTCGTCGTCATTCTGGGGCAGGGGCCCATCGGTCTGATTTTCACCATGATGGTGGCGCGATCCGGCGCTCGCGTGGTGACCACCGATACCATGGCCAGCCGCCGCGCCCTGGCTCTGAAGTTCGGCGCTGAAGCGGCGTTCGATCCCCGCGATGCCCAGTTGGACCAGACCGTTCGTTCCATGACTCAAGGGCGTGGAGCGGACCTGGCGATTATCGCCGCCTCGGCCCGAGGGATCGTAGAACAGGCGGTCGCCAGTTCGCGCCCCGGCGCGCGAATTCTCCTGTTCGCGCAGACCTCCCATCAGGAGCGCATCGAAGTTTCGGGCGCCGACGTATGCATGGGAGAACGAGTTTTGTGCGGCTCCTATAGCGCTTCGGTGGACTTACAAAGGGAATCCGCCGACCTGGTTTTCAGCCGGGCTCTGCCGGTGAAAGAGCTGATTTCTCACCACTTCCCGCTCAGCCAGATCCATGCGGGCATCGAACGCGCGTTGCATCCGGATGAACAATCGTTGAAGATAGTAATTGAGCCTCAGAGGACACAGGAAGCGTGAGGACTGATTTGAGTCGCCACATGACCGCTGCGGTGCTGTACGGCAAGGAGCACTTGCAGATCGAGAGCGTCGACGTGCCGGAGATCGGCAAGGGCGACGTACTGGTACGGGTTCGCGCGGCCCTGACTTGCGGAACCGACGTCAAAGTTTTTCGGCGCGGGTACCATGCCCGCATGATCGTACCTCCGGCATTATTCGGACATGAGCTGGCGGGCGACATCGTCAAGATGGGCAGTGAGGTGCGCGGCTTCAAGGTCGGCCAGCGCGTGGTGGCAGCCAATTCCGCTCCGTGCGGAAAATGCTATTTCTGCGATCGCGGCCAGGATAACCTGTGCGGCGATCTTTTGTTCAATAATGGCGCCTACGCCGAATATATCCGCATCCCCCAGCGCATCGTCGAAAAGAACATGCTGGAAGTTCCGGAGCATGTCAGCTATCAGGACGCCGCCCTGGTGGAGCCTCTCGCCTGCGTGCTGCGCGGCCTGGAAGAAAGCGGCCTCAAAGCCGGCGACACCATTGCCGTGATCGGCTTGGGTCCCATCGGCATGATGTTCGTGCGCATCGCCAAGGTGGTCTACGGAGCCCGCGTGATCGCGATCGGCCGCCGCCAGCCGCAGCTCGACCGCGCCCGCAAAATGGGCGCCGATGAAATGATCGTCAACCGCGATGGCGCGGATATCGTGGGTCCAGTCCGGGAAATGACCGGAGGACGCGGAGCCGACGTCGTGATCGAAGCGGTCGGTGTTCCCGAAGTATGGCAGCTCGCCATCAAGCTGCTGCGCCGCGGCGGCGTGGTGAATTTCTTCGGCGGATGTCCCAGCGGAACCGAACTTCGTCTCGACACGAATCTGCTGCACTATTCCGAACTCACCTTGAAAGCCAGTTTCCATCACACTCCCGCGCTGATCCGCAAGGCTCTCGAAATGGTCAGCCGCGGTTACGTCACGGCCAAGGACCTGGTGAATCGGGTTGAGCCGCTCGCGAATCTCCTCGAAGTGATGCAGCACCTGATGAGCCACAACGGACACTTGAAGACCGCCATTATTCCCTAATCCGTGTTTCTTGCGCCCACTTCCTTCCTGGCCTCGCCGGACCTGCAACGCCAGTGGGCTCTTGACGAATCTCTGGCTTATACGCGCTGGCTGGCGACACATCATTACGAAAATTTCCACGTCGTCAGTTTTTTGCTGCCCAAGCGCCTGCATCAAGATTTCTACAACGTCTACGCATTTTGCCGATGGGCTGACGATTTAGGCGATGAAATCGGCGATACGCAGGAAAGCCTGCGTCTGCTCGCCTGGTGGCGCGAGGAATTGCATCGGATGTATGCTGGCGAGGCCTCGCATCCCGTATTCGTTGCGCTGAAACCAACGGTGGCCTCTCACTGTCTTCCCATCGACCCCTTCGACGATCTCATCACCGCCTTCGAACGCGACCAGACGGTCACGCGCTACCGGAATTTCGCGGAAGTGTTCGAGTATTGCCGATATTCCGCGAATCCCGTGGGACGTCTGGTCCTTGGCCTGTGCGGTTATCGCGATACGCCGCGTTACGAGCTTTCTGACGCCACCTGCACCGCTCTTCAGCTCGCGAATTTCTGGCAGGATGTCACCGTCGACTGGAAAAAAGATCGCGTGTACCTGCCGCTGGATGTTCTCGCCAAACATGGCTACCCGGTGGAGGGCATCGGCGAGCGCCGCTTCGACGATCGATTTCGCCTAGTCATGAAAGACGCCGTCGACGTCGCCCGGCGACTCTTTCTGAAGGGCCTTCCGCTGGCCGGGATGGTCGACCGGCGTCTTTCGATCGACCTGGAGCTGTTTAGCCGCGGCGGCTTGAAAGTCCTCGAAAAGATCGAGCGCCAGGATCACAACGTGCTTGCGGCGCGCCCCGCGATTTCGAAGATGGAGCGCGTCGCTCTGCTGCTGTCCGCGCTGCGGCGGCGCGCATTTTCGCGGGCCGCATGACTGTCGAGGATTCCTACCAGTGGTGCACTCGCGTCGCGCGAGCGCAGGCGAAGAATTTCTATTACTCCTTCCTGCTGCTCTCGCGGCCGCGCCGCCGCGCCATGTGCGCGATCTACGCCTTCATGCGCTACTGCGACGATCTGAGCGACGATGAAGGCATCGCGGACCGTCCCGCCGCCATCGCGCGTTGGCGAGACGATCTCGAATCAGCCCTCGCCGGCCGCTCTCCCAATCACCCGCTTTGGCCCGCCTTCGTCGACGCCGTCACCGGCTTTGAAATTCCGCACCAGTATTTCTTCGACATGATCGACGGCGTACGCTCCGATCTCGAGCCGCGACGCATCCGGACGTTCGAAGAACTCTACGATTACTGCTATCACGTCGCCAGTGTCGTGGGCCTGACCATCATTCACATTTTTGGTTTCGATTCGCCCGACGCCTTGCTCCTGGCCGAAAGATGCGGCATCGCGTTTCAGCTCACCAACATTCTGCGCGACGTTCGCGAGGATTCTTTAAAAAATCGCGTGTATCTTCCGGCCGAAGATCTGGCGCGCTTCGGCGTTTCGCCGGAGACCTTCCAGCCGCACGAAAATTTCATCGCGCTCATGTCCTTCGAAGCCGAACGCGCTCGCGATTACTACCGCCAGTCGGCTCCGCTGGTCGAGATGATTCATCGCGAAAGCCGGGCCTCTCTGCGCGCGCTGATCGGGATCTATTCGCGCCTGCTGGACCGAATCGTGGCGTCCAACTACGACGTGCTGGATCGGCGCATCCGCGTCCCCACCTGGGAAAAACTCTGGACGCTGGTTAGCGCTGGAGTGGCAAATTGGGGTCAGAGACCTCATTTCCCGATTTAACATTCAATCGAATCGGAATCCAGCCCTACTTGAACATGTAGCGCAAGCCCACGTAGGGGCCGTACTCCGTGTGGCTGTAATACTCGTCCTGCTGCGGAGATGTCTTGTCATGGTAAGCCCGGCCGCCCAGCAACGCTTCCACTCTTCCCATCCGCAGCACGATCGATGCCTCCGCGTTCCACAGGTCCGCATGATGCGGAATTGCAAATCCCGACGCCTTCGCTTCCAGGCGCACATGTCTTACCGGGTGATACTCGATGCCCAGCCCTAACGTCGGCAGAATCACCTGCTTGGTTCCGCTGGTCGCGATGGCGTTCGGGTCCGCCGGAGCGTCGAAGCTGCCTTCCGTCTGCGAGAACTGCATTTCGAACAGAGCTTTCACGCGGAATTTCGCACCATTGGATGGATACGGCCACGTCAGGTAGTTCCAGGAAAGCTTGAATTCGCGCTGTACCCAGTTGCTGGCGAGCGTGTCGCCGGTCGCAAAGTCGTTTCCAAAGAAATTCTCGGTCAACGGAACCGGCGAGTTTCCCTGGGCCTTTACCGTAAAGTAGGTAAACTCAAGGCTATTCTCCTTGGTGGTGGGAAAGGTTGCGACAATTCCTTCGGCGTATTTCGGATTGCCAGGAAGACGCAGGATGGCGGCGTCCGCCACCGTCACTCCCGCGCCGCCCCGGATCGTAATCTTGGACTGCACCAGCCAGACAAATGGCTCCACTGAAATCGCGTCGCCGCCGGTGTCGCGCTCCTTGGTTTTCGGTTCCGGCGGCAGCTGCGCGCGAGGATCGGAAGGCGGCATCTGGATGGTCGGCTTCGGGACCGGCGGCGTCCCGGGGACCGCGGGTGGAGGCGTTTGCGCCGGAGGCGGTGTCTGCTGGACCGGCGGCGGCTCCTGCGCAGTGGCGTAAGTCAGAAAGAGCAAACAGGAGCAGAGTATGCCCTGAAATCTTAACTTCACGAGTTCCTCATGTAAAGATGAATTGGCCGGGCGACTCAAGTCCCGCCCCAAGATCCTTGGGTCATTCTAAGGTAACACGCTCAAAAGGCACGAAGCTGTTAGGCGTATCGCAGGCCCAATGCGTTTGTAACGTTTTGTAAAGTGCTACTTCCTGAGAAACTTCGAGACGGTCGACCATAGTTCCGAGGTCTCGACCGGTTTCGACAGGAACGCCTGCATCCCTGCCTGACGGCAGCGCTCGCGAACTTCGTCGGCCGCATTGGCGGTCAGCGCGACGATCGGGACCGATTCGTACCCCGGCAGCAGGCGCAGCAGCGCGGTTGCCTCCAGGCCGTCCATCTCGGGCATTTGAAGATCCATCAAAACCAGGTCGTAGCGGCGCTTCGCGGCTGCGTGCAGCGCTTCCGGACCGGATGCCGCACATTCAACCTGCACGTGCCTCCGCTCCAGCGAGTGCCGCAGAACCGTCATATTGATGGGATTATCTTCCACCGCCAGAATCGCCGGAGAAGATTCGCCCCAATCCGGCAGCGCGACGGTTTCCGATGCCGTCTCGGACGGCTGTCGAACGGGAATGCGAACCGTGAAGGTGGATCCTACTCCGACGGTGCTGTGCACTTCAAGCCGGCCGTTCATGAGCGTGGCAAGCTTTCGCGCGACGGCCAACCCGAGGCCCAACCCGGGGTAACTCCGCGATAATCCGCTTTCCACCTGGCGGAACGATTCGAAAATCATTTCCAACCGGTCCGCCGGGATGCCGATTCCCGTGTCCCGCACTTCGGCCACCAGCCAGTTTCCATGATCCATCGTCCGGTCGATGAAAGCCCGCAGTTCGACCGACCCTGCGTGCGTAAACTTGATCGCATTCGCAACCAGGTGCCCCAGCAGCTCCCGCAATCGTGGAGCATCCCCCGTCATGGTCTCCGGCAGTCCAGCCTCCAGAGTTGAAAACAGCCGCACGCCTTTCGCCTGCGCCTTCAGCAGATGCTGATCGAGCGCCGCATCCAGCGTCTCTTTCAGGCTGAATTCGCTTTCGTCGAGCGAAAACTGCCCGGCTTCGAGCGACGAGTATTCGAGCGCCGCGTTCAGAATTTCAAACAGGCTTTCCGCGCACAGCCGCGCGGCATTGACGTATTCGCGCTGCTCTTCGTCCAGAGGGGTTTCCAGCAGGAGGTCCGCCATCCCCATGATTCCGCTCAGCGGAGTCCGAATCTCATGATTCAGACTGGCGAGAAACAAGCCCTTGACCTGGTCGATTTCCTGCTTCGCTCCATCGTCCGCGGTAACCATCGAATTCCATTAGTCCATCGGCCGGTGGGGGAATGGAGTTTAGGGGATTTTCCTTAGGCGGTTGGAGATACAGCCTACGGGAAGATCACTGCTGCTTTTTCTTCTCGTCCTTCTTTTCGTCCTTCTTATCGTCGACCGCATCTCCGAACGTAATCTTCACGTCGGATTTGAACTGCTTGTAATCCTCGTACTTGATGGTTTGCTTGATACGCACGTCCTGGTCTTTGAAGTGCAGCGTGTCGTTAGCCACGGTGTAGGTCGGGAACCAGTATTTCCCGTCGATCTGCTCGCGGTAGGTTTCAAATTTGGGGAACTGCTGATCTTCATTCCTCTTGAGCTGTCCTTTGGCGCGGCCGTACGACTTCACGATCTGCAAATCGCGGTCGTCCACCCAAACTTCGCCTGAAAAGTAGCGTTTTCCCGCTTCGAGCTTCTTGGGTTTCACCGCGAACACATAGCAGCCGATCTCATCCACCTGCTGGTGCCCCAGATAACGGATGAAATAATTCGGAACCTCGGCCGTGGTTAACACGAACGGCTGCACGTCGCGCATATCTTTCAAATCCTCGGGAGTCATGACGATCAGGTGCAGCGTCTGCACCGGCGCCCGCACCACGTGCTCGGCGCGCTTCCCGTCCGAAGAGAAAATAATATCCGCGACCTCTTCCCAACGTCCGCCGGGCGTTCCCGAATCGTCCGCCTCCTGGATACGCGCAGTCTGCCGGTAGGTGTAATTATCCCGAGCCTGGGCGAACGCGGCTTCCTTGGCCGCGAACTTCTGGATAATGTCGTCCACCTGCGCCTGTGTGAGCTGCGCGTTCACATCCGTCCCGAACGCGACGCCCGCCATCAACACCAATCCGATCCACTTCATAAATGAAACTCCCTTACTACAGCGCGCGACCGAGCATCTGTTTGGCGATCGTCACCCGCTGCATGTTGCTGGTGCCTTCGTAAATCCGGCCGATCTTCGCATCGCGATACAGCTTTTCAACCGGATAATCCTTGGTGAATCCAACTCCGCCCAGAACTTCGACCGCCCGCGACGCGACCCGCTCAGCGACTTGTGACGCGAAGAATTTGCACATCGCGGCTTCGGTGACGAACGGAGCGCCGGCATCGCGCAGCCGCGCGGCGTTATAAACCATCAGCCGCGCCGCTTCCACGTCGACCGCCATTTCGGCCAGATCGAACTGGACTCCCTGGAACTCGGCGATCAATTTGCCGAACTGCTTGCGCTGCTGCGCGTAAGACAGCGCGTGATCGAGCGCGCCCTGCGCCAGGCCCGCCATCTGCGCCCCGATTCCGATGCGTCCTTCATTCAACGTTTCAATGGCGATCTTATATCCCTTGCCGACTTCGCCGACCACGTTCGCCTTCGGCACGCGGCAGTCGTCGAGAATCAGCTCGCAGGTCGAGGATGCGCGAATCCCCAGCTTGTCTTCTTTCTTCCCGACTTTGAACCCGGGAAAGTCGCGCTCGACCAGAAACGCAGTGATCCCTTTGTATCCCGCTTCCGGATTCACATTGGCGAACAGGAGGAACAATCCCGCTTCGCCGGCATTCGTAATCCACAGCTTGCGCCCGTTGAGCTTGTAGTGATCGCCAGCATCCACCGCGCGGGTCGCCATCGCAAACGCATCCGAACCCGATCCTGCTTCGGACAGCGCATAGCTCGCTACTGTGTCCGACGCGAGCCGGGGCAGGTACTTCCGCTTCTGTTCCTCGCTCGCCCAACGGAGAATGGCATTGTTGAACAGCGTATTTTGCACATCGACGATCACGGCCGCCGACGGGTCCACTTTGGCCAGCTCCTCGATCGCCAGGATCGATTGGAAAAAATATCCGCCCTGCCCGCCATACGTTTCGGGAACATCGATGGCCATCAAACCGAGCTCGAAAAACTCTTTGATCAGTTCTTTCTTGAACGCCCCGGCCTCGTCCATGGCGCGCACATGCGGAGCGAGCCTCTCGCGCGAAAATTTCCGCACGGTAGCCTGAAACATCTTTTCTTCTTCAGTCAGAAGCGTGAGCGGAGCGGGAGTCGCGCGTTTTTCAGTGGCAAGCATTAATTCAATTGTAGAATGCCTAAATGACTGATTGGAAGCAAGCCGCTGCCGCGCAATCGATTCCCGCCGCCGACGCGGATAAAATCATTCCCGTTCTGGAAGCGTTGGAATCTTCCCTAAGGCCACTGGTCGAAAAGATCCCTCCCGGCGCCGATCTGTGGACGGGTCCGGAGAATTTTTCATGACCATCCAGGAATCCGCCGCCGCGCTACGCGCAAAAAAGATCTCTTCCGTCGAGTTGGTTAGCGAATCGCTGACTAATGTCGCGCGAGCCAATCCCAAGCTGAACGCTTTCATCACCGTCCTCGATTCTGAAGCCCGATCGCGCGCCGCTGCCATGGATGCCGAACTCGCGCGCGGGCAGGATCGCGGACCCCTGCACGGCATTCCCATCGCGCACAAGGATCTGGTAAAGACGCGTGGCATCCGAACGACGGCGGGCTCTAAGTTGTTTTCGAATTTCATCCCGGATGAAGATGCCGAAGTTGCTGCCAAACTTAACGACGCCGGCGCGGTCCTGGTCGGCAAGACGGGACTTCACGAACTCGCCTACGGCATCACTTCCACCAATCCTCATTTTGGAGCTGTCCACAATCCCTGGGATCTGAACCGCATCCCGGGCGGGTCGAGCGGAGGCTCCGGTGCGGCCGTCGCTGCCGGACTGGTTCCTTTCGCTACCGGAACCGACACTGGCGGGTCTATCCGTATTCCTTCCTCTTTCTGCGGAACCGTCGGACTCAAGCCGACTTATGAACGCGTGAGCCGCCGCGGGGTCTTTCCGCTTGGATTGACGCTTGACCACATCGGTCCCATGACCCGAACCGTGCGCGACGCTGCCATCGCATTCAACGCGATGGCCGTTCATCCCGGATTCTATGTTCCGCCCGCACATGTCGACATCCGCGGCCTCCGCATCGGTCTGCCGCAGAATTATTATCTGGACCGCCTCGATGCGGAAGTCGCCGCAGCCATCCGCACTTCAGTCCAGACCGCGGCGGCTTTGGGCGCCCGCATTGTCGACATTCGCGTCCCCGATATCGATGCGATCAACGTCGTCGGGCGCGTGCTGCTGTTAGTCGAAGCCGTTTCGAATCTCCGGCCTTATCTGGATCGCCGAGCGGATTTCGGACCCGACGTCCTCGCTCTGATGGACCAAGGCCGATTGATCTCTGCCATCGACTACGCCGATGCGCAGCGCCTGCGCCGCATCCAGCTTCGGGAATTTTCAAAACTGTGGACCGAAGTCGATTGCATCTTCACTCCGTCGACTCCAACTCCCGCGCCGCTGATCGGGCAGACGACGTTACAGATCGGCGCAACGACCGAGGACGTCCGCCTCGCTACCACGCGCTTTATGCGAGCCATCAACGTACTGGGCATCCCGTCTCTGGCGATGCCTTGCGGTTTCACGACGAACGGGCTGCCAGTCGGGCTACAAATCCTAGCGGCCCCGCGCCAGGAAGACACTGTGCTGAAGATCGGAGCTGCCCTGGAAGACGCGCTCGCCTCCGTGACCCGGCGATCGCCACGCTTTGAATAATGCTCGCTTGCTCTCGATCCTGATCCACGTTAGAGTAACCGGAGATTCGGAGGATCATGGGCTATTCGTTGCGGCATGCGCTCGCGTTGAGCCTTCTCATTCTGGCCGTCGCGTGCGCTCAAACCACGCCCCGACGGCCGCGCGGCGTTTATGCGGTGGTCAACGTCGAGGATCAAATCAATCAGCAGGAAAAGGCGAATCCTTCAATTTCGCCTGCTCAGTTGGACGCTTTCTTCAACACTTTCTATCAGGACCTGCTGAGCAACCCCGCCATATCGGGACTTACGTTGCAGGTCCACTGGGATACGCTCAACCCAAATCCGCCGTCCGCGGCGAACGCCTACAACTGGAATTCCGTTGACGATGCCTTCGCTCAGGCCGCGGCCTGGAATACCGCAAATCCGACTGGGGCTCCGAAAACGGTCCAGCTTATCGTCACTCCCGGATTTCAATCGCCGCAGTGGGTGTTGAATCAACTCACGCTGTGCGACGGAATCTTTCAGTTCCCGGCTCAGCCGACCTCAAGCGCATGCGGCAAGGTGACCTTCCAGGGTTACACCGAAGGCGGCGACAGTACCGAACTTCCGCTACCGTGGAACTCGACCTATAAAAGCGCCTGGCAAACATTTCTGACCGCCCTTGCCGCTCGCTACAATTCGAATCCGGCTTTCGTCTCGATCGCGGTCGCGGGACCTACGGGATCGTCGGCGGAGATGATCCTGCCGAATGACGGCAACAGTGACAACCCCCAGACTCAATTCGGAATCCCCATCGCGCCCGCCGCCATGTGGCGGCAGCTTCTGGTGCTTGAATATCCCTCGATGGCGGCGTATCAGAACACCGATCAGGCGTTCATCGATGCCTGGGACGCGGCCATCGATATGTACGGACAGGTTTTCAGCGGAATTACATTGGTCGCGACTACCGGCAACGGCCTTCCCAATCTCAGCCAAAACTTCACGATTCCTGCCGCATTCACCGCCGACTGCGGCACTTCGAACATGGACTGCGCCGCCGAAACGACGATTCTGTCTCACTTCGTGGAGCCGACCGTGGGCGGATCGAACGCAAAGGCGACCCAGACCAGCGGGATGGAGGCCTCCCGCGTGAATGGCGCGAACCTCGGCGTCGCCAGCGTGAAGCGCCTGGCGCAGACGACCGCAGCCATGACGACGCCTTCGACTCAGATACTTGGCGGAGCACAATTCAACGAGAGCTTCGTCACGGGGACCCTGGCGGAGGGTTGCACCAGCACGTTTCCTCCGAATGCGAGCGACACCCCGGCCGGCTGCGCCATTCCTCCCAATTGCAACGCCAACGGATGCATTCCGGTTGCGTGCATTCCGCAGGCTTGCCTGGCCCCGGGAGTCACGCCGTCGCAGATCGCCGGGTTCAACACCTACAACAAGGTCCCGCCAAGCGATCTGATCCCTCCCGAGCAGGCTGAATACAATGTCCTGCAAGTTTATTTCAGCGGAACCGCGGTCGGGCCAGTTTTCGGGGGGACGGCTGGATCCGCGCCGCTCAATTACCTGCAAATTTACTCGGCCGACATCCAATACGCGACGATGAATGTCGACGCGCCCGCTCAGGTAGTGGAAACCGGCGGAGCGACCGTTTCGCTGGCGGCGCAGGATCTGCTTAACATGGCGAGCGAGAAACTGGCCGCGATCGAGGAGCCAGCGCTGCTTCCATCCATCACCCCTGGCGGAATCATGCCCGCGTTTGGCGCCTCCGGCACGATTCAGCCCGGCGAGTGGGTGTCGATTTACGGGACCAATCTGGCCAGCGGCACGGCGAACTGGACCGGCAACTATCCCACATCCCTCGGCGGCACAAACGTGAGCATCGATGGCAAGGCCGCGTATCTTTCGTACGTAAGCCCCGGCCTGATTAACGTCCAGGCGCCTATCGACGCCGCGACGGGTAGCGTGCCCGTTGCGGTCACCACCCCCACGGGAACGGCAACCGCCACGGTGCTGCTGGCGCAATTTGCGCCGTCGTTTTTCTTGCTCGACGCGAAACATGTGGCCGGTATCATTCTCAGGCCCGATGGGACGGGCGCGTTCGGCGGAGGCAGCTACGACATCATCGGCCCCGCCGGGACTTCCCTCGGCTACCCCACCGTTCCTGCGAAAGCCGGTGACACTATCGCGCTTTTTGGCACCGGATTCGGGCCTACAAATCCCAGCGAACCGGCTGGAGTGGTGTTTTCGGGCGCGGCTGCCACTACGAATCCGGTCACGCTTCGCATCAATAGCATGACCCTGACGCCGGCTTTCGCGGGGCTGTCGGGATCGGGCGTCTACCAGCTTAATCTGACGGTCCCATCCGGGCTTGGAACCGGCGATGTGCCGCTTCAGGCCGCGGTAGGGGGCGTCCAGACTCCGGCCGGCGTCGTAATCTCGCTCCAGTAGGTCCAATCCGCGCCAGTCCGAACCCATAAAGCTTCCCCGCACCTCCGCCGATTACCACTTGGGACTATATGTCGCGTAGTCCTATGCCGCATGTCAGGAAGGATGGATTAGGGGCCGATGAAACGCATTAACTTACTGATTTTATTAGCATTGTTGATTTCAGGCGCGGCCGAGGCGCAATCGATCAGCACGGTCACCATCGGCACCAATCCGCAGGGGGCGCAATTCATAGTCGACGGGCAAGCGTACACGTCGAATCAGGTCTTCGCCTGGCCCACCGGCAGCAAGCACATTGTCGATTTTCCGTTTTCGACGGACGCAGTCGGCAACTCGCTGAATTACCAGAATGGGCAAAACGGAAACATCCGCTATAGCTTCGGAGGCTGGGTCGACAATACCGGCCTGCTGAGTTCCAACAGTGCCAACGTTGTTACGGTCACCGCCAGTCCCAACATCACGTCGGTCATCGCCACCATAACCCTGGAGTTTCAGGTCAATATCATCTTTCCCGACGAGACGCCCAATACCGTAAGCAACACCCCCTGCCAGGGCGCGCCCGAGAGTTCCGCTACGGCTCGTCAGGGCATCATGTACCTGGATAACGTCTGCTACGGCGATTCTGCCAACGTCTTCGTCTCGGCCGGTGTCCACACTTTAAGCGCCTTTCCCTACCCGGGCTGGGTTTTTTACGGATTCCTGATCAATACCTCGACACCGTCCCCGGTGACCACTTACGATATCGAAAGCCCGGCGACCATCGAGCCGCTGTATTCGATCGCCAAACGGGTCAACTTCCTCACGAATCCCTTAGGATTGCAAGTCCTGGTGGACGGCTCGCCGGTGCCGACGCCGCCGATCACGTCGGCCGCGAGCGATGGAGTCTCCTGCGCGCCCGATTTTACCCGCCTGCCCCCCAATGCGCCGCCCGGATTCACGCCGCTGTGCTACGGCCAGTTCGATTTTCTTCCCGGCTCCGTGCATCACATCGGAGCACCGCCCTCCCAGATCGATGCTCTAGGCAACTATTGGAATTTCAGCGGATTCAATAACGGCCTGGGTCAAAATTCACAATACGTGGTAGGGACGGACACCAGTTACCCCGATACCGTCACCGCGAATTTCGTGCCTGGAGTGCATGTCGCCATTGCGACGGCGCCGCAGGGACTGAAAGTGCAGATCGACGGCCGCGACAACTGGCCCGGGTACACTTTCGTTTGGGGCGCAGGCGAAACCCATACCATCAACGCCGAATCTCCTCAGACCGACGCCCATGGGAGGGTATGGACCTTCCAGAACTGGTCCGATTCCGGGGCTCAGTCGCATACCATTACCGTTCCAGCGGGCGTTACCGGATACACCGTGACCGCAAATTACGGCGGGCTCGCGCAGATCACCATCAATAGCACGCCGAGCGCGTTCAACTTTACGGTCGACGGATCGAATTGCGTCAGTCCGTGCGTTATCAATAAGGCGCTCGGCTCCACCAGCCAGGTGAGCGCGCCCGCGTCGGTTCCGGCCGGCAGCGGCGCCCGATTCGATTTTGTTTCCTGGTCCGATGGCGTGACCACGCCTACGCGCACGGTGACGCTCAGCCAGTCCACGGCTTCGCTGACGGCGACGTATCAGACTTCATTCATGGTATCCGCTGTCACCAACCCAGCCAATGCGGGGACGTTCCAGATGACTCCCTCCTCTCCCGATGGATTCTACGCGAGCGGCACGCAGGTGGTGATCGTCGCGGTGGCGAATAGCGGGTTCAAATTCGCGCATTGGGAAGGCGATCTCACGGGGTCATTCGCGACGCAGTCGCTGACGATGAACAGCCCGCACAACGTGCAAGCCGATTTCGCGACGGTGCCGACCATTCCTCCCGCCGGTATCCAGAGCGTCACCGGACCCACGCCGGATGGATCGGTTGCGCCCGGTTCCATCGTCTCGATTTATGGGCAGAATCTGGCGTCGTCGATGGTGATCGGCCCCACCAATCCGCTCTCGCAGACACTGGGCAATGTTACCGTAACCGTTGGCAGTTCTCTGCTACCGCTGATCTTCGTTTCCCCCAGTCAGATCGCCGCGCAGATGCCGTGGGAATTCGCTCCCGGCAACTATACGCTTACGGTGCATCAAACCAGCCTGCCGGATGTATCGGGATCGTTCACGATCGAGCGGAATGCTCCGGGCGCCTTCCTTCAGGCCAATACGCAGAATCAGCCGCTGGTGCTGGCGCTGCATCAGGACGGGACGCTGGTCAACTTTGCCAGCCCCGCGCGGCAGGGCGAGCAGATCTCGATTTATGCAACCGGACTCGGTCCCTACGACAACGCGGCGGTTGACGGCTTCCCGGCCACGCAGACCCAAACGTTCGACGTGGTGGATCCGGTCATGCTCAACACCGCGACCACGCAGTATCAACCGGATTGGGTCGGCGCGGCGGTCGGAATCGTCGGCGTTCAGGTGATCAAGCTGACCATTACGCCGGATCTTCCGTCGGGCACCGTTCTCAACATAACGATCAACGCCAACGGGAAGAACAGCACGCAGGTCGTGCTGCCGCTCCAGTAGCTACTTCGCGTCCGAGACCACCTGGAGGATCGCCTTGATCGCGATCTCCGGCTGGTCGATCTGGACGGCGTGAAAACTCTTGGGCGCGAAAATCTGGCGGCTGTTCCGCGAGAGCCGCAGCAGATCGGCTTGCAGCTTCGCATAGTTACGGGAGTCATTGCCGGTGCTCACGATTACCAGCGGCAGATCTCCCAGCGGCCTCTCGATATTTTTGGTTTTCGCTTCAATCTCTTTGGTGCATGCTTCCGCGGTCTCGACGCTGGGCATGTTCGGGTGAAGCGACATCGCCCAGCGGTGCAGTTGGCGGTTGCGCTCCGGAAGATTGTTGAAGTTCGAGATTTCTTCCATGGTCAGCACGATCGGCGTCTGCGAAATCAGCACCGGCGGACTATCGAGGCCCGGCGCTGGCACGGCCTTCTGCGGCGAATCTACCGGATTCAAGAACGCGTGGTCGACGATCACCATCCCGCTGACTTCTTCCGGATAGCGCTGCGCATACATGCGCGCGACCAAGCCTCCGATCGACAGCCCGACTAAGACGCGCGGACTGGGGATCTCCGCATTTTTGAGCGCGTTATGAATCTCGGCGACTCTGGCCGGGCAGCCTGAATCGTGCTCGGGCGCCGGATCGCTCCAGGCCATTCCAGCGGGGTCGTAAGTGCACACCCGAGTCGTCTTCGCGATTTCGGGCTGGACCAGGCCCCAATCAACCGAAAAGCCCGCTCCGACGATCATCACCGTGGGACTTCCCTGCCCGGCGCAGTACAGATGCACGCGATATCCGCCGGCATCCACCAATCTGCCCGGCATGGGAGGCGTCTGCGCCATCGCCAAAGGCAATAAAAACAGAGCTGCGAGGAATGTCCGCACTTTGTAACCTCAACGCACAAAAAAGGCGTTCTTGTCCACTTTCGCGTCGACGGCGACGTCGAAGAATCCAACCATCATCTCCTGCCAACTCTGCTGGCCATAGCGAACATCGACCGTCGGATCCGGATTACGTGGGTTGTTCGCCGAGTTGTCAAACCACGCTGAAAACTCGAGTTTCGTGCCCTTCTTGAGAGGGATCGGCTGCGCGAGCCGATAGGCAAGCTGCCAGTAGAAGTCGTACTTGCTGACGCGCAGCAGCACCTCCGGCAATCCGTCGGCGCGGATGCGCGTAAACTCGAAGGCCTTTCCACGCAGATGCATATGCGGGAAAAACGCAAGTAAAAGCGCATCGTTCGGCAGCGAACCCCATACGCTGACACGATAATTCGAATCGCCGGCCGGGATCGTGAACCGGTCGTTGTCCATCTGGAGCGACAGGACCCGCTTGTCAGGAGGCGATTTTGAAAAGATGATCCCGACTCGGGTCTTGTCGATGGTTTTCTTGCCGTTGGGCGTGTAGTGGATTTCAAAAACCAGGTCGGAGCCAGCCGGAATCAGCTTGGCCATGCCCGTGGGCCAGATTTCGGGCTCGGTCCCGGGGGCGTAGACTTGAAGAATATCGGACTTAGTGGGTCCGTGCGTCCACGTCGAGCCCGGTTCGCGGATGTAAACGACGACGTGATGGACTACAGCTCGTGCGCCGGGGCGAACTTCGATCGCCTGAACCCAGCGATCTTCGGCGAAGTGGGTTGGAACCGCAAAATACTGGTATTCGACTGCCCCGGAGGCAGGAACCTCGAATCCGGGAATCTCAAAAACCTGATCGGGATGGCCCATGTTCCAGCCTTCGGGCCAGGCGCGAGGTGGCGGGGCGTCGCGTTCATCTCCTTTGGCTGCTCCGGTTTCCGCCCAGTCGGACAGAGTCGCGATGTCGGCCGCGGTCAGAGACCGGTCGTTGCTGAAATGGCCACAGCAGGGGTCGGCGAACCAGGGAGGCATTTTCCGGCTGCGGACCGCGTCGCGAATCGCTTTGGCCCAAGGACGGGTTTGAGCGTAGGTGACCAGGGGCATGGGAGCCATTTCGCCGAAACGGTGGCATTCCTGGCAGCGTCCCTGTAGGATTCGAAGCACGTCCCGGTAAAACGTCGGGGCTGCCGAAAGGCAGGGCGCGATCACCACGGCGATAAGACTGGCACGCACCACGTTTTCAATATTATAGGACGCACAAACTAGTTGACTAGGGTAAAAAAAGAGAGCATCATTGAGTTTAGTTAAGGGGGCTCGGCACATGCGCAGAACTTTATTGGCCTCGGCAGCGGCATTTACGCTCACCGCCTCTTCGATGTGGGCGCAGTCGGTGATCTCAGCGCACTCGGGAGTGATTCATCTCACCGAGGGGACGGTTGAGCTGGACGGAAAAGTGATCCAGTCGCCCGCCAAGCTGGGCGAGTTCGTCGACGTGAAGACCGGACAGACGCTGGCGACTAAGGACGGCGATGCCGAAGTGTTGCTGACCCCGGGCGTGTTCCTGCGGCTGGCTGAGAACAGTTCTTTCAAGATGGTCTCCAACAAGCTCGACGATACGCGCATCGAAGTGCTGGGCGGCTCCGCGATGGTGCAGGTGGGCGAGCTGCTGCAAGGCAACGCGATCACGGTTCTGTTCCACAACTCCGATATATCTCTGGACAAGAGAGGGCTGTATCGGGTCGATTCGGATCCGGCGCGTCTTCGGGTGTATGACGGAGATGCGCAGGTCAGTTCCGGTGAAATGACTCCCACGACGGTTCACAAGGGACACGAGTTGCAGTTCGACGGCGAGAAGCTGGAAGCCAAAACCTTCGACACCAAAGAAACCGACGCGTTCTATCGCTGGAATGCGCGGCGCGACGAATACATCTCGGAAGCCAATGTTTACGCTGCCAAGACGGCTCGCGATAACGGCCAGGGGATGGGCTTCTACACTTCGAATCCGGCCGGTTATGGGGGTGGATACGGCGGCGCGGGAAGCTGGGCCTTCAATCCGTGGTTCGGGATGTTCACTTACATGCCGTACAACGGGATGTTCTACAGCCCGTTTGGCTATGGATATTTCAGCCCCTTCATGGTCGGCTATCTGTACATGCCGGGTTCTCCCTTCTACGGCATGGGCGGTTACGGTTATGGCAATGGCACCACTCTCGGAACGTTGACGGGACTGACGGCGCGTAACGGCAACTTGCTCGGCGCGGGCACTGGAATCACCAGAGCCGGCGCGGTTGGCGCGCTCGGTGCGGCGCGCGGCGCAAGTGGACCGGCGGCCCTGGGTGGCTCGCGCTCCGGCGGCATCTTTGGCGGCGGATCGGGAAGCAGCGGGTCGAGCGGCGGCGGGCTGGCGAGCTCCGGCGGCCACGCGGGCGTAAGCGGTGGCGGCGGAATGGGCGGCCACGGCGGTGGCGGCGGCGCACATCGCTAGAACGGGCGCCAAAGCTCATTCGGCGTAATATCCTCAGTCTGATTCTGTTTGGGATTGCCTTCGGCTTTGTGGAGGCTGCGGTGGTGGTCTATCTCCGCACTCTTTCTGAGCCGATTCGATCCGCGGCCGGGTACGGGCGGGAACAACTCTTTCCTCTTCTCAGCATCCGGCAGACCGGGTCCCTGCTTACCATCGTCAAAATTGAACTGGCTCGCGAATTCGCGACGCTAGTAATGCTGGCGGCGGCGGGGCTCGCGGGCGCGGTGAACCGGCGGAACTGGCTGGCTGGATTCTCTCTCGCTTTCGGCGTTTGGGATTTGGCTTTTTATGGCTGGCTGAAGGTGCTGATCGATTGGCCGGCGTCGCTGATGACTTGGGACATCCTGTTTCTGCTGCCGGTGCCGTGGACGGCTCCTGTGCTTGCTCCGGCGATCGTGGCGTTGTCGCTGGTGGTGGGCGGAATCATCGGGCTGCGGCGCGATCCGCCGCGGGTGGGGAGATTGCCGTGGATCCTGCTGGTTGCCGGTGGAGTCATTATCTTCACGTCGTTTATTTGGGATTGGCGGTATATCGTCGCGGGCGGGATGCCTCGGGGGTTTCCGTGGGCGATTTTCGCGGTTGGGGAGATCGCCGGGGTGATTGGGTTCGCACGGGCGATTCGCGCCTAGCGGTCTCCGCCCGGTGCGCTTCAGTCACGCCTTCGGCTCACCTGCTTTGCGCAGCGCCGCCGCGTCTGCCAGATCTTGCGGCCTTCCGGACGCGAGCTTCGCGGTGACAAGGTCGTCGGCCGAGATGAAGAACGCCTTCAGAGCACGCTGAGCGTCGACCACGGATTCGACACGATTTTTCCACGCCTCTTCAAAATCGATACCGTCGATCTCGGGGAGGATGTCTACCATTACGGGCTCGCGGCCCATTCGAAAAAATCTGCTGCGATCGCTGAAATCCGAGGGGGCGACGCCTTCAAGAGGTGCACCGAATTTAGCGAGCGCCGCGTAAACCGCCTTCGCGTTTTCGGGGTCCGGTTTGATCAGCAGGTCGAGGTCCCCGGTGGCGCGGGGCTGAGCGTAGAGCGAGACGGCGTAGCCGCCAACGATCAAATACTTAACGCCTTGGGCGTGGAAGATGGACAAGAGTTCTTTGAAGTCGTCGAACATCCGGTTCCTTCATCGAGTACGCTGCGAGGGTGATTTCCGAAACGGCGCTCATTCGTTCATGTGCGGGACGGTCCCGCCATTCGCGATACTCGTCGGCCTTCATCGCGTCGAAGCTGGTAAAGACGCGGACGGTCTTGTCCACAAACCATTATCCGACAGCCAGGCGGGGCGCACAAGGCTTCAGCCCCGCTACTCATCCTTCGATAGCGTCATCTTCCTAACCACTGTGCCATCGTCGAGCGCGGAGTTCCCTCGATTCGATTCCGACTGACCTTGAGAAGCCGGACTTGGCGGACGAACACAGACAGAGTGTTAGACCGCCCGAAAGAAATACAATAGAGCCATGTCGCGCTTAGGGGCCGGCGTGATTCTGGCGATGGCGTCCGTCTGCTTCGCGGCACAGAGCAGCGATGCCGAAGAACACCGGCGCGGTCTCGAAACAGCCCGGCAGAATGCCCTCGCGTTTACGATGTCGCTGCCGGAGTTTACTTGTTCCGAGGCGATCCGTCGATTCCGGAGCACCGCCGGTACCGGAGTCTGGCGGGAAACCGATCTGCTGGTGGCTCAACTGACGTATTCCGGGGGCAAGGAAGATTATCAGCTGGTCTCGATTGACAACCGGCCGGCTCGGCAACCGCTCCAAACCGTAGCGGGAGCGGTTTCGAACGGGGAGTTCGGGAGCTGGCTGCGTGCGATCTTCGATCCCGCGTCAAAGACCGAGTTCCGATGGGAGCGGCGCGATACCATCGGGCAACGCAAAGTCGGGGTTTATTCGTACAAGGTGGCGCGCGCCAACTCGCATTACGATTTGAATTACCGGGATGGCGGGCGGATCGAGGCAGTCACGGTGGGGCATCACGGGCTGGTGTATCTCGATGCGATTTCCAATCGGGTGCTCCGGCTGGTGATCGAAGCCGATAGCATACCGGCGCGTTTCCCGCTGAAGCTTTCGACTATTCATCTGGAGTATGGATTCGCGGAGGTTGCCGGTCGCGAATATCTTCTGCCGCTGTTTGCCGAGACGCATACGGCGACGGCGAAGCTCGAATTTAAGAATGAGCTGCAATTCTGGGAGTACCGCAGATTTGAGGCTCTCGCGACGCTGCACTTCGGCGATCCGCGGGAGAAGCCGGACAAAGTGTCCGGCAACGCGCCTGCGGTCGGGTCGGCATTTGCGGCGATGGAACTCGATGGCCTGCGCGGCGAAGAGGCGTGGATGTTTCCGCCTCCTCCGCCGCCGGGCGAAGATGAGCGGCACGGTGTGCTCGCGGAGGCGCGGCGGCTGGCGACCGAATACGCGGCGTCGCTCCCGAATTTCGTTTGTACGGATCTGTTCCGTCTGTATCAGAGTCCGGCGGAACGGGAAGCGTGGAACCTGCGCGGGACGCTGACGGTGAAGCTGGAGCATTTCGCTCCAGGCCGCGACGTGTATGAGCTCGTGAAATCCGACGGCGCTGCGCAGACGCGGATTCAGGAGCTGGGTAATGCGTTACGCGCATCCGGCTGGAACAGCGAATTCAAAAGAATATCCGACAACATTCTGGAGAATCGCCCGGCTGTTCATTACCGCTGGGATCACTGGACCACACTGCGCGGGCGAGTAGCGCACGTTTATTCGTTTGCGGTAAACGCCGCGGATTCGCGCTACGCCATCAAAGGCAAGCCGGGGTCGGCGGTGGTGGGACAGCACGGGCTGGTGTATGTCGACCAGACGACGACACGGGTACTGCGGATCTTTGCCGAAGCCGACGCGATTCCGCCGGCGTTAGCGGTGGCAAATGCATCGGTGCTGCTGGATTTCGACTTCGCCAAGGTCGCGGACGACCGCGTGTTGCTGCCGCTGCGCACGGTGATGCGGGTCGATTCGGGGACGGTGGCGACGCGGTATGAATCGGAGTTTCAGGCGTACACCAGGGTCGAGAAGAAGTGAAAGACTACGCCTGGCCCGGCCACGGCATCGGTCCGCGGGCTTGTTCCAGCCTCACGCCTAGCTCTAAAAGAAGAGGTTCCTCCCAGGGGCGACCTACCAGTTGAATGGCGACGGGTAACCCGTCTTCAGTCATTCCAAACGGCACTGCCAGACCGGGCAGGCCGAGAAGGTTGAACGTCGTCACGGGCATCATAGCTTGAAACAATCCTATGGATTTTGTTTCGGTCTGAAAACGGCGTTCGCGATGTTTGAAAGCAGCGATGCTACAGACCGGCATCAACAAGACTGGCGTCTTTCGCATCTGTTCGAGCAGGCGGCGGCGCATGGCGTCGCGGGCGGCCATGGATTCGATCACTTGCCAGCCGGACGCTGGAGGACGATCGAGCTGATGGGCCAGGCCTTCGGTGTAAGTCCAGTGCGCTTCGGCTTCGCGACCGGCGATGCGATCCTTCATGTCGCGTGCGGGAAGCTCGCCGAAAAAGAAATTCCAGAGATTGGGGGCCCGGTCGATGCCTTCGGGATGAAATTCGCGGGCCTCGAATCCGAGAGAAGCGAGGGCGGCGGCGGCGTTCTCGATGGCTTTGCGAATCGCGGGTTGGACGGGAACCTCGCCGAATTGCGGCATCACTCCGATGCGGAGATTTTCAAGAGAAGGCTCAGTGAGCGGCACGGGCGCGGTAAGGGGATCGCGATCGTCATAGCCCGAGAGCACTTCGAAGAGGAGGCGGACGTCGGCAACGGTGCGCGCCATCGGTCCGGCGACGGCGATTCCGGCGACTCCCGCGGAGGGACGGTGACCGATCAGCGAAATGCGGCCCGGCGTGGGTTTGAGGCCGGCAATTCCGCAGAAATGGGCGGGAACGCGGATGGATCCACCGCCGTCGCTGCCGACGCCTCCAGGAGAGCAGCCGCCCGCGATGGCCGCGGCTTCGCCTCCACTGGATCCGCCGGGAGTGCGGTCGAGGTCCCAGGGATTGTTGGTGCGGCCGGTGATTAAGTTGTCGGTTTCATAATTAGTCAGAAACTCAGGAGTGTTGGTCTTTCCGAGAATGATCGCGCCCGCGCGGCGAAGGCGCGCGACCACCGCCGAATCTTCGGCCGCGGGAGCTTCAGATGTGAAGTAGCTGCCCAGGCGAGTGGGGTGGCCGGTGACGTCG